>Ga0189283_10222_pt1 | contig 39456 bp, 40 predicted proteins | sample N26C4minimetaG_FD_130320 | JGI IMG/M metagenome (GOLD analysis project Ga0189283, IMG submission 130320) | Marine microbial communities from the Costa Rica Dome - N26 C4 mini metaG | ecosystem: Environmental > Aquatic > Marine > Oceanic > Photic zone | place: Costa Rica: the Eastern Pacific...
ATGATGCCGGTTTCCAGCGCGGTGAAGATCTCGGTGAAGTCCATGACCACCGGCTTGGCGCCAAGCTCGGCGAAGATCTCGGTCTCCATCCCCGGCGGCGAGCGGAACTTGAAGTTCTTCAGATCCTCGACCCCCGCGATCGGCTTGGTCGAGTTCAGGCTTTCCTGCCCGCCGACCCAGGCGCCGACGAATTCCATCCCGTTGGCGTTGTAGAGCTTGTTGATCTCTTCGCGCCCGCCGCCGTAGTAGATCCAGCTCAGGAATTGCAGCGGCGTATCGTAGCCGCCCATGACATCGCCCACGAACTGGAAGGCCGGGTTCTTGCCGGTCTGATAGGTGCCGTTCGTCATGTCGCAGCTGAGGATGCCGTTGGCGGCGGCATCGAAGGTTTCGGCGGATTTCACCACGGCCGACGAATGGAACAGCTCGATCTCGAGGCTGCCGCCCGACATCGTCTCGACCTGTTTGGCGAATTCCGTCGCCAACTGGCCCGAGGGCGCTTCGGGCGAGTGATGGGTCTGGATCCGCAGCTTGGTCTGGGCCGCGGCCGCACCGGCCATAAGCGCGGTGGCCGCCGCCGCCGCGCAGAGCGTGGATACGAGTTTCATGGTGGTCCTCCTCCTGTTGCGGAGAGGAGGGTGCCAAAGGTCGCGCCTGATTGCCAGACAATCCGGCAATCAGGCGGAACTTTTTCTACAGCAACCCGCGCCCGGCGAGGTTGCGCATCAGCGCGCCGGTGCCGAAGGTCCAGGCCGGGCACTCGGTGGACAGGCGCACGGTGTTGCGCAGCGCGCCCAGTCGCGGCTCGCTGATCGTGACCCGGTCGCGCGCCTTGTGCGTGAACCCCTGACCCGGCGCGTCGCGGTCCTGGATCGGCGCGAACAACGTGCCGAGGAACAGGAAGAACCCGTCGGGATACTGGTGATGCCGGCCGATGGTCTGGGCGACGATGCTTTCGGGATCCCGGCTGATCTTGGTCATCGAGGAATGGCCGTCCAGGACGAACCCGTCCTCGCCCTCGACCCTCAGGGTCAGCTCGGCGCCGCGCACCTCCTCCATGCCGTAGCCGTCGTCGAACAGCCGCAGGAACGGCCCGATGGCGCAGGAGGCGTTGTTGTCCTTGGCCTTGCCCAGAAGCAGCGCCGAGCGCCCCTCGACATCGCGCAGGTTCACGTCATTGCCCAGTGTGGCGCCCAGGATGCGGCCGCGGCTGTCGATCGCCAGCACGATCTCGGGCTCGGGATTGTTCCAGCTCGACATCGGGTGCAGCCCCACCTCGGCGCCCGCGCCCACGGCCGCCATGGGCTGCGACTTGGTGAACACCTCGGCATCCGGGCCGATCCCGACCTCGAGATACTGCGACCAGAGCCCTTCCTGTTGCAGCACCTTCTTGACCTGCATCGCCCGGTCGCTGCCGGGCTCGATCCCGCTCAGGCTGTCGCCGATCACGGCCTGCACCTTCTTGCGGATCTCGGCGGCGCGGTCGGCATTGCCCGCGGCCTGTTCCTCGATCACGCGTTCCACCATCGATTCCGCGAAGGTGACGCCGCTGGCCTTGATCGCCTGAAGGTCGGCCGGTGCCAGCAGGCAGGGCGCATCGCCCCCCGGCGCACCGAGATCCGAAAGCGCGCAGACCGGTTCGCCCTCGGCGCCCCTGACATGGGCGGCGGGATCGTCGGTCTCCAGCAGGTCGCGCATGGTGGGAACGTCGCGGCTGGTGATGTCGACCAGCGTGTCCCCGCGCAGGGCGACCAGGGCGGGGCCGATTCCGGGCCGCCACAGGCGTCCGACCAGGGTGGCCTGCGGGATGTGGTTCGCGTCGGGCAGCATCGGTGTCTCCTTGGTCACTTGCCCCACCGCAGCGCCACCGGATCGAGCGGCCGCAGAAGGTCGATCAGCATGGCACGGGTGGACGGGTGCAGCGGCGGGATCGGGTGGCGGCAGAAATCGGATGCGATCACGCCGCCCTCCTGCATCGCGGCCTTTGCCGCCCGGAAGCCGCATTGCCGGTTTTCGTGGTTCACGGCAGGAAGGACCCGCGCATAGGCGTCGGTCGCCCCCTGCCGGTCGCCCGCGGCAAAGGCGGTGAGCACCGGCTTGATCCGGTCGGGGATCATGGCGCTGGTCATCGTGCCGGTGGCGCCGGCATCCAGATCGGCCAGAAGGGTGATCGCCTCTTCCCCGTCGAACGGCCCCTCGATCGCATCGCCGCCCCGTTCGATCAGGGTGCGCAGCTTGGCGGCCGCCTGCGGGCACTCGATCTTGAACAGCTTCAACATCTCGATCTCGCGCGCCATCCGCACCAGCAGCGGCACCGGCAGTTCCACCCCCGACAGGGGCGCGTCCTGCAGCATGATCGGGATGCCCACCTCGCCCACCGCGCGAACCTGTTCAAAGGTCTGCTCGGCGTTCCCCTTGAGCAATGCGCCGTGATAGGGCGGCATCATCATCACGATGTCGGCGCCTAGCGTCCGCGCCTGCCGGGCCCGGGCCACCACGATGGGCGTGGCGAAATGCGAGATCGTGACGATCACCGGCACCCGCCCGTCCACATGTTCGAGGCACAGGCGCGTCAGCGTCTCGCGCTCGTCGTCCGAGATCAGGAACTGCTCGGAGAAGTTGGCCAGGATGCAGATGCCGTCCACGTCCTGATCGATCATGCAATCCAGCACCCGGCGCATCCCGTCCAGGTCGAGCGTGCCGTCGGGATGAAACGGTGTGGGGGCGACCGGCCAGATGCCGGAATAGGGGCGTGTCATGTCTCCTCCCGTGGCTGCGCGGCGCCGGTCCCTTGCGCCCGCCGGCAATTGGTATACCATTTTCCCGCATCATCAACCCGGTCCGTGCGAAGAGGGCATCGCAGCCGCCTGCGCTGCCGCCGCTGACGGGCGGGCCGGATGAAGGGGGAGGGAATTGACGTGTCGGACAAACCCGCGATCGGCTTCATCGGTGTCGGCTATATGGGCCACGGAATGGCCGCCAACATCCTGAAGGGGGGCTATGACCTTCGGGTGAAGGGCAATCGCAATCGCGCCCCCGTGGACGACCTGGTGTCGCGCGGTGCGGTCGAGGCGGCAAGCCCGCGCACCATGGCCGAGGCCTGCGACATCGTGCATGTCTGCCTGTCGAACTCGGCCCAGGTCGAAGCCGTGATACGCGGCGAGGACGGGATCCTCGCCTCGGGGCGGCGCGGGCTGATCGTGATCGACGCGACCACCTCGGATCCGGCCTCGACCGTGGCGCTTGACGCCGAACTGCGCGCGGCGGGGATGATCCTGGTCGACGCGCCCCTGGGCCGGACCCCGAAAGAGGCCGAAGAGGGCACGCTGGACGCGATGGTGGGCTGCGACGAGGCCACCTTTGCCCGGGTGAAGCCGGTAATCGAATGCTGGGCGGGCAACATCAACCATGTCGGCCCGACCGGCAGCGCCCACAGGATGAAGCTGATCATGAACTTCATCTCGATGGGATACGCCGCCCTCTATTCCGAGGCGCTGGCGCTGGCGGTGAAATCGGGGCTGTCGCCCCAGGTCGTGCGCCGGGTGATCGGCAGCAGCCGGATGAACAACGGCTTCTTCGAGACGTTCATGCGCTACGCGGTGGATCGCGACGCGGAGGCGCACAAGTTCACGATCACCAATGGCAGCAAGGACGTGCGCTACGCCGCGAACATGGCGTCGGGCGCGCAGGTGGCCAACATGCTCGGCGCGGCGATCGGGCAGTACTTCACCCTGGCCGAGAATGCGGACCGGGGCGCGGATTACGTGCCGACCATGGCGGATTTCGTTGCCGCGCTGAACGGTGTCGATCTGGCCGATGCGGTCAGGCGGGGCGGCTGAGGCGCCGCCCCGGTCAATCCGTGTAACGGCAGCGGTCGGATGCCAGCAGCTCGGCCGCCGCCGCGAAGGATTTGAGCCCACCTCCGATCTCGGCGTCCAAAGCGAGTTCGGCCTCGCGCACCCGGGCCAGACGGTCGGCGACGGTGTCGATCATGGCGAAGGGCACGACGACGACCCCATCGCGATCGGCCACGATCATGTCGCCCGTCGCGACCGGGCGGCCGCCCACCTGAACCGGGAACCCGACCCGGCCGGGTCCGGTGATCGCCGGAGAATTCGGCGTCAGGCCGGTGCACCAGGCCGGAAGGCCGGCGGCGACGATCCCGTCATAGTCGCGCATCGGCCCGTCGGTGACGAAGCCCGCCGCGCCGGCATTCTTCAACACCCCCATCACCCGGTCGCCCGCCGCGGCGCAGCCCTGGAATCCCTGCACCGCCGCCACGACGACATCGCCCGGCCGCAGCAGCTCGGCCGCCGCCAGCGTGGCCAGGACGTCGCCCGGCGCGTTGTCGGCAGTCAGGGCCGGGCCCACCGCCACGCAATCCAGATCGCGCCCGAAGCCGATGGGCCCGATGCCGGCGGCAAGCGCGCCGACGCCGTCCATCGCATCGGCGACGAAGCTGGTCGGCATGCCGCGGAACGCGGCGATCTGCGCCTCGCCCGGGCGGGGCAGGCGGCGGCATACGGTCATGATCGGCGGGTTCTCGAGCATGATGGCTCCTCTCGGTCAGGACAGCAGGAACTGCAGGGCGTAGAGCGTGGCCATTCCCGCCAGGATCGCGCCCAGGACGGAATAGCGCAGACCGGCGGCAAAGGCGGCCAGGGCCGCGATCAGCCGCGCCGGGTCGGGCACCCCGCCCGTTGCCGGCGGCCACAGGACAAGCGGGGTCACCAGCGCCGGAAAGACGGCCACCGCGACGTAGCGCAGATGCAGCATCAGCCAGTCGGGCAGGCGGCGCCCCCCGAGAAACCCGAGGAACGAAAAGCGGATCAGGAAGGTCCCCAGCCCCAGAAGGACCGTCAGCGTCCAGAAGGCGGTGGTCCCGATCATGCCGTGCCCCGGCGGCGGCGCAGGGCCAGCTCGGTCTGCGCGCCCGCCATCATCGCCAGGATGGCCGCCGCGATCAGGCCCAGATTCCACGGCAGCCAGGCAAAGGCGATGGCGGCGACGACCGAGGCGAAGGCGGCGACGATGTGGGGCAGGGACCGGATCATCGGCGCGACAAGGGCGATGAAGGTGATCGGCACGGCGAAATCCAGCGACAGCGCGGGCGGGATCGCCCGCCCGACCAGCGCGCCGGTCAGGCTGCCGCCGTACCAGACCGGGCAGATCACCGCCATGGCGCCGAAGTAATAGGCGATCCGCGCGTCGAGCGGCATCTGCGGCGCCGCCTCGTATTTCCGCAGCGCCACCGCAAAGCTCTGATCCACCATCAGATAGGCCATCAGCGCCCGCAGCCCGAGCCGGGCCTGGCCCAGATGCGGCACCAGCGCTGCCGAATACATCGCCATGCGCATGTTCACCGCCAGCGCCGCCAGAAGCGCGATGAAGACCGGCGCCCCGTCGCGCAGCAATGCCAGCGCCGTGAATTGCGACGCGCCGGCGATCACCAGGACGGACATCGACATGACCTCGATCAGGTCCAGCCCCGCATCGCGGGCGACGGCCCCGAACAGAACCGAATAGGGCGCGGCGATCAGGACGAAGGGCGCGCAGTCGCGGAACCCGTCGCGGAAGGCGGCGGCGCGCGGGGTCATTCGGCGTCGCGCGATTGCAGAAGCAGCTTTACATAGGTCAGCCCCGTCGCGGTGGATTCGCAGCGCGCGTCCTGGGCGCGCAGCAGTTCCGGCGGCTGGTCGCGCAGGCGGTTCAGCGCGTCCATCCGGTCGCATTGCAGCAGGTTGATCGTCAGGTCGTAGCGCACCTCGATCCGGGCCACGGCGGCGATTTCCTCGGGCGCGGTGGCCGCGATCTCGTCCATTCGTGCGGCGACGGCGGTGCCCCAGGCATCCTTCATGTCGCGAAAGCAGGCGGTCGCGGCATCCGCGGCGCTTTCGGGGAATTGCAGGCAGAGCTCCTGCGCGCGGTTGACGCAATCGGCCGCCGGTTGTCCCGCCGCCGCCTGGCCGGCCACGCAATCGCCCGCGGCGGCCACGGCCTCGGCCGGCGTGACCGTGCCCTCCTGCCGGTCCTGGGCGATGGCCCCGGCCGACAGCACAAGGGGCAGGAGCGATGCGGACAGGGCGAAGCGGCAAAAAGGCATGGCAGGTCCCGAGGAAAAAGGCGGAGAGAATGGCTCTTGCATTTGGTATACCAAATCGCGATCCTGCGGCAAGACCAAAGCCGGCGCGCGGGGCCCCCCGTCGTGCCGGCGGAGCCAAGGATGCAGTCCCATGACCGACACCCGAGCACACAAGAGATTCCGGTCGCAGGAATGGTTCGACAACCCGAACAACCCGGGCATGACGGCGCTGTATCTGGAACGGTATCAGAACCAGGAATTCACCCGCGCCGAGCTTCAGTCCGGGCGCCCGATCATCGGCATCGCCCAGACCGGCAGCGATCTGGCCCCGTGCAACAAGATCCACATCTTCCTGAAGGACCGGGTCAAGGCCGGCATCCGCGATGCGGGGGGCATTCCGATGGAATTTCCCGTCCACCCGATCCAGGAAACCGGCAAGCGTCCGACCGCGGCCCTGGACCGGAACCTGTCCTATCTGGGGCTGGTCGAGGTGCTGCACGGATACCCGATCGACGGCGTCGTGCTGACCACCGGCTGCGACAAGACCACGCCTGCAATGCTGATGGGCGCCGCCACCGTCGATCTGCCGGCCATCGCGCTGAACGGCGGGCCGATGCTGGACGGCTGGTGGAAGGGCAAGCGGGCCGGGTCGGGCACCATCGTCTGGGAAAGCCGCCGGCTGTATGCCGAGGGCAAGATCGACTACGACGAGTTCATCGACCGCGCCTGTGCCAGCGCGCCCAGCCTGGGCCATTGCAACACGATGGGCACGGCCAGCACGATGAACGCGATGGCCGAGGCCCTGGGCATGACCCTGACCGGCTCGTCGGCCATCCCCGCGCCGTTCCGCGAGCGGATGGCCATGGCCTATGAGGTCGGGCGCCGGATCGTCGAGATGGTGCACGAGGATCTCAAACCCTCGGATATCCTGACGCGCGAGGCCTTCGAGAACGCGATCGTGGTGAATTCGGCCATCGGCGGGTCGACCAACGCGCCGCCGCATCTTCAGGCCATCGCCCGCCATGCCGGCGTGCCGCTGGACGTCAAGGACTGGCAGACGATCGGGTTCGAGGTTCCGCTGCTGGTCAACATGCAGCCGGCGGGGGAATATCTGGGCGAAAGCTTCTTCCGCGCCGGCGGCGTTCCGGCGGTGATGGGCGAGCTGCGCAAGGCGGGTCTCATCCACGACGGGGCCCGGACCGTCGGCGGGCGGACCATGGGCCAGACGCTGGAGGGGTGGGACAGCCGCGACACCGACGTGATCCGCAGCGTCGCCGACCCGCTGCGCCACAATGCGGGCTTCCTGGTCCTGTCGGGCAATCTGTTCGACAGTGCGCTGATGAAGACCAGCGTGATCTCGGAGGCGTTCCGCGAGCGCTACCTTTCGCGTCCGGGGCGGGAAGGCGTCTACGAGGCGCGGGCCGTCGTCTTCGAGGGGCCCGAGGATTACCATGACCGGATCAACGATCCCGGGCTCGAGATCGATGAGACCACGATCCTGTTCATTCGCAATGTCGGCTGCGTCGGCTATCCGGGCTCGGCCGAGGTGGTGAACATGCAGCCGCCCGACGCGATCCTGAAAGAGGGCATCAACCACCTGCCCACGGTGGGCGACGGGCGGCAATCGGGCACCTCGGAAAGCCCGTCGATCCTGAACGCCACGCCCGAGGCGGTGGTCGGGGGCGGGCTGGCGCTGCTCAGGACCGGCGACCGGGTGCGGCTGGATCTGAACGAGTCGACCATGAACGCGCTGGTGGACGAGGCCGAGTGGCAGGCGCGGCGCGACGCCTGGACCGCGCCGGAACTGGTCAACCAGACCCCCTGGCAGGAGATCTATCGCCGTCATGTGGGCCAACTGGCCGATGGCGGCTGTCTGGAACTGGCGACGGCCTATCACCGGGTTGCCCGCAACCTGCCGCGTGACAATCACTGATGCCGAAGGACCCCATGACCGAACAGACGATCCTCATCACGGGTGCCGGCAGCGGCATCGGACGCGTCACCGCGCGGCACTTCCTCACGGCGGGATGGCGGGTGGCGCTGGTCGGCCGCCGGGGCGCCGCGCTGGAAGAGACGGCGGACGGGCACGATCTGGCGCGGGTCTGTCCCTGCGACGTGACCGATGCCGATGCCGTCACCCGGGCCTTCGCCGGCATCGCCTCGGATTGGGGCCGTCTCGACGTGCTGTTCAACAATGCCGGCATCGGTCTTCCGGCGCTGACCATCGACGAGATCCCCGTCGAGGACTGGAAGCAGCTTTCGGACATCAACATCACCGGCATGTTCCTGGCCGCGCGCGCGGCTTTCGCGCTGATGCGGCGGCAGGATCCGCAGGGGGGCAGGATCATCAACAACGGGTCGGTCTCGGCCCAGGTGCCGCGGCCCGGATCGGCCCCCTATACGATGTCGAAACATGCCGTGACCGGCCTGACCCGGTCGATCAGCCTGGACGGGCGGCCCTTCGACATCGCCTGCGGTCAGATCGATATCGGCAATGCGCTGACCGACATGGCCGAGAAGATGACCAAGGGCGTGCCGCAGGCCGACGGCTCGACCGCGATCGAACCGGTGATCGACGCGTCCATCGTGGCCGATGCGGTGCTGCACATGGCGTCGCTGCCGCTATCGGCCAACGTGCAGTTCATGACGGTGATGGCGACGAAGATGCCCTATATCGGCCGGGGCTGACCCGGCCCGGCGGAGCGGGAGTGATGCGATGACAGCGACGGCGCGCGAGCCCCTGCGCCTGGCCATGGTCGGGGGCGGGCAGGGGGCCTTTATCGGTGCGGTGCATCGCATGGCGGCGCGGCTGGACGGCGAATACCGGCTGGTCGCCGGCGCCCTGTCGTCTCGGCCCGACATCGCCCGCGCCTCGGGCGCGGAACTGGGTCTGGAGCCCGGGCGCAGCTATCCCGACTTCGACACGATGATCGCGGCCGAGGCGGCGCGGCCGGACGGGGCGCAGGTGGTGGCGGTCGTCACGCCGAACCACATGCATCTGGCCCCCGCCGCCGCCGCGCTTCGGGCCGGTCTGCACGTGATCTGCGACAAGCCTCTGGCGGCCGATCCCGACCTGGCGCTGGATTTCGCCCGCGGCGTCGCCGCGGACGGGCCGAAATTCCTGCTGACGCACAATTACACCGGCTATCCGCTCATGCGGCAGGCCCGGCAGATGGCGCGCAGCGGCGAGCTGGGCGAGATCCGCGTGGTGCAGGCGGAATATGCGCAGGACTGGCTGGCCGCGGACGTGTCGAACAAGCAGGCAGACTGGCGCACCGATCCGGCCCGAAGCGGCGCCGGCGGCGCCATCGGCGATATCGGGACCCACGCCCACAACCTGCTGCGCTTCGTCACGGGGCTGGAGGTCGAGGCTCTGGCCGCCGATCTGCGGGCCTGCGTTCCCGGTCGCCGCGTGGACGACAACGCCAACCTGATGCTGCGCTTCGCGGGCGGGGCGACGGGGATGCTCTGGGCCAGCCAGGTGGCGGTGGGGCAGGAAAACGGCCTGCGCCTGCGGGTCTACGGCACCCGGGGCGGCATCGAATGGTGCCAGATCGATCCGAACCGGATGTGGGTGGCCGAGCTTGGCCAGCCGGGGCGCTGGATGACCCGCGGCGGCCCGGGCGTGACCGCCGCGGGGGCGGCGGGGCGCGTGCCGCCGGGCCACCCCGAGGGATATCTGGAAGCGTTCGCGACGCTCTACCGCGATTTCGCCGATGTGGTGCGCACGGGACGGGACAACCCGCTTCTTCCCGGCCTGGCGGATGGGGTCGAGGGGATGCTGTTCATCAAGGCTGCGCTCGCATCCAGCGCCGCCGACGGCGCCTGGACGCGGCTGCGCTAGACCCGCCCGACCGGCCGACGCACCGCGCCGCGTTCCTCGGCCAGAAGGCACAGCCAGTCATGGGCGACCGTGGCCGCGGCGATGGCCGTGATCTCGGCGTGATCGTAGGGGGGCGAGACCTCGACCAGATCCATCCCGATCAGGTTCAGCCCGCCCAGGCCGCGCACGAAGTCGAGCCCCTGCCACGAGGCGAGGCCGCCGGCCACGGGGGTGCCGGTGCCGGGGGCGAAGGCCGGATCCAGCCCGTCGATGTCGAAGGACAGATAGACCGGGGCGTCGCCCGCCCGGTCGCGCACGACCTCGAGCGCGGCGTCGATTCCGTTGCGGTGGATCCAGGGGCTGGTCAGGATCTCGAAGCCGTAATCGCTGTCGTTGTAGGTCCGCAAGCCGACCTGGGTGGACCGGGCGACGTCGATCACGCCCTCGGCCGCGGCCCGGGCGAACATCGTGCCGTGGTCGAGCCGGGCGCCGTCGTCGTCCCAGGTGTCGCAATGGGCGTCGAACTGGACAAGGGCGACCGGCCCGTGCCGTTCGGCATGGGCGCGCAGCAGCGGGTACGAGATCGAGTGGTCGCCGCCGAGGGTCAGCATTCGGGCCCCGGTGGCGAGGATCTGGCGGGCATGGGCCTCGATTGCCGGCTGAACCGTCTGCGGATGGTGGGGGTCGATCATCGCATCGCCCCAATCGATCACGGCCAGCGTCTCGAACGGATCGAAGCCGAAGGGGAACGCCTTCAACTCGGCAAGCTGGGTCGAGGCGGCGCGGATCGCGGCCGGCCCGAACCGGCAGCCCGGCCGGTTGGTGACCGCGCTGTCGAAGGGGATGCCCGAGACCACGACATCGGCCGCCGCGGCGTCGCGGCTGTAGCTGCGGCGCAGGAAGCTGAGCGCGCCGCCATAGGTCATCTCGGGCCACCGGCCCAGATAGCCCTCGCGCCGAAACGCCTGATCGCCCGTCGTCATCGCAGATCCTCCATCCTTGCCGGCCGCCGTCACAGCCCCAGCCTGTCGCGCAGGCCGTACCACCACGACCCCATGACCGAATAGGGCACGCGAAAGGTCCGCCCGCCGGGGAACGGAAACCATGGCAGCCCGGCGAAGACGTCGAAGCGCGACGTGTCGCCATGGATCGCCTCGGCCAGGATGCGGCCGAATGTGTGCGACCCGGTCACGCCATGCCCGGAATAGCCGTGGGCGAAGTAGGTGTTGCCGCCGATCCGGCCCATCTGCGGAACCCGACTGAAGGACAGCGCGAAATTCCCCGACCAGGCATAGGCGATCCGCGTCCCCTGCAATTGCGGGAAGACCTTGATCATGTTCCGCCGCAGCTTGGCCTCGATATCGCGGGGATCCGTGCCGCCATAGACGGTGCCGCCGCCGAAAAGCAGCCGCTTGTCGGCGGACAGCCGGTAGTAATCCAGGATATAGCGGACATCCTCGACGCATTCGTCGCGCGGCAGAAGCGCTTGCGCCAGCGCCTCGTCCAGCGGCTCGGTCGCCATCACCTGGGTCGATACCGGCATCACCCTGGGCGCGAGTTCGGGCACGACCTGGCCCAGATAGGCGTTGCCGCACAGAACAAGGGTCCGGCAGCGGATCCTGCCCCGGTCGGTCGTCACGGCGGGGCGGGGGCCGTCCGTCTCGACCCGGATCACCGGCGAGTGTTCGTAGATGGTCCCGCCATTGCGCTCAACCGCCTCGGCCTCGCCCAATGCAAGGTTGAGCGGGTGCATGTGCCCGCCCGACCGGTCCAGCAATCCCCCGGCATAGAGGTCCGAGCCGACATGCGCGCGCAGCGCCGTCCGGTCCAGCATCTGCTGATTGTCGATGCCGTAGCTGCGCCAAAGCTCCTGCCGCGCCTCGAGCTCGCGCAGATGCGCCGAGGTCAGCGCGGCGAAGACGTTCCCGTCCTTCAGGTCGCAGGCGATCCCGTAGGTCGCGACGCGCTGGCGGATGATCTCTCCGCCCTCCTGCACAAGCGAGGCGACGAAGGTTGCGGTGTCGCGCCCATAGCGGCGCTCGATCGTCTGGAGAGATGCGTTCAGGCCGTTGACGATCTGCCCGCCATTGCGGCCCGACGCGCCCCAACCGACGCGCGCCCCCTCGACCACCGCAACCTCATGCCCCTTTTCAGCCAGGTGCAGCGCCGTGGAGAGGCCGCTATATCCGGCCCCGAGGACACAGATCTCCACCTCGCGCTCGCCCCGCAGCGGCGGGCGTTCCGGCGCGGGATTGGCCGATGCGGCGTAGTAGCTGCCGGTGTGCCGGCCATCGCCGGGATAGGGGGCGGCCATCGCTGCGATTCTCCACCTGCTGGTGCCGCCCTGGCGGGCGCGCTGGCGTCTTTGCCATGCCATTTCGCCGCGGCGCTTTCAATGGGAGCGGCGCGCTATACATGGCAACCTGCCGGTGTAGTATCGGCCCGGTCGGACGCAGATCAGCCGATCACGACGCCGCCGCTGCGCGGCCAGGGAAACGACCCGAAGGGGAGCGGGGGATGGAATACACGATCTTGCGGACCGGCGATGCAGGTCTCGACGAGGTGCTGCGGGGCGGCCTGCCCGAAGGCAACATGTATCTGATGCAGGGGCCGCCGGGATCGGGCAAGACGACCTTTGCCTTGCAGTTCCTGCGGCAGGGCCTGGCCGACGGCGAGCGGGCGCTGTATGTGAGCCTGAGCCAGACCGAGGACGAGCTGCGCCGCATCGCCGCCTCCCATGGCTGGACGCTGGACGGGATCGAGATCGTCGAACTGGTCTCGGAAACGCCGGCCTCGACCGACACGCAAGCCATCTTCCTGACCTCCGATCTGCGCCTGGACCGGACGCGCGAACTGGTGGAGAAGGCCGTGCTGGACCACGAGCCGCACCGCCTGGTCTATGACAGCCTTCTCGAGGTGCGGCTGCTGACCGGGGACGAGCAGCGGTTCCAGCGGGAACTGATCGGGCTTCGGTCTTTTCTGTACGAGCGCGGCATCACCACCCTTCTGCTCGATGTCGAGCCGACGGGACAGCCGCTCAACGACATTCAGTCGCGCGGGATCGTTCACGGCATCCTGACGCTGGACAAGCACCTGCCGGAATTCGGCCGGGCGCGGCGGCGGCTGGAGGTCGCCAAGATGCGGGGCGTCGCCGTCTATGACGGCTGGCACGATGTCGATATCCGGCCGGGAGAGGGGCTGAAGGTCTTTCCGCGCATCGTCCCCGAATACCGGGCTGATGATGACGGCGACATGGGCGAGACGCTGATCCGGTCCGGCCTTCAGGGTCTGGACGAGATCTTCGGCGGCGGGATGGAGCCCGGCACGACCACCATGGTCGTCGGCCAGGCGGGGACGGGCAAGTCCACCATGGCCTCGCTCTATGCCGCGGCGGCGCTGGAGCGGGGCGAGGATGTGGCGCTGTTCCTGTTCGAGGAGCGGGTCGAGACGTTTTTCCGGCGCAGCGAGGGGCTGGGCATGGATCTGCGCCAGTATCATGCCGAGGGCCGTCTGCGGCTGCACGACTTCAACCCCGACGAGATCTCGGCCGGCGAGTTCGGCAAGATGGTGCAGAAAGAGGCCAACAGCGACCGTCTGCGCGTCGTCGTGATCGACAGCTTCACCGGATACATGTCGTCGCTCGCCAATCACCGGCAGGCGCTGTTCGACATCCAGAGCCTGCTGAAATACCTGTCGCGCCGTAACGTGCTGACCATCCTCGTCGTGGCCGAGCAGGGGCTTCTGGGCAACCGCAGCGGCGTGGCGCTGGACCTGAGCTTTCTGGGCGACACGGTGCTGCTGTTGCGGATGCTGGAGCGCGAGGGCCGCATCCGGCGCGAGATCGTGGCCGTCAAGAAGCGCCACGGTCCGCATCTGCTGGATGTGCGGGAGCTGGTCATCGAAAGCGGTCAGGTCTCGATCCGAGAGGGAGAGTGACGCTTGAACCGACGTCCCGCCTTCTGCGCCGAGGACGAATTCAGCCTGCTGGTGGTATCGCCCCGGACGGCGGATGCCGAGGTGCTGAAGGCGGTTCTGGCCGGCACCGACTGGCGGGTGGAATCGATCGCGCCCGATGCCCTTGGCGACCGTGACGTCAACGGCATCGGCTGTCTGATCCTGTCGCAGGAGGCGCTGACCGACACGCTTCGCGCCCAGGTGGCCGAACACCTGCGCGATCAGGCGTCCTGGTCGGAACTGCCGGTGATGATCCTTTACGCCGCGGATCAGGACGGTCAGCAAATCGAGGGGCTGCTGCGTGCCGAGTGGCGCCGGGCCAAGGTCATCCTGCTGCGGCGTCCCGTCCGGCCGCTGGACTTCCTGGCCGGGGTGCAGCTGGCGATGGCCGGCAGGCTGCGGCAGTTCAGCATCCGCGATCAGCTGGTCCGCGAGCAGGAATTGCGGCGCGAGTTGAACCACCGCGTGAAGAACATCCTCGCCACGGTGCGGGCCATCGGCAACATGACGCTGCGCAAGAATATCGATGCCGCGGCCTTCAGCGACTATTCCGACCGGCTTGCGGCGCTGGCCGCGCTCCACGAGGCGCTGCACCTGTCGCCGGACGAGGTGATCGGCTTTGCCGATCTCTGCACCCGGCTGACCCTGCCCTATCTGGAGGACGACGCCACCCGGTTCCGCGCCGCCACCGACTGCCCGCCGCTCCAGCCCGAGGCGGCGCACACCTTGGGGCTGTGCATTCACGAGCTTCTGACGAATGCGATCAAGTACGGCGCGCTGTCGGTCCCCGAGGGGCGCGCCGAGGCCGATCTGATGCTCGAAGCCGACGGCCGCGTCGCGCTTCTGTGGCGCGAAAGCAACGGTCCGCCGGTCGCGGCCCCGACCCGCCGCGGTTACGGAACCCGGTTCCTGGCCTCGTCGTTGAAGTCGGTGTTCGGCACCGAGCCGGCATTGACCTACAACCGAAGCGGTTTCGCGCTGCAGGTGACCGGCCCCGCTGACAGGCTGCTGACGCAGCCGGGCCCGAGCACCCGCGGCTGACCTGACCGGGGGCCGAGCAGCGAGCAACGATAATAAATGAAAATTCTGATTTGCGAGGACAATCCCGTCATCGCGCTGGACCTTGAGATCATGCTCGAAGAGATCGGGCATGAGGTTTGCGGTGCGGTCGGATCCTCCGCCGAATGCCTGGCCCTGGTTGCCGTGGCCAGACCCGATCTCGTGACGGTCGATCTCGACCTTGCCGATGGGCCCACCGGCCTGCGGCTGGTCAGGTTCCTGCATGAACGCGGGATCCGGTCGATCATCGTGTCGGGCCAGGTGTCGTGTCTGAACGAGCCGCATCCGGCCGGTGCCGTGATCCCGAAGCCGGTCGATCAAGCTCGCCTGGCTGCGGCGCTGTCGCGGGTCGCGGCCGCTGAAGACGGCGCAGCCACGCATCGCCTGACGGATCCCGTCCTGGGCTGAGCGGAGCCTCTGCGTGACGTCCCTGGCCGGTTAGCCTCGGGCTCCTCGCCTGCGGGCCGATCGCATGCAGGACACAAAGATGTTGCCGAAACCGGTTTCGGATCGCACCCTCGACGCAAGGGGGGATTCGGATGCGAGACGACGGCGACGATCTGCGCGTGGAGCCTGCGGCTGCCGGTCGGGTGACGATCACCCAGCTTTCCGACGCGCTCGGCCTCAGCAAGGGGACGGTCAGCCGGGCGCTCAACGATTATCCCGACATCGCCGAAGCCACGCGGCTGCGGGTGCGGCGGCAGGCCGAGACGATGGGCTACCGCCCGCTGAGCCACGCACAGGCGATCAAGACCGGTCGGGTGCGTGCCCTGGGGCTGGTCGTGCAGATCGGCGACCACGATTCGCAGCGCCCCTTCCTTGCGGATTTCCTCGGCGGCATCACCATGGCCGCCAGTGCCGAGCACTGGACGCTGACCGTCGCCACCGCCGAGAGCGAGGCCGATGCCCTCGCCACCATGGAACGGCTGATCGACGACAGGAAGGCGGATGGCTTCATCCTGCCGCGGACGCTGACGGAGGACGCGCGGGTGGCATTGCTGCTGCGGCGCAAGGTCCCCTTCATCCTGTACGGCCGCACCGGCCGGTCCGACGGCTGCGCCTGGTTCGACATTCTGGGCGAGGACGCGATGCGCGACGCGGTGCTGCATCTTGCGCGGCAGGGGCATCGCCGCATCGGGTTCGTCAATGGCGGCGTGCACTACAATTACAGCCGGTTGCGCCTGACCGGCTACCTGGCGGGGCTGGAGGCCGCCGGCCTGCCCGAGGATCGGGGCTTGATCGTCTCGGGCGCTCTGGGCGCCGATGACGGGGCGCGGCTCACCCGGCGGCTGCTGACCGATCCCGCGCCGCCCACGGCCATCGTCTTTGCCGTCGATCACGCCGCGTTTGGCCTCTACCGGGTCTGCGCCGAGCTGGGCCTGAGCGTCGGGCGCGACGTCTCGGTCGTCAGTTACGACGGCGTGCCCGAAGGCGCCTATGCGGATCCGCCCCTGTCCACCTTCGCCGTGGATACGCGCAACGCGGGCGAACGCCTGGCGGATCTGCTGATCCGTCTGATCCGGGGCGAGACCCCCGAGACCCTGCGCGAGACGGCGCCGGCCCTGTTCGTGGATCGCGGATCCGCGGGGCCGCCGCGCCTGTCTTCGGCGGCACTGGCCCGCCGCATCGCCGAACACGACCGGAAAACGGAAAGGGAGGAAGATCGATGACCTATCGCAAGACGGCACTTCTGGCCGGGGCGGCGGCGCTTGCGCTGTCGGCCGGCATGGCGCAGGCGCAAAGCCTGCGCTTCTGGACCACCGAAGAACAGCCCGAGCGGCTGGCGGCGCAGCAGGAGCTGGCCCAGGAATTCGAGGCCGAGACCGGGATCGCGGTCGAGGTGATCCCCGTGACCGAAAGCGATCTGGGAACGCGGGCCACCGCCGCCTTTGCCGCGGGCGACCTGCCCGATGTCATCTACCATACGCTGCAATACGCGCTGCCCTGGGCCGAAGCCGGCATTCTGGATATCGACGCGGCCGCCGATGTGATCGAGAGCCTGGGCGCCGACACCTTCGCGCCCGGCGCGCTGGAAATGGCGGCGGTCGAGGGCGGCGGCTATGCCAGCGTGCCCGTCGACGGCTGGACGCAGATGATCGTCTATCGCAAGGATCTGTTCGACGAGGCCGGGCTGGAGCCGCCGGCGAGTTACGACGCGGTCCGCGCCGCCATCGAGAAGCTGCACAATCCGCCCGAGATGTACGGGTTCGTCGCCGCGACCAAGGTAGACGAGAACTTCATGTCCCAGGTTCTGGAACATGTCTTTCTCGCAAATGGCGTCTCGCCCGTCGGTCCCGACGGGTTCCAGGCGCTGGACGAGGCGAAGACGACCGAGGTGCTGGAATTCTACAAGGCGATCGCCGAAGCCAGCCCGCCGGGCGAACTGTACTGGGATCAGTCGCGCAGCCTCTACTTCTCGGGCAACGCCGCCATGATCATCTGGTCGCCCTTCATCCTGGATGAACTGGCGGGCCTTCGCGACAGCGCGCCGCCCACCATCAACGACGACCCGACCTCGCCCGAACTGGCATCGAAGACCGGCATCGTAACGAACTTCTCGGGCCCGTCGAACCCGGAGGGCGCCGCCTGGGCCGATATCCGCTATTTCGGCATCACCAACGATGCCCAGACCGACGAGGCGATGCAGTTCGTGGAATACTCCATGAGCGACGGCTACACCAAGACGCTGTCCATCGCGCCCGAGGGGAAATTCCCGGTCCGGCGCGGCACGGCCGAGAACCCGGCGGAATTCTCCGAGGCGTGGAGCAAGCTGCCCGTGGGCGTGGACCGCAAGAAGCCCCTGGCCGACCTGTACGACCAGGCGATGATCGACGAGATCGTCGGCGGCCTCGACGTGGCGCAGCGTTGGGGCGTCGATGACGGGCAACTCGCCCTGGCGTCCAAGATGATCAACAGCCAGGTCATCAACCGGGCGGTCCGGCGTTACATCGACGGCGAGATCGATGCCCCGGCCGCGATCGCCGAGATGAACGACGAACTGGCGAAAATCCAGTGACCGTCGCCCGGCCGCCTTGGGCGGCCGGGTTCCGCAGGTCTGCGCAGGAACACGATGATGAACAGCCACAGCCCCCAGGGCGGCGGCCCCGAAACGGCCCCGTCGGCGGCCGCGCCCCGCGGCCGCAACCCGCTGGAGCGGCGCGAGGCGCGACTGGCCTGGGCGCTGCTGCTGCCGACGGTCGCGGCGGTGTCGCTGGTGGTGATCCTGCCGCTGCTGTCGATCTTCTGGATCAGCGTCAAGCCGGTCGGCCTGGCCGATCTGCGTCCGCCCGCCCCGGTCGTGCGCGAGGATCTGCGCGGCCGGCCCGAGGCGGCGGGCGATGCCGCCACGCTGCGCTACAGGCTGCGCAACACCAGCCAGGACAAGCCGGTCCGCGACGTGGTCCTGACCGACATCCTGCCCGACGGGCTGGAGATCGGGTCGCTGGACCCGCGCTGCACGATCACAGGGCGCGATCTGCGCTGCGATCTGGGCGATTTTCCCGGCGGCCACCGCGAGACCATCGAGATCCCGGTCGTTGTCGGACAGGCCTTCGCCGATGCGGGGATGGAGCTGCCCGACCGCCCGCCGGGCCTGACGGGCAGCGCCGCCAACGTGCTCACCTCGGCCGAGTTCACCTGGCAGAACTTCGCGCGGATCTTCGATGGGCGGGAATTTTGGAACGTGCTGTGGGTCACGCTGATCTACACGGTCTTCGGCACGGTCGGGGCGCTGGTCATGGGCCTGTTCGCCGCGCTGCTTCTGGACCGGTCCTTCCGGGGGCAGGGGGTGCTGCGCGGCCTGTTCCTGTTTCCCTACGTGGCGCCGGTCATCGCGGTGGCCTTCACCTGGGTGATCCTGTTCGATCCCTTCTCGGGTTCGGCCAATGCGCTGCTGCTGCGCATGGGCGTGACGAACGAGGCAATCAACTTCTTCGGCGAGCGGCCGCTGGCGCTGATCATGGTGATCCTGTTCGAGGTGTGGCGCTACTTTCCGCTGTCGTTCCTGTTCATCCTGGCGCGGATGCAGTCGATCGACAGCGACATGTACGAGGCGGCCGAGATGGACGGCGCCAGCCCGTTCCAGCAATTCTGGTACCTGTCGATGCCGCAGCTTCTGGGCATCCTGTCGGTCCTGTTCCTGCTGCGCTTCATCTGGACCTTCAACAAGTTCGACGACATCTTCCTGCTGACCGGCGGCAATGCCGGCACGCGCACCCTGACCGTGAACGTCTATGAACAGGCCTTCGCGGTGTCGAATATCGGCGCGGGCGCGGCGGTGGCCGTGGTGATCTTCGGCTGCCTGCTGGCCTTCAGCTACGTGTTCTTCCGCTTCATCAGCCGCGAGGAGGGGCTATGAGACCGCTGCGCCGCGGATATGTCGCCGGGCCGCTGATCGGCCTACTCTGGGCGCTGGTGATCGCCACGACAACCGCCGTCGCCTTTTCCTTCGCCACCGGCGGGGCGTTCCGCCCGGGCCTGTGGGGCGGGGGGCTTCTCGGCATCGCCTCGGGGCTGCTGGCGGTGGCGTTCCCGCGCCTGGCCGGTCCCGCCGGCCTGATCCTAGGAACGGGGCTGGCCGTGACGCCGCTGGCCCCCGTGCTGTCCGACGGCGTGGGGCCTTTCGCGGCCATGCTGTCGGGTGCGGTCGCCGGAGGGGCCACCGGCTGGCCGGTCGCGGCGATGATGCGCGGCTGCGGACCCGACCGGCTGGACCGTCACGAATTCGAACATGCGATCATCCGTTTCCTGACCGGCTTCGGCTACATCTTCTTCACCGCCATCGTGCTCATCCCCTTCTACGTGATGGTGATGACCTCGCTGAAGAACCAGTCCGAGCTGATCCGGAACCCGCTCGACTTCACCATCGATCTGTCGCGCGGATGGGACCTGTTCCGAAGCTATGCCGAGCTTTTCGGGCAGTTCGGCTTCGGCGGTTATCTGTGGATCTCGTTCCTGGTCTCGGTGCTGACGGTGATCGTGACACTGCTGTTCGCGGTGCCCGGAGCCTATGCCGTGGCGCGGCTGCGCTTTCCGGGGCGGGCGCCGGTATCGCGGTCGATCCTGCTGATCTACATGGTGCCGATGATCGTGCTGGCCCTGCCGATCTACATCGCCTTTTCGGTGACGGGGTTGCGCAACTCGATCCTCGGGATCGTCCTGATCTATCCGGTCACCACGATCCCGGTGGCGCTGTATATGTTGCAAGGCTACTTTCGCGGCCTTCCGGCCGAGATCGAGGAAGCGGGGCTGATGGACGGTCTGGGCCGCCTGCGGGTGATCTGGAAGATCACGCTGCCCCTTTCCATGCCGGCGCTGGCCAGCGTGTCGCTCTATGTCTTCATGATCGCCTGGAACGAGTTTCTGCTGGCCTTCATGCTGCTGGACGACCCGTCGAAATTCACGCTGACGCGGGGCATCGCGTCGCTCAATTCCTCCGAGATCCCCAGACAGCACCTGATGGCCGGGGCGGTCATCGCCACGGTGCCGATCATGGCGCTGTTCCTGGGGCTGGAACGCTTCATGACCCGCGGCCTTACCGCCGGGTCCGTCAAGGGATGACCTCATGACCGATCGCATCGACGCCGCGCTGGACGACCGGGCGCGCGCCATCCTGAGGGGCAACGACAGGGGCGGCTATACCGTGCCCACGGCCGGCCTCTACCCGTATCAGTGGAACTGGGACAGCGCCTTTGCGGCCTGGGGCTTCTCGACCTTCGACATCGACCGCGCCTGGCAAGAGCTGGAGACGCTGTTCTCGGCCCAGTGGCCCGACGGGATGGTGCCGCATATCGTGTTCCACCAGCAGGACCCGGGCTACTTTCCCGGCCCCGAGGTCTGGGGCACCGGAACCGATCCCGCGACCTCGGGCATCTCGCAGCCACCCGTCGCCGCCATCATGGCGCGCCTGATCCTTGCGGCCGACCCTGCCGCCGGGCGCGCGCGGATCGAGCGTCTGTGGCCCCGGCTGCTGGCCTGGCATCGCTGGTGGCACGATCATCGCTGCGGCTCGGGTGCCGCGGCGATCACCCATCCGTGGGAATCCGGGCGCGACAATTGCCCCGACTGGGATATCGGCATGGCCGGTGTCGACGGGTCCGGGGTGGGCGAGTACACGCGCAGGGATACCGGGCATGTGGATGCGTCGATGCGGCCCGGCAAGGCGGATTACGACCGATACCTGGCGATGGTCCAGTTCGGCCGGTCGACGGGCTGGGACCCGCGCCGGATCGTGGCCGAGGGGCCGTTCCTGATGGCCGATCCCGGCATCACCTTCATCCTGATCCGCGCTCATGACGATCTGGCCGCCCTTGGCCGCGATCTGGGCCGGGACGTGTCCGAAATCGAAGGCTGGGCCAGCGACCTGCGCGCCGGCGCCGCCAGCCTGTGGAACCCCGCGACCGGCGGCTACGACGCCCGCGACCTGCGGACCGGGCGGTTCGCGGGGCGGATCGGCTCGGCCGCGTTCCTGGCTTACCTGGCGGGTGCCGAGACGCCCGCGCTCGATGCGCGCATGACCGACCTGTGGGATGCGGTCCGCTACGGCTTTCCGTCGGCCGATCCGGCCTCGGAGGAATTCGACCCGCGGCGGTACTGGCGCGGCCCGTCCTGGCCGGTGGTGAACGCGCTGATGGCGATCGGTCTCGAGGGCCGGGGCTATCAGGCGGCGGCCGAGAGGCTGCGCCGCGAGACCGCCGAGTTGATCGCCCGGCACGGGTTCTACGAGTATTTCGATCCGCTCGACGGGGCGCCCTGCGGCGGCGCCGATTTCACCTGGACCGCGGCGATCTGGCTGACCTGGGCCGGCGCGAAAGGGGGGGCGTGATGGCTTCCATCGAACTGAGCGGCGTCGAGAAGTGGTACGGCAACGCCCAGGTCATCAAGGGCGTGGACCTGACGGTTGACGAGGGCGAATTCGTCATCTTCGTCGGGCCGTCGGGATGCGGAAAGTCCACGCTGCTGCGAATGATCGCGGGGCTCGAGGGCACATCGCGGGGGCAGATCGCGATCGACGGACGGGACATGACCGCCGATCCCCCGGCGAAACGGGGGCTGGCCATGGTGTTCCAGTCCTATGCCCTCTATCCGCACATGTCCGTGGCCGAGAATATGGGGTTCTCGCTCAAGGCCGCCGGGATCAGGGCGGCGGAACGCGACCGGCAGGTGGCCGAGGCGGCGCGGGTCCTGCGGCTGGAGGAGTATCTCGACCGTCGGCCCAAGGATCTGTCGGGCGGGCAGCGGCAGCGGGTGGCCATCGGCCGGTCGATCGTCCGCGATCCCACGGCCTTCCTGTTCGACGAACCGCTGTCGAACCTGGACGCGGCGCTGCGGGTCGAGATGCGCTACGAGATCGCCAAGCTGCACCAGACCCTGAAGGCGACCATGATCTACGTCACCCATGATCAGGTCGAGGCGATGACCCTGGCCGACCGGATCGTCGTGCTGGAAGCCGGCCGCATCGCGCAGGTGGGAACGCCCCGCGACCTCTACGAGCGGCCGGCCAACCTGTTCGTGGCCCAGTTCATCGGCAGCCCGAAGATGAATGTCCTGCCCTGTCAGGCCCGTGACGGGGCGTGGACGCTGCCGGGCGGCCGGGGCGGGACCTATCGCGGGACGGTCGAGGCATCCACGATCGGCATCCGGCCGGAACATCTGGGGCTGGTGGCCGAGGGGCAGGGGGGCTGCGACGGCACCGTGGACCTGCTGGAATATCTTGGCGCCGACACCAATGTCATCGTCGATTGCGGGGATGTCCTGGGCAAGGTCACGGTCAGGGTGATCGGCAGCACCGCCTTGCGTCCCGGATCGCGGGTCGGGCTGAACCTGCCGGCCGAGCATCTGCATTTCTTCGATGCCGGGGGGCAGGCCACGCAGCGCGGCTAGGCAGATTGCCGCGGGTCAGGCCACGCCCGGCGCGCGCGTCGGTCCGGCCTGACCCGCATCAGCGGGCCGACCCGCCGCCACGCGGCGCCAGGCCGGCAGAACGATCTCGGCCCGGACCCCCTCGGGCGCGGATGTCAGGTTGAGGCTGCCGCCATGCAGTTCGACCAGCCGCTTGGTCAGCGGCAGACCCAGCCCCAGCCCGCTGCCGCAGCGGGTATCCGGATCGGCCCCGATGCGGAACGGTTCGAGACATTGCGCCGCAGGCGCGGCCAGGCCCCCGCCATCATCCTCGACCGACAGCACCGTTTCTCCGGATGCGCGCATCTCGCCGGTCAGACGCACCGCCCTGCCGCCATGGGTCAGCGCGTTCATCAGCAGGCACATCAGCGCGGCCTGCAGATGCGCGGCATCCGCCCGTACCGCGCCGGGCCCGGCCGTCGTGACGTCTAATGTCTTGCGTGCCTCGGCGAAGAGCGGCTGAACCACGGTCTGCGCCTCGCGCAGGATGTCGTCCACCGCGATCGGCGCCTCGGCCAGCCGCACCTCGCCGGTCGCCAGATCGACGAATTTCAGCAGATGCTCGACGAGTTCGGACAGATGCTGCGCGGCGGCGCCGACGGCCCCGACCATCCGCGCCTCGCGCCCCGAAACGCGCGGTTCCAGCAGGCGCGTGAAGCCCAGGATCGAGGTCAGGGGCGTGCGCAATTCGTGGCTGAGCAGCACCAGAAGCTCGTTCTGCGCCTGGTCCAGCGCCGGCTGGCGGCGGGGGCCGGATGCGGCCGGGGCGGGCGCCCGCCGCTCCAGCGCCGAAGCGCAGGCCCGCGCCAGATGCTCCAGAACCTTCAGCGTGCGTTGCGGTGGAGGGTCGCGCGGGACCAGATCGATCGCGCACAGGCTGCCGACACGCAGCCCGTCCGACAGGACGATCGGCGCGCCGACATAGAACCGGACATGCGGCGTCCCGGTCACGGCGGGATGCTGGGCAAATCTCTCGTCCGCATGGGCGTCGGGGATGATCAGCGGCCCGGTCTGAACGATGGTGTGGGCGCAGATGGCGCCGTTGCGCGGCATCTCGGTCTCGGAAAGGTTGATGCGCGCGGGGAACCACTGGCGGGTGCCGTCCACGATGCTGATGAAGGCCGAGGGAACGTCCAGCAGCTCCTGGACCGATGCGACGATGTGGTCCAGCACCGGGTCGCCGCCACGCACGGGTCCGGCGATCCGATCGACCGCTGCCTGCCGCGCGGCCTCGTTGAACGGGATCGGATAGGTTTGCATTTCGGGTCCAGATGTCTGACCAGGGCGTTCGGACGGTTCTGACGCACGATTCGGGCCAAGATCGGGCGACAATTCGCGCAGAAGGGGAAGGCCGGACTGCGGAATCGTCGACGGCCCCGACCGGTCAGCGGGTCTAGGACATCGCGCGGCGGATCTTCGGCAGCGCGTATTCGCGCGGCTCGTGCGGGTCGACGGTGGTGACGGACCGGCCGGCCGCGTCGAACGGGAACACGCTTGCGGTGTGGTCCATCGTGTAGCCGCCGCCATCCAGCGGCAGCTTGCGGTATTCGGCGCGCAGCCCCTGGACACGCCGGTCGGTCTGCCCCGGCGAGCCGATCCAGCCCCGGATCGCCGGGTGGAAACACGCCGCGTAATCCGCCACGGCGCGCCGGTCGTCCCGCCCCGGATCGACGGTGACGGAGACCGCGTGGATCCGCCCCGCCTCGTCCCCGAGCGCGTCTAGCAGGTCCGAGACATCCGCCAGCGTGTCGGGCAGAAATCCGGGCAATAGGTGAAGCCGAGGAACAGGAGCGTCGGCCGCCCGGGCAGCGTCTGCGGCCCGACGGCGCGGCCCTCGGGATCGATCGGGTCGAAATCCGTCTGGGACAGCGGCACTGGCCGCGGATCGACCGGCCGCGTCGCGCCCGGCCCGTCGACCTGCCACCAGCCGGCCAGCAGCAGCAATCCAGGGGCGGCCGTGGCGGCGGCAGCCCGGCCAAGGACCGGACGCCACCGTGTCATTCCGCCGGGCCGCGGGCGGCTATCCCCAGCACCGGCACCTGAACCGGGACCTCGCCGCCATCCGCGAAGATGATCGTCAGCGTGAACCGGTCGCCTTCGGCAAGCGGCGCGGTCAGCCCCATCAGCATCGCGTGCAGCCCGCCGGGTTCGAGCATGACCGTTTCCCCCGGGCCCACCGGAACGGGGCCGGCGGGCGCCATCGAACTGACGCCCTCGGCGGTGGTGGTGCTGCGATGGATGTCGGCCATGGCGGCGATGTCGGTGCGCAACCCGGTGACGGTCGCGGTCCGGTCTCCGTCGTTGCGCAGTTGCAGATACACCGCGCCGGGGCGGTTGGCGCCGATCGTCGCACGCGCCCAGGGCTGTTCCACCCCGACGGCCTGTGAATCTGCGGCCGCGGATAGCGGGTAGAGCGGAAGGGCTGCCGCCGCAGCGGCCATGGCGAAGCGTTTCATCGGGGTCTCGTTCCGAGCAACCGGGATGTGTCGCGCCCGATCATAGGGGCCGCGCCGTGTCGGGGCCATGCGGCGTTGCGGCGGCGCGCCGGCATCACTCGCCGATACGGGACAGAAGGTCGGTCACGATTTCATCGGCGGGCGTGCCGTATTGCCAGGCGGTCACATAGCCCCCGTCCGGCCCGAACAGGAAGAGCTGCGAAGAATGCCCCATCGTGTATCCGCCCGGCGCGGCGGCCTCTTCGATCCTGTCGTAATAGATATGGAAGCTGTCCGCCGTCTGCGCCACCTGTTCCGGCGTCCCGGTCAGCCCGATCAGGCGCGGGTGAAAGCGGGGCACGAAATCGGCCAGTTCCGCCGCTGTGTCACGCTCGGGATCGACGGTGAAGAACAGCGGCTGCACCCGGTCGGCGGCGTCGCCCAGCCCGTCCATCACGCCGGCCACCTCGGCCAGGGTGGTGGGGCAGATGTCGGGACAGTTCGCGAAACCGAAGAAGACCAGAAGCCATTGCCCGGCGAAGTCTTCCTGGCTGCGCGGTGCGCCGGCATGGTCGGTGAGCTGGAAATTCGCGTAGAAGGGCGGTTCGTCCGCGGTACCGTCGGCGATCAGTTCGCGCCGCACCAGTGCCATGACCAGAAGCGCCACAAGAGCGACGCCCAACAGAGCCCACGATACCGTTCGGACCAGTCTCAGGTTCATCTTCTTCTCCTCGTCAGCTCGCCCTGCCGCATCGCCGTGTCCGGCACGGACGCGGATGTGCATGGCGGAATGCGGGAAGGCGGGAAAGGCTGCCGATCGCCGCACGGGATTGTTGCAACCAGACCGAAACGTCGCGCGGCAACGCGGTGCCCGGTCCCGCCCCCGGGCTCTATTCCAGCCGGCCGAGCAGGTTCGTCTGGACTGTCAGGAGATGCGCGCGCATGGCCGCCGAGGCCTGTTCGGGATGACGGGCATTGAGCGCCGCGAGGATCCGCTCGTGCTCGATGCAGTAGTGCTTCCGGCGCGCTTCCGCAAAGCTCCTGGCCTTCATCTCGAACCATTTCGGCTGATCGCGCAGGATGCGGAGCACCTCGTGAAACTCGCGCAGCAGGTCGTTGCGGGTGCACGAGAAGATGCGGTGGTGGAATTCGGCGTCCCAATGCTCGAACTCGGGCATGTCGGTTGCGGCGATGGCGCGGGCATGGGCCTCGGCGATACCGGCCAGGGCGGAGGAACTGGCGTTGGTGGCCGCGAAGCCCGTGGCCGCGGGTTCGAGCAATAACCGCACCTCCATCATGTCGGCGGGCGAGGTGCCTTCGATCCGCTTGACGATCGCGGCGACGCCCTCGGCGGGTTCGTCGCGCAGATAGGTGCCGCGTCCGACATGCCGGATCAGCAGACCGTCCTTCTCGAGCCGGTCGAAGGCGCGCCGGACCGTGTTCCGCGCGACCCCGTATTCCGCGGCGAAATCGCGTTCGGTGGGGAGTTTGCGGCCGCCCGCCCACTCGCCGGCCTCCACGCGTCTGCGGACCGCATCCGCTATCCCGTCGGCATTCCCGCGCATATTCGCCCTCAATGGTCCAATTGTGGGCCAATATGACGACATGCGGCCAGCACGACAAGGCCACGGCGAATATCGTTGCTCTTCCGCTCGTATATGCGTACCATTAATATACCAAAATGAGCCATTAAGCAGGATCGGAGGGGCGGTTGAAGCTCGCGACTTATCGGTACGAGGGGAAAAGACAGGTGGGCGTCGTGGATGCCGCCAACGCGACGGTGGCGCCGCTCGATCTGTCCGGGGATCAGGCACGGCGCGGCGTGGCGAGCCTGATCGGGCTGGAGGCGCTGCCGGCGACCGGCGCACCTGTCGCCCTTGCGGACGTGACGCTCGAAGCCCCGCTTCCCCGGCCCGACCGCAACGTCTTCTGCGTCGGCAAGAACTATTTCGAGCACGCCCACGAATTTGCGAAAAGCGGGTTCGATTCAAGCGCGGCCAAGGGCGCGGTCCCCAGTGAGCCGATCATCTTCTCGAAGGTCCCCGATTGCGTCGTCGGTCCCGAGGCCGAGGTCCTGATCGATCCCGGCGTGTCGGACGCCATCGATTACGAGGCGGAACTCGCCGTGATCATCGGCAAGGGCGGCCGCGGGATCGCGAAGGCCGACGCCATGGAACATGTCTGGGGCTACACCATCGTCAACGACGTCACTGCGAGGGACCTGCAGGGCCGCTACAGCCAGTGGATCGTCGGCAAGTCGCAGGACACGTTCTGTCCGATGGGGCCATGGGCGGTCACGCGCGACGCGCTCGACATCGCCGATACCGCCATCCGCTGCACGGTGAACGGCGAGCTTCGGCAGGATTCCAATACGGGGCTGCTGATCTTCGACATCCCGACGATCATCGCCACGATTTCGGCCGGCGTCACGCTGAACCCCGGCGACGTGATCGCCACCGGAACGCCGGCGGGGGTCGGTGTGGGTTTCGAGCCGCCGAAGTATCTGCGGCCCGGCGATGTGGTCGAGGTGGAGATCGCCGGGATCGGAAAGCTGAGGAATACCTGCAGGCGCTGGAGCGCCTGAGGGAGAAGCGTGACGCGCGGTCCCTGTGGGAGGAGGGGTCGGCCACGCAAGGGACGGGCAGACCCGGCCCGGACGGACCCAACACCAAGTGGAGGAGAGAACCGACATGAGACATACGATACTGGCAACGTCCGCAGCGATCCTGACCGCGGTCGCGGTACCTGCGGCGGCGCAGGACACGACCGAGGTTGCCTGGGGCGGCTCGAACCCCGGCGGGGTCATGTATTACATGGTCGGCGTCGCCGGCACCGAGCTCGGCAAGGATCTCCCCGGGATCAACATCACCCAGGTCACTACCGGCGGGTCTACCGAGAACGCCAAGCGCCTGATCAAGGGCGAGCTGGACATGGGCATCGTCTACGGCTCGCACGTCTACATGAGCCAGAAGCCCGAGGGACCCTTCGCCAACGGCGAGAAGGGCACCATGCTGCGCGGCGTGGCGATGGCCTATCAGGGACCCACCTACTTCGTCACCCTCGGCGACAGCGGCATCGAGAGCCTGTCGGATCTCGAGGGCAAGAAGGTGGCGCTCGGCCCGCCGGGCTCGGGCACCGTGTTCAACTGCTCGAACATCCTGACGGCCCTCGGCCTGCTCGACACGATCGAGCCGCAGATGATGACCTTTGCCGATGCGGGCCGCGCGCTTGGCAACGGGCAGATCGACGCCTTCTGTCAATCGTCCTCGCCGGCCGCGGCGGTGACCGAACTGGCCGAGACGCGCGACATCACGGTGCTGCCGTATTCGGAAGAGCAGCTTGCGAAGATCTCCGAGACCTATCCGTTCTACCACACCGGGACGATGCCCGAGACGACCTACAAGGGCGTCCCGGCCGCGGACCTGCCGTTCACCACCGTCTACTGGGTGGCGCATGAACGGGTGCCCGAGGATGTGGTCCAGAAGATGGTCGCGGCGGCCTACGAAAAGCAGGATGCGCTGGCCATGGGGCACAAGGCCTGGGCACAGATGAAGCCCGACATCGAGAACTTCCGCAAACTGGGCGCGCCGATGCATCCGGGCGCGGAAGCCTATTATCGCGAGCAGGGTCAGTGGCCGGAGTGATCCGGACCGTCTGACCGGTCTCTGCCCCGGCCCGCGTGGCCGGGGCATTCAACCACCTCTCGACAGGGCGACTTCATGGCCGGTTATTCGTGGCTGTTCCGCGTGGAAGGTGCCAGGCGCAGCCTTTCGGGCGTCTGGGCGCTTGCGTTCAACCTGACGGCCATGGGGTTTTCCCTGTTCTATCTTTACACGTCTGGCTTCGGACTGGTCTCGACCCAGAGCAACCGGGGCATCTATCTGATGCTGACCTCGGTTCTGGTGTTCCTGCTCTACCCGGCGCGTCGCGGCTCTCCGACCGCGCGGCCCAGCATCATCGACCTGGGCCTGATCGTTCTGACGGTCGTTTCCGTCGGCTATTGGATCGATCAGTATGTCAGCTACGCGATCTTCCGCGTTTCATCGCCGAACCGGTACGACCTGGTGATGGGCGCGATCGCCATAGCGCTGATGCTCGAGACCAGCCGGCGGGTGCTGGGGCCGATCATCTCGATCCTCGCGGTGATATTCCTGGGCCAGCTCTATTTCGGCGCCTATCTGCCGGGAAAGCTGGCCCATCCGGGCATGAGCGTCGAGCGGATCATCGAATTCACCTATTCCACGCAGGAGGCGTTGTTCGGCGTCGTCACCGCGACCTTCGCCACCTTCGTGTTTCCCTTCATGATCTTCGGCGCGTTCCTGGAACGCTCGGGGGCCGGGCTGTTCTTCATGGATCTCGGCACCGCGGTCGCCGGCAAGTGGCGTGGCGGCCCGGCCAAGGTGGCGGTGATGACCTCGGCGCTGTTCGGCTCGATCTCGGGCTCGTCCGTGGCCAACGTCGTCACCACCGGCTCGTTCACCATCCCGCTGATGAAGCGCACCGGGTTCAAGCCGCACCATGCCGGCGCCATCGAGGCCATCGCCTCGACCGGGGGGCAGTTCATGCCGCCGGTGATGGGGGCGGGGGTCTTCATCCTCGCCACGCTGACAGAGACGAGCTATCTGCATATCGCGCTGATCAACGTGATCCCGGCGCTGGTCTTCTTTCTGTTCCTGCTCTCGATGGTCGATCTGGAGGCGGTCGGACTGGGGCTCAAGGGCCTGCCCGAGAGCGATATCCCGAGCCTGCGCAAGGTGCTCGCCGAGGGCTGGCACTTCTTCCTGCCGCTCGTGACGGTGATCGGCCTGCTGTTCTGGGGTTATTCTGCCGAGTTCTGCGCCTTCTGGGGCACGGTCACCGCGGCCGTCCTGTCGTGGCGGCGCAAGGCGACGCGGATGGGGCCCACGGCCGTGGCGCAGGCGCTGGTCGGCGGCGCGGCCAGCAACACGTCGGCCGGGGCGGCGATCGGCACGCTCGGCGTCATCATCGGCGGTATCGTGCTGGCAGGTCTGGGGCTGAAGTTCTCGGCCGTGCTGATCGAGTTCTCGGGCGGCAGCCTGTTCCTTGCGCTGGTGCTGGTCACGCTGGTGTCGATCATCATCGGCATGGGCTCGTCCACCACCGGATCCTACATCATCCTGTCGGTCGTCGCCGCCCCCGCCCTGATACAGCTCGGCGTTCCCACCGTCGCGGCGCATCTCGCCGTCTTCTACGCAGCCTGCCTGTCGAACATCACGCCGCCGGTCTGCGTCTCGGCCTTTGCCGGGGCGGCCATCGCCGGGGCGCCGCCGATGAAGACGGGCTTCGCCGCGCTCAAGTTCGGTGCGACCCTGGTGCTGATGCCCTTCACCTTCGTCTACGTGCCGGAAATCCTGTTGCAGGGCACCTGGCCCGAGATCGTTTTCGCCAGCACGTTCTACGCTGTCGGAAGCGTCGCCTTCGCCATCTTCCTGCAGGGCAGCACGCCGGTGGGTGGCCGCGTCGCCACGCTCCCGCGGGCGCTGTTCGGCCTATCCGCGGCGCTGCTCCTGTTTCCCAGTGGCTGGGTGCTGAACCTTGCGGGTGTGGTGGCGGGATTGTCGGCCATGCTGGTCGCTTCCGCGCTGCCCGGGGCCCGAGGCCAGTCGGCCGGGCACCGGTAGGAGCCGCGGAAGGCGCGCTCGCCTTTGCCAACGCAACCAAGCGGATCGTCACGCGGCAGGGCCGGCGGTGCCGCGCATGGCCGTGGCAGCTGCCCCCGGGCGCGGGTCTGCGCGCGATGACCAGGGTCCGGCACGGCTCGGCTCGCCCGCGCGAACATTCGAGATGCGATCATCAACTCGCCGCCATCCCCACACAAGAACGGTTGACGTGTAGCAGCCGTTACAAATAAAGTGAAGCCATGGACAAGATGACCTGGCTGCTCTTCACCTACAAGATCCCGGCCGAGCCGGCGGCCCCGCGCATGGCGGTCTGGCGGAAGCTCAAGGGGATGGGGGCGGTCTATCTTCAGAGCGGGGTCTGCCTTCTGCCGAAGACCGACGATCACATCCGACGGATGAAGATGCTGGAGAACGATATCGCCGGTGCCAGGGGTGAATGCGTCATCCTGGAGACGCTGGCGCTGGATCCGTCGCAGGAAGGCAAGGTGATCGCCCGGTTCAAGGCCGACCGCGACGACGCCTATGGCGAGTTCATAGACAAGTGCGACGATTTCGAGCGCGAGGTGGCGAAAGAGGTCGCCGCCGATCACTTCACCTATGCCGAGCTCGAAGAGAACGACGTCGATCTCAAGAAACTTCAGGGCTGGCTGGCGAAGATCGCCAAGCTCGACTTCTACGGCGCGGCCCGCGCGGAGGAGGCCGCGGCACGGCTCGAGGGCTGCGAGAAGATCCTGGACGACTATGCCCGGCGCGTCTTCGATGCCCATGACGAGAACCGGTGAGCCGCGCGATGAACCATACCGCCGGGGCCGGATCGCCGTTCCGCGCCGCCGCGGATCGGGAGGCGCCGCGATGAGACGGAAGATGCACGGGAGATTGCGCCATGATTGACTGGCCCTCTGCCGCGCCCGCTGTCGGCGCGGCCTTTCTCGCCTCGCTTGTCGAGGTGGTCGAGGCATTCACGATCGTTCTCGCCGTCGCCACGTTGCGGGGATGGCGGCCGGCGCTTTCGGGCGCGGCGGCGGCCCTCGGCGTCCTGGCCGCGATCGTGGTTCTGCTCGGCCCGTTGCTCGACCGGGTGCCGCTCCATCTGCTGCAGCTCGTCGTCGGCGTTCTTCTGCTGCTCTTCGGACTGGGCTGGCTGCGCAAGGCCGCGCTGAGAGCGGCAGGCATCATTCCGCTGCACGATGAGCAGGCGATCTACGAGCGCGAGACCGCGAGCCTTGGCGCGGTATCCGGCACGACGCGGGTCGCGGCCGCGAACTGGATCGCCGGTATGGCCGCTTTCAAAGCCGTCCTTCTGGAAGGGCTCGAAGTCGTGTTCATCGTCATCGCGGTCGGCGCCGGACGCGGCCTGATCTGGCCCGCCGGTCTGGGGGCGCTGGCCGCCTGTGCGCTGGTGCTCTGCGTCGGGGCGGCGGTTCACCGCCCGCTCTCGCAGGTGCCGGAGAACACCTTGAAATTCGGTGTCGGCGTGATGCTTGCGGCTTTCGGAGTCTTCTGGACCGGCGAGGGTCTGGGCGTCGACTGGCCGGGACAGGATTTCGCCCTTCTGGGATTTGCGGCGCTGTTCCTCGCCGGCGGCCTCTATGCCGTCCGCCTGGCGCGACGGACGAGAAGGGAGATAGCGGCATGAGCCTGGTAAAAGCGGTTGTCCGGGAACTGGTCGGCATGTTCGTGGCCGATCTGGGCCTCACGCTTGCGCTGCTCGCCGTCGTCGCTGGCGCGGCGGGGATGATCGATCTTCTGTCGGCGCCGCCCCTTGCCGGCGGCGTCCTGCTCACGGTCGGGACGCTTGCGGTCCTGCTGCTCAGCGTCCGCAGCGCCGCCGCAAGACGCGCCCATTGATCGCGCCGGGCGGATCGACGGCGGGACCGGCGGAACCTGCCGAGGCAGGCGCAGGTTGGCTCGCAAGACATTCCTGTTCACCACGAAGGATCACGCCATGCAAACCCATACGGCGCGCGTCGAGGGGATCGACATGCGGTGGGAAGAGATCGGTTCGGGCGATCCCGTCATCCTGCTCCACGGCATTCCGACCTGTCCCGCCCTTTGGCGCGATGTCGCCCCGCTCATCGAAGGGCGGCGCGTCCTCGCCTGGGAGATGCCGGGCTATGGCGCGTCGATCCCCGCGGGCCGGGATCGCGATATCTCCGTCTCGGCGCAAGCCGACTACCTCGTCGCCTGGATGCGCGATCGGGGAATCGGACGGGCAATTCTCGCGGGACATGACCTCGGGGGCGGCGTGGCGCAGATCGCGGCCGTCCGGCATCCGGGCATGGTCGACGGTCTGTTTCTCACCAACGCCATCTCTTACGATTCCTGGCCGGTGCCGATGGTCAGCGCGGTGGCGAAGGCCGGATCCATCGCGAAACACGCGCCCGACGGCTCGTTCCGGCAGCTGTTGAAGCTCATGTTCGCCAAGGGGCACGAGACCGACGCCGCGGCCGAGGCGGCTTTCGCCGCCCATGCGCCGCATTACGACGAACACGGAGACGCCGAAGCCTTCGTGCGGCAGGCGCAGGCGCTCGATGTCGAGGACACCAAGGCCATCGCCGGTCGGCTGCCGACCCTGGGGATCCCGGCGCGTATCGTCTGGGGGGCGGCCGACGAGTTCCAGCCCATCGAATACGGCGAGCGTCTGGCGGCCGACCTGAACGCCCCGCTGCGGCGGATCGAGGGCGGCCTGCACTTCACGCCCGAAGATCACCCGGAGATCGTCGCCGAGGAGATCAACGCCCTGATCCGCGACGTGGAAGGAGCGGCCCGCAATGGCATCTGATGGACGATACCGGGACGGGGGCGGGCTCGCGCGATCAGTGGCGTTGGTGGGCTCGCTGACCGAGGTGATGCCGCAGGATGCGGACCGGAACGTCAGCCGGATCTACGCGGACATGCAAGAGACCCTGCGCGTGCCCTTCGTCAACCAGATCTTCCGGCTTCTTGCCGGCGATCCGGATTATCTGCAGGCCGCATGGGGCTATGTCGGCCCGATCGCCGAGAGCCGCGCCTTCGAAGAGGCGGCGACAGCCCTGCGCGACGCCGCGCGCATCGATCCTGGGCCCGCGGCCGAAGCGGACTGGGCCGCACTCGGCGACCTCGAGCGCGTGCGCCGCTTTACCGAGTCGATCCACTACGTCCTGCCGAAGTTGCTGCTCGTCGTCACCCTGCTCGACCCGGCGGTCCGCTGGCCAGCGGGGGGGATGTCGGACACCGGCGGGACGATCCCCAAGGGCATCGCGCCGGACAGCGAGAAGATCGAGATGGTCGATCCGACGACCGCCGAAGAACGTCTCCGGTCCCTGTTCGAGGAGATCCGCGTGGCACACGGGCACCCGGCGCTGGCAAGCTATTTCCGGTCGCTCGGTCAGTGGCCGGACCTGCTGGCCGCGATCTGGGCGCGGCTCGCCCCCTTTCTGGGCGAGAGCGGCTATGACGCGCGGCGGGGCCCGCTCATCGCGCGGGCGGCCGAGCTGTCGGCGAACCTGGCGACGGAGCAAGGGCCGCCGACGCCATCCGGCAAGGCCGCAGCCGCTCTGGCGGTCTTTCGTCAGAGGGTCATCCCGGACCTTCTGATCGACGTGACCATCGTCAGAGCGATGCTGGACGGACCGGCGGCAGACGGGGCGAACCGGCTCGTCGCGCCATGATCTCCCGGCCCTGAACCGCCCCCGGCCACGATTGCCGTCTCGGCATTGCCGCACGGCCGGCATGGGGCCTGACGGCAGATGATCGGGCCTTACTTCGCGGGGCCGAAGAGCAGGCAATCGGGAAGCGTCTCGCGCCGCAGTTCCGGCACCACCCAGGTTGCGCCGGTAAAGTCGTCGTCCCGGGTATAGGCCGAGGGCGTCACCACGACCGCCAGCCTTGCGGCCAGGGCCGAGCGCACGCCATTGGCGCTGTCCTCGACGGCGATGCAGGCCTCTGCGCCCAGTCCGAGACGCTCGAGCGCGAGCAGGAAGACATCCGGGGCGGGTTTCTTGGCGGCGACCTCGTCACCGGCGGCGACCACGTCGAAAACCTCGGCTGCGGGGCGCTGCCAGCACGCCCGGCACAGGGCCTCGACATTCGGCAGGTTGGTCGTGGTGGCGACGGCGACCCTGATCCCGGCGGCGCGGGCCGCGTCGATCAACTCGGCCACGCCCGTCCGCAGGGCAAGCTCGCCCGACGACAGGATCTCGCCATAGATCTCGGTCTTGCGGCGATGCAGGGATGCGATCTCGTCAGCCGTCGGACCGGTCGCGCCGATCTCGTCGCGGTGGCGCCGCATCCGCTCCTTGCCGCCGGTCGTCTTGAGAAGGCGCCCGTAATCGTCCTTGGTCCAGTGCCAGTCGAGCCCGGCCTCGGCGAAGGCGCGGTTGAACGCGGCGCGATGCGCCTCCTCGGTCTCGGCAAGGGTGCCGTCGACGTCGAAGATGATGGCCCGCAGCGTCATACCGTCTCGGCCAGCATGCGCCCGACAAGGGCAGGGAGGTTGGCGAAATCCGAGAACGTCGCGGTATGCGGCATCTGCTCGACCGCGCTCTTGCGATACCCCTCGGTGAACAGAAGAAACGGAACCATGGCACGCTGCGCCGTCTCGGCATCCACGTCGCTGTCGCCGACATAAAGCTCGGGCCCGTCGGGCAGGGCGTCGAAGGCCGCGTTCAGCGGTGCCGGGTCGGGCTTGTGCACGGGCAGGCTGTCGCCGCCCCAGACCGTGCGGAAATAGCGGTCGAGGCCCAGATGCGCGAGAACGGCCTTGCAGGGCGCCAGCGGCTTGTTCGTGCAGATGCCCAGATCGTGCCCCTGCTGGACCAGCGCACGCAGCGCGTTCTCGACATCGGGGTAGGGCTTCGTCAGGTGCACCGCGTCGTGATACCGCTCCATGAACCCCGCAAGGAGCCGGTCGTGATCGGTATCGGGTATCCCGCGCGCGCGCCGCAGCTTGGCGACGAAGACGTTGACGCCGTTGCCGATGAAGTCGCGCGCCTGGTCGAGGGTGACGTGGTCCAGCCCCTCCTCGTCCATGAGGGCATTGGCGATGGCCTGCAGGTCGTAGACGCTGTCGATCAGCGTGCCGTCCAGGTCGAAAACGATCCGCGCCATGTCAGGCCCTCTTCCATTCAATCGAACGTCCCGTCGGAGGGGTCTGCCTGCGCGGGTTCGGGTCCTCGGCCATCGGTTTCATGTTCTCGAAACTCTCCTTTCGATGGGGGGCGGCATTGTCGGCGCCGCGGCGACGCCGACACCCCGTGCCCGCTGACCGCGCGACCCGCGGCCCGGCCAGCCGCAACCGCGCGGCGGCAGGGAGACGGCCATGGATCAGGCCGGGTTCTGCGCGGCGCGCGCCGCCTCGCGGATGGCCCGGATGTTATCGCCGTAGACCGAGGGGTTGTCGACCGACCCGCCCTTGAACACGGCGGAGCCGGCGACGAGGCAATCGGCGCCCGCCTCGGCCACCAGCGGCGCGGTCTCGGGCGTCACGCCTCCGTCGATCTGGATGTGGATCGGGCGGTCGCCGATCATCCGGCGGATGCGGCGTGTCTTCTCGATACCGGAATGGATGAACTTCTGGCCGCCGAAGCCGGGGTTCACCGTCATCACCAGCACCAGGTCGCAAAGGTCCAGCACATGCTCGATCGCCTCGGCCGGGGTGCCCGGATTGAGCACGACGCCGGCCATCACGCCCTGCGCCCGGATCGCCTGCAGCGTGCGGTGGATATGGGGACCGGCCTCGACATGGGCCGAGATCAGGTCGGCGCCGGCTTCGGCATAGGCCTCGATATAGGGATCAACCGGCGCGATCATCAGGTGAACGTCCATGAAGGTCTTCACATGCGGCCGGAAGGCTCTGACCGCAGGCGGGCCGAAGGTGAGGTTCGGCACGAAATGTCCGTCCATGACATCGACATGCACCCAATCGGCGCCCTGCGCCTCGATCGCCTGTATCTCGCGGCCGAAATCGGCGAAATCGGCGGACAGGATCGACGGGGCGATCTTCATCGAACGGTCAAAGGCCATCTGGCACCTCCTTGTGCGGTCTCGGCGCATGCGCGCTCGTCCCCCGGCCGCGCGGCGCGCCGGGCATCGTCCGACCGCGCGGCCGCCGGACGATGCATGTTCGTTGCAGCAGGTCCGCTGCCCGCCGGGTCAGGCCGCCCGCGCGGCACCGACGACCGGATCGAGCGCGCCCGAGGCATAGCGTTTCGCCATGTCGTCCACCGGGATGACGTCGATCCGCGAGGCGTTTCCGGCGGTGCCGAAGCGTTCGAACCGGTCCTGGCAGAGTTTCTGCATCTCTTCCATGGCCGGGATCATGAACTTGCGCGGGTCGAACTCCTTGGGCTTGTCCTGGCCCACCTTGCGGAACTGACCGGTGATCGCCATGCGGTTGTCGGTGTCGATATTCACCTTGCGCACGCCGGACTTGATGCCGCGCTCGATTTCCTCGACCGGAACGCCGTAGGTCTGGGGCATCTCGCCGCCCGACGCGTTGATCAGATCCTGCAGGTATTGCGGCACCGAGGACGAGCCGTGCATCACCAGGTGCACGTCGGGGATCCTGGCGTGGATCTCCTCGATCCGCTTGATCGCCAGCGTGTCGCCCGTCGGCTTCTGGCTGAACTTGTAGGCGCCGTGGCTGGTGCCGCAGGCGATGGCCAGCGCGTCGACTTTCGTCTCGCGGACGAAATCCAGCGCCTCGTCGGGATCGGTCAGAAGCTGGTCGTGGCTCAGCTTCCCCGACGCGCCCGATCCGTCCTCTTCGGCGGCCATGCCGGTCTCGAGGCTGCCCAGGACGCCCAGTTCGCCCTCGACCGAGGCTCCGACCCAATGCGCCATCTGGGCCACGCGGCGGGTGATGTCGACGTTGTAATCCCAGTCGGCGGGGGTCTTCATGTCTTCCTTGAGCGAGCCGTCCATCATCACGCTGGTAAAGCCGTGGCGGATCGCGGACAGGCAGGTCGCCTCGTTGTTGCCGTGATCCTGATGCATGCAGATCGGGATCTGCGGATACATCTCGGCCAGCGCCTGGATCATGTGGCGCAGCATGATGTCGCCCGCATAGGACCGCGCGCCGCGGCTGGCCTGAAGGATCACCGGCGCATCGCATGCCGCCGCGGCCCTCAGGATCGCCAGACCCTGTTCCATGTTGTTGATGTTGAAGGCCGGCACGCCGTAGCCCCGTTCGGCGGCGTGGTCCAGCAATTGGCGTAGGGTGATGAGAGCCATGAAATCCTCCCTCAGGCTGCCTTGGCGGCGGCTTCGAGCGCCGCGATACCGGGGAGCGTCCTGCCCTCCAGCCATTCCAGAAACGCGCCCCCGGCGGTGGAGACGTAGGTGACATCGGTCGATACCCCGGCCGCGTTCATCGCCGCGACCGTGTCGCCGCCGCCCGCCACGGTGACGGCCTGCCCCTTGCGGGTCAGATCCGCCGCGGTCTGCGCCAGCAGCATCGTCGCCCGGTCGAAGGGCTTGATCTCGAAGGCGCCGAGCGGCCCGTTCCACAGGATCGTGGCGCAATCGGCCAGGATATCCTGGAAGTGGGCCAGCGCCTTTGGACCGGCATCGAGGATCATCGCGTCGGGCGGGCATCCGGTGGCCGGAACCACCCTGCTCTGCGCCCCGGCGGCGAATTCGGCTGCCACGACCACGTCTTCGGGCAGGTGGATCCGGCAGCCGGATTGCCCGGCCAGCGCCTGGATCTCGCGCACGGTATCGATCTGGTCGGCCTCGTGCAGCGACCTGCCCATCGGCGCGCCCTGGGCAAACAGGAACGTGTTGGCCATGCCGCCGCCGATGATGACATGGTCCAGCTTGCTGACGAGGTTCTTGAGCACCGCGATCTTGGTCGAGACCTTGGCGCCACCGACGATCGCCACCGCCGGCGTCTTCGGTGCCTCCAGCGTGTCGGTGAGCGCGGCGACCTCTTCCAGCAGCAGCGGCCCGGCATAGGCGGGCATCACATGCGCGATCCCCTCGGTCGAGGCATGGGCCCGGTGCGCGCAGGAAAACGCGTCGTTCACGTAGATGTCGCCCAGGCGCGAGAATGCCTCGGCCAGTTTCGGATCGTTGCGTTCCTCGCCCCGGTCGAAGCGCACGTTCTCGCACAGCATCGCCTCGCCGTCCTTCAGCCCGCGGGCCATGATCTCGACCGAGACGCCGTGACAGACATCCGAGAAGGCGACCGGCCGGCCGAGCGCCTCGGCCAGCGCCGGGCGCAGCTTGTCCACCGACAGTTTCGGGTTCATCTCGCCGTCCGGCCGGCCGAAATGGGTCAGGATGACCAGCCGCGCACCGCGTTCAAGCAGCGGCTTCATCCCCCGGGCAAAGCGGGTGATGCGGGTGGCATCGGTGATCCGGCCATCCTCCACCGGCACGTTCAGGTCGGCGCGCACCAGCACGCGCTTGCCCCTGACCTCCGCGTCCATGATCGAGGGAACCGCCATCATCCGGCCCTCCCCATCGCGACGGCGGTATCGGCCATGCGGTTGGAGAAGCCCCATTCGTTGTCGTACCAGGAGAGGATGCGGCACATGGTGCCCTCCATGACCTTGGTCTGGTCCATGTGGAAGACCGAGG
>Ga0189283_10223_pt1 | contig 38892 bp, 37 predicted proteins | sample N26C4minimetaG_FD_130320 | JGI IMG/M metagenome (GOLD analysis project Ga0189283, IMG submission 130320) | Marine microbial communities from the Costa Rica Dome - N26 C4 mini metaG | ecosystem: Environmental > Aquatic > Marine > Oceanic > Photic zone | place: Costa Rica: the Eastern Pacific...
ACACCGCGGTGACGCCGCCGGTAGTCCGGATGCCCCTACCGTTGCCGGATCAGGCGCGCCGGCCAGTTCCCGGCGCGACGGCACCGCCCTGCCCCGGCCTGATCCGGCATCGCCGTCAGATACCCGGCAGAGGGGCAAGCCGGGCGCAGCCGCCTCGGCGGCCGACGCCATCCTAGCGGCGGCTGCGCCAATGCGACGGCACGTCCCACGGGGCGCGGTCGGCCTCGCGCCGCGCATCGGTCGCGGTGATCCCGATGTCGCGCAGAAGATGCGCATCCAGCGCGCGCAGGTCGTGCCGTTGCCGGCGCAGGTTCAGCATCGCCGAAACGGTCCGGCCCCAAGCCAGCGGCCGCGGCATCGGAAGGCGGGAAAGCGAGAGGCTGCGCATGGGATGATCCTTTCCAGTCTGTAATGGTTCGCTGCCCTTCCATGAAGGTTCTTGATGAGACTGCCGGAGATCGGGTAATAATGAAAATGAATGTATTTGACGGACAAGATCAGGATTCGTGATATGACCCGCAACCTGGACCTGACCGCCCTGCGCTCGTTCGTGGCGATTGCCGATACCGGCGGCGTCACCCGCGCCTCGGGCGTGCTGCATCTCACGCAATCGGCGGTGTCGATGCAGATCAAGCGGCTGGAGGAATCGCTCGGGCTGGGGCTGCTGGACAGGTCGGGGCGGGCGGTCGCGCTGACCAGTTCGGGCGAACAGCTTCTCAGCTATGCCCGCAGGATGCTGGCCCTGAACGACGAGGTCATGTCGCGCATGACCGACACCGCCTTCGAGGGCGAGCTGGTGCTGGGCGTCCCCCATGACATCGTGTATCCGGCAGTGCCGCGCATCCTTCGGCATTTCGCCGCGGATTATCCGCGGATGAAGGCGCATCTCGTCTCTTCGAACACGCGCGAACTGAAACAGCTTCTGGCCCGGGGAAGCTGTCATTTCATCCTGACGACCGAGGACGGGCTGGACCCCGGCGGCGAAACGCTGGTGACGCGCCGTCTGGTCTGGCTCGGGGCGCCGGGCGGCACGGCATGGAAGACGCGCCCGCTGCCGCTGGCCTTCTGTGCCGACTGCATCTTCCGGGCGGGCGTCCAGCGCCAGTTGGACGCTGCCGGGATCGACTGGGTGATGGCGGTCGAGTCGCAGTCGGATCGGGCGGTCGAGGCCACGGTCGCCGCCGATCTGGCCGTGCACGCCCTGCTGGAAGGGACCGAGCCGCCCTATACCGAGCCGGTGCCGCATCACGGGGCGCTGCCCGAGTTGAAGACGCAGAACGTCAACCTGTACCGTGGCGATCAGGTCAGGGGCGAGGTCGCCGATGCCATGACCGATCTGATCCGGCAGCATTACCGCGCCATGTAGGCGCGATCAGGCGCGGCGATCGATCCCGCCGCTCAGGGGGTGACGACGATCTTGCCCGTGACCCGGCGGCCGCGCAGCGCCTCCAGCCCCTCACGGGTCCGGTCCAGCGGCAGCACCCGGTCCAGATGCGGGTTCAGCCGCCCCGCGGCGATCCAGCCGAATATCCGCGCCAGGCTGTCCGACAATGCCGCGGGCGCGAAGCCGCGATAGGCGCCCCAGTAGAAGCCCATGGCCGAGACGTTCTTGACCAGCAGGTGGTTCGCCTTGATCTGCGGCACCGTGCCGCTGGCGAAGCCGATCAGCAGCAGGCGCGCCTCGGGGCGGCAGGCGCCCAGGGCGTCCAGCGTCCGTTGCCCGCCGACCGCATCGAAGACCACGTCGACGCCGCCGAGGTCGCGCAGCCGGTCGCGCAGGTCGGGGGCGTCGCTGTCCAGCACCGTCTCGGCGCCCGCCGCCGCGGCCGCCGCGGCCTTTCGCCGCCCCCGGGCGCAGGCGACGACCCGCGCGCCCATCAGCCGGCCCACCTCGACCGCGGCCAGGCCCGCACCGCCCGAAGCGCCCAGAACCAGCAGCGTCTCGCCCGGGGCCAGAGCCGCCCGGCGCGACAGCGACAGATGCGCGGTGCCGTAGGCGATCTGGCTGGCCGCGGCCTGTTCGAACGCCACCCCTTCGGGCAGCGTCGTGCAGTGTTCCGCCGCGACGATCGCGAACCCTGCCAGCGCGCCGCAGCGCATCGTCGCGGCCACGCGGGTGCCGGGCGCCGGCGCCGTCACGCCCGGCCCCACCGCATCGACGATGCCCGCCGCCTCCAGCCCCAGGGTGAACGGCATTCCGGGCGTGTCCTGATAGCTTCCGCCGATCATCAGAAGGTCCGCGAAGTTCAGCCCGGCGGCGCGAACCGCCAGACGCACCTCGCCCGGACCGGGGGCAGGCATTTCCACGTCCTGAAGCACGGGTTCCCGGCCCGCAGCCGTCATGCGCAGCGCCTTCATCCGCCCCTCCCGCCGTTCCGATTCACCCTGCGGTAGCAGAAAAGACGCCGAGGGGGACAGTCCGACTTGATATTTCAACGCTGAGGCCTCATCTTCCAGTAGTGGCGGCATGCGCCCGGCGGCGAGAATCGGTACGTTCCAATGCCCGCCTGGACCGCGACCGCAGTAAATGGTGATTGGGCAAGAAGCGTACGACCTGAACTAAAGGTCAGGTTGTCAAGCCAGCTTCTGAAGGTGTTTACGACCTTCCAGAAGGTGACAGGAGGCGGTGAATGAAGCATCCGGTGGATGTGCATGTGGGCAAGCGGGTGCGGCACCGTCGCTGGATGGTGGGCATGACACAGCAGCAACTTGCCGAACGTGTCGGGATCAAGTTTCAGCAGATCCAGAAATACGAGACCGGCATGAACCGCATCTCGGCGTCGCGCCTGTGGGATATCTCCGAGGCGCTGGACGTGCCCGTCGCCTTCTTCTTCGAGGGGCTGGAGGAAGGGCAAGCCGGCGAAAGCGGCACCCTGCCGGCGGATATCCTGGCCGACAAGGAGGCGCTGGAGCTCGTCCGGTCCTATTACGCCATCCCCGAGAACCAGCGCCGGCGCCTGTTCGAACTCGCCCGGGTGCTGAGCGACGTCGCCTGAACGCCCCGCTTGACCCCGCTTCCGGCCGCGCCTAGCGGTAGGGCCGGCTTGCGGAGAGGGGCGATGCCAGCGACGGACACCGTGCTGCTGCACGATCTGACAACGACGGCACTGGCCCTGGCGGATGCCGCACGGGGCGAGACCCTGCGCCATTTCCGCAAGGCCGACCTCGTCGCCCGGGACAAGGGCGTCGCCGCCTTCGATCCCGTGACCGAGGCCGACCGCGCCGCCGAGACGGCGATGCGGGCCCTTCTGGCGCGGCACCGGCCCGATGACGGGATCCTGGGCGAGGAGTTCGGCAGCAGCGGCGGCACGACCGGCCTGACCTGGGTGATCGATCCGGTCGACGGCACCCGCGCCTTTCTGGCCGGCGCGCCCACCTGGGGCGTGCTCGTCGCGGTGTCGGATGCCGAGGGGCCGATCCTGGGGCTGGTCGACCAGCCCTTCATCGGCGAACGCTTCTTCGGCGGCCCTGACGGGGCCTGGACCGAGGGCCCGGCCGGGCGGCACCCCCTGCGGACGCGCCCGCCCCGCCCGCTGTCCCAGGCGATCCTGATGAGCACCTTTCCCGAGATCGGTACCGAAGCCGAAGCGCGAGCATTCCGCGCCGTGGCCGACCGGGTGCGGCTGACGCGCTACGGCATGGATTGCTACGCCTACATGCTGGTCGCGCTCGGCCAGGTCGATCTGGTGATCGAGGCGGGGCTCAACCCCTATGACATTCAGGGCCCCATGGCGGTGATCCGTGCGGCTGGCGGTGTCGTCACCGACTGGCGCGGCGGGCCGGCGCAGGCCGGCGGCCGGGTGATCGCCGCCGCCAATCCCGAGATCCACGCCCAGGCGCTGGCGCTCTTGGCGGATACGCCGTGACCGCGCGCCCGGTCCTGATCCGCGGCGCCGACCGGATCGTCACGATGGACGATGCGCGGCGTGAACTCGACGGCGCCGACATCCTGCTGCGCGATGGAACGGTAGCGGCCATCGGGCCCGGCCTGACCGCCGAGGGCGCCGACACCGTGCTTGCCCGGGGCTGTCTGGTGACCCCGGGACTGGTGAACACCCATCATCACCTCTACCAGACGCTGACCCGCGCGGTTCCCGGCGCGCAGGATGCGCTGCTCTTCGGCTGGCTGCGGCGGCTCTATCCAGTCTGGGCCCGGTTCGGACCCGAGGAGATGCATGTCTCGGCGCTGACGGGGCTGGCCGAACTGGCGCTGTCGGGTTGCAGCCTGACCTCGGACCATCTGTATCTCTACCCCAACGGCGCCCGGCTGGACGACACGATCGCCGCCGCGGCGGAGATCGGGATGCGGTTCCACCCCACCCGCGGCGCCATGTCCATCGGCGAAAGCGCGGGCGGATTGCCGCCGGATGCGCTGGTCGAGGACGAGCGCGCGATCCTGGACGATTGCATCAGGGTGATCGACACCTTCCACGACCCCGCCCCCGGCGCGATGGTCCGGGTCGGGGTGGCGCCGTGCTCGCCCTTCTCGGTCAGCCGGGAATTGATGCGCGACGCGGCGCTTCTGGCCCGGGACAAGGGGGTGATGCTCCACACCCACCTGGCCGAGAACGACGAGGATGTCGCCTTCTCGCTCGACCGGTTCGGCTGCCGCCCCGGCCAGTATGCCGAGGATCTCGGCTGGACGGGCAGCGATGTCTGGCACGCCCATTGCGTCAAGCTGGACGCGGCCGAGATCGGTCTCTTCGCCCGCACCCGCACCGGCGTGGCCCATTGCCCCTGCTCCAATTGCCGGCTCGGCTCGGGCATCGCGCCGGTCCGGGCCATGCGCGATGCGGGCGTGCCGGTGGGGCTGGGCGTGGACGGGTCGGCCTCGAACGACACGGGCGATCTGGCGGCCGAGGCGCGGCAGGCCATGCTGTTGCAGCGCGTGGCCCGCGGCGCCGATGCGATGAGCCCGCGCGAGGCGTTGGAGATCGCCACCCGCGGCGGCGCCGAGGTCCTGGGGCGCCCCGATTGCGGACGTCTGGAGCCCGGCGCCCGCGCCGATGTGGCGGTGTGGGACCTGTCGGGCGTGGAAAGCGCCGGAAGCTGGGATCCGGCCGCGCTCCTTCTGGCCGGGCCGCGCCGGGTGCGCGACCTGTTCGTCGAGGGCCGGCAGGTCGTGCGGGACGGCCACCTTGCCACGATCGACCTGCCCGCGGTGCTGGAGCGTCAGCGCAGTTTCGCCCGGCGGCTGGCGGAATGACCTGACCGGGAAACATCGCGTCGGTCTTCGCGTTCGCCTTTGAACGACGCGAAGGAGATAACCATGCCCAAGGACGCCGATCTGCGCGACCCGCGCGACCTGTTTCCCAAGCCGCCCTTTCCGAAACAGCCCCAGGACCCGCCCGGACTGGAGCGCGAGATGGAGCCCCGCCCGGACCACGGCGAGACCACCTATCGCGGCACCGGCCGCCTGCAGGGTCGGCGCGCCCTGATCACCGGCGGCGATTCGGGGATCGGCAAGGCCGTCGCCATCGCCTATGCCCGCGAGGGGGCGCAGGTGACGATCAACTACCTGCCCGACGAAGAAAAGGACGCCGACGATCTGGAAGCCGCGCTGAAGGACGACGGCGCGACCCTGCACCGCCTGCCCGGCGACGTCTCGGACGAAGAGACCGCGCGCAAGCTGGTCGCCTCGGCGGCCGAGATGATGGGCGGGCTCGACCTGCTGGTTCTCAATGCCGGCAAGCAGGTCACGCAGCCGGACATCTCCGAGATCTCGTCGGAGCAGTTCGACAAGACGATGAAGACCAACATCTACGCGATGTTCTGGATGAGCCAGTCCGCCCTGAAGATCATGCCCCCGGGCTCGGCCATCATCACCGTCACCTCGATCCAGGGCTACAAGCCCTCGCCCACCCTTCTGGATTACGCGACCACGAAGTTCGCCATCCGCGGCTTTACCGAGGGGCTGGCGCAGCAGGCGATCGAAAAGGGCGTCCGCGTCAACGGCATCGCGCCGGGTCCGGTCTGGACGGTGTTGCAGCCGTCGGGCGGCCAGCCCCAGGAAAAGGTCGAGAACTTCGGCGGCAGCACCCCGATGGGCCGGCCGGGCCAGCCGGCCGAACTCGCCGGCGCCTTCGTCTACCTCGCCTCGCCCGAGGCCAGCTATACCGTCGGCGAGATCCTGGCGATCACCGGGGGCAAACCGGCCAGCTAGGGCGCGGGACCGGGATCAGCGCCGCCCGGCGAAGAAGTCGCGCAGCAATCGCGCGGCTTCCTCGGCGCCGATGCCGTCATAGATCTCGGGCACGTGATGCGCCTGCGGATGGCTGAAGATGCGCGGCCCCTGGGCCACCCCGCCCGATTTCGGATCGGCGGCGCCGTAATAGAGCCGCGCGATCCGCGCGGCCGAGATCGACGCCGCGCAGATGGGACAGGGTTCGAGCGTCACGTACAGGTCGCAGCCCGTCAGCCGTTCCGACCCGAGCCGGGCGCAGGCCGCGCGGATGGCCAGGATCTCGGCATGGGCGGTGGGATCGGCCGCTTCGCGCGTGCGGTTCCCCGCCGCGGCCAGCACCCGGCCCGAGGGCGACACGACGACGGCGCCGACCGGGACCTCGCCGCGCGCCGCGGCGTCGCGCGCCTGATCGAGCGCGAGGTTCATGTGGCTGCGGAATGTCATGAGTCTTCCTGCCCCGGCCGAGGCGTCCGCTCAAGCCACTTTCCCCCGCGGCGCGCTGCGGCTACAGGAACGGCATGAACGACACATCCAAAGGCGACCGCATCGCCAAGGTCCTGGCCCGCGCCGGCATCGCCAGCCGCCGCGAGGCCGAACGCATGGTCGAGGCCGGGCGCGTGACCGTGAACGGACGCAAGATCGACAGCCCGGCGCTGAACGTGACCGCCGCCGACCGGATCGCCGTCGATGGCGCCCCCCTGGCCCCGCCCGAGGCCCCGCGGCTGTGGCTCTACCACAAGCCGGCGGGGCTGGTGACCACGGCCCGGGACGAAAAGGGCCGGCCCACGGTCTTCGACAACCTGCCCGAGGAGCTGCCGCGTGTCGTCTCGGTCGGGCGGCTCGACCTCAATTCCGAGGGGCTGCTGCTGCTGACCAATGACGGCGGGATCAAGCGCAAGCTCGAACTTCCGGCCACCGGCTGGCTGCGCAAGTATCGGGTGCGGATCAACGGCGCCCCGAAAGAGGCGGATCTGGACCCGCTGCGCGCGGGCCTGACGATCGACGGCGAACGCTTCCAGCCCATGACGGTGACGGTCGACCGGCAGCAGGGCGCGAATGCCTGGCTGACCGTGGGCCTGCGCGAAGGGCGCAACCGCGAGATCCGGCGCGCGCTCGAGGCGGTGGGCTTCAAGGTATCGCGGCTGATCCGCGTCAGCTACGGCCCCTTTCAGCTCGGCACGCTGAAGCCCGGCACCGTCGAGGAGGTGCGCGCGCGGGTGCTGCGCGATCAGCTTGGCCTGCCCGGCGGAGACGGCGCGGCACGCCCGAAACCGCGCCAGCGCCAGCGGCGCCGCTAGGGCGCGACCTTCCGGTGCGGGAACCCGCGCGGGGGTTCCGTGCGTTGGCTGCCAGACGCGCAGGGACAGCAGAGACATCGCCATGACCGATCTTTTCACGCTCGAGAATGCGGGCAACCTTCTGATGCTGTGCTTCCTGCAGGCGGTCCTGGGCTTCGACAACCTGCTGTACATCTCGATCCAGAGCCAGCGTGCGCCCGTGGCGCAGCAGCGCGCCGTCCGCTTCTGGGGCATCACCATCGCCGTCGTCCTGCGCATTGTGCTGCTGCTGGCGATGGTCGTCCTGATCGAATGGCTGGCCGATCCGTTCTTCGTGATGTCGTGGGAGGGCGTGCTGACCGGCGGCGTGAACTTCGCCACCCTCGTCTACATCATCGGCGGGTTCTTCATCATGTATACCGCGGTGAAGGAGATCGGGCACATGCTGACCATCGAACGTCTGAGCGACGACGTGGAGGACGGCCGCGGCATGTCGGCGGCCCGGGTCATCGCGCTGATCGTGACGATGAACCTGATCTTCTCGTTCGATTCGGTCCTGTCGGCGATCGCCATCACCAAGGTCTTCGCCGTGCTGGCGACCGCCATCGCCTTCAGCGGGCTGGCGATGATCTTTCTGGCCGACCGGGTGACGGATTTCCTCCAGCGCAACCGCATGTACGAGGTGCTGGGCCTGTTCATCCTGCTGATCGTGGGCGTGGTTCTTCTGGGCGAGGCGGGACCGGCCGCCGCCCATGCCGCCGAGAACGACGCGCTGCAGATCGAAATCTTCGGCTATGCCTTGATCCCGATGTCGAAGACCACTTTCTACTTCTCGGTGGTCGTGCTCGTCGCGGTCGAGGTGCTGCAGTCCGGCTACAGCCGCAAACTGGCAGCCGAACGGCGCGCCCGCAGGCGGCACGGCGCATAGCTGGCCCCCCGCCGGCGCATCGGGTATCCTCGGCTGCGTGGCGCAGCGGGGTGTGGCACAGGGAAAGGGTGATGGCATGGCAAGGATCGCGATTGCGCTGATCGTGCTGGCCGCTCTGGCGGCCGCGGTCGCGGTGGCGATGCGGCTGGCCCGGGCGGCGCAGGCGCGCGCGGCCCCGTCGGCCGCGACTCAGCCGAGCCTGCCCGCACCGCAGCATCCCGCCCGCAAGCTGGCATTCGTGCTGCTGATGGGGCTGATCCTTTACGTCTCGGTCTATGGCGGACAAGCGGCGGCTGTCAGCGGCGGTGCCGGCTGATGGCGGAACGCTTTGGCGGCAGGTTCAGCCCCGGCCGGTCGGATGCCCCGCGCAAACCGGCATGGCGGCGGCAGCGCGGGGCGGGACGGCTGAACCTGATGTCGGCCGCGGCCGTCGTCATGATGCTGTTCGCCTTCGGCAAGGACCCGGCGGGTCTGGCGGCCGGTCTGGCCGGCGGCGGGCTGATCCTGGGCGCGGCCTATACGACGCGGCAGGGCCTTGTCGCCGAAGCCGCATATCACGCGCGCAGCATCGCCCGCCGGCCCGCCCTGCCGCGCAAGATCCTGGGCGCCGCGCTGACCGGGCTGGGCCTCGCCTTGCCGGGGCTGGTCGCCGGCACGCCGGTCGCGGCGGTCCTGTTCGCCGTCCTGGGCGCCGGGCTGCACCTCGCCTCGTTCGGGCTGGACCCGATGGCGGACAAGGGCGCCGCCGGCGCCTCTCCGCAGCAATCGGACCGGGTGGCGCGCGCCGTGGACGAGGCCGAGACCTATCTTACCGAGATGCGCCAGGCCATCGCCGGGCTGCGCGACCGTGCGCTTGCCGACCGGGTGGCGGCGTTCCAGGACGCGGCCCGCGACATGTTCCGCATGGTCGAGGCCGACCCCCGCGAACTGAGCGGCGTCCGGCGCTGGCTCGGCGTGTATCTGGCCGGCGCACGCGACGCGTCGGTCAAGTTCGCCGAGTTGTACGAGCGGCGGCGCGATCCCGCCGCGCGCGCCGATTACCTTGCCCTGCTCGACGATCTGGAGAAGGGTTTCGCGGAACGGACGCAAAAGCTGATGATCGCCGACCGGCGGGATCTGGACCTGGAAATCGACGTGCTGAGGGAACGGCTGGCCCGCGAAGGGGTCGGCGGCGAATGAAACGACAACGGGGGACGATGCAATGGCAGACAAGGTTCGCGCCAAGGCCGCCGAGACGGCCGCGCTGCTGGACGAGATGAACGCCGTCACCATGCGCGATCCCGCGCCCGATCCCGCACCCTACGATGCCGCGGACGAGACGCGCGCCGCCGAGATCGAGCGGCGCGTGGACGAGATCGACATGACGGACGCCAATTCCATCGTCCGGTTCGGGTCCAAGGCGCAGGCCGAGCTTCAGCAGATCAGCCAGTCGATGCTTCAGGACGTGCGGAACAAGGATGTCGGCCCGGCCGGCGATTCCCTGCGCGAGATGGTGACGACCATCCGGGGCTTTTCCGTGTCCGAGCTGGACATGCGGCGCAGCCGCAGCTGGTGGGAGAGGCTGACCGGCCGCCTGGCGCCCGTGGCCCGGTTCACCGCCCGCTACGAAGAGGTGCAGGACCAGATCGACCGCATCACCGACACGTTGCTGCGCCACGAACACGCGCTGCTGAAGGACATCAAGGCGCTGGACCTGCTCTACGACCGCACCCTGGATTTCTACGACGAGCTGGGCCTGTATATCGCGGCGGGCGAGGAGAAGCTGCGCCGTCTGGACGAGGCCGAGATCCCGGCGAAAGAGGCCGAACTGGCCCAGGCGCCCGAGGCCGAGGGCCTGATGCGCAGCCAGGAGCTGCGCGACCTGCGCGCCGCGCGCGACGATCTCGACCGCCGGGTGCATGACCTGAAGCTGACGCGCCAGGTGACGATGCAGTCCCTGCCCTCGATCCGGCTGGTGCAGGAGAACGACAAGTCGCTGGTCACCAAGATCGACTCGACCCTGGTCAACACCGTGCCGCTATGGGAGACGCAGCTTGCCCAGGCGGTGACGATCCAGCGCTCGGCCGAGGCCGCCGGAGCGGTGCGCGAGGCCAACGACCTGACCAACGATCTTCTCACGGCGAATGCGAAGAACCTGCGGGACTCGAACCGCGTTGTGCGTGAACAGATGGAGCGGGGCGTGTTCGACATCGAGGCGGTGAAGGCGGCCAATGCCGATCTGATCGCCACGATCGAGGAGAGCCTGCAGATCGCGGATCAGGGCAAGGCCCGCCGCCAGGCCGCGGAAGAGGAGCTGAAGAAGATGGAAGCGGAACTCAGGGCGACCCTGTCCGCGGCACGTGCGCGCGGCGACGGCCGCGGCGACACGACCGGCACGTCGGTTCCGGCCGTCTGAGACATGGCTTCACGCCGCCGCCTGCCCGTCCTTGCCCTGACCGCCCTGTGGGCGCTGGCCTCGTGCGCGCAGTTCCTTCCCGTCGCGCCGGTGCCGGTGCCGCCCGAACGCCCCGACCCGCCGCCCCCCGCGGCCAGCCCTTTGCCGCCCGAACCGCCACGCGAAGCCGATCCCGAAAGCCTTGAACTGAAGACCTATTACCGCCGCGTGCAGGAAGGGCTGCTGGCCCAGGGATTGCTGCGGACCGATGGCGGTGGCCCCGACACGCCGTTCGGGCAGCGTCAGCTTGTCGAGAACTTCGTGCGCATCGCGCTCTACGAGGAATATACCAGCGTCGGCGGCCGCATGATCGCCCGCGAACGCGCCAGCCGGCTGCACCGTTGGGAAGGCCCGGTGCGGATGAGCATCGAATTCGGCCCGACGATCCCGGCCGACAAGCAGGTGCGCGACCGCAACGCCATCGTCGGCTTCGCCAAGCGGCTGTCGCGGATCACCGGGCTGCCGATCAAGCAGGTCTCGTCCGGGGCGAATTTCGAGGTCTTCGTCGTGAACGAGGCCGAGCGGCGTGCCCTGGTGCCGCGCCTGCGCAGCACGATCCCGGGCATGACCGAGACCGCGCTTTCCACCCTGTCCGACCTGCAGAAGTCGAGCTACTGCCTGGTCTTCGCCATCGACGACGACACGACCGGCGCCTATCGCCGGGCGGTGGCCATCGTGCGGGGCGAGCATCCGGATCTGCTGACCCTGTCCTGCATCCACGAAGAGATCGCCCAGGGTCTGGGCCTGTCGAACGACAGCCCGGCGGCGCGGCCCTCGATCTTCAACGACGACGAGGAATTCGGCCTGCTGACGACGATGGACGAATACCTGCTGCGGATGCTCTACGACCGGCGCCTGCGATCGGGCATGACCGAGGCCGAGGCCCGGCCCATCGCCGAAGAGATCGCCGCCGAGCTTCTGGGGGCCGATAGCTGATCCGCGCCATGAGGGGAGACGTGACATGAGCATCCTGAACTTCCTGAGCGGCCAGTTCATCGATGTCATCGAATGGACGGACGATACGCGCGACACGATGGTCTGGCGCTTCGAACGCTACGGCCACGAGATCAAGTACGGCGCCAAGCTGACCGTGCGCGAGGGGCAGGCCGCCGTCTTCGTGCACGAGGGGCAACTGGCCGACGTCTTCACGCCGGGGCTCTACCTTCTCGAAACCAACAACATGCCGGTGATGACCACGCTCCAGCACTGGGATCACGGGTTCCGCAGCCCGTTCAAGTCCGAGATCTACTTCGTCTCCACCGCCCGGTTCACCGACCTGAAATGGGGCACCCGCAACCCGGTGATCCTGCGCGACCCCGAATTCGGCCCCACCCGCATCCGCGCCTTCGGCACCTATGCCGTCAAGGTCAGCGACCCCGCGCGCTTCCTGACCGAGATCGTCGGCACCGACGGCGAATTCACCAGCGACGAGATCAGCTTTCAGATCCGCAACGTCATCGTGCAGGAGTTCAACCGGATCATCGCCGCCTCGGGCATCCCGGTTCTGGACATGGCCGCGAACACCGCCGATCTGGGCAAGCTGCTGGCCCAGGGCATATCCGGCACGATCGCGGAATACGGCCTCAGCCTGCCCGAGCTGTATGTCGAGAACATCTCCCTTCCGGCGGCGGTCGAGGCCGCGCTGGACCGGCGCACCTCGATGGGCGTGGTCGGCGATCTGGGGCGCTATACCCAGTTCCAGGCGGCCGAGGCGCTGTCGCATCCGGGCGGCGCCGGCGGCGCGATGGCGCAGGGGCTGGGGGCGGGGCTGGGCCTGTCGATCGGCCAGCAGGTGGCGCAGCAGGTCGGCCCCTGGGGCGCGCGGCCCGCTTCCCCCGCCCCGGCGGCGACCGCGCCCGTCGCCCCGCCGCCGCCTCCGGTGGAACATGTCTGGCATCTGGCGAAGGACGGACAGACCAGCGGCCCCTATTCCAAGGCGCGTCTGGGCCGCATGGTCACCGAGGGCGGCCTGACCCGCGACACCTATGTCTGGACGCAGGGCCAGGACGGATGGCAGAGGGCCGGAGAGGTGCGGGAACTGGCGCAGCTTTTCACGGTGATGCCGCCGCCCCCGCCGCCGGGCGCGTGACATGGCCGGCAATCGCGGCCCGACCGATCCGCCGCCCCCTCCGCCCCCTCCGCCGGATGCGGCCGGCGCGGCCGGACCCGCCGCCGCCGAGCCGCCGGCCCGGCGGCGGCGCCGGCCCTGGTCTCTGGTCCCGCGCATCGGCCGCGCCGGCGATGCGCGCCCTGCCCGCCACCCCGCGCCCGGCGAGCATCGGTTTCCCTGCGATCGCTGCGGCTCGGAAATGCGCTACGAGCCCGGGACCGACGAGCTGGTCTGCGACTATTGCGGCAACCGCCGGTCGCTGGAGGATGCCGTCCCGGCCGGCCCCGCCATCGCCGAGCTGGACTTTCGCGCCGCCCTCGCCGCCCGGCTGCCCGAGGCCGAGATGGAGGAGCACCGCATCGCGCGCTGCCCCAATTGCGGCGCCGAGATCGAGCTGGGCCCCGATGTGCAGGCCACGACCTGCCCGTTCTGCGACACGCCCCTGATCCTCGATACCGGCACCCGGCGCCAGATCCGCCCGGGCGCCGTTCTGCCCTTCGTCCTGGCCGAGGAACAGGCGCGCGACGCCATGACCCGCTGGCTGGGCAGCCTGTGGTTCGCGCCGAACGGGCTGAGCGAATATGCCCGCAAGGGCCGTCGGCTGAACGGCGTCTATGTGCCCTTCTGGACCTTCGACGCGCAGACCCGGTCGCGCTATAGCGGCGAACGCGGGACCGTCTATTACGAAACCCGCACCGTGATGCGCGACGGCCGGCCCGAGCCGCGCCAGGTGCAGCGGATCGCCTGGACCGCGGTCCGCGGCCGGGTCGCGCGGTTCTTCGACGACGTGCTGGTTCTGGGCTCCACCTCGCTGCCCAAGACGCATACCGATGGGCTGGAGCCCTGGGATCTGACGCAACTCGCCCCCTATCGCCCCGAATTCCTGGCCGGGTTCGAGGCCGAGGCCTATCGCGTGGCGCTGGAGGAGTCCTTCACCGAGGCGCGGGAGAAGATGGATCGCCATATCGCCCGCGACGTGCGCTTCGACATCGGCGGCGACCGGCAGCGCATCCACGGCATCGACACGCAGATCTCGGACGTGACCTTCAAGCACGTCCTGCTGCCCGTCTGGCTGGCGGCCTACAAGTTCCGCGGCCGCAGCTACCGCTTCGTCGTCAACGGACAGACCGGCCGGGTGCAGGGCGAACGGCCCTATTCGGTCTGGAAGATCGCGCTGGCGGTCATCCTTGCGCTGATCCTCGCGGGGGTTGGCGGCTATTTCTACGGCGGGCGCTGAGCCGCGGCCTGTTGCGGCAGGCACGGCACCGCCGTATGAGAGCGGCAACCAAGGAGGCCCGCGATGATCCTGTGCTGCGGCGACGCGCTGATCGACATGCTGCCCCGCCAGACCGAGGCGGGAGAGGCCGCATTCGCCCCCTATGCCGGCGGTGCGGTCCTGAACACCGCGGTGGCGCTCGGCCGGCTCGGCACGCCCGCCGGGTTCTTTCAGGGCCTGTCGACCGATCTGTTCGGCGAGATGCTGATCGCCGCCCTGCACGACAGCGGCGTCGATACCGGCTATGCCGCGCGCAGCGACCGGCCCACCACCCTGGCATTCGTGCGGCTGGTGGACGGACAGGCGACCTATGCCTTCTACGACGAAAACACCGCCAGCCGGATGCTGGACATCGCCGTTCTGCCGGATCTCGACGACAGTGTTTCCGCGCTGTTCTTCGGCGGCATCTCGCTGGTGGTCGAACCCTGCGGCAGCGCGTTCGAGGCCCTGGCCATGCGTGAGGCGCCGCGCCGCGCCGTCATGCTCGATCCGAACATCCGGCCCGGCTTCATCCGCGACGAAGCCGCCTATCGCGCGCGGATCGGGCGGATGATCGCCCTGGCGGATATCGTGAAGCTGTCGGACGACGATCTGCACTGGCTCGAAGGGCCCGGGCCGGTGGCCGATCTGGCCGCCGTCCTGCTGGATCGCGGGCCCAAGCTGGTCTGCATCACCGAAGGGGCGCAGGGGGCGACGGGCTTTTCCCGCGCCGGAACCGTCTCGGTGCCCGCCCAGAAGGTGCAGGTGGTGGATACGGTCGGCGCCGGCGACACGTTCAATGCGGGGCTGCTGGCCGGGCTGGACGGCGCGGGCACGCTGACCAAGGAGGGGCTTGCCGCGCTTCCGCTGGAATCGCTGCGCGCGGCGCTGGATCTGGGGGTGCGCGCGGCCGCCGTCACCGTCGCCCGCGCCGGCGCCAATCCCCCGCGCCGGGACGAGCTGTGATCTAGCCCTCGGGGATCAGCAGCGACGCGTCCCCGTACGAGAAGAAGCGATACCGCTCGGCCACCGCATGGGCATAGATGCGGCGGATCGTCTCGGGACCCATCAGCGCCGAGACCAGCATCATCAACGTCGATTTCGGCAGGTGGAAGTTGGTCATCAGCGCATCCGTCACCTGAAAGCGGAAGCCCGGCGTGATGAAGATGTCGGTTTCGCCCCGCCACGGCGCCACGGTTCCGGGACCGGTCGCCGCGCTTTCGATCAGGCGCAGCGCGGTGGTGCCGACGGGCACGATCCGGCCGCCCGCCGCGCGGGTGGCGCTGATCTCCTCGGCGGCCCGTGCACCGACCTCGCCCCATTCCGCATGCATCCGGTGATCGCGGATATCGTCGACCTTGACCGGCAGGAACGTGCCGGCGCCCACATGCAGCGTCACATGGGTGAATTCCACGCCCCGGTCGCGCAGCCGGGCCAGCAGCGCCTCGTCGAAATGGAGCGATGCGGTCGGCGCCGCCACCGCACCGGAATTGCGGGCCCAGACCGTCTGGTAATCCTCGCGGTCGCGGTCGTCGGCGGCGCGGCGGGCAGCGATATAGGGCGGCAGCGGCATCTGGCCCGCCGCGTCGAGCGCGGCGTCGAAATCGGCGCCGGCGCGGTCGAATTCCAGCAGGGCCGCGCCCTCGGCACGCGACAGGACCCGGGCCGACAGGCCACCGGCGAAGTCCAGCGACTCGCCGTCGCGAACCTTCTTCAACGGTTTCAGCAAGGCCCGCCAGCGGCCGCCGGGCGCCGGCTCCAGCAGCGTCACCTCGATCCGCGCGCGGCTTTCGCCATCGGGGCCCGCGCGGCGGCGCGTTCCCGCCAACCGTGCCGGGATCACCCGCGTGTCGTTCAGCACCAGCCGGTCGCCGGGCCGCAGCCAGTCGCCCAGATCGCGCACCACGGCATCGGTGATCCGGTCGCCCCGGGCCACCAGCAGCCGGGCCGAGGTCCGCGGCCGCGCCGGCCGGGTCGCGATCAGGTCCTCGGGCAGATCGAAGTCGAAATCGGAAAGCTTCACACCTCAGTTCCTCTCCGGGGGCGGCCGTCGAAAGATCTCGCGGAACATTCCCGGCGTCAGGATCGAAAGCGGGTTCACCCGCACCGACGGGCCGCTGGACGGGCCGGTCAGGCGGAAGTTGAAGCCGAACAGACCTTCGCCCCTGCGCGTCAGGAACTGCCCGATCCCGTTCAGGATATAGACCGGGGACAGCACGCCCTGCATGTCCATGTTCTTGGAGCCGAGGTCATAGACCCCGTCCAGTGAAATGCCAAGCGAGGCGCCCACGGCGCTGGAGCGGTAGAGGGTCAGCCGTTCGGGTGTCAGACGGAAATTCGCCTGCACCGTCTCGAACGGGATCCCCTGGCCGTCGAGCTGCTCCAGCAGACCGACGACGCTGATCGCGCTGAGCAACTCGGCCATGGCGGGCGCGTCCTGAACCCGGGTCTGCGCCACCCGCAGCAGCCCGTCATAGGTGCCGCGCGCACCGGTGGGTTGCAGGGTCAGGTCGAAACTGCCGCCGCGCGCCTGCCGCAACAGCCCGGCATCGCGGAACACGCCGCCGGCATCGTCGGCCTGGATGCGCGCGGCGGGTCCCTTCTCGGTCTGGACCAGGCTGACCCGCATGGCCGTTCCGCCGTTCAGCCGCGCCGCCAGGCTGCCGGTCAGGCCGCGCCCCGCATCGATCCGCCCCTGGGCCGGGGCCAGCGCCAGCCCGTCCGAGATCACCAGCCGGTCGAGCGCCAGATCGATCGGGCCATGGGCGCCACCCGCGCCGCCGCCGGCCCCGCCCGAGAAGGGCGCGCGCCTGAGATCCAGCATGCCGCCGCGCAGCTCCACCCCCGGGCTGCCCCCCTTGCGCGCGACCAGCCGCACCGGCGCGTCCAGCCACGCCCCCACCTTGACGCTGTCGAAGACGGCGGCGCGGAAGGTCCCGCCCGGTCCCAGATCCAGCCGCCCGCCGGCCGTCAGCCCCGCGGCGGCCAGCTCCAGCCGACTGACGGCGGGCGTGTCGCCCAGACGCCCCTCGACCGTCAGCCGCCCCGGATCGTGGGCGGGTTTGGTCCAGCCGATGGCCGGCAGCGACAGGCGCAGCCCGTCCAGATCGGATGTGAGCCGGAAGGACGGTGCCGCGCCCTTGACCAGCGACAGGCGGAACGCGCCGCTGCCGCTGCCGCCGATCAGCCCGTCGGGCAGGCCCAGCCCCAGGGTTCGCTGCGTCCGCTCCGACAGCTCGATCGTGCCGCTCAGTTCGGAGCGTCCCTTCTCCTCGGGGGTCAGGCCCTGCCGCCAGCGCGCGGCGACGGGAATGTCGTCCAGCGTGGCATCGCCCTCGATCAGCACCGCCGAGGGCGTCGCGCGCAGGCGCAGCGCGTCGGCTTTCAGCAGGCGGCCGGGCACCAGAACGTCCGATGACAGGCCGGTCAGCTCTCCGGTCACGTCGAAGGACAGATCGGCCGGATCGGGCGGCCTGTCGCGTTTCCGGAACTCGGTGCGGAAATCCACGTCCAGCTCGGCCCGCCCCTGGGCCAGATCGACCCGGCCGCCATCCCGGAACAGGTTCACGGGCGGCCGCGACAACAGCGACAGCACCGCCTCGGCGCTGCTGTCGGTCGTCAGCCGGAATATGCCCTGCGCCGGTTTCCGGCGCAGGTCCGGCACCGTCATCGTCGATCCCGCCAGGTCGATCGGGCCGCCCGTCTCCGGCGTGACCTGCCCGGCCGTGAGTGTCAGACCGAACCGATCCTCCTGGATCGCGGCACTGCCCGACGCCCCGGTCAGCGGCGGCATGTCGGGCAGGAAACGGGCCGTCGCGTCCTGGAAATCGAAGCTGGCGCCGAGCGTCCGCCCGGTGCCCGGCGCCTGCCGCAACGCGCCGCGAAAGCGGGTGATGCGCCCAGCCGAGACGTTCTCGGACAGCCATTGACGGGTCCGGGCGGCCACGGGCAGCGGCCACAGAGCCAGCACGTCGTCTGCGGCTAGCGTCTCGGCCGACAGGTCGAGCGCGGCCGACCATCCCTCAGGCCGGGCGCCGATCCGCCCCTCGGCCCGCAGGCGCCTGCCCTCATCCGCCGTCAGGACAAGCTGCCCGATCTCGAGGGTGAACGGGTCGAGCCTGAGCCGCGCATCCAGCGCGCCGTCGGTGAATACGAGCGGCCGCGGGAACAAGTCGCGTTGGTCCAGCGTCAGCCCGCCGATGCGGATCTGGCCCAGAAGCGCGCGCGGCCAGCCATCGGGCCCGCGGTCGTGCAGATAGGCCTGCCCGGCCACGTCGATCTGCGCCACGTCCGCCCGGACCGAAACTTCGGACAGGGTGATCCGGTCCGTGTCGGCCCGGTAGCTGAAATAGGCGCGCGCATGGTCGAAGCCCACGGGTGCGGCATCGGCCACCGGCCGCAGGGCGCCGGCCCCGATCTCGAGCTTGCCCGACAGTTCGGCCGGCTGTCCCGCCGCGTCGAGCCGGGTCCGGAACGCGCCCGAGATCGGCGCGTCCAGCACCGCCAGCGCGGCCAGGACCGGCGATTGCAGCGCGATGTCGGCCGCCGCGGCGTCGCGCACCGTCACCGCGATCTCGGCCGCGCCGCTGCGCCGCTGCGTCGAGATCGACAATCGCGCACCGGCCAGCGCATCGGTCCCGTTGAAGATATCGGCCGTGACCGCGATGTCGGTGCCCGCCGCCGTGCGCGTCAGCGCCATATGCCCGCCGGTCATCTGCCATACGCGGCCCGTCCGGGCGTCTTCCAGGGCGATGGTCAGGTCGGCCGCCTCGATCCCTTCGATCCGGTCCAGCGGCCGCCTGTCCAGCGCCGCATCCGTCGCGTCCAGCAGCCCGCCCAGCCCCGGAAAGCTGGCCCCCCCGGCCCCGAGCGACAGGCGGAAACCGCCATCGGCCATCCGCCGCACCGTCACCTGCGCCCCGTCCAGGCGCAGCCGGCGCGCCACCAGATCGCCCCGCAGCAGCGCCGCCGCATCGAAGGCGGCGCTGACATCGTTCAGTTGCGCCAGGGCGCCGCCGGCCGGGTCGCTCAGCCGGACATCGCGCAGGCTGATCCGCGCGGCCGCCCCCTGTCCCAGGGCCAGTTCCACCCGGCCCAGGGCGATATGGCCGCCGCCCATCCCGGCATTGAGCCGGTCCTCGATCCGCGCCGTCGCCCAGTTCGGCAGGGCCAGCCGCCCGTCGCTGAGCCCGAGCGCCGCCGCGCCGACCAGCAGGACGATCAGCACCGCCAGCGCAAACACGCCCCCTGCCGCCCCTGCCAGCAGGCGCAGCCACAGGCGCGGCCTGCGCCGCCCGCCGCCATTCTTCGCGCTCCGGATCATTCTGCCGGGTCCGTCTCGCCCTGCCTCAGCCCTGGGGGTGCATTCTGGCGCCATGGCGCCTAAAACCCAACACGCAGTTTCACGTCCCCGTGCAGGAGTCACCTCACATGCCCGAGACCGGCCAGCCCGCCCCCGATTTCACCCTGCCCCGCGACGGTGGCGACAGCGTCACCCTGTCGGCGCTGCGACCGCAGCCCGTGGTGCTGTACTTCTACCCCAGGGACGACACGTCCGGCTGCACCAAAGAGGCGCTGGCCTTCTCGGCCCTGGCCGATCGGTTCCGGGCGGCGGGCGCCGTGGTGCTGGGCGTCTCCCGCGACAGCGTGGCCAAGCACGACAGGTTCCGCGACAAGTACGACCTGAAAATCCCGCTGCTGTCCGACGAGGACTGCGCGGTCTGCCGGGAATACGGCGTCTGGGTGGAAAAGAGCATGTACGGCCGCAAATACATGGGGATCGAGCGGGCGACCTTTCTGATCGACGGCACGGGCAATGTCGCCCGCATCTGGCCGAAGGTGAAGGTTCCCGGCCATGCCGAGGAGGTGCTCGAGGCGGTTCGCGCCCTGTGACCCTGCGGCCGAGAGGACAGGCGGAAAGCTTTTGAGCAACGACGGAATAGTCATCGTCACCGGCGCAAGCGCGGGGCTGGGCGCGGCCCTGGTGCGGGTCTTCGCGGGGGCCGGCCGCACGGTCGTCGCCGCCGCCCGCAGCGCCGAGCGGCTGGCGGACCTGGCCGCTGGCGCGGAACCGGGACGGGTCGTGCCGGTGGCGACGGACGTGTCGGATCCCGGTCAGGTCGCGGCGATGATCGACCGCGCCACCGCCCGGGGCGGCCGGATCGACGCGCTGATCAACAATGCCGGGATCGACAAGCCCGGACCGATCGAGGAGCTGGAGATCGCCGACTGGGACCGGATCATCGGCGTGAACCTGAGCGGCGCCTTCTATGCCTGCAAGGCGGTGTTTCCGATCATGAAGCGGCAGGGCGGGGGCACGATCGTCAATGTCTCGTCCGTGGCCGGACGGCGCGGCGCGCCGGGCGCCACCGCCTATTGCGCGTCGAAATTCGGGATGACCGGCCTGACCCAGGCATTGCAGGCCGAGGGCAAGGCGCACGACATCCGGTGCAGCATCGTCTATCCCGGCGGTATGGATACCGGCTGGACGGGCGAGCCGCGCCCCGATTTCCTGTCCCCCGACGACGTGGCGCGATTCGTGCTGACGATGGTCGACCAGCCCGACCGCTTCGCCGTGAACGAGGTCGTTCTCGGGCCGGTGGACGAACAGTTCTATCCCTGATCGCCAGGGCGGGCGCGGCCCGGTCGTGCGCGGGCCGGTCGTGCGCGGGCCGGTCGTGCGCGGGCCGGGCGGGGGCCCGCGCTCAGGCGAACAGCTCGTGGCACAGTTCCAGCGCGTCCACCAGGGCATCGACCTCGGCGCGGGTGTTGTAGAGCCCGAACGAGGCCCGGCAGGTCGCGTTCAGCCCCAGATGGTCCATCAGCGGCCCGGCGCAGTGATGACCGGCCCGCACCGCCACGCCCTTCTTGTCGAGCACGGTCGAGATGTCGTGCGGATGCGCCGGCCCGTTCAGCGTGAACGAGAAGATGGCGCCCTTGTCGGGGGCGGTGCCCTGAAGGTTCAGCCAGTTCAGCCCGCCCAGACGCTCGGCCGCGTAATCGCGCAGGCCCGCCTCATGCGCGGCCACCGCCCCCATTCCCAGGCCCTGAAGATAATCCAGCGCGACGCCCAGCCCGATCTGCGGCACGATGCCGGGGGTGCCCGCCTCGAACCGCATGGGCGGGTCGGCATAGATCACCTGATCCTGGTGCACTTCGCGGATCATGTCGCCGCCGCCCATGAAGGGGCGCATCTCCTCCAGCCGGTCGCGCCGGATATAGATGCCGCCCGATCCCGAGGGGCCGTAGAGCTTGTGGCCGGTGATCGCGTAGAAATCGCAGCCGATCGCCTGCACGTCCACGGGCATGTGCACCGCGCCCTGGCTGCCATCGACCAGCACCGGCACGCCCCGTTCGCGCGCACCGGCGCAGATCGCGGCCACGTCCACCTTGGTGCCCAGGACGTTGGACATATGGGTCACGGCCACCAGCCGCGTCCGCGGCCCGATCGCGTCCAGCACCGCCTGCGGGTCCAGCGCGCCCTGGCCGTCGACCTCGACCCATTTCAGCACCACGCCCTGCCGTTCCCGCAGAAAATGCCAGGGGACGATATTGGCGTGATGCTCCATCACCGACAGGACGATCTCGTCCCCCGGCTGCAGCCGCGGCATCGCCCAGGAATGCGCCACGAGGTTGATCCCGTGGGTGGCTCCGGTGGTCATCACGATCTCGTCTTCGCTGGCCGCGCCCAGGAAGCGGGCGATCTTGCCGCGCACGCCCTCGTACTGGTCGGTGGCGAGGTTCGACAGATAGTGCAGGCCGCGGTGCACATTCGCGTATTCCTGCGAATAGGCGCGCGTCACCGCGTCGATCACCGCCTGCGGCTTCTGCGCCGAGGCGCCGTTATCCAGATAGACCAGCGGCTTGCCGTTCACCTCGCGCGCGAGGATGGGAAAGTCGCGCCGGATTTCCATCACGTCATACATTGGAGACCTCGGGCATCGGCAGGCCGGCCATCGACAGCAGCAGCGACAGGATCATCGCCACGGCCAGCATCGCCGCGAGTATCCCCGCAAAGATCCGGCCGAGCGAACGGAAGCCATGCACCGCCGCGATGAAATGGGTCAGCAGCCACATGAACAGGACCAGCCCCAGCACGCCTATCAGCCAGGCGAGCGGCGGAAGCACCACCAGCGCGACCGTCTGCACGGCCTGCAGGCAGACCAGGATGAATTGCAGCCAGACGACGACAAGGATCGCATCCTCGAACCGCCCCTCGCCGCCCGCGGCACGGCCCAGCCAGTAGATGGCATGGACCATGACGATCAGAAGCGTCAGTTGCAGGCCGGCCAGCACGAACGGACCCGCCAGAATGCCGCCGCCGATCTGGTCGCCATAGACCAGCCGCAGCGCGTAATCCGACAGTTCCGCCAGAATGACCGACAGGGCGACGACCAGCAGCAGGCTCTGCCACAGAACGTCGCGCGGAAGATCCAGCGCCATCAGCCGGCGCGCCTCGTCCTGCGGGGCGCGCAGCGTGCGCAGGGCGAGCGGGACCAGGGTGGGCAGATCGAAGCTCATCCCGCCGCCACCTGCCCGCGTTCGACCGCGACCAGGCCGATCAGCCAGATCGCCAGGAACGCCGCCAGCGCCACCGCGCCGACCAAGGCAAGCTGCGGGCCGGGGCCGACGAAGCCGGCGACCAACCCGTGCAGCAGCCATAGCGGCGACGCCGCCAGCAGCGCCCAGAACAGCGCCATCCGCGCCCCGAAATGGCTGCCGCGCCCGCCCGCCAGCCGCGCCGCCAGATGCGACAGGGCCGCGACGGCGTATAGCAGCAGCGGCGCCAGGAATATCCATCCCATCAGCGCGCCGGCCAGGCGGGCGTTCAGCTCGATCGACGGGTCGAGAAACGCCGCCCGCGACAGGCGCGGCCATTGAGCGACGAAGATCAGCGCGCAGGCCAGCATCAGCGTGACCAGCGCCCGGTCCTCACGCCCGCCCTGCATGCGCCGCGCCAGCACCGCGGCCGGGTCGCGGTAGCTGCGCAGGATATCGCGGCTGACCGACATCTCAGTCGCGCCTGCGCCGCAGCCACGCCTCGAGCCGCGCGACCAGGTCGGCGGCGATGTCGGCATCCTCGATCTCGGCAATCGCCTCGGCCAGGAAGGCCAGGACGAGCAGGTCCTTGGCATCGGCGTCCGGCACCCCGCGCGAGCGCAGGTAGAACAGCGCGGTGTCGTCGATGGCGCCCGAGGTCGATCCGTGGGAACAGGCCACGTCGTCGGCATAGATTTCCAGCTCGGGCTTGGCCAGAAACTGGCTGTCGTCGTCCAGAAGCAGCGACTGGCTGAGCTGGTAGCCATCGGTCTTCTGCGCGCCCTGCCGGACCAGGATCTTGCCCTGGAACACGCCGACCGCGCCGTTGCGCAGCACCTTCTTGAAGACCTGGCGGCTTTCGCAATTCAGCGCGTCATGGGTGACGAAGACGGTGTCGTCATGGTGGAATTCGCCATCGCCCACCGCGGCCCCCGCGAGATGCGCCACCGCATCGTCGCCGGTGAACTCGACCACCGTCTCGTTCCGGGTCAGGCGACCATTGACGCTGAGCGTGAAGGTCTTGAACACGCTTTCGGCACCCAGCCGGGCGAAGACATGCGTGTTCATCCGCCGCTGATGGTCGCGCCCCTGGGTGCGCACGTGATGCAGCTTGCCGCCGGCGGCGACGTCCGCCTCCAGCACCGTGTTCAGGCGGGCGGCCCCGGGGCCGGTTTCCAGCAGCGTGACCTCGGCGCCCTCTTCCACCTTCACCAGATGGTGCAGGATGGCATCGGCGCCTTCGTCTGCGCGCAGATAGACCAGCGCGATCGGCCGCGCCACCCGACCCGTCACGCGCAGCGCCACGCCGTCGGTGGCGAGCGCGCTGTTCAGGGTGGCCAGCGGCCGGGGAACGGGCACCTGACCCGCCGCTTCCAGCCGGCCATACAGATCCCGCGCCCAATGGATATCGGCCTGCGCGGCATCGTCGAGGCGCACGATCTCGACCCCCTCGGCCGTCAGATCGTCGGACCTGTCCGCATCGAACCGGCCATCTACGAACACCGCCCGCAGCGGCCCCTCGCCGGCGAAAAGCGGCACCTCGCCGGCCTCGAACAGGGCCGCCGACGGCGGCTCGGCCGCGGTCAGGCTGGTCGGATCGGTATACTTCCAGTATTCGTCCCGCCGCTGCGGCAGGCCCGAGACCCGCAGCCGCTGCACCGCGTCTTCACGCGCGGCACGCAGCCAGCCGCCGCCCTCGGGCAGGGTCAGCTCGTCGAGCCGTGCCAGCGCGGCGGGATCGACCTTTCTGGCGACAGCCATCACGCCTCCTCCGACAGCAGGTCGGCATAGCCGTTCTTCTCGACCTCCAGCGCCAGATCGGCACCGCCGGTCTTCACGATCCGGCCATTGGCCATGATATGCACCACGTCGGGGACGATGTGGTCCAGCAGGCGCTGGTAATGGGTGATGACCAGAAAGCCGCGGCCGGAATCGCGCAGCGCGTTCACGCCGTCGGCCACCAGCTTCATCGCGTCGACGTCCAGGCCGGAATCGGTCTCGTCCAGGATGCACATCCGCGGTTCCAGCACGGCCATCTGCAGGATCTCGTTGCGCTTCTTCTCGCCGCCCGAGAAGCCCACATTGACGGGGCGTTTCAGCATCTCGGCGTCGATCTTCAGTTCCTTCGCCTTTTCCCGGATCAGTTTCAGGAAATCGGCCGCGCTGACCTCGGGCTCGCCGCGGGCCTTGCGCTGCGCGTTCAGCGCGGTGCGCAGGAAGGTCATGTTGCCGACGCCGGGGATCTCGACCGGATACTGGAAGGCCAGGAACATGCCCGCCGCGGCCCGTTCCTCGGGCTCCATCTCGAGGATGTCGTCTCCGTCGAGCGTGGCCGAGCCCTCGGTCACCTCATACCCGTCGCGGCCCGACAGGACATAGCTGAGCGTCGACTTGCCCGAGCCGTTGGGCCCCATGATCGCGTGCACCTTCCCGGCCTCGACCGTCAGATCGACACCCTTGAGGATCTGCTTGTCCTCTTCTTCGAGCTTCACGTGAAGGTTCTTGATTTCCAGCATCTTTTCCTCGTTTCCAATCCGCAGGCGGCCGAGCCGCCGCGCCCGGCGGCGCCACGCCGCCCGGGCTGTTATTCCGAAACAGTCACCGCCGTGCCCGAGGCCGATACCATCAGCATCCCGCCATTCTGGCCCAGCACCTCGTAATCCAGATCGACGCCGACCACCGCGTTGGCGCCCCGGCGGGCAGCCTCTTCCTCCATCTCGGCCAGCGCCGTCTCGCGCGCCTCGCGCAGGGATTTCTCGTAGGCGCCCGACCGGCCGCCGACGATGTCGCGCAGGCCCGCGAACATGTCGCGAAACACGTTGGCGCCCAGAATGGCCTCGCCGGTGACGACGCCGTGATAAGCGGCGATCCGGCGGCCCTCGATCGACGGCGTGGTGGTGACGATCACGTCGTCACGACGCTTGGTGCCCCACATGATGCGTATCCTTGCGGTTGCGGGCGGGCCTCAGCCCACCGACCCTTCCAGCGAGATGGCGACGAGCTGCTGCGCCTCCATCGCGAATTCCATGGGGAGCGCCTGCAGCACCTCCTTGCAGAAGCCGTTGACGACCAGGGCGACGGCCTCTTCCTCGTCCATGCCGCGTTGGCGGCAGTAGAACAGGATCTCCTCGTCGACCTTCGAAGTCGTCGCCTCGTGCTCGCAGCGCGACGAGTTGTTCTTGACCTCGATATACGGCACCGTGTGCGCCCCGCAATCGGACCCGATCAGCAGGCTGTCGCACTGGGTATAGTTGCGCGCGTTCTTGGCCTTGGGATGGATCGAGACCAGACCGCGATAGGTATTCTGCGCACGCCCCGCGCTGATCCCCTTGGACACGATCCGGCTTTTGGTGTCGCGGCCCAGATGGATCATCTTCGTGCCGGTATCGGCCTGCTGATAGTTGTTGGTGATGGCGATCGAATAGAACTCGCCCTGGCTTTCGTTGCCGCGCAGGATGCAGGAGGGATATTTCCAGGTCACGGCGCTGCCGGTTTCCACCTGGGTCCACATCACCTTGGACCGGTCGCCCCGGCAATCGGCGCGCTTGGTGACGAAGTTGTAGATGCCGCCCTTGCCGTTCTCGTCGCCCGGGAACCAGTTCTGCACGGTCGAATACTTGATCTCGGCATCTTCCAGCGCCACCAGTTCGACCACCGCGGCATGAAGCTGGTGCGTGTCACGCTGCGGGGCGGTGCAGCCTTCCAGATAGCTGACATAGGCGCCCTTGTCGGCGATGATCAGCGTCCGTTCGAACTGACCGGTATTCTCGGCATTGATGCGGAAATAGGTCGACAGTTCCATCGGGCATTTCACGCCCGGCGGCACGTAGACGAACGACCCGTCCGAGAAGACGGCCGAGTTCAGCGTGGCGAAGTAGTTGTCGCTGACCGGCACCACGCTGCCCAGATATTTCCGGACCAGATCGGGATGCTCGCGGATCGCCTCGGAGATCGAGCAGAAGATGACCCCCGCCTTCTGCAATTCCTTCTGGAAGGTGGTCCCGACGCTGACGGAATCGAACACCGCGTCCACGGCCACGCGCCGACCCTCGCTTGGCGCGTCCTCGGCGCCCTCGACCCCGGCCAGGATCATCTGCTCCTTCAGCGGGATGCCCAGCTTCTGATAGGTTTCCAGCAGCTTGGGGTCCACGTCGTCCAGCGATTTGGGCTTTTCCGCCATGCTCTTGGGCTTGGCGTAGTAATACTGCTCCTGATAGTCGATGGGCGGATAATTGACCATCGCCCAGTCGGGCTCGTCCATCTGCTGCCAGCGGCGGAACGCGCCCAGGCGCCACTCGGTCATCCACTCGGGCTCGCCGTTCTTGTCCGAGATCAGGCGCACGATGTCCTCGTTCAGGCCCTTGGGCGCGAACTCCATCTCGATATCGGTCTGCCAGCCATACTTGTAGGCCCCCGACAGCGCCTTGACCTGCTCGACCGTCTCGCGGTCGACCCCTTCCTTCACCACATCGTCCAAAGCGGTCATGTCCCGTCTCCTCTCAGGCGGCACGCGCCCGGTATCGTCTCACCTGCTTCGCCCAGGCATCGGCGAAGCGCATCACGTCATCCTCGGTCGTCGCCGGACCAAGCGAGATCCGCAGCGCCGACGCGGCCGCGACCTCTCCGAAACCCATGGCCCGCAGCACACGGCTTTCGCGCACCTTGCCGGACGAACAGGCCGACCCCGCCGAAACCGCGAACCCCTGCAGATCCATCTGCATCACCTGGGTTTCGCCCTTCCAGCCGGGCACGACCGCGCAGGTCGTGTTCGGCAGGCGTGGCCCCGCATTCCCGACAAAAATAGTCTCTCGATCGGCGGACACCAGAGCCTTTTCTAGAATATTTCTAAGTTGGGCAACCCGTTCCCACACGCCATCGGCCAGATCCCGTGCGGCTGCCTGCGCCGCGGCCCCGAAACCGGCAATGCCGACAAGGTTTTCCGTCCCGGCCCGGCGGCCGAGTTCCTGCCCGCCCCCCTTCAGCCGGGCAGCGATCCGCGTGTCCGGCCGCGCCACCAGCGCACCCACGCCCTTCGGCCCGCCCAGCTTGTGCGCCGAGATCAGCGCCATCTCGGCCCCAAGCCAGTTGAACGCCACCGGCAGCTTGCCGAAGGCCTGCGTGGCATCGGTGACCGCCAGCCCGGCCGGCAGGTCCTGCACGATGCCCGTCTCGGAATTGGCGAGCTGCAGCGCGGTCTTCCGCGGCTCCGTCACCGCGACATGTCCGGCGGCATCCGCCGCCAGGTCCACCCGGCACCAGGCCGAGACCGCCTCGTGCTCGATGGCGGCGCAGGACAGATCGCGCCCCTCGCAGGCCAGCGCGGCGGATTCGGTCGCCCCCGAGGTGAAGACGATCTCGGCCCCGTCCGCCCCGAAGGCCTGCGCCACCTGCGCCCGCGCCCGCTCGACCAGGGCCCGCGCCGCGCGCCCCTCGGCATGGACCGAGGACGGGTTGCCCGTCACGTCCATCGCCGCGACCATCGCGGCGCGGGCTTCGGGCCGCAGCGGCGCGGTGGCGTTCCAGTCCAGATAGATACGGCCGGTCATGGCTGGCTCATGCCTCGTCCACCACCGTCAGCAGCGTTGGCACGGCCGGGCACGGCATCAGCCCGTTCTGCACGACATCCGACAGCCGGGTCTGGTGCAGAAAGACATAGACATGGGCCGACAACCCCTCCCACAGCCGGTTGGTCAGGGATTGCGCCTTCGTCCCCGACAATCCGCCCGAGGCGCCGGCGCCGGTATGCATTGCGCTGACGGTCTCGTCCACGGCCTCAAGCACGTCGGCCACCCGGATCTCGGAGGCCGGCCGGCCCAATCGGTAGCCGCCGCCCGGCCCGCGCACCGAGGCGACCAGCCCCGACCGGCGCAGCTTGACGAAGAGCTGTTCGAGATAGGGCAGCGAGATGTTCTGGCGCTTCGACAGCTCGGCCAGCGAGACCAGCCGGTCGGGCGGCTGAAGGGCGAGGTCGCACAGCGCCACCATCGCATAGCGCCCCTTCGTGCTCAGCTTCACGGCATCCCCTCCGCCGGCCAATTATGTTGACGATCGGCCGCGGCGCCTTTACCTGCTGAAATCCGCAAGGTCGGTGCCGCGCCGGAAGTTAGAACCGTTCTAAACTGTCCGACATTTTCCGTCAACATTCGGCGCCGGCTCCACGAGAATACAGGGACCCACATGCCCGAGGTTATCTTTCCCGGCCCGGAAGGCCGACTGGAAGGCCGCTATCATCCGCAGAAGACCAAGGACGCGCCCATCGCGATCATCCTGCATCCGCATCCGCAATTCGGCGGGACGATGAACAACCGGGTCGTCTACAACCTGCACTATGCCTTCTACAACATGGGCTTCACGGTCCTGCGCTTCAACTTCCGCGGCGTGGGGCGCAGCCAGGGCGAATACGATCAGGGAATCGGCGAGCTGTCGGATGCCGCCTCGGCGCTCGACTACCTCCAGTCCATGAACCAGAACGCCAAGCATTGCTGGGTGGCCGGCTTCTCGTTCGGGGCCTGGATCGGCATGCAGCTTCTGATGCGCCGGCCCGAGATCACGGGCTTCGTCTCGGTCAGCCCGCCGGCCAACATGTACGATTTCTCGTTCCTCGCGCCCTGCCCGTCCTCGGGCCTGATCATCAACGGCACGGCCGACAAGGTGGCCCCGCCGAAAGAGACTGAGCAGCTGGTCGCGAAGCTGCAGGAGCAGAAGGGCATCACCGTCACCCATCACGAGGTCGAGGGCGCCGGCCACTTCTTCGAAGATCCGTTCATGGAACAGATGATCGGCGATGTCGGGGATTACGTGCGCCGCCGCCTGACCGAATCCACGCGCTGAGCCCCCGAAGAGCGGCTCATGGCGACAGGGGCGCGCGGCGAACCGCGCGCCCCGTTCCGTTTCAGCCGATGATGCCGTTGAACGTGGCGCTCGGGCGCATCACGCGCGCGGTCTTGTCCGGGTCGGGATGGTAGTAGCCGCCGGTATCCGCGGGCTGGCCGGCCCCGGCGCCGAGTTCCTGCAGGATCGCGCCTTCGCCCTCGGCCAGGGCGCGGGCGACGGGTTCGAAGGCCCGGGCGAGGTCGGGATCCTCGTCCTGCGCGGCCAGCGCCTCGGCCCAGTAGCGCGCGAACCAGTAATGGCTGTGGCGGTTGTCGGGCTCGCCCACCTTGCGGCCGGGGCTGCGGCCATTGTCGAGGATGCCTTGCGTCGCCACCTCGGAGGCGCGGCCCAGCACCCCTGCCCGCGCCTTGCCCTGCACATCCTCGAGGAACTTCAGCGACTCGGCCAGCGCGCTGAATTCGCCCATGCTGTCCCACCGGAGGTGGTTCTCGGACTGGAGCTGCTGCACATGCTTGGGCGCCGATCCGCCGGCCCCCGTCTCGAACAGGCCGCCGCCATTCATCAGCTTCACGATCGACAGCATCTTGGCGCTGGTGCCCAGTTCCAGGATCGGGAACAGGTCGGTCAGATAATCCCGCAGGACGTTGCCGGTGATGGCGATGCTGTCCTGCCCCGCCGTGATCGTGCGCAGGGTCTGCCGGGTGGCATCGCGCGGGGACATGATGCGGAACCTGTCCGCCACGCCGGCCGTTTCGAGCCCGTTCCGGACATAGTCGATAAGCTGCGCGTCATGGGCCCGATCCGCGTCGAGCCAGAAGATCGCCTCGGACCCGGTCAGCCGCTGCCGGTCGACGGCAAGCTGGATCCAGTTCTCGATCGGCGCCTTCTTCACGGTGGCCGCACGCCAGATGTCGCCGGCTTCGACCCGATGCTCGTGAAGGACCTCGTCATTGGCCAGGACGATGCGGATCGTGCCGTCGGCCGGGGCCTCGAAGGTGGTGGGATGCGAGCCGTATTCCTCGGCCTTCTGGGCCATCAGCCCCACATTGCCGACCGTGCCGACGGTGGACGGATCCAGCGCGCCGTTTTCCTTGAAGAAGCGGATCGCCTCGTCATAGACGGGCGCATAGCTGTTGTCGGGGATCACGCAGTTCACGTCGCCCTTGGCGCCGGTCGAATCCCAGCCCTTGCCGCCCGCGCGGATCACCGCCGGCATGGATGCGTCGATGATGACGTCCGAGGGCACGTGCAGGTTGGTGATGCCCCGGTCGCTGTCGACCATGTAGATCTCGGGCCGCTCGGCGCGCAGCGCCTCGATCTCGTCCTGAACCTCGCGCGCGTTCGGCAGGGTCTTGACGGCCTCCAGCACCGCGCCCAGCCCGGAATTGGGATTGGCGCCCGCCGCACGCAGGGCGTCGCCGTGCCGGTCGAAGACCGGGCGCAGCCAGGCGCGAACCGCATGGCCGAAGACGATCGGGTCCGAGACCTTCATCATCGTGGCCTTCAGATGCAGCGAGAACATGATGCCGTCGCGCCTGGACGCGTCGATCTGTTCGGCCAGGAACCGATCCAGGGCCTTGGCCGACAGGAACGTGGCGTCGACCACCGAGCCCGCATCCAGCGGAAAGCGGTCCTTCAGGACCGTGACCGTGCCATCCGCGCCCTCGAATTCGATGCGCGCCTCGCCGGCCTGTCCGGCCGCGATCGTCGCCGATTTCTCGTTCGAGAAGAAGTCGTCGCCGGACATCGACGACACATGCGTCTTGCTGTCGGCACGCCATTCGCCCATCGAGTGCGGATGCTTCCGGGCGTAGTTCTTCACCGCCTTGGCGGCCCGGCGGTCGGAATTGCCCTCGCGCAGGACGGGGTTGACGGCCGAACCCTTGATCGCGTCGTAGCGCGCGCGGATCTTGCGCTCCTCGTCGGTCTGCGGCTCTTCGGGATAGTCGGGCAGCGCGTAGCCCTGGCCCTGCAATTCCTTCACCGCCGCAACGAGTTGCGGCACCGAGGCCGAGATGTTCGGCAGCTTGATGACATTGGCTTCGGGCCGCTTCACGACCTCGCCCAGTTCCGCCAGGTCGTCGCGCTGACGCTGCCCCTCGGACAGATGCTCGGGGAAGGCGGCGATGATGCGCCCGGCCAGCGAGATGTCGCGGGTTCCGATCTCCAGCCCCGCCTTGCCGGCAAAGGCCCGGATGATCGGCAACAGCGAGGCGCTGGCCAGTTCGGGGGCCTCGTCGACCTTGGTATAGATGATGTCGGGGATGTCCGAATGCGCCATGACTGTCCTCTGCTGTCGGTTGCGCGGCAGGCCGGCGCCTTGGATCGGGCTGCCGGCGGCCCGTTGCCCATCGCCTAGCCGAGGGCCCTTGGCAAGTCAATGCATACGACGGTATACCGCAGCCATCGGGAGAGTCCCGATCCACACGGCGACGACATGAGCGAGGCAGGCATGGCGAAGATCAAGGTCCGGAACCCCATCGTCGAGATGGACGGCGACGAGATGACGCGCATCATCTGGGACGTCATCAAGCACAAGCTGATCCTGCCGTATCTGGACCTCGACCTGCTGTATTACGATCTGGGGATCGAGGAACGCGACCGCACCGAGGACCGGGTGACGGTCGAGGCGGCCGAAAAGACCCGCGAGGTGGGCGTCGCGATCAAATGCGCCACCATCACGCCGGACGAGGCCCGGGTCGAGGAATTCGGCCTGAAGCGCATGTATCGCAGCCCCAACGGCACGATCCGCAACATCCTGGGCGGCGTGATCTTCCGCCAGCCGATCATCTGCCGCAACGTGCCGCGCCTGGTTCCCGGATGGACGCAGCCGGTGGTGGTGGGCCGCCACGCCTATGGCGACCAGTACCGGGCCACCGATTTCCGCTTTCCCGGCGCCGGCAAGCTGACGCTGAAATTCGAGGGCGCGGACGGCCAGGTGATCGAACGCGAGGTCTTCGACGCGCCGTCATCGGGCGTGACGATGGCGATGTACAATCTCGACGCCTCGATCTTCGACTTCGCCCGCGCCTCGTTCAACTATGCGCTGGATCTGGGCTGGCCGCTCTATCTGTCGACCAAGAACACGATCCTGAAAGCCTATGACGGGCGCTTCAAGGACATCTTCCAGGAGGTCTACGAGACGGAGTTCCGCGCGCCGTTCGAGAAACGCGGGATCTGGTACGAACACCGCCTGATCGACGACATGGTCGCCTCGTCCCTGAAATGGTCCGGCGGCTATGTCTGGGCCTGCAAGAACTATGACGGCGACGTGCAATCCGACACCGTCGCGCAGGGCTTCGGCAGCCTTGGCCTGATGACATCGCGCCTGCTGACGCCGGACGGCCGGATCATGGAGAGCGAGGCCGCCCACGGCACCGTCACCCGCCATTACCGCCAGCACCAGGAGGGGCGGCAGACCTCGACCAATTCCATCGCCTCGATCTTCGCCTGGACGGGCGGGCTGCGCCACCGCGCCAAGCTCGACGATACCCCCGCGCTGGCCCGCTTCGCCGAGACGCTGGAGCGCGTTGTGGTCGAGACCGTAGAGAGCGGCCACATGACCAAGGATCTGGCGCTGCTGGTCGGCCCGCATCAGGGCTGGCTGACGACAATGGGCTTTCTGGACCGGATCGACGCCAACCTTCAGGCCGCGCTGGCATAGCGGCGGCGGAACTCCGCCCGGCGGCGCGGCGTTCGGCCGGGATGTTCAACGATCTCTGGCAGACCCTGCCCGATCCGATGCAGGTCCAACTCGCACGCTATGCCGTCGGCTTCTGGCGGCTGCTGCCGGGGCTGGTCATGGCGGGCGTGTTCCTGCTGCTGGTCTGGGCGGTCGTGCGGCTGGTGAACCGGCTGCTGCCGCGTCTTCTGGGACGGGCGCATATGCGGCGGGCGATGGTCGATGTCGTCGCCATGCTGCTGACGGTCGGCCTGTGGCTTCTGGGGGCGCTGATCGCCGTCACCCTCGTCTTTCCCACCGTCACGCCGGCCAAGGCGGTGGCGGCGCTCGGCATCGGCGGGGTGGCGATCGGCTTTGCCTTCCGCGACGTGTTCGAGAATTTCCTGGCCGGGATCCTGATCCTGATCCGCGAACCGTTCCGCGTCTCGGACTTCATCGAAAGCCAGGGGATCGAGGGCCAGGTCGAGCTCATTACCATCCGCGACACCCATATCCGCCAGACGGACGGGCAGCTGGTGGTGGCGCCGAACTCGATCCTGTTCAAGAACCCGGTGACGATCCGCACGGCCGAGGCGCTGCGCCGCACGACCATCGCCGCGCGCGTCGCATATGACGCCGATCTGGACCGGGCCCGCGCCGTCATCGCCGAAGCGGTGCGGCAGGTCGACAGCGTGCGCGACGACGTCCACGACGTGCAGATCTTCGCGCGCGAGCTTGCCGAAAGCGGAGTGGAATTCGAGGTGACGTGGTGGACCGGGTCGCGACCCGTCGACATCCGCACCAGCCGCGACAAGGTCGTCGCCGCGGTCAAGGCCGCGCTCGATGCCGCCGGGATCGAGATCCCGGTGCCGCAGCGGGCGCTGTCCTTCCGCCAGCCCCTGACGACCGCCCCCCTTGACGACACCGATTGACCGGCGCACCACCGGTCCGACACCGCCGCCGGAGAGACGTGCCATGCCCAAGGCCTGGGCCATCCTTCTTGTCGCCATCGTGGCCGAGACGATCGGCACCGCCGCCCTGCAGGCCAGCCAGCAATTCACCCGGCTCGTGCCCTCGGTCGTGGTGGTGGCGGGCTATGCCGTGTCGTTCTGGCTGCTGGCGCTGGCGCTGCGGTCGATCCCCGTCGGCATCGCCTATGCCGTCTGGTCGGGCCTCGGCATCGTCTGCATCGCGCTGATCGGGCGGGTGGTCTTCGGGCAGCGGCTGGACGGGCCGGCCTTTCTGGGTATCGCGCTGATCCTGGCGGGCGTGCTGGTCATCCAGATCTTCTCGCGCTCGGGGCACTAGGCCGCCGGCTCAGTCCTCGGCATGGGCCTCGGCCCGGCTCTTGCCGCTCAGATCCAGCGCCAGCGTCGCCGCCATGAACCGGTCCAGATCGCCGTCCAGCACCCCCTGGGTATCGCTGGTCTCGACCCCCGTGCGCAGATCCTTGACCATCTGGTAGGGTTGCAGGACGTAGCTGCGGATCTGGTTGCCCCAGCCCGCCTCGCCCTTGGCCTCGTGCTGCGCGTTAATCGCCGCGTTGCGGCGGTCGAGCTCCTGCTGGTAGAGCCGCGATTTCAGCGCCTTCATCGCGATGTCGCGGTTCTGGTGCTGCGACTTTTCCGAGCTCGTGACCACGATGCCGGTCGGGATGTGGGTGATCCGCACCGCCGAGTCGGTGGTGTTCACGTGCTGGCCCCCCGCCCCCGAAGAGCGGTAGGTGTCGACCCGGATATCCGAGGGGCTGACCTCGATCTCGATATTGTCGTCGACCACGGGATAGACCCAGACCGAGCTGAACGAGGTATGGCGCCGCGCCGCGCTGTCATAGGGCGAGATGCGGACCAGACGGTGCACGCCGCTTTCCGTCTTGAGCCAGCCATAGGCGTTGGGTCCGCTGATCTTGTAGGCGGCGGACTTGATGCCCGCCTCTTCCCCGGCGCTTTCCGATTGCAGCTCGACCTTGTAGCCCTTCTTCTCGGCCCACCGCACATACATGCGCGCCAGCATCGCCGCCCAGTCGCAACTCTCGGTCCCGCCGGCGCCGGCATTGATCTCCAGAAAGGTGTCGTTGCCGTCGGCCTCGCCGTTCAGCAGCGCCTCGATCTCGGCCGCGGCGGCGCGTTCGGCCAGCCGCTTCAGCGCGGCCTCGGCCTCGGCCACCACGTCGCGATCATCCTCGGCCTCGCCCAATTCGATCAGTTCGACATTGTCCGACAGGTCCCGCTCCATCGCGCTGTAGCGGTCGGCCGCGTCCACCAGCATCTGCCGTTCGCGCATCAGCTTCTGCGCGCGGTCGGGGTCGTTCCACAGCGTCGGGTCCTCGGCCATGGCGTTGAATTCCTCGATCCGGTGCGGCACCGTCTCCCAGTCCATGCGCTGCCGCAGCAGCGCAAGCGATTTCTCGATGGCCTCGACGGTGTTCTGAGCTTCTGCCCGCATCGCATCCGTATCCTTTCGAATTCGGCCTCGACTGATAGGACAAGCGGGGTCGGGCGGCAAGGCGCCCCCGCGCCCGCCTGCCCGTCACCGCGCCGGCCCGCGACGTCAGTAGAGCCCGCCCGAGGACAGCGTCCCGAAGGTCGCCTTGTTCTTCGGGATCGTCTTGACCTGCCCGGTCGAGGTCGTCACCGACGCCTCGCCCGTATCCGTCTCGCCCGGCGCGAATAGCGGCAGGTTCGATCCCATGGCGAAACCGCCGTCATAGGCGATGCCGAACAGCGGCTCTTCGCCCAGGCGGAAATATTCGGCCACCACGTTCTCGCCCGAGGCGTCGTCGGCCAGCCGGGCGCCGGTGAAGCGGTCGATCTTGATGAACTGCCCGCCCGGCGGCACCTCGAACGGGCCGCCGCCATACTTGGCCGTGGCCTTTTGCATGAACTCGTTGAAGACCGGGCCGCACATGGACGAACCGTAGGCGCCGCTGCCCAGGCTGCGCGGCTGGTCGAAACCGATATAGCACCCGGCGACGATGTTCGACGTGAAGCCGATGAACCACACATCCTTGGCGTCGTTGGTGGTGCCGGTCTTGCCCGCCACCGGCACCGGCAGGTCCACCACGCCCGAGGCGGTGCCGCGCTGGACCACGCCCTGCATCATCGAGGTGAGCTGGTAGGCGGTGATCGCGTTCATCACCCGCTCGCGGTTCGACACGATCTCGGGCCCCTCGCCCGCCGGAAGCGATACCTGGCCGCAATCGATGCAGGTGCGCTGGTCGTGCTTGTAGAGCGCCTGACCGTAGCGGTCCTGCACCCGGTCGACCAGCGTCGGCTCGACCCGTTCGCCGCCATTGGCGAACATGGCATAGGCCGCGACCATCTTGTACAGGGTCGTCTCCTCGGACCCCAGGGCATTGGCCAGATAGCGGCCCATATTGTCGTAGACGCCGAACTTCTCGGCGTAGCGCGCCACGACATCCATTCCGACCTCTTGCGCCAGACGAACGGTCATCAGGTTGCGCGACTGCTCGATCCCCGTGCGCAGCGGCGTGGGGCCGTAATACTTGTTCGAGCTGTTCTTGGGCCGCCACACACCCGCGGCGGTGTCGATCTCGATCGGGGCATCTACGATGATCGTCGCGGGCGAGAACCCCGAATCCAGCGCCGCCGCATAGACGAAGGGCTTGAACGACGATCCGGGCTGCCGCGTGGCCTGCGTGGCGCGGTTGAAGACGGTGTGCTGATACGAAAACCCGCCCTGCATCGCCAGGACGCGGCCGGTATGCACGTCCATCGCCATGAAGCCGCCCTCGACCCGCGGGACCTGGCGCAGGGTCCAGCGGATGAAGCTGCCATCATCGTCCGACAGCATCCGGCGCACGAAGACGACATCGCCGCGCTTGAGGATCTGCGAAAGCGTCTTGCCCGTCCATTCCACGTCCTTGGCGGGCACGACCGGGTCGGGCGCCCCCGCGCCCGCGCCCTCGATGCCAAGCCGCGCCTCGGCCTCGCCCACCTCGAGCACCACGGCCGGGCGCCACAGATCCTCGAGGAAGATATCGCGCGCGATGTCGAGATCGGCCAGCGCGTCGCGCCAGACCGCCTCGTCGTCGAGGCTTTCGGGCGGAAGCGTCTTGCCGGTGCCGCGCCAGACGCCCTGGCTGCGGTCGTATGCCTCTAGCCGCCGGCGCAGGGCCACGGCGGCTTCGTCCTGCATCTCCGGATCGACGGTCGCCTTGACCGTCAGACCGCCCGAGAAGAATTCGCCCTCGCCGAATTGCTGGGTCAACTGGCGCCGGATCTCGTCGGTGAAGTAATCCCGCGGCGGCAGGTTCGAACTGAAACTGGGGTAATCGCCGCCCTGCACCGACAGAAGCGGCGCGATCCGCGCCTCGCGATACTGCGCCTCGCTGATGTAGTCGTTCTCGAACATCTCGCGCAGCACGTAATTGCGCCGGGTGATGGCGAATTCGCGGTCCCGCACCGGATGGGTCCGGGCCGGCCGCTGCGGCAGGGCGCCCAGATACGCCGCCTCGGCGACGGTGAGCTGGCTGAGGGACTTGTTGAAATAGGTCTGGGCCGCCGCCGCCACGCCGTAGGAGTTCTGCCCCAGATAGATCTCGTTCAGATACAGCTCCAGGATCTTGTCCTTGGACAGCGACCGTTCCAGCCGGACCGACAGGATCAGTTCCTTGATCTTCCGTTCGGCCGAGCGGTCCGAGGACAGCAGGAAGTTCTTCACCACCTGCTGCGGAATGGTCGAGGCGCCGCGCAGGCGCCCGCCGCGGGCCGCGTCGATCGCCGCCGCCACCATGCCGCGCAGGTCGTAGCCCTGGTGGATGTAGAAGTTCTTGTCCTCGGCCGAGATGAAGGCGTTCTTGACCAGATCCGGTATCTCGTCCGCCGGCACGTAAAGCCGCCGCTCCTGCGCGAACTCGTCGATGATCCGGCCGTCGCGGTCGTAGATCCGGCTGACCGTGGGCGGCGTGTACTGCGCCAGTTGTTCGTGGTTGGGCAGGTCGCGCCCATACATCCAGAACACCGCCCCGATGGTCAGCGCCGCGAACAGCGCGCCAAGCGTCAGCGCACTGAAGATCGCCCCGACGAGCGAGAGGATGAACCTGGACATTCCGGCCTCCGGGAGAAGTTGCTGGCTGTATAGGCGCGCCCCGCCCCGGGGTCAAAAGCGCATCGCGCCGGGGCGGCGATCCGCTGCCGGCGTCTCGTCAAATTCACGCGATCCGTTGCGGACCGGCGCGACGGGGCGCAACCTGCGGCGATGACGCCCGAGGACATCCTGCCGACCTATGACCGTGTCGCCCTTCGATGGGATGCCGAACGCGACCGGACGCTGTTCGAACGGGCGCATCTGGATCGCATGCTGGCCGCGGCGCCGGGCTTGCGGGTCTTGGATGCGGGCTGCGGCGCCGGTCGCCCCATCGCCGCCTATCTTGCCGGCCGCGGCGCCGACCTGACGGGCCTGGACGGCGCCGGCGCCATGCTGGCGCTGTTCCGCCGCAACGTGCCGGGCGCCCGGGCGGTGCAGGGCGACATGCGGACCATGACGCTCGGCCAGCGCTTCGATGCGATCCTTGCCTGGAACAGTTTCTTCCACCTCGACCCCGCCGGTCAGGCCGCGGCCGTGGCGCGGTTCGCGGCCCATGCCGCGCCGGGGGCGGCGCTGCTCTTCACATCGGGTCCCGACGCGTCCGAACGGATCGGCAGCGTGG
>Ga0189283_10225_pt1 | contig 38367 bp, 46 predicted proteins | sample N26C4minimetaG_FD_130320 | JGI IMG/M metagenome (GOLD analysis project Ga0189283, IMG submission 130320) | Marine microbial communities from the Costa Rica Dome - N26 C4 mini metaG | ecosystem: Environmental > Aquatic > Marine > Oceanic > Photic zone | place: Costa Rica: the Eastern Pacific...
GATGAACAGGATGATCTCGCCCGCCGCCGAGGTCACTTCGGACAGCACGGCCTTCAGCCGCTCCTCGAACTCGCCGCGATACTTCGCGCCGGCGATCAGCGCGCCCATGTCCAGCGCCAGCAGACGCTTGTTGCGCAGGGATTCGGGCACGTCGCCGTCGACGATCCGCAGGGCCAGACCCTCGGCGATGGCGGTCTTGCCGACGCCGGGTTCACCGATCAAGACGGGGTTGTTCTTGGTGCGGCGGCTCAGCACCTGCATCGTGCGCCGGATCTCGTCGTCGCGGCCGATGATCGGGTCGATCTTGCCCTCGCGCGCCGCCTCGGTCAGGTCGCGCGCGTATTTCTTCAGCGCGTCATACCCTTCCTCGGCGCTGGCCGTGTCGGCCGTGCGGCCCTTGCGGATGTCGTTGATCGCGCCGTTCAGCGCCTGCGCGCTGACCGCGCCGGCCTCCAGCGCCTCGCGCGCCTTGGACCGGACCAGCGCCAGCGCCGTCAGGATCCGCTCCACCGGAACGAAGCTGTCGCCGGCCTTCTGGGCCAGCTTCTCGGCCTCGTCCAGCACCTTGACGGTCTGCCCGTCCAGATAGACCTGGCCGGCATCGCCGGTCACCTTGGCCGTCTTCGACAGCGCCAGATCCACGGCTTCGAGGACGCGTTCGGGCGCGCCGCCGGCCCGGCGGATGAGGTTGGCCGCCAGCCCCTGATCGTCGTCCATCAGGGCCTTCAGCACATGTTCGGGAAGAAGCCGCTGGTGATTTTCCCGTGCGGCGATGGTCTGAGCGGCCTGAATGAACCCGCGCGACCGTTCGGTGAACTTTTCCAAGTTCATGGTCTGCTCTCCTTGTTCAAGCGTCCGTAACGGCGGGGCCTGCTTGGCAGCGCCTCCACCCCGGACCTTCCGGCCCAAGATGGTCATGCACCTGTAACAGTTCAAGATTTCGCGGCCGCGCCTGGCGCCGCCGCGAAACGGCAAGGAAAGTCAAGAATAGTCTGAAACTTATCCACAAGGTTGTGAGTTTACATCGGCAGGAAGGCGCCCGGCGCCGCATTACCGAAGGATCGCAGAGATGCTTATCTTCGACAGCAAGATCGACCGCGTCCATCGCAGCCGAGAGTTCGGCCAGATCGAGGCGCGCGTCACCTTCCTGGCCAAGACCGCGGCGGGCCGGCCGCCGCAGGCGATGCGGATCGCCACGCACGTGCCGGTCCGGGGCCACGGCCCCCTGCGGGACCGGCTGATGCGCGATGCCATGCGCCTGGCCCGCCTCATGGCGGCGCGGGCGCAAAGCCCCCGGATCGCCGCCTGACCTCAGCCGCCGCGCGAATCCGACACCGGCTGTGCGGCCGCTGCATGCCCGGTCGGCGCAGCGGCCTCGGCATCGTCCTGCAATCCGGCGTCCATCCGCCCTTCCTGGTAGACCAGTAGCGCCGCAAGGGCGAGCCCGGTCAGGACGGCGGTCACCAGCATCGGCAGGACCGGTTTGCGACTTCTCTGCGCCTTGCGCGACCTGCGGCCGCCCGACGGGTCGAATCCCATATCCGTCTCCTTTCTGCCTGCGGGGCCAAGGTAAGGGTTGCGGCGGCAAACCGGAACCCTTGCCCTGCCGGCAGGAATGAGGCAGTCGGATTTCCGCCCATCGAGGAGGATCCGCCATGACCGATGACCGCCTGATCGTTGCTCTCGACATGCCGGATGCGCTGCGGGCGCTCGACCTGGTCGGGCAACTGGGGGATGCGGTGGAGTTCTACAAGATCGGCCTCGGGATGCTGACCGGCGGCGGCTTGGCGCTGGCCAACGAGCTGAAGACCGAACACGGCAAGCGCATCTTTCTGGACATGAAGCTGTTCGACATCGGCGCCACCGTCGAAGCGGCGGTGCGCGGGCTGGCGCGTTTCGATCTCGATTTCCTGACCGTGCATGGCGACCCCCATGTCGTTCGCGCCGCGCGCGAGGGGGCTGCCGGGTCGGACCTGCGCATTCTGGCGGTGACCGTTCTGACATCGCTCGACCGCGACGATCTGGATGCCGCGCTGATCCGTCCCGGCGCCGTGGCCGATCTGGTGCTGGCCCGGGCGGTCGCGGCCTTCGAAGCGGGGGCGCATGGGGTGATCGCCTCGCCGCAGGAAGCTGCCGCCCTGCGCGCCCTGCCCGAGGCGGCGGGCAAGCTGATCGTCACGCCGGGGGTGCGGCCCGCCGGATCGGCGCCCGGCGATCAGAAGCGGATCGCCACGCCGGCCCAGGCGATCCGGGACGGCGCCGATCACGTCGTGATCGGCCGGCCGATCTGGCAGGCCGCCGACCCGCGCGCCGCGGCCCGCGCCATCGGCGCCGAGATCGCCGCAGTCTAGGATCGCGGCCGTTCGGCCAGATAATCCCGCAGCCTGTCGCGCAGATGCGGCACCGCCAGCGGCTGCGCCAGGAACGCCGCCACCGGCATCAGCCGCCATTCCTGCCCCTCGTCGCCCATGCGGATGCGGGCCGGGTCGAGCCCCGGCAGCTCGGCGGCGAAGAACCAGCAGCCCGCGGGCTCGGGGCCGGGATACAGCCGCGACCAGCCGATCGCCCGCCGCGGTATCTTCAGGCCCAACTCCTCCTCGGTCTCGCGCAGCGCGCAGTCCAGCGGCGTCTCGGCGTCTTCGCGGCCGCCGCCGGGCAGATCCCAATGGCCGGGCCAGGGGATATGGGGCAGATCGTCCCGCAGGATCGTCACCAGATCCGGCCCGCGCAGCAGCGCCAGCTTCGCGCCCGAGAAACAGGCGATGGTCATCGGACCGCCGCCGGCGATATGATGGCCGCACGCCGCCTGACGAAGCTAGCTCCCATGTCCGCCCTCTGCCGCGATTGTCTGTCCGTATCTGTCAGCGGGGGGCGCTGCCCTGCCTGCCGGTCGCCGCGCATCCTGTGCCATGACGAATTGTTCGATCTGACGATTGCGCATGTGGATTGCGATGCCTTCTATGCCAGCGTCGAGAAGCGCGACAATCCCGCCTTGCGCGACAAGCCGGTGATCATCGGCGGCGGGCGCCGCGGCGTGGTGTCGACCGCATGCTACATTGCCCGCATCCGGGGCGTGCGATCGGCCATGCCCATGTTCCAGGCGCTGCGGCTCTGCCCCGACGCGGTAGTGGTCAAGGGCCGGATGCAGGTCTATGTCGATGTCTCGCGCCGGATCCGGGCGATGATGGACGAGTTGACCCCCCTGGTCGAGCCCCTGTCGCTGGACGAGGCGTTTCTGGATCTCGGCGGTACGGCGCGGCTGCATGGCGCGCCGCCGGCGGTCATGCTGTCGCGGCTCGTCCGGCGGATGGAGGCCGAGCTGGGAATCACCGCTTCGGTCGGGCTGAGCCACAACAAGTTCCTGGCCAAGGTCGCCTCGGACCTGGACAAGCCGCGGGGCTTTTCGGTCATTGGCCGGGCCGAGACCGCGAATTTCCTGCGCGACAGACCGGTGCGGCTGATCTGGGGCGTGGGCGAGGCCGGCCGCGCGGCGCTCGAGGCGGCGGGCATCCGCACCTTTGCCGATCTTCTGCGCTGGACCCGGCAGGACCTGCATGCGCGCTTCGGCAGTTCCGGCGACCGGCTGTGGCATCTGGCGCGGGGCGAAGACCGGCGCCGGGTCTCGGCCGAGCGGGCGGTGAAAAGCATCTCGAACGAGACGACGTTCGGAGAGGACACCGCCGACCCCGACATCCTGGACGGGCATATCTGGCGGCTGGCGGAAAAGGTGGCGGACCGCGCCAAGGCCAAGGATCTGGCCGGACGCGTGGTGACGCTCAAGCTCAAGCGGCGCGATCATTCACTGGCCACCCGGCGCGTCGCCCTGCGGGGGCCGACCCAGATGGCGGACCGCATCTACCGCACGGCGCGAGACCTGTTCGACCAGACGGCGGAACCGGGCCCGCTGCGGCTGGTGGGCGTCGGCCTGTCCGATCTGTGCGCCGCGACGGCGGCCGATGCCATGGGCGATCTGCTGGACCCTCAGGCCGGGCGCCGTGCCGGAGCCGAACGGGCGACCGACGCCATCCGCGCCCGGTTCGGCCATGACGCCATCCGCAAGGGGCGCGCGCTGCGCTAGCGGGGGTGACTCGGCGCTTCCATGCGGTCTAAGCTTGCCGCAACGGAAGGAGCGTCCGATGCCGATCGATTTCTGGATTTCCGTGGGCAGCACGTACAGCTATCTCAGCCTTGCCCGGATCGAGGCGGTGGAGCGCGAACTGGGAGTCGAATTCGTGCTGCGCCCGTTCAACGTGCGCGAGATCATGGTCGAGCAGCAGAACATCCCCTTCGCCAACAAGCCGGTGAAGGCGGCCTATATGTGGCGCGACATCGAGCGCCGCGCCCTGAGCCGGGGACTGCATCCGCGCCTTCCCGCGCCCTATCCCCTGGCCGACCTGCCAAGGGCGAACCGGGTGGCCCTGATCGCCTGTCGCGACGGATGGGGGCGGGCCTATCTCGCGGCGACCTATGCCCTGTGGTTCGAACAGGGGCTGCCGGCCGGAGAGGACCCGAACCTGTCGCGCAGCATCGCCGCGGCGGGCCGCGAAGCGGGTCCGGTCCTGGAAGAGGCCGATTCGCCCGACGGCGAGGCCGCCCTGGCCCGGGCGACGGACGAGGCGAAGGGCCTTGGCATCTTCGGCGCGCCCACATTCGCCGTCGGGGACGAGATATTCTGGGGCGACGACCGGATGGACGACGCCGTCGACTGGTTCCGGCGAACGCACGCCCTGTGAGCGACCGCCTCCGGCGCAACCCCGCTCAGGGGCGGCGCAGGGCCGAGACATCGGCCGAAGCGATCTCGCTGCCGCCCCGCAACACCGCGACCGGACCCTCGGCGCCCATCCGCACCTCGACCACCTGATCATAGGCCTCGACAGGGCTGGTGGTGACATATTCGCCGTCGCGAAAGCTCTCCACGGTGAAGCCGTACGTGCCGGGGGCCACCTGCGCGCCGTTCGGCCCGGTTCCGTCCCAGGACAGCTCGGTCGCCGTGGCGGACAACAGGCGCCGCTGCACGACGTTGCCGGCCCCGTCATGCACCACCAGTTCGTTCCGGTCGCCCTGCGGCATCGGCAGGGCCAGCGCCACGGGCGTCGCGCCGTCGAAGGCGACCGGCGCGGTGCTGCGGGCCTGCATTCCGACCCAGCCTGCCGTTTCCGCCAGTCCGGACAGCCCCATCCGCGCGGAAAGCGCCTCGATCAGGTCATTCGTCTTCACCTGCTGCTCGACCCCCGAGAACGTCGCCAGTTGCACGGCGAAATCCTCGGCCTTCATCGGCTCCAGCGGGTCCTGGTTCTGCATCTGCGTGGTCAACAGCCGCAGAAACGTCTCGAAATCCGAACTGATCGCCGCGGCATCGGTCGGGGCCGCGGCGGCCATGCCCGGCAGTGCGGGCGCTGCAGACACTTCCATTCTGGTCTCCTTCACAAACGCATATCAAGCCCGGTGGCGGGTTGTGACTTCGCTCCGCCGGCGGGCGCGAGCTCGGGCAGCGGCACCACCCCGGAACGGGGATCGGCGGCGGCCGGCGGGGGGGCCGTCCCGCCGCGGCGCCCGTCCTGGCGGAACGAGAAGCTGACATCGGCGAAGCCGCCGTCACGCAGCGCCTCGGCCAGCGCATCGGCATGGCGGCGGATCAGCTGAAGCGTCTCCTGCCGTTCGGCCGCGACCTGCACCGTCAGCCCCCCCTCCTGCGCCTGAAGGGTCAGGCGCACGCTGCCCAGCTCCTCGGGCGACAGGCGCAGCTCGACCGGACCGCGCGACAGATCCTGCGCGGCCTGGGCGATCTGCCGGTGGACCGGCACCGGCGCCCCCGGCGGCGTCAGCGGCGCGCCGCCCGGGGGCGGCGCCGCAGGACGTGCAGTCGCGATCTCGATCGCTCCGCCGGGCGAATCGGCGCGCATCGGATCGGCGTCGCGCCCCGGGGCGAGAACGGCGGCGGAAAGCCCCGCCTGCGCCAAGGGCATGGCGCCTGGCCAAGCGACCACGGTCTGCGGCATGGGCGCGGACGGGGCGTTCGGCGCGACCGGGGGTGCCGGTTCCGGCATGGCGCCGCCGCTTGCCTGCACCGGCGTGACGCGCGACGGCGATGCAGGCCGCGCGGCCAATTCCGGTTCGGCTGGCGAACCGGCCCGCAGGGCGGCCCCTGACGCTGCGAGTGCCGCCTGCGCCGCCGGCGTCAGCGGCTTCGGCAATCGGTCGGGGGCCGCCGCCGGCGTCGCATCGGGCCCGGCGCCCCCGGACCCCGAAGGAGGTGCGGCGGCGAGGGCGGGCGGATCGGCCCTTGGCGCGGGGAGGTCGCCGGCCGCCGTCACTCCCGGCGCCGGAACCGTCGGCGGCAAGACCGCAGGACCGGCTTCGGCTGCCGGCGGCATCGCTTCGCCCGGCGGCCCGGCAGGATGCGCGGCCCCTTCCCCCCGCCGGAGCCCGGCGGCCGGATCAGCCGTTGAAACGGACGGCCGAAGCGCGCCGTCGGCGATCGCTGCACCGTCTTCCGCCATACCGGTCGCGTCGGCCGGATCGTCCCCGGCATCGCCGGACGCGGCCGCAAGAGGCCAGGCGCGATCCCGCTCCGCCTGCGGGTGGTGCAGCGCAAAGCCCGCGGCACCCTGACCGTCGCCTGACGCGGCATGGGGGCCTGCACCCGGCAGCGCAGAGCGCGGCACGGGCGAGGCATGGGGTGCGGCGGCGGGGATAGCTACGGTCATCGGGTGCGTCGGCTCCTGAACGAACCGGGCCGTTATGAGCGCGAGGAGTTACCAGATCTTTACGGCCGCCGGGTCCTAGTCCGGGCGCCAGTTTCCCGAAGGAGGACGTTCATGAACGAGATCGGACCGGCGGGCGCGCCCGCCATGAAGCTACCGGCCTTGCGCAAGGCCGCCGAATCGCTCGAAACGCAGTTCCTGGCCCAGATGCTGGCCGCGTCGGGGCTGGGACAGACGCCGTCATCCTTCGGCGGCGGCACGGGTGAGGGACAATTCGCATCCTACCTTCACCAGGCCCAGGCGGAACGGATCGTCGCCGCCGGCGGCATCGGCCTGGCCGAACGCATCTTTCACGCCCTCGCCGAGCGATCCGATGTGGCACAATGACAGGCACCGGCGGCTGATCCGCCTGCTGGAGCGCGAAAGGCAGCTTCTGACCGAGGGGCGCCTGCCTGACCTTGCCGGCCTTGCCGACGAGAAGGAGCGGCTGCTCGCCGCGCTGGACCGCGACAGACCCGACGCGGCGCTTCTGCGGCGCATCCAGGCCGCCGCCCGGCGCAACGCCGATCTGCTGCGCGCGGTCCAGGCGGGCCTGATCGCGGCGCGGGCACGGATCGACCAGATCGTCCGCGGCGCCACTTTCGAAACCTATACGCCCTGCGGCGACCGGCGGCAGGTCTCGCCGAACCCGCGGAAACTCCATCGCCGGGCGTGAAACGGGGGGGCAGCGGGCCGAACCGATAGAATTTTCGGCACACGGCCCCGCGGCGATTAGCCGGATGTTAGGCGCTTGCGGCGAATGTCGCCTGGCACCGCAAGGGTGATACGGGGCAGCCGCCGAAACGGCCGTGCCCGGACAGGTCAGAAGGGCCTTTCTTCCGCGACCCGCCGGTCGCCTTCACGGGCGCAAAGCGCCCCCGACCAAAAGGAACCTTCGATGTCCAGCATCCTGACCAACACCAGCGCGATGATCGCGCTGCAGAACCTCAAGTCGATCAACGGTAACCTCGCCAAGACGCAGGAACAGATCTCGACCGGAAAGACGATTTCCAGCGCCAAGGACAACTCGGCCATCTGGGCGATCTCGAAGGTGATGGAATCCGACGTCAACAGCTTCAAGGGCATCTCGGACAGCCTGGCCCTGGGCGAATCGACCGTCGCCGTCGCGCGGCAGGCATCCGAAACCGTGACCGACCTGCTGACCCAGATGAAGAGCAAGATCGTCGCCGCGCAGCAGGACAATGTGGACCGCGGCAAGATCAACGACGACGTGGCCGCCCTGCGCGATCAGATCACGTCGGTCGTCGGCGCCGCCCAGTTCAACGGGCTGAACCTGGTCGACGGCTCGACGGCCTCGGCCTCGATCCTCGCCTCGCTCGACCGGGATGCGGCCGGAAACGTCACCGCCTCGTCCATCACCGTATCGGCGCAAAGCCTCGAGATCGGCGGCTATGTCGCGAACGACATCTTCTCGGGCAGCTCGGTCGGCGCCTCGGGCAACGGCGATGCCGTGGCCTTCGCGCTGGATGCCGGCGGCGGCAACGAACAGATCGAGATCGCCGAGAACGGCACCGCCTTCGCGGCCGGCGACCAGGTCGGCCTGAATATCGGCGGCCAGTCCGTGTCCTATACCGTCACCGCCGAGGACGCGGCCGCCACCACCACCGCCGACATCGTGTCGGTCGCGCTGAAGTCGAAGATCGACGCCCTGGGCATCGACGGGCTGACGGTCGATTACGACAGCGGCACCCCCGGCACGCTGAATTTCACCAATGCCGGCACGGTCGACCTGGCGGTCAGCGGACAGTTCACCAATGCGGGCTCCGGCGGCCTGGGCGCGCTGTCGACGATCGACGTGTCGACCGCGGGGAATGCCAGCACCTCGCTCGGCGCGATCGAGACGCTGATCGATACCGCGATTTCCGCGGCCGCGGCCTTCGGCTCGGCCCAGGGACGTATCGAGACCCAGAGCGATTACATCTCGAAGCTGTCCGACGCGCTGAAATCGGGCATCGGCACCCTGGTCGACGCGGATATGGAAGAAGCCTCGGCGCGGCTTCAGGCGCTGCAGGTCCAGCAGCAGCTCGGCATCCAGTCGCTGTCGATCGCCAACCAGGCGCCGCAATCGATCCTCTCGCTGTTCCGGTAATCGGATCACCCTCCGGGGCGCCCTGGCGCGCCCCGGAGCCACCTGAACATCCCCTTTCCCGGCGGCCGTGACCGCCCCCGTTCCGAAAAGGAGCTGCCGTGAACGCGCTTCACATGGCCCGAACGGCCTATGCCCCTGCGACCGGCTCGGTCAGCAGCCCTCGGGCCACCGAGTACAACACCTTCGCCCGGGTCACCCGCGCGATGAAGGCGGCCGACGGCCCCGCCGCGACCGCGGCCGCGCTGCACGACAACCGCCGCCTGTGGACGCTGCTTGCCGCCGGCGTGGCGGATGCCGAGAACGCACTGCCCGCCGACCTGCGCGGAGGGCTGTTCTATCTGGCCGAATTCACGAACCAGCACACCAGCCGGATCCTGAACGGCGATGCCAGCACCGATGTCCTGGTCGAGATCAACACGGCCGTCATGCGCGGCTTGCGCCAGCAGCCGGCCGGAGCGCCCGGATGAGCGGCCTGGTCCTGAAACTGGCGCCGCGCGAACGGGTTCTCATCAACGGCGCCGTGATCGAGAACGGCGACCGCCGCGGGCGGCTGAACATCGTCACGCCGGGGGCGAATATCCTTCGGCTGCGCGACGCGCTGCACCCGGACGAGGCGGATACCCCCGTTCGCCGCGTCTGCTATATCGCCCAGCTCGCCCTGTCGGGCGAGGCCGACCCGGCAGAGGCGCGCCGCCAGATCCTGCGCGGCGTCGAGCAGCTCAGCCAAGTGCTGACCGATCCGGATAGCGGTGCCCATCTGACGCGGGCGACCAGCGCCATCCTCGAAGGCCAGATCTATCAGGCGCTCAAGGCGCTGCGCGCCCTTCTCCCGCGTGAGGACCGACTGATGGCGGTCGGGCCGCAATGACCTTCGTGCCGGCCGTCCCCTTCGGCGGCCAGGCCGGTTGGGCCTTTCTGCAACGCACCCGGCCCGCACAGCAGGCCGCGTTCGAACAGGGCGGCCGCATCGCGCGGCTGTCCGAAACCTTTGCCGCCCGGATCGGCGAGGTGGCCTCGGCCGCGGACCTGATGCGCGACCGCGACCTGCGCGAAGTGGCGCTGAAGGCCTTTGGCCTGGGTGACGACATCGACAGCCGGCACTTCGTCGAGAAGGTGCTGACATCGGACCTGTCCGATCCGGGATCGCTGGCCCGCCGCCTGTCGGACAAGCGGTATCTCGGCCTGGCCCAGGCCTTCGGTTTCGGGCCGGGCGACGGTCCGCGCACGGCCGAACCCGGCTTCGCCCGGGGCATCATCGACGCCTTTCACGAACGCGGCTTCGAAGAGGCCGTGGGACAGACCGATGCGTCGATGCGCCTTGTGCTGGGGCTGGAGCGGGAACTGGACGCGCTGGCGGGGCAAGAGATGACCGACGCCGCGCGCTGGTATTCGGTCATGGCCGCCGCACCGCTGCGCGAGGTGTTCCAGACCGCCCTGGGCCTGCCCGACAGTTTCGCGGCGCTGGACCTGGACCGGCAGCTTGCGGAATTCCGCGACCGCGCCCAGGCCACCTTCGGCACCGAATCGGTCGCCGATTTCGCCGATCCCGAAATGCGGCAGAAGCTGATCGACCGGTTCCTGGCCCGGGACCAGGCCCAGGCGGCGCTGGCTGCCGGCCCGGGCTCGGGCGTACGGGGGGCGGTGGCGCTGGCGCTTCTGTCCGGCTGACCGGACCCGGCGGGCCGCTCAGCCCTCGCCGCCCCGATCCGCCCGTTTGCGCGCATTCCGCGCCAGGCAGGCCCCGAGCGCGAGAAAGCTGGCGCGGGTATCCTGATCTTCGCGCCGCGAGACGAAGGCGTCGAGGCGCGGCCAGGCGGCGATGGCGCGGTCGATGGCGGGATCCGAACCGGCCGCATACAGCCCCGCCTGAATCATCGCCTCGGCCCGGTCATAGGCGCCCATGAGGGCGCGCGCCTCGGCGATCAGCGTGTTCTCGGCATCCGAGGCGCAATGCGGCAGCGCGCGCGACACTGACCGCAGCACGTCCACGGCGGGGAACCGGCCCCGCTCGGCGATGGCGCGGTCCAGCACGACATGTCCGTCGAGCACCCCGCGCAGCATGTCGGCCACGGGTTCGTCCATGTCGGCGCCGGCCACCAGCACCGTGAACACCGCCGTGATGTCGGCCGCCGCGCCCCGCGGCCCCGGCCCCGCCCGCTCGCACAGGCCGGCGATCACCGACATCGTCGAGGGCGGGAAGCCGCGCAGCGAGGCGGGTTCGCCCGCGGCCAGGGCGATCTCGCGATGCGCCTCGGCCAGACGGGTGACGGAATCGACAAGCAGCAGGACCTGGCGCCCGGCATCGCGGAAATGCTCGGCCACGGTCATCGCCGTATGGGCGCAGCGGCGCCGCTCGGCCGCCGACCGGTCCGAGGTCGCGGCCACCAGCACCGTCTTGGCCATGCCGGCCGGGCCCAGAACCCGCTCGACGAAATCGCGCAGCTCGCGCCCCCGCTCGCCCACGAGCGCGACGACGACCACGTCCGCCGCCACGCCCTGGGCAAGCTGGCCCAGCAGCGACGACTTGCCGACGCCGGAGCCCGCGAACAGGCCCAGCCGCTGCCCCTGCACGAGCGGCAGCATGGTGTTGAAGATGGACAGCCCGGTCTCCAGCCGCGGCCCCAGCGGGCGCCGTCCCGCGGGGTTCATCGGCGCCGGCCGAAGCGGCCGCGGCGTGCCGCCCGGCAGCAGCGGCCGTTCGTCGAGCGGGTCGCCATAGGGATCGATCACGCGTCCGATCCAGCTGTCGTCGGGCGCAAGCACCGCCGCGCCCAGCAGGGCGACGGGGGCGCCCAGGGTCAGCCCCTCGGGCGGGCCGTCCGGCAGGACCCAGACGCGGCCGTCCTCGTCGATGCGCAATATCTCGGCCCGGCGCCCCCCGGCCGGGGGCCCCAGTCGCACGAGGTCGCCCAGCCGCGCCGTCTGCGACAGGCCCTGCACCGCCACCAGGCCCGACCGCAGCGCCGCGACCCGGCCGAGCGGCCGCACCGGAAGCGCCTGCGCCATGAGCGCGCCCACACGTTCCAGTCCCGTCGCCATGCCGCTCCCCCGGATCCTGCCGCTGTCCGACCGTTGCGAACGCTTTCTAAAGGAATCGCTCTTAAAGCTTCGTGCATCGCCGGAGGGAGAAGCCCCCAATGTTCGACCAGATCGCCGTTCTGGATATCGCCCAGTCGCTGGCCCGCCATGCCGGGCAGAGGCAGGTCGTCACCGCCCGCAACATGGCCAATGCCGACACGCCGGGCTATCGCGCCCGGGATCTGCGGCCATTCTCGGAACTCGTCGATGCCGGGCCCGGAACCGAACTGCGCCGCACGCGGCCCGGCCACCTGTCGGGCGGCGCGGACGGCGCCGCCGCGCCCCTGCGCGACGATGGCGGCCCGGCCGCGCCCAACGGCAACACCGTGTCTCTGGAACGCGAAATGGTCAGGGCGACCGACCTGCGCCGCCAGCACGACCTGGCCCTGGGCGTCTATTCCAAATCCCTCGACATCCTGCGCGCCACGCTCGGCCGCGCCCGCTAAGGAGAATCCGCATGTCAGACATCACCTCCGCGCTGGCTGTCTCGGCCTCGGGGATGGCGGCGCAATCGGACCGTCTGCGGCTGGTATCGGAAAACATCGCCAATGCCGACACGCCCGGCTACCGCCGCAAGACCGCCGCCTTCGCCCCCGAGATCGAAGGCGGCCGCCCCACCGGCGGGGTCGCCATGGGCCCGGTGAGGCTGGATCGCGCCGAACTGCCCCAGATCTTCGATCCCGGCCACCCGATGGCCGATGACGACGGACGCTATCAGGGATCGAATGTAGAACTCCTCATCGAGATCGCCGACGCGCGCGAGGCGCAGCGCAGTTACGAGGCGAACCTTCGCATGTTCGACCAGACCCGGCAGATGAGCCAGGGACTGATCGAGCTGTTGCGCCGCTGATTGCCCGGAGAGTGAGACGATGGAACTGAATGCCGCCCTGGCCGCCCAGGGATATGCCCATACGCGCCCCGCCCTTGCCGCCGACCCCCATAGCGGCGGGGGGGTCCATTCCCCCGCCGGCGCGCTGGCGGCCGGATTTGCCGATACGCTGGCCCGAGGCGAAGAGACGGCGAAGGCCGCCATGACATCGGGCGCGGACCCGGTCGGCCTGGTTCAGGCCCTCTCCCAGACCGAGCTGGCGGTGCAGGCCGCCGTGACCGTCCGCGACAAGGTGGTCGAAGCCTATCAGGAGATCCTGAGGATGCCGGTATGAGCCAGGAGGCGCTGTTCTACGACACGCTGCGCCAGGGCCTCTGGGCGGCGGTGATCATGTCGCTTCCCATCCTGTCGGTGGCGCTGGTCGCCGGGGTAGCGGTGGGCCTGTTCCAGGCCCTCACCTCGATCCAGGAGATGACGCTGACCTTCGTGCCGAAGCTGGCGGCGATCATCGTCGTCTTCTGGGCGACGATGAGCTTCATGTCGGACACGCTGGTCGCCTTCTTCAACGGCCGCATCGTGCCGCTGATCGCGGCGGGGGGCTGAGCGATGGACAATGCCGGCTATGTCGCGCTGACCCGGCAATCGGGTCTGCTGCGCGAGATGCGCAGCGTCGCGCACAACATCGCCAACATGTCGACCACCGGCTATCGCCGCGAGGGGCTGGTATTCTCGGAACATGTGCAGCGGACGGGGCGCGGCGAGGACTCGCTGTCCATGGCCAGCGCCGATGTGCGCGCCTTCGGACGGCTTCAGGGCGAGTTGACCCGCACGGGCGGCACGTTCGATCTGGCGGTCCAGGGCGAGGGATACTTTCTGGTCGAGACCGACGAGGGGCAGGCGCTGACCCGCGCCGGCGCCTTCACCCCGAACGCGGCGGGCGACCTCGTCACGGCGGACGGGCTGCGCGTGCTGGATGCCGGGGGCGCACCGATCTTCGTTCCGCCCGACGCGGCCGACATATCGGTCGCGCAGGACGGCACGCTCAGCGCCGACGGCCGGCCGGTGGCCCAGATCGGCCTGTGGCGCCCCGACAGCCCCCAGGATATCGCCAGGCGCGAAGGTGTGCTGCTGGCCCTGTCCGCCCCGCCCCGGCCGGTCGAACAGCCGGTCATCCTGCAGGGCCATCTTGAGGGGTCGAATGTCGATCCGGTGGCCGAGGTCACTCGGATGATCGAGGTCCAGCGCGCCTATGAGCTGGGCCAGAACTTCCTGCAACGGGAAGACGAACGCGCGCGCACCGCCATCCGCACCCTGGGCCAGAGATAGGAGCAGCCATGCAATCGCTTCGGATAGCCGCCACCGGGATGGCGGCGCAGCAGATGCGGGTCGACGTGATCTCGCACAACCTCGCCAACATGTCGACGACGGGATACAATGCCCGCCGCGCCGAATTCGCGGATCTGCATTATCAGCAGCTCGTCCGCGCCGGCACGATCAGCGCCGCAGACGGGCGCGAGGTGCCGACCGGCGTGCAGCTTGGCCTTGGCGTTCGCCCGGCCTCGGTCGCGATGGAGTTGCAGCAGGGCGTTCTGTCCCTGACCGGAGGCGATCTGGATCTGGCGATCGAGGGGCAGGGATACCTGGAGGTGACACTTCCGGGCGGCCAGGCCGGCTATACCCGCGACGGGGCACTGAAGCGCACATCGGAAGGGCAGGTCGTGACCTCCGACGGCCATCCGCTCGTGCCCGACATCACCATTCCCGCCGATGCGCGCTCCGTCTCGATCAGCGCCGATGGCGAGGTCTATGCCTATTTCCTGGGCGAGGTGCAGCCCCAGTTGCTGGGCCAGGTCACGCTGGCGGATTTCACGAACGAAAAGGGGCTCGAGGCGATCGGCTCCAACCTGTTCGTCGAGACGGCGGCATCGGGGCCCGCCATCGTGGGAACGCCCGGCATCGACGGGCTGGGCACGCTGCGCCAGGGGTATCTTGAGGACAGCTCGGTCGATCCGGTGCGCGAGATCACCGAGCTGATCAAGGCGCAGCGCGGATACGAGCTGAACGCCAAGGTGATCACCGCCGCCGATCAGATGCTGGCCGCCACGGCGCAGGTGCGCTGATGCGCGGGCTTCTCCGGCTTGTCCTCGCCGCCATCGCGGCCGGCGCGCCGCCCGCTGCCGTCCAGGCGGAAACCCTGGTCGCCGCCCGGACCCTGCGCGCGCAGACCGTCCTGGGCCCCCAGGACGTGGCCGTCGTTGCGGGAGAGGTTCCCGGCGCGCTGCGCGACCCCGCCCAGGCGGTGGGGTTGGAATCGCGGGTCGCGCTGTATGCCGGTCGGCCGATCCGGCCCGGCGAAATCGGCCCGCCGGCCCTGATCGACCGCAACCAGATCGTCCAGCTCGTCTATGCAAGCGGTCCGCTGCGCATCTCGGCCGAGGGGCGCGCCCTGGACCGTGGCGCCGCCGGCGAGACCGTGCGCGTGATGAACCTGTCGTCGCGCACCACCGTCGCCGGAATGATCCGCGCCGACGGGGCCGTCGTCGTCACCCGCTGATCGTCACTGACCGGAGCGTTCCATGCGCAAGCTTCTGCCTTTCCTGATCCCGCTGATCCTCGGCGCCTGCGGCGGCCTGCCGAATGCCGGCAAACCGCCCGCCTTCACGCCGCCCGCCGCCTCGCGCGAGGCGACGGCAATGGCCTTCGACGGGTTGCCCCGCCAGGTCCTGCGCGAAGCGCCGGTCGTCGAGGCCTCGCTCTGGTCGCGGGAGCGCGGGTCGCTTCTGGGCGACCGCCGCGCCGGCACGATCGGCGACATCCTGACCGTCGTGATCGAGATCGACGACAGCGCCAGCATCTCGAATTCCAGCCAGCGGTCCCGTTCCGGCTCGGAGAGCCTGGGGATCCCGTCGCTGTTCGGGATCCCGCAGCGGCTGGACCCGCTGCTGCCGGACGGGGCATCGCTGGCGGACGCCGTCGCCGCCAGTTCCGCCAGTTCCAGCAAGGGCGACGGATCGGTCAGCCGGAACGAACGGCTGACCCTGCGGATCGCCGCCACGGTGGTGGGGATCCAGCCGAACGGGGTGCTTCAGATCCAGGGGGTGCAGGAGGTGCGGGTGAATTTCGAACTGCGCGAATTGATCGTCACCGGCTTCGTCCGCCCCGAAGACATCTCGCGCCAGAACGAGATCACGTATGACAAGATCGCGGCGGCGCGCATTTCGTATGGCGGGCGCGGGCAGATCACCGCCGTTCAGCAGCCGCGTATCGGCCAGCGGATCGCCGAAAAGATCCTGCCGTTCTGAAAGGGGCATCGATGCTGAACCTGATTCTTCCCGCCACCCTCGCCCTGGCGGGCCTCGGCGCCGGTATCGGCGCCGGCATCGCCCTGAAGCCGACGGCCGCGGCCCCGGCGCAAGACGGGGCCGACGCCGCCCCGGAATGCGCTGCCACGACTGCCATCGCCGCGGCGGCCGCCGAGGTTCCGCCCGAGCCGCCGACCGACAGCGATTTCGTAAAGCTGGCGAACCAGTTCGTCGTTCCGGTCGTGCGCGACGGCGCCGTCGCCGCGATGGTCGTGCTGAACCTGACGCTGGAAGTGGCCGAAGACGCGGGCGACGCGGTTCGCGCGCGCGAGCCGAAGCTGCGCGACAGCTTCCTGCGGGTGCTGCTGGACCATGCCAATGCCGGCGGATTCGACGGGGCCTTTACCGCGAACGGCACGATGGACAGCTTGCGCGGCGCACTTCTGGAGGTCGGGCGCAACGATGCCGGTCCGGGGCTGCGGAACATCCTGATCCTGGACATCAACCGTCAGGATGCCGGCTGACCGGCCGGGGCGAAGCGGCCGAAACGAAAACGCGCCCCCGAAGGGGCGCGTCGTGCTCTTGCTCCGGCTGGCGCCGGATCACTCGGCCGCGGCGTCCTTGCGTCCCTTGATGGGGCGCCAGATCCGCTTGTTGGTCAGGTACAGCAGCACCGCCAGCAAGCCCAGGAACAGGACCGCGACAAAGCCCGCATGCTTGCGCGCCTCGAGCTTCGGCTCGGCCGTCCACATCAGGAAGGCGGCGACATCCTTGGCCTGTGCCTCCAGATCGTTGGGCGCGCCGTCGTCGAACTCGACCTCGCCGCCGGCCATCGGCTGCGGCATCGAGATCCAGCCGCCGGGAAAGGCGGTGTTCTCGTACAGGACCGCGCCGGCCTCTTCCTTGGTCTCGCCGGTATATCCTTCGAGGATGGCGACGATGTATTCCGGTCCGCCCAGCCCCTTGAGAAGCTGGTTGATCCCGGTGCCGTAGGGCCCGCTGAACCCGGCGCGCGCCTTGGCCATCAGGCTGAGGTCGGGCGCCGAAGCCATCTGGCTGGCGGGGAAGTTGTCGGTCGGCAGGGCGTCGCGGTAATCGCCCTCGCCGTTGTTCAGTTCCCGGTCGAAGACCTGGATACCCGCCGCGTAGGCGCGCACCTGCTCCTCGGGGAGGCCCGGCCCGCCCTCATCACCGATCGTGCGGATCGGGACGTATTTCAGTCCGTGGCAGGCGGCGCAGACCTCGGTATAGACCTTGAGGCCCCGTTGCAGCTCCAGTTCGTCATAGCTTCCGAACGGACCTTCGAACGAGAAGTCCACATCCTTGATCGCTTCGCCCTCTGCGGCCAGCGCGGCGCCCCCAAGGACGAGGCTGGCAGCTGCGGCGACGGCTAGCTCCTTGAGCATTGTCATCGGTCCTTTCTCACTCGGCCGGCTTGACCAGGGTCTGCGTGCCGCCGGTCTTGGGAGCGTAATGGGCGTTGAAGTCGTCATCGATGGTCGCGGGCTGGACCAACGGCTTCTCGATCACGCCGAGAAGCGGCAGGATCACCAGGAAGTAGGCGAACCAGTAGGCCGACGCGATCAGCGAGATCGTGGCATACGGCTCCTCGGGCGGCATGGCGCCGGTCCACATCAGCACGATGAAGTCGACGACCAGCAGCGCGAACCACCACTTGAACATCGGACGATACCGCCCCGAGCGCACCTGCGAGGTGTCGAGCCACGGCGCCAGCGCCAGAACCGCGATCGCGCCGAACATGGCCAGCACGCCGAAGAACTTGGCGTTGACGATGCCGCCGGTCACGAACGACGCGATCTGCACCACCCAGACATCGGCGGTGAAGGCCCGCAGGATCGCGTAGAAGGGCAGGAAATACCATTCCGGCACGATATGGGCGGGCGTGCGCAGCGGGTTCGCTTCGACATAGTTGTCGGGGTGGCCCAGATAGTTCGGCATGTAGCCGACCACCGCGAAGAACACCGCGAGGATCAGGGCCAGCGCGAACAGGTCCTTCATCACGTAATAGGGCCAGAAGGGAACGGTGTCCTTCTCGGCTTCGGCGCGCGAGCCACGCCGCACCTCGACCCCTGTCGGGTTGTTGTTGCCGGTGGTGTGGAAGGCCCAGATATGGACCACGACCAGCGCCGCGATGACGAAGGGCAGCAGGTAGTGCAGCGAGAAGAAGCGCGTCAGCGTGTAGTTGCCGACGGCCGGTCCGCCCAGAAGCCAGGTCTGCAGCGGCTCGCCGATGAAGGGGATCGCGCCGAACAATCCGGTGATGACGGTGGCGCCCCAGAACGACATCTGCCCCCAGGGCAGGACGTAGCCCATGAAGGCGGTGGCCATCATCAGCAGGTAGATCAGGATGCCGATGATCCACGTCACCTCGCGCGGTTCCTTGTAGGAGCCGTAGTAGAGGCCGCGGAAGATATGCGCGTAGACCGCGACAAAGAACAGAGAGGCGCCGTTGGCGTGGACATAGCGCAGCATGAAGCCGCCGTTCACGTTGCGCATGATCGCCTCGACGCTGGCGAAGGCCATGCTGGTATCGGGCGTGTAGTGCATGACGAGAACCACGCCGGTGGCGATCTGAAGCACCAGGCAGAAGGTCAGCACGATGCCCCAGATCCACATCCAGTTCAGGTTCTTGGGCGTGGGGATCATGACCGTGTCATAGAGGAGCCCGAGGATGGGCAGGCGCCGGTGCAGCCAGCGCTCTCCGCCGCTCCGCGGCTCGTAGTGATCGTGGGGAATTCCAGCCATCTCCGCCTCCCTCAGCCGAGTATGACCGTGGTGTCGCCTTCGAAGCGCGCCACGGGGATGTGAAGATTTTCGGGGGCGGGGCCTTTGCGGATCCGGCCGGCCGTGTCGTAATGCGAACCGTGGCAGGGGCAGAACCAGCCGCCGAAATCGCCGGCGCCGTCGCCCAGGGGAACGCAGCCCAGATGGGTGCAGACGCCGATCATCACCAGCCACTCCTCGGCCGCGTCGCCCTCGACCCCTTCGGGGGCCAGCGTCCGGTTGGCATCGGTGGCAGCCACTTCGCCCTTCAGGTTGGGGTTCCGGGCCACGGTATCGGGCAGTTCGCTGAGATCGACGGCGCGCGCCGCCTCGATCTCTTCCATGGTGCGGCGGCGCAGGAAGACCGGCTTGCCCAGGTACTTCACCGTCAGCTGCGTTCCAGTTTCGACGCCGCTCACGTCGACGCGAATCGAGCTCAGCGCCTCGACGTCTGCGGAGGGGTTCATCTGGTTGACGAGCGGCCACACCGCGGCACCTGTCACGACGGCGCCGGCTCCGGCGGTGGCGTAGTACAGGAAATCCCGGCGTGTGCCTTGATGGTCTTCTGCGTGAGACACGAGATTCTCCAATTCCGGACCCGGCTCGGGCCATTGATGGATACAAGCCGCGGGGAACCGCGGCCTTGCGCGCCCGTTAGTATAAGCAGGGGGTCCGCCCGTCCAGCGGTCAATCGTGCGCGATTGCTAGGTTTCGGGCGGTTTTGTCGCAGCGAACGACGGTCTGTCCGAGATTTTTTCATGCCATCGCGTCAGAGCCGGCCGCGCGCCGCGCCAGTCCCGGTCGCCGTGGCGAAAGTCGAGATAGGACAGGGCGCAGCCCAGGGCGATCTGGCCGGCATCCATCCGCCCTGCCAGATGCGGCATCCAGCGGCCTTCGACCGCATCCAGCGTGCGGGTGACCTTGCTCCATTGCGCGTCCAGCCAGGCGACCGATCGCATCGCCTCGTCCCGCACCCGGCCTTCGTAGACCATCAGCACGGCGGCATCCATGATACCGTCGGCCGTGGCTTCCAGCGTCAGCGTCTCCCAAAGCCGGGCTTCGGGATACAGCCCGGCCCGCGCGCGGTGATCGAGATAGCGGCAGATCACCCGGCTGTCGTAGAGCGCGGGTCCGTCGGGGCGCACCAATGCCGGGATCTTGCCGAGCGGGTTATGCGACAGGACCGGATCGCCGCTGCCCAGAGGCGAGACATTGGCGGCCCGGATCTCGACATCGCCGATCTGCCCGGTTTCGTGCAGCACCACCATGACCTTGCGAACGAAGGGCGAGGCGGGGGAATGGAATAGTTGCAGCATGGCGGCTCCGGACTTCGGCGCGGCCGATGCTAGGGGCGTGCCCCGGGCCATGTCCAGCGACGTTTCACGGCTGCGCGCATCAGCGCGGCAAGGGCGGACGTCTCCTGCCCGATGCCCTGCGCCCCGATGCCGGCCGCGGCCGCCAGCCGCGCCGCCCCGGGCTTGTTCTGGCCGAGTTTCCAGGTCGCATCGACGCTTTCGACATGCAGGCGGACCGGCACGATCGCCCGCAAGAGCCGCGCCAGCACCTGCGGCGTCATCTTGTCTGGCATCCAGACCGGTTTGGGTGCCAGCCGCCGCTCGGCCGCCAGCGATTGCCGGTCGAGCAGGTCCCGTATCTCTTCGTCCGGGCGGCGTTCCAGCCGGCCGCGCAGATGAACGGCGACATAGTTCCAGGTCGGCACCTGATCCTCGATGCCGTACCAGTCGGGCGAGACATAGGCATCCGCGCCCTGAACCGCGATCACCGCTGCACAGGGCCGAGCGAGCGCGGCCAGGATCGGGTTGGACCTCACCAGGTGCAGGTCGGCTTCCGTCCCGGCCTCGTCGAGCAGGAACGGGACATGGGACAGAAGCGGACCCTGCGGCCCGTTCACGGCCAGCGCGCCGAAGGATCGGTCCCGGACCAGGGCCAGCGACCGCGCCGTGCCGCCCTCGCGGAAGGTGGGGCTGGGATGCATCGGTCAGGCTGCGGTCAGCGCGCCGTCGGCGGCGCCCGAGATCGTCGCCTCGACGATCTGGCCTTCGGGCCGATCCTCGGCGAAACGCACCTCGGCGAATTGCTCGGTCCGGCCCATGCGCGGCCCTTCCATCAGGACCCGGTGCCGCTGCCCCACCTGCGCGTCCAGATGGCGGGCCGCCGCCGCCGCCCCCGCATCGCGCAGCCGGGCCGCCCGGGCACGGATGACGGCCCCGTCCAGTTGCGGCATCCGGGCGGCCGGCGTTCCGGGGCGCGCCGAATAGGGAAAGACATGCAGCCAGGTCAGGCCGCAATCCTCGATCAGGCGCAGCGAGTCGCCGAAATGCGCATCGGTTTCGGTGGGAAAGCCGGCGATGATGTCGGCGCCGAAGGTGATACCGGGCCGCAGCCGGCGCGCCTCGTCGCAAAAGCGGATCGCATCGTCGCGCAGGTGCCGCCGCTTCATCCGCTTCAGGATCAGGTCCGCCCCGTGCTGAAGCGACAGGTGGAAATGCGGCATCAGCCGCTCCTCCTCGGCTATCGCGCGCATCAGCGACGAGTCCGCCTCGATCGAGTCGATGGACGATATCCGCAGCCGCGGCAGATCCGGCACCAGTTTCAGGATGCGCCGCACGAGATCGCCCAGCGGCGGACGGCCCGGCAGGTCCGCCCCCCACGAGGTCAGATCCACCCCGGTCAGCACCACCTCGTTGAAGCCGCGCGCCACCAGCCGGCGGATCTGTTCCACGACGACGCCCGCCGGCACCGAACGGGAATTCCCGCGTCCGAAGGGAATGATGCAGAAGGTGCAGCGGTGGTCGCACCCGTTCTGCACCTGAACATAGGCCCGGTGCCGCCCGAAACCGTCGATCAGATGGCCCGCCGTCTCGCGCACCGACATGATGTCGTCGACCTGCACCCGCTCGGTCTCGCCGACGAAATCGGGGGCCAGGCGCGCCCAGGTCTGCGGCCGCATCTTCTCGGCATTGCCGATCACGTGATCCACCTCGTCCATCGCGGCGAAGCGGTCCGGGTCGGTCTGGGCGGCGCAGCCGGTCACGACGATGCGGGCGCCGGGATGGTCGCGGCGCAGACGGCGGATATCCTGGCGGGCCTTGCGCACCGCCTCGGCCGTCACCGCGCATGTATTCACGATGACGGTCTCGCCCAGCCCGGCCTGTTCGGCCAGTTCGCGCATCGCCTCGCTCTCATAGGCGTTCAGACGGCAGCCATGGGTCGACAGGATCGGCACGCTCACGCCACGCCCTCCAGAAAGGCCGGCGTCAGGGTGCCGGTGAAGACATGGGCGGTCGGGCCCGTCATCCAGACGCCGTCCTCGCGCCAGTCGACATCGATCGGGCCGCCGTCGAGTTCGATCCGCACCCGCCGCCCCGTCAGCCCGCGGCGCGCGGCCGCCACGGCGGTGGCGCATGAGGACGACCCCGAGGCGAGCGTGATCCCCGTGCCCCGTTCCCAGACCCGCATGCGCAGACGATCCGGCCCGATCAGTTCCGCCACCTGCACGTTGGTCCGTTCCGGAAACAGCGGGTGCCGTTCATGCTCCGGTCCGAACGCCGCCAGATCCACCGCCGAGACATCGGTGACGAAGAAGGTGCAATGGGGATTGCCCATCGAGGTCGCGACCGGATCGCCCTCCAGCGGCAGATGCAGGGTATCGGTCGGTTCGGCCAGCGGGATCTGCTGCCATTCGGTCAGCGGCGGCCCCATATTCACCGAGGTGAGCCCGCCGCCCGTATCCCGCGCCGCCAGCAGGCCGCGCTCGGTCCGCAGGCGCAGCGCGGCACGCCCGGTCCGGTCCATCAGCCACCGGGCGATGCAGCGCGTGGCATTGCCGCAGGCGGCCGAGGGCGACCCGTCCGCGTTCAGGAAGGTGAGCCTGGCATCGGCCTCGCCGTCCCGCTCGACGATCGCGAGCTGGTCGAAGCCCACTCCCCGGTGCCGATCGCCGAGCGCCCGCGCCAGAGCAGCCGAAACCGGCGCCCCGCCATCCCGGCGGTCGATCACGACGAAGTCGTTGCCCAGCCCGTGCATCTTCATGAAGGGCAGGCCGTCTGCGGGGGACCCGGTGCTCATCGCCGCGCATATACTCCGCCGCCCGCCCGTTTGAAAGGGCGGGGGGATTTATGCTTGACGCCCCGAAGAGCCCCCTTTAGACGACCGCCTCGAGTGGGCCGTTAGCTCAGTTGGTAGAGCAACTGACTTTTAATCAGTGGGTCACAGGTTCGAATCCTGTACGGCTCACCACTGGAACCGACTGCTATGCAAGTAAAAACGCGTATCCGCCTCGGGCGTGCGTTTTGCTTCTTGCAACATTTTTGCAACGGCGTGTGTTCAAGACAGCGACTTCGGCGAGATCAAGCCTGCGCGGATTCTTGAGCGAATCCAACAAGGTCCAGCTGTTGGTACCGATCAGATTGCCGAATTGGGTTAGTTGCGTAGACGTGCTTAATGAACGAGTTCCAGTACATCGAACTGGTTTCGCTGATGATCTTGTCCAGGATGCTCAGTTCCTGGGCATCCAAGGCGCTATCGGATGCTTGCCTACCTGAGGAGCGTATTTCGAGTTTTCCTTCCCCATAGTAGTTGCGGGAGTGGACAACCTCGAAGCGAGGATCGCTTTGAACAACCTCGATGACGTCATCGACATAGGGGCCGAAGTTATGAAAGTACCACTTGATGTCGGTGATCTGGCGCCCCAAACGCTTCGCTGCTTCCCAGTCGGCAAGATAAACAAGCTTCGTGAGGCGGGTCTTGGAGAGCTCAGACTTGTGTGGATAGTGCTCACAAAATTATGCGGCGACGTCCCCAATTTTGCTCATGCTCAGTCCTCCACCGGATCTGGGTTGAACTCTTGATCTAGAATACCGCGATGCCTGATGAGGCGGGTTACATCGAGCATCTGGCCATCAAGCACATGATCAATTCCAGCAACATTGAGCACACTGACCTCTGTGCTTTCGTATACCACGATACCGATTCGTTGACCACTCTCGTTGTCGCTGAACGCTCGCGCGTAGTAGTGCCTAGATGGCATTGAGAGTGCGCCGTCAGGATGTAGGCAACCTTCCTTTTCGAGGCATGCGTTCATCGCAGCGACGAAGTCCGGCGAAGTCGGGTCCATGTCGCATTTGACCTCCTTGACTCCGTGGTTTCTCCATGCAGCTCCAACTACGCCTTGGTCGGCTGGAATTCTGAATCGACCATTTCGCTCGTAGACCATCGTAGGTGAGTGCCTGAAAATCTGCTTCAGATATCGTTCGTCGTCATCTTGTTGTTTACGATATGTGGTGATCCGACACTCATGATTGAACCCGGTGCCCGCGGACGTCAGCAAGAACTTTAGAGCATTCCCGAGCGTGTCGAAGTAACTGCTTTTAGTCTCCGCATGTTCCTGCGCCTCTTGGCGATGTTCGCTATCTTTCTGAGTTAACTTGCTTCTCGCCTCTGCGAGCTGACCACGCCAGTAGCGGTTAATGAATCCTTCGACCCTTCCAGCAAGTGAGACAAGAAGAGAGCCGCCCAGCCATGGGACAGGGGTAGAAAAATCGAATTTGCTAGCCCAGATAGCTTCCAGAGCCAACTGAGTGAGGTTTTCGGTCTGATCAGAGAGTGCCTCTGTAAGCCATGTGCCCAATAAAACCGTCAGAGGTATGATAGCCACCATTGCGATAGCTTCGAGAATTGGGAGCCAATAGTTCTTGATGAACGCCAAATTTTGAAGTCCTGGCTTTCCATATTTGGAAAAAGCATGCTCAAATTTCGAGGTGGATCAATCCGTAGAATGCGCTCTCTCGGGCCTTCCTGTGCGTAGTATCGACCGTAACTCCTCGACCGTCCACCAGGGCCGCGACGCGTGCACCATTCGGTGGCAATTGGCGCAGAGCAGAACTAGGTCGGCCAGTTTGGTTGTCTCGCCCGCGGCGAGTTCCGACACGGGCCATGTGTGGTGGCACTCGATGAAACCCTCGCCCCGCTCCCGTAGGTCGCCTGAAAGTTGAAACCACGGGCCTAGCAACACAGGAGGTCATGCTGCTTCAAGCGGGATGCCTTCCTCCGCTGCACGATGCGCGGGGGCCGCCCGCGTGGTCCGGGCAGGCCGGGAACGGGTCGTGGCAGAAGCCCCATACTCCCACAGGGTCCGCTCCAATACAGCTCTCCCCTCCAGCGGAACCGCGCCTCACCGGCGGCGGCTCACCACCAGCTGAGCGGGCCCTGGTAGCCATAGGATTTGATCGCGAAATCCTGGACGGCGTTATGGGTGTTGCAATCGACGAATTCGTTGGTCGGCCGCCAGTGCTGCATCACGAAATAGTCGCAGTACTCGTCGCAGAGCCGGCGCTGGAACCTGACCCAGTCGTCCTCGGACTGGAAATACGCGCGGGCGTCGTGGGCCAGGTCGTACATCTCGACGATATGGGTCGCGGCCACCGCTGGCAGCTTCTTGCGCAGGTTCGGCTTCTTGATCTCGCACATCGCGGCGAGGCGGAAGCAGGTATGCCAGTGGCGCCGGACGCTTAGGCAGTAGACATAGCCCAGCCAGGTCAGCGGCTTCAGCGACATCGATGTTCTCCGTGGTCGGGGCGATACGGACCCCGCCAGAGGATTACATCCGGGTTTTGCGTCGAAATTGTGGGCGGATTGCAGCACGACTGCAGCCGCCGGAGGGGCGCGGGCCGCCGTGGCCCGCGCCGGACGATATCAGCTCATCCACCACCGTTCGGCGATGCGGCCGTTATCGACCTTGTAGAGATTGCCGATCATCTCGGGATGCGACAGCTTGTTCGAGGCCGCCCCGACGAAATTGGCGTACATCGGCGCGATATAGCCGCCCTGCTCGCTGAGCATCTGCTGCATGTCGCGGTAGATCTCGCGCCGGCGTTCCGAATCAAGCTCGGCCCGTGCCTCGACCAGCCAGGACTGGAACTGCTCGTTGTCCCAGTGGGTGTCGTTCCAGGGCGCGTCCTTTTCCAGCGCCGACGAGAACATCCAGTCCTCGGTGGCGCGACCGGACCAGTAGGACAGGCACCAGGGCTTCTTCAGCCAGACATTCGACCAATAGCCGTCTGCGGGTTCCTGAACGATGTTGATCCGCACGCCGGCGCCCTGGGCCGAGGCCTGGACCAGCTGCGCGGCATCCACCGCGCCGTTGAACGCGGCGTTCGAAGCCGACAGATCGACGTTGAGCGAGTCCATTCCCGCCTTGTCCAGGTGGAACTTGGCCTTGTCGAGATCGTAGGCGAGCTGCGGCAGATCGTCGGCGTAATACTGGTTGGCCGGTCCGATCGGGTGGTCGTTGCCCACGGCGCCGTGGCCCATCAGGATCTTGTCGACCAGTTCCTGCCGGTTGATCGCGTATTTGATCGCCTGGCGCACATGCACGTCGTCGAACGGCGCGACATCGGTCAGCATCGGCAGCGTGTAGTGCTGGTTCCCGGTCACCTCGAAGATCGAGATCATCGGGTTCTGCTTCAGCAGAGCCTCGGTCTTGAAATCGATGTCGTCGATCGCATCGACCTGCCCCGTCATCAGCGCGTTCATCCGCGCCGTGGGATCGTTCACCGCGACGATCTCGATCTCGTCGAACCAGCCGGCCTTGCCATCCTTGTAGTGGCTGTCGACGCGGGTGCCCACGAAGCGCACGCCGGGATCGAAGCTCTGCACCTTGTAGAGCCCGGTACCGATGCCCTTGGCGATGGCCTCGTCGATCTGCCCGGCCGGATAGATCAGCAGGTGATAATCCGACAGCAGGAACGGGAAGTCGGCATTGCCCGCCTGCAGGACGAACTGCACCTGATGATCGCCGAGCTTCTTCATCTCGACGCCCTCGACGATGGGGGCGGCCGCCGATTTCGATCCCTCGGCCAGATGCAGTTGCAGCGATTCGATCACGTCATCCGCGTTGAACGGCTTGCCGTTATGGAAGGTCACGCCCTGCCGCAGGTTGAACGTCCAGGTCTTGGCGTCGGCGCTCGCCTCCCAGTCGGTGGCCAGTTCGCCCACCAGGGATCCGTCGGCCGCGACCTCGGTCAGGCTGTCGAAGACGGCGCCCTGCGCCGCCGTGATGATGAAGATGTCGGAATGCGTCCGGGCGTCCCAGCTATCCGAGGTATTGGCGCCGTTCAGGCCCAGACGCAGCCGGCCGCCGCGCTTGGCCTGCGCCCGGACCGGAAGCCCCGTGGCCGCGAGGACGCCCGCCGCCGCGCCGGTGCGCAGCAATCCGCGTCGTGAAATCCTGGTCATGGCAATCTCCCTGTCTCTCCCTTGGCGCGGGATTTGTCCCGCGTTCCCGGCCCGGATGACGGGCCGAATCGACTACATCTTATCAACTGCGGCATCGCCCAGGTTATCAACACCCCGCTCGGCCAGCAGATCGCTCAGCCAGTCGGGATCCATCTCGGGGACCGAGCTGAGCAGCAGGTCCGTATAGGGGTGATGCGGCGGGGTGAACATCTGCGTCTTCGGCCCCTGTTCGATGACACGGCCATCCTTCATCACCACCACCTCGTCGGCGATGGCGCGCACCGTGGCCAGATCGTGGGTGATGAACATGTAGCTCAGGCCCAGTTCGTCCTGCAGGCGGGCCAGCAGCTTCAGGATGCCCTCGGCAACGAGCTGGTCAAGGGCGCTCGTCACCTCGTCGCAGATGATGAAGCGGGGTTCGGCCGCCAGAGCGCGGGCGATGCCGACGCGCTGCTTCTGTCCGCCCGACAGCTCGGACGGCAGGCGGTCGATATAGATATCCGGCTCAAGCTCGATCTCGCGCAGCAGCGCCCGCACCCTTTCGCGCCGTTTGGCCCCGCGCAGACCCATGTAGAACCCAACCGGCCGGCCGATGATCTGCCCGATGGTCTTGCGCGGATTCAGCGCCGTATCGGCCATCTGATAGATCATCTGGATCTGGCGAAGCTGGTCCTTGCTGCGCTTGCGGTAATCCGCGGCAAGGGCGGTCCCCTCGAACTCCACCTGACCCAGACGCGGCGGCAGCAGCCCGGTGATGACCCGGGCCGCGGTGGACTTGCCGGACCCGGATTCGCCCACGACGGCCACCGTGCGGCCGGCATGGATATCGAAGCTGACATCGTGCAGCACGTCGGTGTTGCCATAGGCGGCCGTCACGCCCCGCAGCGCCAGGATCGGCACCGACCCCGCCGCCGGCGCGGGCTTTTCGGGCCGCTCGAAGCTGCGGACGGCCCAGAGCGAGCGCGTGTAATCCTCCCTGGGGCTGGCCAGCATCTGGCGCGTCTCGGCCTCCTCGACCTCGTCGCCCTTCAGCAGAACCTTGATCCGGTCCGCCATCTGCGCGACCACGGCCAGATCGTGGGTGATGTAGATCGCCGCCGTATCGAAATCGGCCACGATCTTGCGGATGGCGGCCAGAACCTCGATCTGCGTCGTCACATCCAGCGCGGTGGTCGGTTCGTCGAAGATGATCAGGTCGGGCCGGCACGACATGGCCATCGCCGTCATCGCGCGCTGAAGCTGCCCGCCCGAGACCTGATGCGGATAGCGGAAGCCGATCTCTTCGGGATTGGGCAGGCGCAGGCGGCGATACAGCTCGATCCCGTCCTCGACACTGTCCTCGCGCGACATCACGCCATGCTGGACGGGCGCCTCGGTATGCTGATCGATCAGCTTGTGGGCGGGGTTGAAACTGGCCGCGGCCGATTGCGCCACATAGGCGATGCGCTTGCCCAGAAGCTCGCGCTTCACATCGGCCGACGCCGTCGTCAGTTCGGTCCCGTCGAACCGCACCGACCCTTTCGCGATGCGCACGCCGTCGCGGGTATAGCCCATCGCCGCCAGGCCCAGGGTCGACTTGCCCGCGCCCGATTCGCCGATCAGGCCCAGAACCTCGCCCTTGTGCAGATCCAGATCCACCCCGTTGACGATGGGCAGCCATGTCTCGTCGCTGCGCCCTTCCAGGTGCAGGTCCCGGATCTGGAGCAGAAGCTGGCGGTTCGACTTGTCGATCATCGCCTCAATCCCCCAGGCCGCTGGAGCGGTGCAGCATCCAGTCGACCACGAAATTGACCGCCACGGTCAGCAGCGCGATCGCCCCGGCCGCCATCAGCGGCAGGGCGGCGGTCAGCGGGGAGAATGCGGCGAAGTTGATGAACTGGCTCAGATCGCGGACCATCGTTCCCCAATCGGCAAGAGGCGGCTGGATGCCCACGCCCAGGAACGACAGCGCGGCGATGGTCAGGAACACGAAGCAGAAGCGCAGCCCGAATTCGGCCAGCAGCGGGGCCGTGGCGTTCGGCAGAACCTCGCGGAAGATCAGATAGCCCAGCCCCTCGCCCCGGAGCTTGGCGGCCTCGATGTAATCCATCACGACGATGGACGACCCGACTGCCCGCGCCAGGCGGTAGACGCGGGTGGAATCGATCACCGCGATGATCAGGATCATGTAGAGCGTCAGAAGCTCGGACCGCGACCCGGCCCAGGCCGAGGCGATCGTCATCAGAAGCAGCGCAAAGATCAGCGACGGGATCGCCATCAGAACGTCCACCCCGCGGCTGAGAAGCTGGTCCAGCCAGCCGCCGATCGTCGCGGCCAGAAACCCGAGCGTGCCGCCGAGAAGAAAGGCGAGGCATGTGGTGACGAAGGCGATGCCCACCGTGTTCTGCGCGCCGTAGATCAGCCGCGACAGCAGGTCGCGGCCGATCTGGTCGGTCCCCAGGGGATGCGTCGGATCCCCGCCCAGGGCCGGATCGCCGCCCGGAAGCACGTTGACGGCGGGAAATATCTCGGCCTGACCATAGGGGGCCAGCAGCGGCGCGAAGATCGCCACGATCGCGTAGATCAGGATCATCAGGATGCCGAACGAGGCGGTCAGCGGCATGTGCCGGAACAGACGCCGCGTCGCCTGCGTGCCGACATTGCGCCCCAGCAGGCGGAACAGCCAGGCCGCGACGGCGAAGATCGCCAGCCCCTGCACCGCCCAGCGGAAGAACTGTGCCTGCTCGTTGAAGAAGTAGAGTTGCAGACCGAACAGCAGCGCGGCGAGCCCCAGCATCCAGCCAAAGGCGGTCAGGAACTCCATGTCCCGGAAATACGGCCGCCGTGTCAGGCGCCCCGCGAACCGGAACAGCCAGGCGGTGGGTACCAGCGCGGCAAGAAGGATGAGCGCCCAGATCCAGCCGCTCATTTCGGATGCCTCAGCCGGGGGTTCGAGATGATCGACAGGATGTCCGCCAGCAGGTTCAGCAGGATATAGGCGCCGGCGAAGATCAGGCAGCTTGCCTGCACCACCGGAATGTCGCGTATCTTCACGGCATCGACGAAAAGCTGACCGATCCCCGGATAGACGAACACCACCTCGACCACCACGACCCCGGTGATCAGATAGGCCAGGTTGAGGGCGATCACGTTGATGATCGGCGCCAGCGCGTTCGGCAATGCATGCCGGACGATCACCCGCATGGGCGACAGCCCCTTCAGCCGCGCCATCTCGATATACGGGCTGGCCAGCAGGTTGATGATCGCGGCGCGGGTCATCCGCATCATGTGGGCGGTGACGACCAGCGTCAGGGTCAGCGCCGGCAGCAGGGTGCGTTCCAGCCGCGCCCCCAGCCCCATATCGGAATAGATGTTCGACAGCGACGGCAGCAGCGGGTTCAGCACCGCCAGGAACAGGATCAGGATATAGGCGAGGAAGAATTCTGGGCTCGAGATCGAGCTGAGCGTAAAGATGTTGGCCGCCTTGTCGAAGACCGAATTGCGGTAGAGCGCCGCGAGGATCCCCAGGCCCACGGCCAGCGGCACCGCAATGGCGGCCGTCACGCCGGCCAGGAACATCGTGTTGGCGAAACGCGGCGCGATCTGGGACGCGACCGAGGCGAGATTCTCCTGCGAGGTTCCGGTGAAGCTGGCAAAGTTGGCCTGGGCGAAGCTGGTCCCCAGATCGCCCCGCACCGCATCGGCCAGCCAGGAGAGGTAGCGGGTGACCAGCGGCTGATCCAGCCCCAGATCCCGGCGGATCGCGGCGACGGCCTCATCGGTCGCGCCCTGGCCCAGGATCGCCTGGGCGAAATCTCCGGGCAGCGCGTTCACCGCCAGGAAGATGACGATCGACACCACGAAGAGAGTGAGAAGGCCAAGAAGGAGACGCTCCACGACGATGCGCGCGATAGACCCCAACGATGAACCCCCCGAAATTCTTCTGATCGGGGGGCAAGTTAGGTGCCGCGGGTCGGATAGGCAAACGGAAAACGACCCATCCTGCCCCGTTCGCGACGCCCGGCCGCGGCTAGCCGGTGTCGCGCAGCGCGTCGGTGATGCGGACCAGCTCGCGGCTGATCCCGGGTTCGGACAGGGCATGGCCCGCCCGCGGCACCAGCGTCAGGCGCGATCCCGGCCAGGCCTCGTGCAGGTTGTAGGCCGCCGCCGGCGGGCAGATCATGTCGTAGCGGCCCTGGACGATGTCGCCGCCGATCCCGTTCAACCGCGCTGTCCGGTTCAGGATCTGCGTCTCCTCGGTCAGAAACCCGGCATGGGTGAAATAATGATTTTCCAGGCGTGCGAAGGCGCGGGCATATTCCGCCGGGCTGTCGCCGCCGGGGCCGTCATTGTCGATCGAGGCCAGCGTATTCTCCCAGCTTGCCCAGGACCGGGCAAAGCGGACTTCCTCCATCAGGTCGCCCGAGAACAGCCGCCTGTTATAGGCGGCGATCAGGTCGTCGCGCTCGTCCTCGGGGATCGGGGCGGTAAAGCGCCGCCACATATCCGGCCAGAACATACCGGCGCCGCCGCCATAGAACCAGTCCAGCTCGGCCCTGGTCATCAGGAAGACGCCGCGCAGGACCATGTGGCGCACGCGGTCCGGATGCTCTTGCGCATAGACCAGCGCCAGCGTGGCGCCCCAGCTGCCGCCGAACACGACCCAATCGTCGATGCCAAGGGTCGTGCGCACCCGCTCGATGTCGCGCACCAGATGCCATGTGCTGTTGTCGTCGATGCAGGCATGGGGGCGCGACCGCCCGCAACCGCGCTGATCGAACAGCACGATCCGGTAGACCGTGGGATCGAAATACCGCCGCATGGCCGGCGAGCAGCCGCCCCCCGGCCCCCCGTGCAACACCACGACCGGCAGACCGTCGGGCCGCCCGCATTGTTCCACATACAGCCGATGGCCGTCGCCGACATCCAGCATCCGCTGATCGAAGGGCTCGGCGGGTGGGTAGAGGTATTGGGCGGCGCCCCTTTGACCAGACATCCTGTCCATGATCGACCTATATAACGCGTCTGTCCGACCTGCTACGGGTGGCAGGGGAAATTATTCCGGGAAGGGGCCCATGCACAGCACCATCGATCAGACCGAGGTGGCCAAGTTCGAAGCGATGGCTGCCGAATGGTGGGATCCGAACGGCAAGTTCAAGCCGTTGCACATGCTCAATCCCTGCCGGCTGGACTATATCGGCGCACAGATCGCCGCCGAATTCGACCGCGATCTGGCGGACCCGCACCCGTTTCGGGGCCTTCGCATCCTCGATATCGGCTGCGGGGGCGGGTTGTTGTCCGAACCCATGGCGCGGCTCGGGGCCGAGGTGGTGGGTGCCGACGCGGCGGCCGGGAACATCCCCGTCGCACGGGTTCACGCGGCCCAGACCGGGCTGTCCATCGACTACCGGCACAGCACGGCCGAGGATCTGGCCGCCGCGGGCGAGACCTTCGATGCGGTGCTGAACATGGAGGTGGTCGAGCATGTGGCCGATCCCCGCGCCTATCTGTCCGCCTGTCACGACCTGCTGAAACCGGGCGGTTTGATGGTCTGCTCGACCCTGAACCGCACCGCCAGAAGTTTCGGCATGGCCATTCTGGGCGCGGAATGGGTCATGCGCTGGCTGCCCAAGGGCACTCATGACTGGCGCAAGTTCATCACGCCGGACGAATTGTACGACATGCTGCGGCAGGCGGGGCTCGATCCCGTTGACCGCACGGGCTTCGTCTTCAATCCGGTCAACTGGTCCTGGGCCCTGTCCGACCGGGACCTGAGCTGCAACTACGTGACCACCAGCATCCGCCGCCCCTAGGCCGGATTCATGCGCCAGATCGCGAGATTCAGCGCCCAGGCGTAGCTGACCCACAGCGCATAGGGCAGGAATAACAGGCCCGACGCGCGGTCGAGACGCCAGTGGAGCACGGTGGCCGCGACGACCGCAAGCCACAGGGCCGACAGGACGATCAGTGCCAGGCCGATCCGGTGCGCGCCAAAGAAGACCGGCGTCCACAGCGTGTTGAGCGCGATCTGAGCAGACCACAGCGCCAGCGCGGCCCCCGCCCCGGGCAGCGCCGCCACCCGCGCCCCGGCAACGGCGATGAAGGCATAGATCGCCGTCCATGCGACCGGAAACAACCAGTCCGGCGGCGTGAAACCGGGCTTCGTCAGCGCCGCATACCACGGGCCGGGCTTGAAGATCGTTCCCGTCGATCCCGCGGCGACGACGGCAAGCAGGAACGGGAGGAACAGGATCAGGCTTTGCGGCATGGGGGCCGAACGCGGTTCCGATCGGCGGGTTCCGCCCCCCTGCCGCGGTGAGCGGCCGGCGCGGTGCGCACCGGCGGAAAATGCAAGACCGCCGGGTTTCCCCGGCGGCCCCGCCGCACCTTTGAGAATGCGCCCTTTCGGGAAGTCGGTCAGTTCCCGCTGCCGGTTTCCGATCCTTCGGCTTCCGGGCTGAGGGATACGAGATACGCCCACATATTCGCTGCGTCCTCTTCGGACCGCATACGAAAAGACATTTTGCTGCGAGCGCCCGAATCGTCAAGGTATTCCTTCAGATATCCGCTCGGATCCTGCACGAATCCGACGAAATGAGCCTCGTCCCAAGTCAGGCCCTCCTCGCCCGCCGCCTCCATGGCCTTGCTGTAGCGGTAATCTTCGACCGATCCCGCCGGCCGGCCCGGCAGCCCGTACAGGTTCGGCCCGGTCTTGCCGTTGCGACCGGCAAGCGTGTTGCCCTCGTCGTCCCGGACCACGTGACAGGACTGGCACTGCCTGAACAGCTTTTCGCCGGCGGCCGCGTCGCCCGTCGGGGCCGCAGCTTCCTGTGCCAGGACCGGCGTGGCCCCCAGCGCCGCGGCGGCGCAGATCGTCAGAATGCGGTTCATTCCATCTCACTCCCAAAAAAACCGGTCTCGCGGATCCCGAACAGGCTCCGCCTCGAATGCAGGAGTGTAGGCCGCGCCCGGGTTCTCGACAAACCGCCCAGAACGTCGCACCCCGGCCTTCGGAACTGTCGGGGGCGGGACGACGTTGGCGAAGCGGTCTGAAACGGCGCCCGTTGCGGCGGCGCCAGCTTGGCCGCGCCACATCGTCTCCGGCGCAGGGCCGGGAAGAGAAGGGGCGGTAAGGTCCGGTATGTGGTTGGTGTCTTTTCCGCTGGTGGCCATCGCCACGCTGGTCCTCGCTATCCTGACTGCGTTCAAGGCGTCCCAGACGGCCCGCACCCCGCAGGGCGCGGTGGGCTGGGTGGTTTTCATCGCCACGCTGCCGTTCCTGGCGATCCCGGCCTACCTGATCTTCGGCTATGCGCGGACCGGAAAATTCCAGCAGCGCCGCGCCCGGGTGCGGGCGGCGTTGAACCACCCCCTGGCCGAAGCCTCGCCCCCCGCCTCGCAAGAGGGGCGGTCCCGGCTCCAGACATTCACCGCGATGGGGGGCGGCGCGCCGACCTGCGGCAACGGCGTGAAGATCCTCAAGGACGGGCCGGCGACCTATGACGCGATCATCGAGTCCATCGGCGAGGCGCAGACCTACGTGCTCGTGGAATACTACACCATCCGGTCCGACGAGGTCGGCCACCGGTTCCGGCAGGCGCTGTTCGACGCGGTCGGTCGCGGCGTCAGGGTCCGGGTGCTGTACGATCCGATGGGCTGCTTCCTTACCCGGCGGTCGTTCCTGAAAAGCTTTTCCCGCGCCGGGATCGACATGCAGGCGTCGCGCGGGCCCGCCCGCCCCCTGGGCCGGATCGGGCTGAATTTCCGCAACCACCGCAAGACGGTCGTGGTGGACGGGACCACGGGGTTTACCGGCGGCATCAATGTGGGCGACGAATTCGTGGGCCGCTGGCGCGACACCCACATGAAGCTGCACGGCCCCATCGTCGCCCAGCTGCAGCGCATCTTCGCCGAGGATTGGGAAAAGCAGCGCGGCGACGCCATCGACAAGGAACTGAACTGGGAACCGGGCCGGTCCGAACAGGACCTGGACGCGCTGGTCATGGCGACCGGACCGCTGGACGACGTGGAAAGCGCGACGCTGTATTTCTGCGCCCTGGCCCAGGCGGCCGAGCGGCGGCTGTGGATCACCACGCCCTATTTCGTGCCCAGCGCCGATGTGCTGACCGCGCTGAAAGTCGCCTCGCTGCGGGGGGTGGATGTGCGGGTCGTCGTGCCGCACGACGCCGACAAATGGCTGCCCTGGATCGCCGCCTTCGCCTTTTTCGACGATGTGCGCGCCGTGGGCATACGGATCTATCGCTATCATGAAGCGTTCATGCATCAGAAGGTTGTGCTGGTGGATGACGACCTGGTGTCCATCGGCACGATCAACATGGACATCCGCTCATGCCTGCTGAACTTCGAGACGACGGTCATTTTCCAGAGCGAGTCCCTGGCCCGCGAGGTGGAGGAGATGCTGTGCGAGGATCTGGAACGGTCGCACCTGATGCGGAAGACCCGGGCCGAGTGGCCGCTGTGGCTGCGGATCTCGGGGCCGCTGGTCAAGCTTCTGGCGCCGATCCTGTGACGCTGCCCCCGAAGCCGCCGGGCCTGCTGCGGTTGGCCAGCTACAATATCCGCAAGGCGGTGGGGCTGGACTGGCGCCGCGATCCGGGCCGCATCATGCGGATCCTGTCGGGCCTGTCGGCGGATGTGGTCTTCTTGCAAGAGGCCGACCGCAGGCTGGGCCCGCGGCCCTCGGTCCTGAACCGCGGGAAGATCGCCCAGGATCTCGGGCTGGACGTCGCGCCGGTGGCCCTGAACTCCGTCTCTCTGGGATGGCACGGCAATGCGGTTCTGATCCGGCCCGATTTCCGCATGGGCGAGATCGAGAGGATTACCCTGCCGGGAATCGAGCCGCGCGGCGCGGTCCTGGTGCCGGTGGAAACGCCGCACGGGCCGCTTCACCTCGTGGGGGTTCATCTGGGCCTGCGCCGCCGCTGCCGCCTCGCCCAGGTCGATGCCATTCGAAAGCATCTGGGCCCCCAACGCGAAAGGCGGGCGCTGATCGTGGGCGATTTCAACGAATGGCGCAAAACGGCGCTGTCCCCGTTTGAGGATCTGCATGTCACCGCCCCGGGGCGGAGCTTCCATGCCTCGATGCCGCTTCTGGCACTGGATCGCATCGTCCACGGGCCGGATCTGCGGCTCGATGCCAGCGGCGTGGTGCAGACGCCGCTGACCCGGCGGGCCTCCGATCACCTGCCGATCTGGTGCGATGTGGCATTGTGACCGGGCGGGTTCCCCCGGCCGGCCGCGACGGGTATAGAACCCCGCGGCGCGGGTCTGTGCGTCGCCGCCCGGAGCATGTTCCATGTCGCAGATGATCCCCGCCTGGATCGACGACCGGCTGGTGCCGGTCGACAAGATCGAGGTTCACCGCCGGGGCCTGCGCCATCCGGCCGTCTCGGTTTTCCTGCTCCATGACGGTCATCTGCTGCTGCAGCGCCGGGCCGTGGGGAAGTATCATACGCCCGGTCTCTGGGCGAATGCCTGCTGCACCCATCCGGCCTGGGGCGAAGCCCCCGGCGATTGCGCCCGCCGCCGCCTGCGCGAGGAGCTGGGGCTCGAGGGCATCGAGCTCCACCAACGCGGTCAGATCACCTATCGTGCCGCCCTGGATCGCGGCCTGACCGAGCACGAGGTGGCGGAAATCTTCATCGGCGATCCCGGCGGTTTCGTCGATGCGCGGCCCGACCCGGCCGAAGTGTCTCAGACACGGTGGGTGCCGCTGGCAGAGCTGACGGCGCAGCTTGCCGCCACGCCCGAGCGCTACGCGCCATGGCTGCGCATCTACCTGACCCAGCATCGCGCACAGATCCTGGACGGCTGAGCGGCGATTGTGACCCGCCGCACACGCTGCGGCGGGTAAATCGGCCCCCTTGGCATCTTTTGGCCGTCCCGCGGCGTTCATCCCGAATGGCGGCGTGGCTGACGCACCGTCATCGGAACAAACGTCACGGAGCTGCCACCATGACCAACCGCCGCACCTTTCTGCTTTCCGCCGCTGCCCTTGGGGTGGCGCCGCTTGCCGCCCGCGCCAATGTCGACACGACCCATTCGTCCCCCGAAGAGATGCGTCCGCGCTACGTTCGGGTGCGCGACGACGTGACGCCGGGCAGCATCCACGTCTTTCCGAACCTGTTTCACCTGTATTTCATCACCGCACCGGGCGAGGCCATCGAATATCACGTGGCCGTCGGCGACGAGGGGCGGAACTTCAGCGGCAACGCCGTGATCCGCCGCAAGGCGGAATGGCCGAGCTGGACGCCCACCCAGAACATGATCCGCCGCGAGCCCGAGAAATACGCGAAATACGCCGGCGGCGTGCCCGGCGGCCCCGACAACCCCTTGGGCGCGCGGGCCATGTATCTCTATCGCGACGGCCGCGACACCATGTACCGGATCCACGGCACGCCCCAGCCCTGGACCATCGGCCGGGCCGTGTCGTCGGGATGTATCCGTCTGGTGAACGAGGACGCGATCGACCTGTACAACCGTGTCGCGATCGGCGCCAGGGTGCGCGTCTACCTGAACGACAGGATCGGCTAGGACCGGTCGTCCAGGCGCATCCGGATCTCGCGCAGGACCGGAAGCGCCGCACGCACCCGCTCGGCCCCGATATCGCCGACGACCTCGTCGATGATGGGGGTGATCGCGGCCAGAGCCTCGGCATGGGCGGTCAGCCCGGCCGGGCTGACCGAGACCAGCTTGCGGCGGGCATCGTCCCAATCGGGACGAATATGAACATGCCCGGCCCATTCCAGCTTGGTCAGGGTATTCGTCATCGCGCCGCGCGTGACGTGGAAATTCCTGGCCAGCTGCGCCGGGCTGCGCTCGCCCATCCGCACGAGCTGGTTCAGCACGCTGAAATGGCTCAGCTCCATCCCCTTCGGCAGGGCCCTGCTCAGCCGCGCGCGGGCAAGCTGGTCGGCGGTGAAGATTTCGCTGAACAGGGCGACCGCCAGGGGATCGTTGCCCGCGCTCATGCCGCGCCGGGCCCCCGGAACGGCCGGTCATGCGACAGCGACGGCACACGCCGGCGGGCCTCGGCGACCATGGACAGGTCCAGATCGGCAAAGGAGACGCCCGGCGCCGTGCCGCCATCGACCAGAACCGCGCCCCAGGGATCCACGGCCAGGGAATGCCCCCAGGTGCTGCGCTGCCGCCCCTCGGCGGCGCTGTGGGTGCCGGTCTGGGCCGGGGCCAGGACGAAGCAGCCCGTCTCGATCGCGCGGGCGCGCAGAAGCACCTCCCAATGCGCGGCGCCCGTCACCGGCGAAA
>Ga0189283_10230_pt1 | contig 36896 bp, 49 predicted proteins | sample N26C4minimetaG_FD_130320 | JGI IMG/M metagenome (GOLD analysis project Ga0189283, IMG submission 130320) | Marine microbial communities from the Costa Rica Dome - N26 C4 mini metaG | ecosystem: Environmental > Aquatic > Marine > Oceanic > Photic zone | place: Costa Rica: the Eastern Pacific...
CACGCTGAAGACCGAGCGCACCGCCCGCAAGGTCTACCGCAGCCGCGATGCCGCACGCAGCGACGTCTTCGATTACATCGAGCGCTTCTACAACCCGAAGCGCCGCCACTCGAAACTGGGCTAGCCCGAGTTCCTCGACTGACCACGCGCGCTGCGTCGATCAACGCAATGTAGCGCTTCTTCGTAGTTGTTGGTCGGGAGCGACCCGCTGCGCCTCTTGCGATGATGTCGACAAGCGCCTCGTCTCAGTGAGTGCGATGCTGCGATATTAATGGCCCCGCTCCGCGCAAGCACCTCAGCGGCAGAGGAAAATGCTAGATCGAGCGTTGGTTGACGCGCTTGGACAGCTGCTCAGCGCTTTCCACCCGCTCCGAGTAGCGGTCGGTTAGATAGGCCGAACGGCCGCGCGTGAGATGGGTGAACTTCACGAGTTCCTCCATGACGTCGACGATGCGATTGTAGTACGGCGACGGCCGCATGCGGCCGCCCTCATCAAATTCGCCCCACGCCTTCGCCACCGAGGACTGGTTTGGGATCGTCACCATGCGCATCCAGCGGCCGAGGATGCGCATCTGGTTGATGGCGTTGAAGCTCTGCGAGCCGCCGGAGACCTGCATGACCGCGAGCGTCTTGCCTTGCGTCGGCCGCACGCCGCCGAGCGACAGCGGCAGCCAGTCGATCTGCGCCTTCATGACGCCGGTCATCGCGCCGTGCCGCTCGGGTGAGCACCAGACCATGCCCTCCGACCAAGTGGCGAGCTCACGCAGCTCCCTGACCTTCGGGTGGTCGGGGTCTTCCGCGTCCGGCAGCGGCAAGCCGGACGGGTTGAAGGCGCGGGTCTCCGCGCCGAACCAGCGCAGCAGGCGCGCCGCCTCCTCCGAGGCAAAGCGCGAGTAGGAGCGCGTCCGGAGCGATCCATAGAGCATCAGGATGCGGGGCGGGTGCGCCGGCGCGCCGGGCCCGGCGAGCGCAGCCACGTCGATCGGCCGGAGCGATGCTGGGTCGATGTTCGGCAGGTCTTCGATCGGGACGGGATGGTCAGCCATGCCGCGCGCCTCCGTCATCCGCGGGAAAATGGTGACAAGTCCGATTGGCGAAGGCGACAAGTGACAGCATGACCGGAACCTCGACGAGAACACCGACCACGGTCGCGAGCGCAGCGCCGGATTGCAGTCCGAAGAGGCTGATCGCGACGGCCACCGCGAGCTCGAAGAAGTTGGACGTACCGATCAGCGCGCAGGGCGCGGCGACGTTGAAGGGCACGCGCCACGCCCAGGCCGCAGCATAGGCCAGCGCAAAGATGCCGTAGGACTGGATCAGGAGCGGCACCGCGATCAGCGCGATCAGCAGCGGCTGCTCCAGGATGATCTGCCCCTGAAACCCGAATAGAAGCACGACCGTCGCCAGCAGGCCGAGCACCGAGAAGGGCTTGACCGCCGCCGTGAAGCGCGCGACCGCCGCCTCGGCGTCCGCCCCCCGGCGGCCCCGCGCGAGCCACTGGCGCGTGGCGGCGCCGGCAGCGAGCGGGATCAGAATGTAGAGCCCGACCGAGAGGATGAGCGTCTCCCAGGGCACGACGATATCGGTGACGCCGAGGAGCAGCGCCACGATGGGCGCGAAGGCAAAGATCATGATGACGTCGTTCACCGAGACCTGCACCAGCGTGTAGGTGGCGTCGCCCCGAGTGAGCTGCGACCAGACGAACACCATCGCAGTGCAGGGTGCCGCGCCCAGCAGGATCAGACCGGCAATGTACTGCTGCGCATCGGCCGGTGCGATCAGGTCCGCGAACAGGACCTCGAAGAACAGGACGGCGAGCCCTGCCATGGTGAAGGGCTTGATCAGCCAGTTCACCACGATCGTCAGCACGAGCCCTTTCGGCCGATCGCCGATGTGGCGCAGGCTCGCGAAGTCGACCGCCACCATCATCGGATAGACCATCGCCCAGATCAGGACGGCAACGACCAGGTTGACGGACGCGATCTCGAGCGCGGCGAGCGTCTCGAACAGGCCCGGCAGCACGTTGCCGAGCAGCAGCCCGGCGCCGATGCAGAGCGCCACCCAGACAGAGAGCCACTTTTCGAAGAAGCCGATGCCGGCAGGCGCCGCTGCGATGGCCTCGGCCGTGGGCGCGTAGGTGTCGTTGCTCATCGGGCGGGGCTCTCGTTTACGCGGCGCCCGTCGGCGTCCACCACGAGCTCGCCGTCCTCCTTGCGGAACTCCCCGCGCTGCGGGTTCGGCAGGATGTCGAGCACCGCCTCGGAGGGGCGGCAGAGCCGTGTTCCGAGCGGCGTCTCGACGATGGGGCGGTTGATGAGGATGGGATGCTCCAGCATCAGGTCGATCAGCTCGTCGTCGGAGAACTTGGGGGCATCGAGCTTGAGCTCGTCGTAGGGCGTGCCCTTCCGGCGCAGGAGGTCGCGCACGGGGATCCCCATCGCGGCGATCAGCGCCACGAGCCGCTCGCGGCTCGGGGGCGTCTTCAGATACTCGATAACCTCCGGCTCATCGCCGGAGTTGCGGATCAGCGCCAGCACGTTGCGCGACGTGCCGCAGTTCGGGTTGTGATAGATCCTGGTGGTCATGCGGTCTCTTTCCGGGCGGCGTGCGTCGAGGGGGCGATCCCGCATGCTGCCGGATCGCCGGCGCAACAGTGGCGGGTCAGATAGTCGATGAGGCCTGTCATGGTGGCGAAGTCCGCTGAGTAGATCAGCGAGCGTCCTTCGCGCTGGACCGTCACCAGCCCGGCGTGCTTCAGTTCCTTGAGGTGGAACGAGAGCGTGGCCGAAGGGAGATCCAGCGCCTCGCCGATCCGCCCCACTGCACGCCCTTCCGGACCGGCCTCCACCAGCAGGCGGAAGATGTCGAGACGCGTCTCCTGCGAGAGCGCGGCAAGCGCAGCGAGTGTGGCCTGTTTTTCCATCTCTCCACAATAGTGGAGATGTAGAGCGAGATCAATCCCGCCTGCGGCCGCCCCGCGGTGTCAGCTCGGCGCACGGCTGATCCTGCAGCGCTGAGGCGCGGACCGATGCCGGTGATCAGAGGAGAGCGAGCGCAATCCCGCCTGTCGCGATCAGCACCACCACTACCCACGGCGGCGCCTTCCACACGGTCAGCAGCACGAACCCCACCAGAGCAAGCGCGAAGTCCTGCGGGCTGAAGATCGCGCTCGTCCAGACGGGATCATAGAGAGCCGCGCCGAGGATGCCGACGACGGCGGCGTTTGCGCCGCGCATGGCCGCCTGCGCCAGCGGCCGCGTCCGAAAGGCGTCCCAGAAGGGAAGCGTGCCGATCAGCAGTAGGAACCCGGGCAGGAAGATCGCGATGAGGCCGATGGCCGCGCCGGCAAGGCCGTTCGGCTCCGGCACCATGACCGCGCCCAGATAGGTGCCGAAGGTGAAGAGCGGCCCTGGAACGGCCTGCGCCGCGCCATATCCGGCCAGGAACGCGTCCTCGCCGACCCAGCCGGGCCGGACCACCTCCGCCTCGAGCAGCGGCAGGACGACATGACCGCCGCCGAACACCAGCGAGCCCGCCCGATAGAAAGCGTCGAAGAGCGCCAGCCCCTGCGATCCCGCCGCTGTCGACAGGACCGGCAGAAGAAACAGCAGCAGGAAGAACAGTCCGAGCGCAGCGGCTCCCACCGTCCTGGAGACCGCGAAGGTCAGATGCCCCGTCGTCGGAGCGGCGCCGCCCCGGCAGAGCCAGAGACCGGCAAGACCGCCGACGACGATGGCCACGATTTGTCCGACCGATCCGGCGGCGAAGACCACGATCAGCACCGCCGCAAGGGCGATGCTGGCCCTCCCGCGATCGGGCGCGAGCGTTCGGGCCATGCCCCAGACAGCCTGCGCGACAACCGCCACGGCGACGATCTTGAGCCCGTGCAGGAGGCCCGCTCCGATCGGCCCGTCGAAGGCGGATGCACCGAACGCGAAGAGCACGAGCAGCAGAGCGGACGGCAGCGTGAACGCCGCCCACGCCGCGGCTGCCCCGAGCGGACCGCCGCGAAGCAGGCCCAGCGCGAAGCCGACCTGGCTCGAGGCCGGCCCGGGCAGAAACTGGCAGAGCGCGACGAGGTCGGCATAACCCGCCTCGTCGATCCACTTGCGTCGTGTGACGAGCTCGTCGCGGAAATAGCCGAGATGCGCGATCGGGCCGCCGAACGAGGTGAGCCCGAGCTTCAGAAAAGCCCGGAACACCTCGCCCGCCGAGCCCTGCGGGCCGGCACGCTCAGGCGCCCTCGCTTCCCGGAACGACCTCACGAAATAGCTCCCGGATCTTGTCGTGCGCGAGGTTCAGCGCCTCGGTCCCGTAGGGCGTCGCCCTGTAGATGCGCCGATGCGAGCGGCCCGCCCGTTCGGTGCGGGATTCGAGATACCCCTTGCGCTCCATCGCGTGGAGCATCGGGTAGAGCGTGCCCGGGCTGACGCGGTAGCCATGCCGAGCCAGTTCCTCGATCATCCACTGTCCGTACAGGTCGCCCTCGGCGGCATGGTGCAGGACGTGGAGCCGAATGAATCCGGAGAGGAGCTCCTGATGTTCCATCTGCTGAAGTCCTCAAAGCCGGCCCCATTATCGAATCTCGATTTCGGGAACCGATGGTATAGTGGATTGTTCGCCGTGCAACCTGCCCGGGGAGGGTCCGGCGGGTGATGTCGACGTAGTGATAGGAGGGCGACACGGTCAGCGAAGCAGATCGCGATCCGCGCCACCACACCTAGAAAATGCAGACGCGCCTGCAGGAGACGATGGATCACCTGGCGAGGACTTCGAGAAGGTGGACGAACCTCAGCTGAAGGCAATGTTCGAGACAGCCGCCGAGGTGCTGGGCGGACTGAAGAAGGCGTTCAGCGATTACGAGCGGAAGAACGACAGTGCTTGGCGCGGCTGAGCTCGAGGTCTGAAGCAGGAATGGCCTTAGGGTGAGGCGCACTTCCGAGACTGCTCACGCATGACAGCATAGTCGCTCATCATCTCGGCGACCGCCGAGGGGTCCGGTAGCAGCATAAGCTCATCAGCCGCACGCGCTTGGAGATTGCGACTGTATTCCACTACCGGCGGACACGCCGCAATGCGTTCTGGTTCAGAACCGCCCGTCGCGCAGGCGGTCAGCGAGGTCGTCGCGATCACGAGGACCACCACCTTCGGCACACCGCCGAGGAATGTGAGCATCCGGACATGCGCGCCGATCCAGTCTTCCAGGCCCTCGCTCGCGACCGCCTCGGCGTATGTGAAGTTCGACGCACCCATCGCCGCGACGAACAGCTTCACCGCCTGCACCTCACCCGTCGCGGGGTCGATCACGTCGACCGTGTCGCCGGCGAAGTCGACGAAGACCTTCTCGCCGCCCACATGCGTCTGCCGCATCGTGGGTCGGACGCGACCCTTCCAGGCCTCATAGTGTGTGCAAAACCAGGTGTAGCCGAAACCACCGGGATACGTTGCGCGATATTCCTCCCAGAGGAGGGCACGCGTCACGCCCGGGCGCCGGAGCTCGCGGTCGACTTGCGCCCAGTCGGGCACCGGGCGGTCCGGGTCCGGCACTGTCGGCGAGGCTGGAAACAGCCAGAGCTCCAGACCGTCGTCATCCAGGTTGTCCGGCAGAGGCCATCCGAGCCCGCCCCGCCGGGCACGCGCCAGATAGGTGCCCACCGTTCCCTTCCCCAGCCCGAGCGAGGTGGCAATCGCGCGCTCGCTCAGCCCCTGAGCATACTTCAATCGCAGCACATCTCGTATCCGGCGCATCGACAATCGTTCCGTTGGCATTCTGGACCCTCGTTCTGAACAAGGGGCCATCTATCCTCAGACTGCCGACCAACACTGCCCACGATCCCGCGAAATCAGTGCCCATCATCGCGCGAAATCCACGCCCATCATCCTCTGAAATTGCTGCCCACCATCACGCGAAACACGCAGCGGGATCGTCGTCGACGACAGGATGCGCACCAGCCGGGCGGGCGTCTACGCCGCGGGCGACGTCACGGGGCGCGACCAGTTCGTGTACATGGCTGCCTACGGCGCCAGGCTCGCGGCGAAGAACGCGATGAACGACGACAGCCTGATCTACGACAACGCCGCCATGCCGGCGGTGGTCTTCTCCGACCCGCAGGTGGCAAGCGTCGGCCTCACCGAGGCCGCCGCGAAGTTGGCCGGGCATGATGTCAGAACGTCGGTCCTGCCGCTCGAGCATGTGCCCCGCGCGCTGGCGGCGCGTGACACGCGCGGGTTGATCAAGCTGGTGGCGGACGGACCGAGCAAGCGGCTTCTGGGCGCGCATATCCTGGCGCCCGAAGGCGGCGACAGCATCCAGACCGCCGTGATGGCGCTGAAGGCCGGCATGACCTACGAGGAGCTGGGCGCCACGATCTTTCCCTACCTGACCACCGTCGAGGGGCTGAAGCTCGCCGCGCAGACCTTCGAGAAGGACGTGGCCAAGCTCAGTTGCTGTGCCGGGTAGCGGGAGAACGGGGCAATTGGGCGATAGCTACGATCTGATGGTGATCGGCACCGGCACGGCGGCGACGACAGTGGCCAGGAAGGCGCGGGCCGCCGGCCGCAGCGTGGCGGTGACCGATTTCCGCCCTTACGGCGGCACCTGCGCGCTCAGGGGCTGCGATCCGAAGCAGATGCTGATCGGCGGCGCGAGCGCAGTCGACCACGCCACCCGGATGCGGGGCAAGGGCGTGGCGGGTGATGTCGCGATCGACTGGACCGATCTTATGGCGTTCAAGCGCGGCTTCACCGATCCAGTGCCGGAGAAGAAGGAGAGCGGCTTCGCCGAGGCCGGGATCGACGGCTACCATGGACACGCGCGCTTCGCCGGGAGGAACGGGCGGCGCAGGCAGAGGAGAAGCCATGCATGCTATGATGATCGGCCAGGCCGCACGCGCCGCCGGCCCTCACGTTCCTCGCGGAACTTCAGGTCCGAATCGTCGTCCTGAACGGCTACACCGCGCTCGGCATCCCTGTCACAGAGGCGGTAGGATGACTCCGTCCGGGAAAGGGGAAGTGAAACCTTCACCCGATTTGCTCAACAGAGCCCGTCCGAGTTGCCGAGCATTACCTCGGGGCAGAGCCGATCCGGCTTCGCGACGTGGACGACATTCCGCCTTCACTCGGCAAACTCGATCGCGGCGCGCCCTAATCGGTCGCGACGTCGGTCGGATCGGCGGGCCAGTGGGACTCCTCGACCGTCCCGTAGTTGTCCGTCAGGTACGACGCCAAGGCCTCCGCATCGGCGTCCTCGACATAGGCTCCGTACCGCGTCTGCATCTTTTCGATCTCCGCCAGCCAACCTGATCGGCTGAACCCAGGATGCTGGACGATCGGCGCCGCCGAATGACATGAGGTGCAGTAGTATTCGACCAGATCCACGCCTGGACCCTCCTGCAGATTCCAGGCGGTCTCGGGTAGGTCGACATAGTTCGAATAATCCTGTGCAGTGGCGGGAGGCGCCGCGAAGACGCTCGACGCCGCGACCGCAAAGGCCAGGGACGCGCGGATCATCACACAGCCTCCACGTAGGTGGCGTAAGCGGCAACGGCATTGATCCGGCGGCCGTTGCTCTCGATGTCAGCCTCGGTGACGCTCATGGGTTGCGTCTCGCCGTCGACCCCGGTCGCCCGGGTCAGGATGCGCAAGGGGCCTTGAGCCTTGGGCGTCACGCGATGATGCCACACGCGCCAGGCATACTTGCTGTAAGGCTCCTCCATGGTCGCGGTCTGCCAGGTGGCGCCCTCGTCGAGGCTCACCTCGACCTTGGCGATGCCGATCCCCGAGTCGTACGCGACCCCCGTCAGCCCGGTCTCCTGGCCAGCCTGCAGCAGAGCGCCATCGGGAGGTGTGCAGACGAACGAGGTAATCCGCACCGGGTCAGGGCGGCCCGCATTCGGACCCGCCCAGAGGTTATCGATGGGCTGGGAGCGAACTTCGATCCGCACCACCTGCTTGACCCATTCCGGCGAGTATTCGCCCGGGTTCACGAGCCGCAGCGGAGCGCCGTTCCAGAGCGGAATATCCGCGTCGTTCATGGCGTAGGCGAGCAACGGGTCCGGCCGCATCATCTCCTCGATGCCTTGAACTCGCCAGTAGTCCGGCGCCGTTGCCGCAACCGTCATGCCGGCTGCCTTGAAGGCCACCTGCACCGCGCTATCGCGGACGCCGACCGCTTCGAGCAGATCCTTGACGGGGATTCCGGTCCATTTCGCGGCGGACACGTCGCCCTTGCCCCACGGCACGCCGCCGAGCACCGGCCTGTGCAGCACGCCCCGCGCCTGCCCCTTGCATGCTCCGACGGCGACCACGGATCTCTCGGGAAACATCTCCTTGAGATCCGCCAGCGTGAAGTTCCTCGGGTTGACGACAGCGTCGCCGCCGACCTCAAGGACAAGCTCCTCCGGCTTGATCTCTGGAATGAAGGCTTCGCGCCACCGCACGTAATAAGCCTCTCTGTCCGTCAATGGATAGAGCTGCTTGCCGATCAGCAGAGGCGTAGGGGTCTCGTAGACCGGCGGGCGATCGTAGACCTGAATCAGCGGAACCTTGCCTGGCAAGGCAACGAGGCGGTCGGCGTCGCGAATCGCCGGTCCTACGAGAATGTCATCAGCCAAGGCGGGAAGGCCGATCCCGGAAGCGCCAAGTGCGACCACGCCCTGCAGGCCTGATCGCAGAACGCGACGGCGGTCAATGAGATGAGACATGGGGGCCTCCGTGATGCAGCATGAATTCGATTCTGCCAATGGCAGGCTGAAATCGTAACGTTCAGTCGAAGCGCCGGTTCCAGTCCAACCTCGGAGACCTCAGCCAGTCACGACGAATTGGCCCATCATGCCGGCGTCCTCGTGCTCCAGGATGTGGCAGTGGTACATGTAGGGCGCCTCCGGATCAGCGTAATTGGCAAACCGCAGCAGCAGGCGCACCCGCTCACCCGGGGCCACCAGAACGGTATCCTTCAGCCCGGCCTCGGCCGGTACCGGCGGACGGCCGTCGCGATCGAGAATGCGGAACTGCACGTCGTGGATGTGCATCGGGTGGGCCAGCGGAGAGCGGTTCTCGATCTCCCAGATTTCCGAGGTGCCGGCGCGCACGCGCGCGTCGATCCGGTTCATGTCGAAGAGCCGGCCGTCGATGGTAAAGCCGCCGCCCATCATCATCCCGCCCATGCCGCCGCCATCCAGCAACATCTGCCGGGTTCCCACGGCCGATGCGGAGTCCGGCGCAGGCAAGGCCGCCAGCTTGTCAGGGAGCGCGGGCGCGGCGCGGCGGCGGTCCGGCGAGGGGACGATGCGAAGCACGTCGAAAGCGGTCGCGTCGCCGCCCATCATCCGCCCCATCATGCCGCCCATGCCGCCGCCGGTCGCCCGCGCGGCGGAGGGCGGATTGGAGCGCAGTGTAGCGGGCCGCCCGTCGGACAGATCGACCACGATCTCGGCCCGTTCGCCCGGTGCCAGCGTCACCCCCCGCGTGCGGTACGGCGCGGCCAGCAGACCGCCGTCGGAGGCCACGATCTCGAAGCCGCGCCCATCGTCGAAACCGAAGGCGTAGGAGCGCGCGTTCGACCCGTTGAGGAGCCGCAGCCGCAGCCGGTCGCTGCGCGCCTCGAAGGTCGGATTGATCGTGCCGTTGACCAGCAGCGTGCCGCCGGTCGCGCCCATCATCCGGTTGTGCATCCCTGAGGAATAGATCAATTCGCCGCCCCGTCCGAAGGCCCGGTCCTGCACCACCACGGGGATGTCATCGACGCCGTAATCCTGCGGCAGATCCAGCGCCTCGCTCTCGGCATCGGTCAGATAGATCATTCCGGCAAGCCCGAACCAGACCTGCTCGGCCGTGCGATGCAGCATGTGCGAATGGTACCAGACGGTCGCCGCCGGCTGGCGAACCTCGAACTCGGGTGACCAGGTGGCGCCGGGGGCGATGACCTGGTGCGGCCCGCCGTCGGCGCGCGCGGGCAGGTGCACGCCGTGCCAGTGCAGCGTGCTTTGCGTGCCGAGGTCGTTGGTCACCTGCATCCGCACCCGCTCGCCGCGGCGCCAGGCCAGCGTCGGGCCGAGATAGGCGCCGTTGATGCCGATGGTCGGCGTCGACATGCCATCGAAGAATTGCGAGCGCCCGCGCTTGAGCGACATCTCGAACACCCGCGCGCCGTCCCGGACCTCGCCCCGCAGAAGCGGCGGGATCGCCAGCGGCCGGGGTGCGGCGGCCATCGCAGGCCCGGGCCAGAGCCCGGTCGTCCGTATCGCCGCGCCACCGGCCAGCACTGCGCCGCCGCCAACCGCCAACCCCGTCAGGGCCCGTCGCCTTGTGATCATGGTTATTCCTTTCCGGCGGTCGGGCCGCTTAGCGTAGATACTTGATCAGCGCGAGGATACCGAGCACCAGCGCGATCAAGATCAGGATCCAGACGATCCCCATGCCGCCCATGCCCCACATCACGCCGGTGCCGTGCGCCTCGCCGCTGTCAGCCAAGGCCGGTGCGGCGGAGCCAGCAGCGATGATTGCCGCGGCCCCCGGGCTAAATAAGATCGATTTCATCCTGTCCTCTTTCGAAAGGTCGAGCAGTGACGGCGTCAGAGCGCCGCAATGACTTTCTGCAACTTGTCGCGAACGGTCCCCGCCACCTCGCTCAAGTCCGGATTGTCCACCGCCTGCATCGAGGCGGCCGGATCGACCGCGGCCACCTCGACCTGGCCGTCGTCCGTTTCCTGTAGGATCACGTTGCAGGGCAGCATGGTGCCGATCTTGTCCTCCGCGGTCAGCGCCTGAAGCGCGAGCGGCGGGTTGCAGGCTCCGAGGATGCGGTATTTGCGGAATTCGACGTCGAGTTTCTCCTTCATCGCCGCCTGTATGTCGATGTCGGAGAGCACGCCGAAGCCCTCGGCCTTCAGCGCCTCGGTCGTCCGCTCGATCGCCTCGTCGAAGCCGGTCCCGGTCAGGGTCCTTGCGAAGTAGTAGCTCACGGTCCTTCTCCTCGTTCGCGTTGCGGTCCGGCGGCGTCATCACCGTCGGCTCTTGACGATCTGGTGATATCTTCGCATATGTGCAAGTATGAAATCGGAAGAGATGCAGGAAGCCGCCGACCGGGCGGTGGCGCTGCTCAAGGCGCTCGGCAGCCGCAACCGGCTGATGATCCTCTGCACGCTGGCCGAGGGCGAGCGCTCGGTCGGCGCGCTGGCGGGTGAGATGGGCCTGCGCGACACGGTGGTGTCACAGCATCTGGGCCTCTTGCGCCGCGACGGGCTGGTGCAGAGCCGGCGGGACGGCCAGACCATCTACTACGCGCTTGCTGGCGACGAGGCCCGGCGCGTCATTACGACGCTGTACGACATCTACTGCGCTGGGGCGCCGTGATGAATCGGGCTGCGCGCCGCGTCGTCCACCTTGGCGCCCACAGGGCTGCGGCCATCAGGGAGAGGCGGGGCCCATCGCACCTGCCCGGCCTGCTGGTCGCCCTGCTGGCTGCGGTCGCCATCGTCCTCTCCGGCCTCGGGCACGGCGCCGCGGCCGACCCGCTGCCCGTGGCGGCCTGCGCCAGCCCGGCCGGGACGGACGGAAGCGCGGTCGATGCGGACCGCGGCGATCTCGGCACCGCATCGGGTCCACAGGGCAGAATCGGCTCCGGCGAGACCGCGCCGGGCACAGCCGGCTGCGCCGGGCACGTGCCCTGCCTGCAGGCACTCGCCACGGCGGCGGGGAAAATCCCGACACTTTCGGCCGGTCGCCGGCCCGGTCCTCCGTCGGCTTCGTTTCTGGCGGGACGATCCGAACGCCCGCCCCACCACCCTCCGATTTCCTGAGCGGGGGCGCCGGCCGCATGGCGAACGGTGCTCAACAGCCAGAATCGATCAACCCCTTTCGAAATCGGAGTCAGACATGACACGCAACCGACACTTCCTTCGCACCGTCGCGCCGGCGGCGCTGGCGGCATCACTCTTCGGCCTCGGCGCCGCCGCTCAGGCCGAGCCGCTGGTCTACCTGCCGCTCGGCGAGGAGAACGAGATCCTCGTCGTCGATGCGGCGACCGACGCCGAGGTCGGCCGTATCCCCGGCACCGAGGCGGTGCACGGCCTCGCCGGCACGCCCGACGGGCGCCTGCTGATCGCAGGCAGCCTGCGCCCGCGCCCTACCACCTGACGACGGTCGGCGGCACCGGCAAGGTCTATGTCTCCAGCAACGCCGAGCCGAGGATCTGGGTGCTCGACGCGGACGACCTGAGCGAGATCGGCGAGATCAGCTTCGAAGGCACTGCTCATCAGATGGTGGTCGGCCCCGCGAGCTGAGCCGCGGCCCCGCATTCCAACAGGCGGCGGCCCGCCAGGGTCGCCGCCTGACGTTGGGTTGGACAGCTTGGGCAGTCGCCCCACCGACAAGGCCCTACCCGCCCGATCCGCAAACGGTCAGGGGCGTCTTGCCGTCAGGGTCTGCGCCCGCCCCCGGGGCCCCGAAGTCGGGCCGCCGGATTTACCCTAGGCGGACCGCCGTAGACACCGGCGACATGCCCGGTGGCGCAAGGATCGCCATCAGGACACCAGCACCTTGTCGGCGGCGAGCGTCGCCTGCGCGAGTTCGTCCATGGTCGATCGGGTCGCTCCCTCCATCATGTCGCCCTCTGCGAGGCCGCAAGGCAGTTCAAGGTCAGCACGCTTGTCATTCTGCGCCGGCTGCTGGATGCGGGCGCGCTCGACCGTCCTGCCTTTGACCGCGCCTGGGCTGAGGAACGCGCGCGGCTGCGCGAACTTGCCCGATCCGGCGCTGGCGGCGGAGATTTCTACCGCACAACGCTTTCGCGCGTCAGCCGACGCTTTGCCCGCGCGCTCGTCGAAAGCACGCTGGAAGGACAGACGCTCTACCGCGACGCCTTCCGCATGCTGGGCGTCAAGAAGACGGAGACGTTCAACAATATCGGGCGTGAAGTAGGGGTCATCGGATGACCCGCTACCTGCTCGACACCAACATCTTCATCCAGGCGAAGAACCTGCATTACGGCTTCGATTTCTGCCCGGCGTTTTGGGAATGGCTGATCGCACAGAACGGTACTGGCCGCGTCGCCAGCATCGACAAGGTCGGCGATGAATTGCAGGCCGGAGGCGACGATCTCTCTGATTGGACGACCGCACGCGGGCGCACTTTCTTTTTGCCGCCTGATGATCCGGTTGTGCCTGCCCTTGGCCAGGTCAGCGCATGGGCCACTGGCCAGAACTACGAGGCAGCGGCGATCGCAACATTCCTTCAGGTCGCGGACTACTGGTTGGTGGCCCACGCGCTGGCACATGATTTTGTCGTCGTCACCCACGAGGTGCCATCCGATTCAACGCGCAAGATCAAGATCCCGAACGCCTGTATCGGGTTGGGTCTCGCTTGCGTCAGCCCCTATGAAATGCTCCGGCGCGAACGCGCCCGGTTCGTTCTCGGGCCGCTGTCCGTTCGGAAGAGAATGAGGACGGACTGCTGAATGTTTCGGTGATCTTGCCCGGTGGCGACGAGGTGCCGCTGGCGATCGAACCCTCTCGCCTGCTCTTCGGGGTGGACCGCGAGGCCTACAAACTCGTGCTGAATGCCTGCCGCGAGGCGAAGGCCGCCGAACCTCAAGATGTGGAGGTGGCGTGATGGCCTGGTTGTCCGAAGCCGCGCTGGAACAGATCGTGCTCGACCAATTGGGCACCCTCGGATAGGGCGTCATAGAAGGCGATCTCATCTTGCGACAGACCTTCATCTTGACCCCGCCTTCGGGCGGCTCGGACTTCTTTGGCGAGGTCGATCAGTTCCTGCAACACCTCGACGGTGCTGATCGCGTTCGTGTGGTACCTGGCTATTGCCGCTTCCAAGCGCTCCGAAAAGCGTTTGGTCTCGACGACATTCGCCTTACTGCGCGATCGAATTTCGTCGTTCAGCAGCTTGCGCAGTGCCTCAAGCGCCAAGTTCTTTTTCTCAAGCTGTTGAACTTCTGCGAGAAATTCGTCTGACAGGATTGAAATGTCCGGTGTCGTGATCCCGGCAGCAGCAAGGATGTCGACGATTTCGGTTGAGACGACTGCTCGATCCAAGATCTGCTGGATTGCAAACTCGCGATCGGCAGCGCTCTTTCCTGCACTGGCGGCCGACTTCACGAGGGCTGCACGAACCGCCTGGAAGAAGCCGACTTCTTCCCTAATATTGCGCGCCTCATCGCTTGCTGAAGCCAAGGCGAATGCCTTCGAAAGCGCAAGGACGGCATCCTGATACCGGCGGTGCTCTCGTCGCTTACCGTCCTCGTTGGATTCCTTGGTTGCTGCTTCATGCTGGCAGCCAAGGATCCATTCGATCGCTTCGGCAAGCACGACGAGGCGCTCATGCGGCGTGCCCATCAAGCCGCGCGCATAGTCAAAGCCATGATACATGGCTTTCACAACTTCGTACTTCTCAAGAAGTACCGCGACCGCTTCCGCCTCGTCGATGCCGGCCTGGCGCTGGTCGGAATCGGAATACTGGCCGATCCGCGCGGTGATCCCGTCAGAGGTGACAAGAACCGCATTGGTGCGAAACAGTGACGGAATCTGAGCCTTGTAGGTCTGCAATTGGTTGAAGGCACCGGTCAGGGTCGCGTTCTCGCCGCCTGGCGCTTTCAGTTCGATTACGCCGAGCGGCAGGCCGTTTACGAATAACACGACATCGGGCCGCCGATTGGCACCACCTTCAACAACCGTGAACTGGCCGCTGGCGAGCCAGTCATTGGCGGCAAGTTCGTCAAAGTCGATCAAGCGCACCTTGTCGCCCCGGATCGTGCCGTCCTCGGAGTAGAACTCGACGTCGACGCCCTCGACCATCAACCGGTGCAAGCGACGGTTCTCTTCGATCAGCGAGGGCTTCTCGACGCTCAGCACCTTGCGCAGCGCGTCGCCCCGCGCCTCGGTGGGAATATCGGGGTTGAGACGGTCGATCGCCGATACAAGGCGCTTCATGAGCAGGACGTCGGCATAGGCGTCCCGTTCCGGCGCCTTGCCGTCCGGGCCGATCTCGGAATCGGTGGCAATCCCGTAGCCGAAAATGAGAGCGCCGTCGAACTGATGGGCAACAATTCCCTCAAGGTGATCGCGCACGAGCTCTTGGTCAGCCTCAAGGGCAGCGTCTCGGTGGATTGGTCACACCGCGAGAGTGCTAGGGCACGAATGCGTGTGCTCGTGAAACGCATATTGCGCAAGCACGGCTTCCCGCCAGACCTACAGGATGCCGCTGTGCAAACTGTCCTCCGGCAGGCCGAAGCGCTCTCATCGCAGTGGGCAGTGTGACCCGTTCATTGGCCGAGGGTAGTTCGAGCAAGAGGTCATTCAATCCACAGCTGACCAGCGGATCGCCGCGTTCTGACGCCATTGGCAACCTCCCGGCCGCAAGTCACGCTCCAAAGCTCTGATTTGCGGCGCATTTCGATTGCGCCACCTTCCCGGCTCGGCTAGCCTCGGCTCAGGCCCAGTAAATGGGCGCGCATAGTTATCGTGCGCATCGCCCGAGCCGGGAGAGCGTGACGGAGAGCGACAGGTCGGAACTTCGCTGGGGCGTCGAGCAGCGCCTCGAGTTCATAGAGTTCCGCCTGTTCTGGGAGGGGCATGTGAACCGAAGCGATCTGATGGACCAGTTCGGGGTCTCGGTGAACCAGGCGTCCACCGACCTGAACCGTTACATCGGCTTCGCGCCGGACAACATGGTCTACGACAAGAGCGCGCGAACCTAGGCGAAGGGCTCGACGCCGTTTATCTTCGCCGTCTCGATCAGCGATGCGATGCGGCCCCACGCCTTGCCGCCCTCGTCATGGCCGGCGAAGAGGGCATTCTTGCGGTTCAGAGCAATCGGGCGGATCAGGTTCTCGACGCTGTTGGAGTCGATTTCGACGCGGCCATCGTGGAGGAAGGTCTGGAGCCCGTCCCAGTGGCGGTGGATGTAGGCGAGCTTTTCTCCGAGGCGGGACTTGGCCGAAACCCTCAGCCGCTGCTCCTGAAGCCAGTGTCCGAAGGCGGCGACCAAGGGAGCGGTTCGCACCTCCCGTGCCGACAGACGCTGACCCGGCTCGATGCCGCGGATGTCAGCTTCGACGGCATAGAACTCGGCGATACGCCGCAGACCCTCGGCGGCGATCTCCGAGCCGTCGCGGTCGAAGACTTCCTTCAGCTTGCGCCGCGCGTGCGCCCAGCAATGGGCCACGCGGATCGGATCGCCGCCTTTCACGTCGAGCACGTCGGTGTCGAAACGGACGGGCACGTCGAACTCGAAGCCCGCGGTGATCGCGACGCCAGCGCCTGGCGCGGCGCTGAAGGTGACGACGCCGGTGGCAGTGTCGACCGACCAGCCGGAGGGCTGCTCGACGCCCGACAGCGCGATGCGCACGCTGCCCGCCACCGGCTTGGCGATGGCGCGCGTCCAGGATTGCGCCCCGGAGGCATAGCGCTTCACCAGCTGGAAGGCGGTCGTTGTGCCGTCGCCGGTGCCGATCGCCTGGTCGCTGGGCGATAGCGTGCCCGAGGGCAGGCAGGACTTGTGGTCGCCCCAGTCCTTGAAGCGGAAGCCATGGAGGCGGCCGTTGCGCGCCTCGAAGAAGGAGATCACGGCCGCCAGATCGTCCGCGCGGCGGATGCCGTAGGCCACATCATAGCGGCGGCGGCTGTTCGCCCAGCTGGCGTTGCGTTCCTCGTCGCCCGAGGCGAGCTCGACGATTTGCGTGCGCCTTTCGGGGCCGCCGCGCGCGCCGCGACTGATGTTGTCGGGAAACCGCACCTCGTGAAACGCCATCACATGCCCCTCCGACCGAGGGACACAGCGCGAGCAATGTCCGCCGCGACCTGCGTCCGCGATTGACGGAAGCTCTCGGCGTCGCGGGCCATGATGGTCACGTTGATGCCGCCGTCGTTCGTGCACGGCAACTATGTGGCGACAATCCTGCTGTGCCAGGGGCTCGTGGAGCATCTGCTGGCGGCGTATCTTCACGCCGGGCTTCTGGTCGATGACATTCCGGATCGCATCCAGTTCACCGACACCCTCCGCCGCTGCCGAGAGCGCGAGGTAATCTCTGATGACGACGTGACCGACCGCCATCCAGATGGATTTTCTAAATCGCGTGCATCACGGACTTCGAAAGATCATTTGAAAGCAATGACTTAAAGCTGTTCACCGGAAGCGCAGCGGTTAACAGGTCCGGAGAATATCGGCCCGGAGAGAACGCTTGTGCGCCCTTCGGGACGTGGGCCGGTTAACAGCCCCTCCCGCACAACCCCCGAAAACAACGGAAAAATCCGGCCGCAGCCGGATCGGGAGAACGCTTTCGCGGGGGCAAGTGGCGGAGGGAATGGGACCGGGATCGAACGTTCTCCAAGTCTGACACGCCGGCAGCAGCACTGGCATTGCCTAAAAAAATTACTTCTGGACAGATACTTACCCGAAATCCTCCTTGAAGCGGTCCATCTGGTGCATCCGCTCGTGAAGGATCGTGACGATACCGATGTCGCCATTTGAGAGCCGTCGCCAGTAAACGAAATGCCGCTCGTACCGGAAGAAGTACCCTTCCACTCCGAACTCGGCCGGCACGGGCCTCGACATGACGCCGCGTGTCTGGATTTGCTCGAAGGCGGCGAACAGACCGGTGATGTAGATCTCGGCTTGCGCCTCGCCCCAGCGGTCGCGGGTGTATCGGTAGATCTCGTCGAGGCGCAGCGAGGCCGCCTCCTGGACCCGGATCGCCATGGGCTCAGGTCCGGTTCCGGGCGATCACCTCAGCAGCGGTCAGCGGCTTGTAGCTGTCCTCGGGCGCGGCGAAGGCACGATTCAGTTCGGCCTTCAGACGATCGAACGCTTCGCGCTCCGCACGCTCCTTGTCGCGACGGATCAGGTCACGGATATACTCGCTAACGTTCTCGTAGGCGCCGTCCTCGCCGACATTGGTCGCAACGAACTCGCTAAGGGCGCCGCTCACGCGGACGGTCATGGTGGTAGTGCGAGGCATTGCGCTCTCCCTGCTCGGCGTGTATTCACGATAACCAAAATCGAACACGATTCAAGAGTAGCGCGGCTGCGCGACACGTCCCCCTATTGGCGCTCCCGGTCCTCGGCCTCCTCCACAATCAACCGGTCTGCCAGCGCGAGCAGCGCGATCAGCACGGCATCGGAATGACGCGCGAGCGACACGAGGTGCTCGCCGCTCGGTCCCGGTGGCGACACCGAGAGACGACGAGCCTGATGACCGATGGCAGCAAGAGCTACAGGGGCCTGGGAAAAACCATGGCCGACCACCAGTATGTGATCCACAGCCAGAAAGAGTATGCCAACCCGGAGACCGGCGCCCACGTGAACACGGCCGAGGCGGTCATCTCCCAGGTGCAGCGCGCTTTGGTCGGGGTCTACCACAACTTGGGGCGACAGCATCTCCAGCGATACCTCGACGAAATCGTCTGGCGGTGGAACCACCGCGATCCCGTTCGGGAAGTGGTCAAGCAATGGACCACGAAAGCTGGTGTCGAGCGGGAGAAATCGACGACGATCTGGAAGCCGATTCCGGTGGTCGACCAGATGCGCGTCTTGCTTCAAGGAGCGGTCGGCAAGCAAGTCCGCCGCTCGAAGGAATACGGACTATACTGGCCGTAGACTTGAGCGCGCATCGGCCATGGTCCTTGCTATTGAGCTCACCGCACCAACAAGATCGGCACCTTGCACGTGCGGATCATCTCGAGGCTCGTGGAGCCGACGAAGAGTGACCGCAACCTTGAATGTCCTGAGGCGCCCATCACGAGGTGATCGAAGTCGGCCTCGTCGATCAGCTTGCCGAGAGCTTCTTCCGGCTGGCCGGGAAGAATGCCGGTCTCCGCCTCGAATCCCGCAGCCGACAGCATAGCTTTCGCGTCTTCGAGCCCTTTCTTCGCCGCGTCCGTCGCAGATCCAACCGTGACGATCCTAATGCGGAGACCTGTATAGAGCGGAGAGCGGGCGACGTAGTCGACCGCCCGCATGGCGCTCGCACTGCCGTCGTAGGCGATGAGCACCTTACCGATCGGCCGAAAGGCGCGCGAAGCAACAAAGAGCGGCTTCGATGCAGCGCGCAGGACGCGTTCAAGGTTCGAACCGAGATGTCCCTTGGCGAAATCAGCAGCCTCGCCGCGCTTGCCGATCAATATCATCTCCGCCTCGCCTTCTTTCTCGGAGATCGCCTCGATCAGGTCGCCGTGGCGCAGGTGTTCGGTCGCCTTCACGTCGGCCGCATCAAGGAGCGCCTTGGCATCCTCGAGGATTGCGCGTCCGCGGGTGAGGGAAAGCTTCGCCCGCTGCTCGTCGAGGCTGGATAATTCCTCCAGCAGGGCGCTGCGGGCACCCAGGGAAATCGCGCCGGACAGGTCCGAACCCGCGCCGCCTTCACGGCGGCCGAGCACGTGCATCAGCTCGACGGCATAGCCACCACGTTCCGCGATCCACGCGGCATGGTCGCAGACGCTCTTCGAATAGGTGGAACCATCCACCAGGGCGATGATCTTCTTGGTCATGACGTCTCCTCCCTCAATGCGCCATCAGCTTGTCCATCGCGCCGGGCTCGTCATGCACGGCAAGCCTATCGACGATGGTCTTCGATGCTTCGTTCATACCGACGATTTCGACCTCGGACCCGTCCCGGCGGAACTTCAGCACGGCCATGTCGAGTGCGGCGATCGAGGAAATGTCCCAGATATGTGCTTGGCTCACATCGATCACCACGCGGTCGGCGGCTTCCTTGAAGTCGAAGGCGTCCATGAAATCTTCCGCCGAGGCGAAGAAGAGCTGCCCCTGGACATGGTAGGTCCGCACGCGCCCGTCGTCGGAGAGAGACGAGGTGACCCGGAAGAGCTGCGCGATTTTGCCCGCGAAGAAGAGGCCTGAGAGCAGCACGCCGACAAGCACACCAATGGCGAGGTTGTGGGTGTAGACCACCACCGCGACCGTCGCGAGCATCACGATCGACGAGGAGCGCGGGTGCGTCTTCAACTGCTTGATCGAGGACCAGGAGAAGGTGCCGATCGAGACCATGATCATGATCGCCACGAGCGCGGCCATCGGGATCTGCGCGACGAGGTCGCCGAGCGCCACCACCATGAACAGCAGGTAGACACCGGCGGCGAAGCACGACAGACGTCCGCGGCCGCCCGATTTGATGTTGATGATCGACTGGCCGATCATGGCACATCCCGCCATGCCCCCGATGAAGCCGGTGGCGGTGTTGGCAAGGCCCTGACCGATGCATTCCTGGTTCCGGTCCGACTTGGTGTCGGTCAGATCGTCGACGATGTTCTCGGTCATCAGGCTCTCCAAGAGACCGACGACGGCGACGGCCGCTGCGTAGGGCAGGATGATCGTCAGTGTCTCAAGGTTGAGCGGGATGTCCGGAATGAGGAAGACCGGCAGCGTGTCGGGCAGCGCGCCCATGTCGCCGACGGTCCGCACGTCCCAGCCCGTGACCATCACCACCGCCGTCAGGAGGATGATCGTCACCAGCGGCGATGGCACCGCTTTCGTCAGGTATGGGAAGAGATAGATGATCCCGAGACCGGCGGCGACGAGCGGGTAGGTCAGCCAAGGCACGCCTGTGAGTTCGGGGATCTGCGCCATGAAGATCAAGATCGCCAGCGCGTTGACGAAGCCTGTCATCACCGAGCGGGAGACAAAGCGCATCAGGTGGCCGAGCCGCGCGAAGCCGGCGGCGATCTGGAGAAGGCCGGCGAGCACCGTGGTCGCCAGCAGGTATTCGAGACCGTGATCGGCGACGAGCGTGACCATGAGCACGGCGGTCGCCGCTGTCGCGGCCGAGATCATGCCGGGCCGGCCGCCGGCGATGGCGGTGACGACGGCGATTGAGAAGGAGGCGTAGAGCCCGACCTTGGGGTCCACGCCGGCAATGATCGAGAAGGCAATTGCTTCGGGGATAAGGGCGAGCGCGACGACGATGCCTGCAATGAGGTCGCCGCGCACGTTACCGAGCCATTGGCGCCGGTAGGCGTTGAGGTTCATGTTTGAGTTGTCCCGTTCCAGTTCGGTCCGGCAGCTTCGCCGCACCGGTCATCTTGCAGATATTCTTGGTTGGCCCGGCGGATCGGCGGCCGGGAGAGCCACCCGGGGGATCGCACCCCAGGTCCAGATGATTGTGTCGCAGATAGCGGGCAGACTTCGGAAGTGCAACCAAGTGAGCGCACTGGACGCGATATACGCGCGCCGCAGCTGGTCGACCCGGCCGGATGTCTTCATTTACGAAGCTGAAGCTTCAGCTTTTTTTCGTGGATAAGCGGGTAATCTTTTGTGACGTTAGCAAATGCAGTATCGTCTTGGTCTATCGTATCGGATGCCTCGACCGATTCATAAGCAACCACCAGGGCCTTCTTCCACGATCCAAATTTGCGCACGACGGTATCAGCGGAAACGCCATAGCAATTCGATTGAAGATCCGAACGGAAGGGGCGCCTTCCTTCCGTCGCAAGCGTGTGTTCCCAAACCTTAATCACGACATCAATTAGCTCGCGTTCCGTTGCCTTCATGAATTTTGAGTACTCAAGTCCAGCAGCCTGCAACGCAGATCGAAGGGAACCGAATTTCTTGTTTACTACCGCATAGGAAAGTCGTCCGAAATTATCGATGTCTTGCTTCGAAACGGTTGCCTTACCCGTCACTGATGAAATGCGCTGCAGCTCCGAGACAATGTCCGATTCATCGTAGCTCTCTAGAAAATCGATGCTAAAGCCTTGCTTATCAGACATGCGAACTCCTTAGGCGCCGTAGGCAGCCTCACGATAGGCGAATTTCGCTACTCGTACTAGCTAACGGCAGTTCCTTGCAAGCTGGGGCAAAGCAGATCGGTCAGCGCCTCCCATGCCTCGGGCCGCGCCGGGCCGCCTTCGATCACGACATGATCGACGAGCCAGCTTTCCAGCCCGCGGCCCCACGCCCAGACATCGATCTCGATCCGGTCCTTCTGCACGTCCGCGCCCGCGGTCAGGAACAGACCCTTGTCCGGCACGGTCCCCGCCGGCCAGTCCTCGCGCCGCTCGGCGATCCGCTGCCAGTCCGGCGCGTCGCCGGTCTCGATCCAGGTCTCCCCGAGCACCGTGTTGCGGAACACGCGCTCGGCCTCGTCGGACCCCGTCGCCGTTTCCTTGTCGCGCGCGATGTCGGCCCAGCTCTTCCACCCCGGCGGCGAATAGAGCGCCGAGAGATGAAACCCCACCGTCCGCGCATCGCGAGGCTCTGCGGTGGCCCGCCATTCGCCCGCAGCCAGCATCGCCGGCTTGTGGTGCTCTTCGATGGGCTCGTCGCAAGCGTCGCAATGGTACGCCGCCGTCTCCGGTTTGCCCTTCTCCCAGCGCAGCCGTTCGAACCGCAGCCACTGCATCGCGCCGCAATGCGGGCACGAAACGAAGAAGCGGCGCTGGTCGCTCGCCTCGTATTCCCGCTCGATCCGGCTGACGCCGCGGATCGTCGGCGTCGAGACCAGGAAGACCTTGCGCCGGTGCGCGAAGGTTAGCGAGCGCGCCTCGGCGAGTCCGACCGGATCGCCCTCCTCGTCGGCCGATCCGTTCGCCGCCGACGCGCCGGTCGAACCCTGGCGGCTCTGGGGCGATCCCGACTGGGGCATGGAGCCGGATGCGGATCCGGAAGGCTACATGATCGGCGCCTGGACGGAGTTCCGCTAGTGGCGGCCGGAGATGGAGTCGGGGCTTCACCCCCCTTCGTAGATATCGAGCCAATTCTCCCACGCGACGGCGAGGGCATCTTCAAGCCGGGCGTCACCCAATTCAGACAATCGTTCCCGCAGGGCGGCGCGGGTAGCGTCGTGCAGGTCGTACGCGCCCCGCGACATGAAGAAGCCATAGATACAGAAAGCCAGTGATGCCTCCGGCTCCAGGCCTTGCGGGATCGGGTCCGCGTTCCAGTTCTCAAGGTAATTGTCGAGTGCCCGTGCAATCTCTTCAGGTGTCTCTTCCGGACGCCGACGCGCAGCTTCCTCTCGGGCGTCGTCTTCGGCCTCGCGCTTCTCGTGGATAGCCGCGAGCGTCCCCCGGTGCCCCTCCGCCAGCATCCTCCGCACCCAACTCCGCGTGCAGCATCCATCGCTCATGTAGGGGCCGAAGCCCAATTCTTTACGGCGGCCATCGGTGCGCGCGATGTAATCGGGGGACATCGGGTTGATGCCCCGGGAACGAGCGCGGGCATCCGCACCACTGTCATGATAGAAGTCATATTCTTCGGGAAAAAGCCGGCCATGCCACAACTGTACCTCATCATCGAAGACCCGCTCCTCGGCCTCGCGCCGGTCGACTTCGGCCACCTCCTCGGGCGTCAGGCCCGCACGCGCCTCGCGGTAGCGGCGCAATTCCTCCTTCTTCATTCGGTTCATCGTGCCCTCCTCATCCCTGGATCGTGAAAAGGTTTTCAGCCGAGAAAGCCGCTTCGCCCCGCCAGCGGTAGACGCAGGCAGTGTCCGGATAATCGAGGCATGCGGCGTTTGCTGCCTCGATCCGCGGCGTTCCCGTCATCTTGTAGTGGCCGGCGATGACCGGCGGCACCCCGACAGGATAGGGCGGCACCCCCTGACACACCGGAATCTCGCCCTCGGGCAACTGGCTCACGTCGGGCACCGACAGCGCCGCCTCCCGCCAGAGCCGCGCCTCGGGCCGCCACCAGGCAAGGCGAACATGGTGCCGCAGATGGTTCTTGCTGTCGCGGAAACCGGGGTGGTCGTCGCCAAGATGAGCCTCCGGCCCCGACACCAGCCGCTGGACCGCGCGGCCGAACTCACTGCTTTCGGCGGCGATTTCGGGAAGGTCGGCGCGGGTGAGCTGGCCCTCGGGTCGACGGGCAGCCACCATCTCGACAGCTGCCTGGTCCCAGCAGGCGTGAACCAGGCGCAGGCCCCCCAGATCCAGCCAGAGCGGCAGTTTCAGGAACCAGTCGGTCCAGACCCGCGCCTGCGGCGTGTTCGCACCGAACTGTCGCAGGAAGCTCTTATGTTGTTCGCGGTTCTTGCCGCTGTGTTCACGCAGCGGTCGCCCCTCCGTTCCGTCGGTGTGGTACAGGATCGCATTCAACTCGTGGTTGCCCATCACGGCAACGGCGCGACCGCTGTCGATCAGCCTGCGCACCGCAGTCAGGACGGCAGCATCGTCGGACTCGCGGGTGGCGCTGCCGGCATCGATAAAATCTCCCAGGAAGGCGAGTGGCGCCCCCGGCTCGAGCGCCGCCAGCGTCGCATCGAGGCGGGCGATGTCGGCGTGGAGGTCAGGGATCACGTCCCGGTGGTTCATTGGTCCAGTCCCAGTGCCGCGGCCGATATTCCGCGCATCCATAGGGATCCGCGGCGATACGCCTCCTCCAGTGCCTCCATGGGATTCCCCGCAAGGTCGAAGCGCACGGCCCTGTCAGGGGTGTAGTTCATGACAAATCCGGTCACGCGACCGAAGCCCGGGATCATCGGAGGCAGGCGCGCAGCGACGTAGCCGGGCCAGGCCGGCTCCGGCAGGTCGTCCGGGGGATCGATGTAAAGTCGCTTTTCGGCCCCGGTCAGGGCAGCGACAAAGATGGGCTGTGGGATCTCCCGCGTCGTCGTCAGCACCGCATGCGGCCGGAAGGAGGCGCGCCATGCGTCGTCGATCCGCTTGTAATAGCGCGCCCGGCTCGCCTTGATGGCGACATCGATCTCCTCCACGGGGACTTCCAGCGCCGCCGCCAGTTCCCGCCGGTGGTGCACGACGCCCTTCATATCATCGCGGCGGATGCGGTCGAGAAGCGCGCGACCCTTCCCGACGTTGCGGATGCCAAGCTCGTCGTTGAGCGCCTTCACGCCCACCTGCCGCTCGACCATACGCCGCTCAAGCAACTCGGACAAAGTCTCCAGGCCGTTCACCATCCCTGGTAGCGCTCCTTCAACGCCTTAAGATCCCTACCCCGCGCCGCATTGTCCAGGTCTCGTGCCAGCCGATCGATAAGATCTGCGCACTCAATCCTTTGCCGCCAGGGATGTTCCATGGCCGCGTCAGGATACATCAGCCCCAGCAGGTTGCCGGCGACCGCTCCAGTGCTGTCGCTGTCGCCCGAATGCGTCACGGCAATCCTGAGCCCCTCCTCGAAGGAGGAGGCCGCAAGCGCGGCATAGAGTGCAATCGCCAGCGCCTCCTCGGCCACCCAACCTTCGCCCAGGGTTGCCACCGTCTCGGGCCTGCCGTCGCGGGGGGCGTCGAGAGCAGATCGCAAGGCGCCGTCGGTCTCGTTTCCGAACCGGCCGAGCAACTCTCGCGCCGCTTCTTCCGGCTCCTGCCCCTCCAGGACGGCATTGAGGAGAAGCGCCCATGCCGCCGCAGCCTCCTGTCCCGTTGGGTGGCCGTGTGTCAGCGCAGAGCTTTCGGCGGCGATATCAGCTACCTGCGCGCCCCCGAACAACCCCACTGGCGCGACGCGCATGATCGTCCCGCAGCCCTTGGAGTCATTGCTGGCAGCCTCCCCGAACGCTCGTGCGGACTTCAGGGCGGTAAGGCAGGTGATCCCGGGGGCCCGGCGACGATGCAGCCTCTGGTCCGCCACGAGGCCTCCGGTGCCGACCTCGAGGGCCGGCCGCTCGCCCTGCGTCATGAGCCAGCGCAGGAGCGCGTGGTGAATGACGCTCGGCGGATGGCAGATACCCTTGCTCGCGCTTCTCACTGCTGCGCAAATCAGTCCCTCGGCCGTGAACAGCGTCATCTGCGTATCGTCGGTGACTGCTCCCACTCGGCCGTCATGCGGCAGCATCCGATCGACACCGGTCGGAAAGAGGCCGCGGATTTCGGGAAGGCTCGTGAATTCGATCTCGGCCCCGAGAGCGTCTCCGATGGCACCGGCGAAAAGAGATGCCCGTATGCGCTCGGCCCGCCGGTCGGGCAGAGCGGCACGTTCGGCAAGAAACCTCTCCTGTGCCGCCGTCTCGATTGCGTTCTGTCTGGCGGCGCGGATGCGTTCCATCGCTCGCGCGGCCGTATCGCCGCGCTCGATCAGCAGGAGTGCCGCCATCGTTCCCGCACGACCCAGACCTCCACGACAATGCACCACGACTTTCTGCCCTGCATCGAGCCGGCGGTGCAGGGCACGGGAAATCTCTGGCCAGGCCGCCAGGGAACCTTGATCGGGTACGCCCAGATCCGGCACCGGGAGGTGATGCCAGGCCATTCCCGATTTCCTCACAACATCGCCCAGCCCCTCCGCGCCGAGGTCGCGCAACTCGTCCGGCTCGACCAAGGTCACTACCGCCGCAGCTCCCCAGGCGCGGAGCGCCGCAACATCGGTCTCAAGGTCCCGATCCCAGGCGTGGCCGAATACGGCGGGGCCTTTCTTGCCGGGGCAAATGGTAAGTCCCAATCGGCCCGAGCCGACCGCGAGGTCGTTCACGTAAAGAGGATGGGTCTGGCTTGTGCGCATGATCGGATCTTCCATTGGATATCGGACCTCTGCGCCGGATCGGGGCGGCGCGATCCAGGGCCTGCCGGTCGATGTGCAGCTTCGAACGACAAAGCGGAGACCGCAATAGTCTCGTGCGGTTGCGGTTGCGGTGGCCGTGGTCACGAGTGACCCCGGGGACTTGTGCCTCCCACGGCGGCCCCATACGAGGACGCCTGAAGAGGCGACATTTCCTATTGGCGGCTCTGGCACGATCCCGACTGGGGCATGGAGCCGGATGAGGGTCCGGAGGGCTACATGATCGGCGGCTGAACGGAGCTCCGCTAGTGGCGGCCGGGGGATCGGCCCCTGCCCTGCTCCAGCCGCTCCAGCAGGTTCCTCACAGTGGACACGTGCCAGCGCCCGCCTCGGCGGGTCCGGATGCCGCGGGCGTTCATCTGAGCGGCAATGGCGCGCAGCGTCGTGTGCCCCTCAGCACGCCAATCGCGGGCAGCATTCCGCCAACGGCCCAGCCATCCACGGAGTAGCGGTTCTTGTCAAACCGGACGAGACAGGTCTTCGAGACCGACGCCGGCACGGCATGGAAGCCGTCGAACGGACCACGTAGGGCACAAGGCTCGCGCGCTCGTCCTGGAACACATCCCAGATCGTTCGATCTCGAAGCTCCTGATGCGGATTGGCCTTGGCCCAGGCAACACAGCGGTCCTCGAGCCAGGCGTTGAGCTCGGCGTAGCTCCTGAACTTCGGTCGGGGCACGAAGAACCGCCGTCGGACAACACCGACCTGGTTCTCGACCTGTCCCTTCTCCCAGCCGGATGCCGGGGTGCAGGCGACGGGATCGACGAGGTAATGCCCGCACATCTGCTGGAACCGGCGGTTGTAGGCGCGGTCTCGACCGACGAAGATCGTGTCGACCGCGGTCTTCATGTTGTCGTAGATGCCCCGCGTGCAGGTGCCCTCGAAGAAGGCGAAGGCCTTGTCATGCGCGTCGAAGACCATCTCCTGCGTCTCGCGGGGATACCGGCTCCGGAGGTCGTGCAGTGGCCGGCTCCGCCATCCGGAGCCACTGCGCCGACCACCCCGGCCGTAGCCACCAAAGCCGCATGCACTAAAACTGAACCCGGACCACTACATTGGGACAGGTCAAGCCTGCCACTATGCTCTCACAGCACAATCAGTTAGGCACGAACTCCCCCTAATCCGGGATTGCCTTGAGGTTGCCTCTCAATTCAACGGATGTCTTGGGACCGAAGATGCTGCGAGCACGTGGCGAAGACCCGAGGTCCCTCTTCAGGTCCGAGACCGATCTCCATTTCACTCTTTCCCGATTTCTGGTCAGGCCGCGGCCATCAACTAGGTCACGCAGCTTCTCCTGTGCTTCATGCGACAAGCCCACAGCGTATCCCGTGTAGCAATACTGTTCACCATTCAGTGCACCAATGTCGCTGTGATCACTCTCTTCGAGCTCGGGGATCTTTTTCGGCGCCTGTGTGAGGAACTCGGTATCGAGCTCTTCGACCTCGTCCCACTCAAAAAAGGATAGCTTCTCCTTGGCAGATCGCAGCCAAGGACTCGGCTCTCCGTGATACGATAAATAAAGGTCATTCTTTGCGCGCGTCATTGCAACGTACAGTCGGCATCCATGGCGATACATCTCGTCGGCTGGTGTATCATGCGGCGGCAACACGCCTGCGCAGCAGTTGACGATAACAACCAGGTCGAATTCGTACCCCTTGGTCTGCTCGAGATCGGAAAAAACGAGCTTCTCGTGCAGAAATCCTCCGCTGCCATCGAGGGCCTGCAGGTCAAGTTTCTTCGCAAATCTCTCCACTTCGCACGTTGAGTACCCGGCAAGAGCAATACAGCAATTTGCGTTTGGATGTTGCTTCAGGTGTGAACTGATAACTGTCCTTGCATATCCGATTTCCTCTTCCAGAGACCCCGCTTTCAGCACGAGGGGTTCATTCGAGGAACGATTGGCATATTTGGGGTCGAGGATCTCAAGATCCTTTTCAGGACGATCCAGCATTTCATCATGAAGGTTCTGGTACAGAACATGATATGCCGCCTCCAGAATCTGTCTTGTGTTTCGATAGTTGCGCTGGATCCGGCGTCTCCGACCGCCGATATCGATTCCGGCTTCCGGAAGAATACGATGCTTGGGCAGGATGTGTTGGGCGATGTCCCCGCACAGGAAGATGTCGTTCCGACCTGCTGGCACCAATTGCCGAAGGATCGAAAGCTCCATTGTTCCGAAGTCCTGCGCCTCGTCGATTACGACCCTTGTGAAGCGATTTGAGAGCTTGTCCTTGTAGCGCAAGAGGGCAGTGGTCAGGCCGAGATAGTCGATGACCCCGACGGCCTCCATCTTCTGCTCCCAGCCGTCGAGCCCCATAAGGATGGCTCGACGCCACTCCTCCTGGATTGGATGAGTGCGACCCAGTCGCTGGGTCTTCTTGGAGTCGGCATAGACAGTTCTTGTATCTGGAGACAGCGCCGTACGGATCCAGTCGAACTCCTCGCGAAGATAGGTCTCCGAGTTGATGCTCTGCGCGCAAAGGCTTTGGTGTATCGGGACCAGCACCTCTGCAGTCCGGGAGTTTGTCCAGCAGCGGTAATACTCCCTGAACACCTCATCGATGTGTTCATTGAGCTTCCATGAAACAGCGTCGTAGTAGTGCACCCTGTCGGGCTCGAACTCGCCGAGCAACTCTTGGCACAACTCGAAGAAAGACGTCACCTTCACACGAGACCTGATCTCCGTACTGTCCGCTGCAGCGTCTACCAGCTTTGAGATCAGGCCCGCGAGGCTCCTGTTCAAAGTGACCAGAAGAACCTTCTCGCCGTCGCTGGAACCGGCAAGCCGAAGCGCACGACGTACTGCAATGCAGGTCTTGCCGGAGCCGGAAACACCGGAGAGCTGCGAAGCGCCTTCGAAGTCCTCGTCAACGATCCTTTCCTGTTCAGGATGCATGAACAGCATCCACTCAAGATGATCACCCTCTAGGGAGAAGCGTTTGAGCCATTCGTCATATTCCTCGGATCCGACTACAAGCCGCCTGATTGTGTCGCCGTCCTTGACCGCGAGGACTTCAGACACCTCACTGCTTTCGATCGTCTTCGTCCTGCCAAGGAACTCATCAAGACGTAGCTCGGCGTTCTCGACATCATCGGCAGCCAGATGGCACAGAACGTCCTGAACGAGGTTCCGTCTGTCTGTAGCCGGGATGCCCTCACAGACCGCCTGAATTTCGTTGGCCGATACGGTTCCACCCAGCTGGCTCAACTTCACCACTATCCGCCCCGGCACACCCTCCAGGAGTTCGTCAACACGAGATGCAGACAGCTTCTCGAGGATGGGTCCTTCAGACGGTTTCGGAGAGGGAGACAACACGACGCCCAGCTCTGGAGCAGACTTGTAGATTGGGCGAAGAGTGCCGGCCTCCGTATCGAAGACCACCTCAAGGCCCCTGTTTCTGTTCAACCAGTCCTCACAGGAGTCATGGTTGCCGACAAAAAGCAGAACTATGCACTTGTTGGCTTGTTGTGTGATCAGACGAAAACCATCGCCAAGATCAAATTTCACGCATGACTTTATTCTGCTCTCGCCATGATTTGTGATCGGAAACCTTTTGAGGTCATCCAAGCCGCTATGATTGATTGCCTCGATAATTCCTGATGCCTTTTCAAATCGCTTCCTGTTCTGCCCGCCCAACCTAAACAATTTGTGGAGGGAAGAATCAAAATCCTTGTGTCTGAGCAGCGCGAGGCTACGCTCTTCCGATTTCGTCCTGTGAGCTTGTTCAGGCATGAACTGACCTCATTGGGCTCTTGCTTTTTGCTGCAAACTTGGCTTCGACCGGCGATGGCATCTTGCAGCTTCAATTCCAAACGCCGGCTTCATGAACGGCGTCTCCAGGAACTGCTCGTCGATCCGCCGCATCAGGCCGAGGTTCTGTTCGGTCTCGCCCGTGGGGGTGTAGTTGAAAGACGATCGCGCGATCGACAGCAGCTTGCACTGCTGGCCGATCGACAGGTCCGGGTGGTCCGGCTCGATCATGCCACGCCTCACTTCTCGATCCAGGGCTTCAGCTTTCGTTCCCAAAAAGAGTTGGCCACCGCCAGCGCCCCGATCGTGGCATGGAGTTCCTTGGTAGTCCCTCATTCTTAGCGGGGTGCATGCGTAGAATTCACGCGGCCATTTTGTCGCTTCGCGCCCCCTTCGGGAGCAGTTTCTGGGTGGGTGTGATGCCGCCGATGCCCATGTTCGGGCGGTCGTTGTTGTAAGTCCAGAGCTATTGCGTGGCGAAGTTCTGTGCCTCCTCGATGGTTTCGATGATGTATTGGTCGAGCCATTCATGGCGAACGGTGCGGTTGTAGCGCTCGATATAGGCGTTCTGCTGCGGCTGTCTGCGCATCCAGCCGAGCGGCTTCTATGCGTGGGTAAAGTCGCCGATCAGCAAGCGCGCCCAGGAAGACGTCCGCCAGACCGAGTTGCTGAAGGAGGCCTGGGTCGAAAGTGGTAAGGTTTACGGGCACCGCAAGCTCCACGACGATCTTCTCGACCAAGGCGAAAGCGTCTGTCTGAACCGCGTGGCCCGTCTGACCAAGCTGGCAGGGATTACGGCGCAGATCGGTTACAAGCGCCGCCACCGAAAGAAAGCCGATGGCGAAGGCCCCTGTGACGTTCACGACCATCGTCCCCCAAGGGAAGGTCTCGCCGATTCCGCGAGCGACCAGTCCGGAAACGGCGAACCGGGCGACACCGCCTGCCGCGCTGCCGAGGGCGACCCAGAGTATCAGGTGGGGGAGATCATCCATCAGTCCTGCACGTTCCCGCTCTCGGCGGTATTCGCACGGGTCTTCGCCGCCGACAGGACCGAGAAGATCATGACCGCGAGGCAGCCGCCGAGAAGCACGGCCCCGCCGATCAGGGGCGAGACGCCCGCGATGTCGATCACCCCGGCGGCGATGACCACGACCACAAGGATCGCGGCGGAAAGACGCGCGTCGCCGACAAACATGCCGACGAGTTCCGCAAGGACGTCCTTCAAAATCATCATCTCGCGGCCTCCGGTTGCCTGGAGCGGGCGACCTGTGCGGCAAACAGGCCCGCGCCGAGGAAGAGCGCCGCGAAAACGAAGAGCGCGAGATCGGCCCCGGGCCATTCGAGGCCCAGCCCTTCGCCCGTCCAGAAGACGCCGAACGCCGAGAGCATGACGCCGACGCCGAATTTCAGGGTGTTCTCGGGCACGCGCGACAGGGGCCTGTGCACGAAGGCCCCGACCGTCAGCACGAGCGCACAGGCCGCAAGCGCGCCGAGGCTCGCAGGCCACAAGAGGCCTCGACCGGCCCCCACCGCGATCACGATGAAGACGACCTCCAGCCCTTCGAGCAGGACCGCCTTGAAGGCGGTGATGCCCGCGATCCAGTCGAGCGAGGTCTTCTTCCGCCGGGCTTCCTCGCCGAGACTGGCGGATTCCGAAGCGAAGATCGCATCCTCGTCATGCAGCGGGATGACCCCGGCCGCCCTGAGCGAGGCCTTGCGCAGCCACCCGATGCCGAACAGCAAAAGAAGCACGCCGATGACGAGTTGCAGGAGATGAAGCGGCACCCGATTGAGGAGAGGGCCGAGCGCGAGCACGATCGCGCCCAGCACTCCGAGTGCTGCGCCGGTTCCAAGAATGGCGGGACGCCAGCCGCGCAGCGTCGCCACCGCAAGAATGATCGTGAATGCCTCGACCACTTCGACGATCGAGGCGAGAAACGCCGATCCGATCGCCGGGGCTGCGGTGGACCATATCAACATTCCTCGAACTCCTTCTGTTCTTGCGCCTGGATCAGTCCCAGCGTCTGCTTTCCATCAAAGCCTCGGATCGGCTGATGCCGATATCGTCGAGTTGCCAGTCTTCGAGTTGCGCCAGGCGGGTCCGCTGACGCTGGCGATCCAGCCAGAGGCGCAACCGCGACGGCGCCTCCGACAGATCTTCAGGCGGAAACCGCGGGAAGAAGGCGGTGAGAGCTTCGGTCCTGTTTGAAGAGGCGCTCATGGATGTCATCCGTTCTCTTCATGGGCGTCGAACACCCGACGCGCATAATCGTCGAGGACCGCCTCGCATGCTTTCAGCCGTTCCTCCGCCTCAGCGGCGCGCGTGCCGCCGTAGAAGTCCAGCTTGCGGATCTTGGCCAGCCAGCCCTGCAGCTTCTTGAGATCGACATCGTTCTCTTCGAGCTCCGCATAGGTGTAGTGGTTCGCCGTGATCTCCTTTGCGACCTCGCGTTCGAAGTCGTCGCATTTGTCGATGAATTCTTCATAGGCCGCATCGCGATCGGCCTTGAAACGGACGATAACCTTGTCCTCCTGCCCTGCGTCCAGCCCGAGGGTCTCGAGGATGACGCTCTCGCCATGGGCCTCGCTTATGTCGTTCGCCAGCATCTTCAACCGCCGGACGTGATCGTCCGTCTTCGGCAGGAGGCACACGCCGTTCTGCAGGTAGATCGCGCCCATGCCCTTCAGCTTCCGCCAGACGGAGATGCGTTTTGCCGCCGGTTCGGGCGGGACCTTGTAGGTCAGCAGCAGCCAGATAACATCACTCATGAGAGCGATTATATGGTTACTGCTGTTACATTGCAATGGTGACGCAGAACGCATTTATCGTGACGCCTGCCGCGGCCAACCCAGCGAGCCACAGAACACCCTTCAGACGGAGTTGCCGCTGCAAAGGTGGAGCCCGTCACAGTCAGATTGAAAGACCCACGCCAGCGGTAACGAGTAACAGAGCGACCAGCCAAGGTGGTACTTTCCAAGCTACAAGCAGAATGAACCCCGACAGGGCGAGCGCAAAGTCGTAAGGATCGAGGATCGCGCTGGTCCACACCGGATCGTAGAGGGCGGCGCCGAGGATGCCGACGACGGCGGCGTTGGCGCCGCGCATGGCGGCCTGCGCAATCGGCCGGGAGCGGAAGGCGTCCCAGAACGGGAGCGCGCCAATGAGCAGCAGGAAGCCCGGAAGGAAGATCGCGACAAGTGCGATCGCCGCCCCGGCGAGGCCGTTCGGCTCAGGGCCCATGACGGCGCCCAAATAGGCGGAGAAGGTGAAGAGCGGACCTGGGACGGCCTGCGCGGCGCCGTACCCAGCAAGGAAGGCGTCGTCGCTCACCCAGCCCGGCGGCACGACCTCCGCCTGCAGGAGCGGCAGGACCACGTGGCCGCCGCCGAAGACCAGCGAGCCGGCGCGATAGAAGGCGTCGAACAGGGCGACGCCCTGCGCCGTGCCGGCGGCGAGGGGCAAGAGGACCAGCAGCAGAAAGAACAACGCGAGCGAAACCAGACCGACCCGTTTCGGAACTGCGAAGGTCAGATGGCCGGAGACGGGCGCGGCCGCGCCCCGGCAGAGGATCAGGCCGGCGACCCCGCCCCCGACGATGGCGGCGATCTGACCGACCGAGCCGGCCGCGATGACGACGATCAGCACGGCGGCGAGCGCGATGCTCGCCCGCGCCCGGTCCGGGGCCAGGCTCTTGGCCATCCCCCAGACCGCCTGCGCGACGACGGCGACCGCGACCACCTTCAGCCCGTGGATCAGCCCCGCGCCCACGGGACCGTCGAAGGCCGCGGCGCCGAGCGCGAAGAGGACAAGCAGGAGCGCAGAGGGCAGCGTGAAGGCGACCCAGGCGGCCGCGGCGCCGAGCGGCCCACCGCGGAGCAACCCCATCGCGAAACCGACTTGGCTCGAGGCGGGTCCGGGCAGGAACTGGCAGAGCGCGACGATACCGGCATAGCCGGCTTCGTCGATCCACTTCCGGCGCACGACCAGTTCGTCGCGGAAATAGCCGAGATGGGCGATGGGTCCGCCGAAGGAGGTGAGGCCGAGCTTCAGGAAGGCGTGGAAGACCTCGCCCGCCGCCCCCTGCGGCCCGGGCCTATCCGTCGCCACCGTCTCCGGTGACGACCTCACGAAACAGCTCCCGGATCTTGTCGTGCGCCATCCAAAGCGCCTCGATCCCGTATGGCGTGGCCCGGTAGATGCGGCGGTGCGAGCGGCCGGCGCGCTCGGTGCGGGATACGAGGTAGCCCTTGCGCTCCATGGCGTGAAGCATCGGATAGAGCGTGCCGGGACTGACCTTGTAGCCGTGCCGCGCAAGCTCCTCGATCATCCACTGGCCGTAGATGTCGCCCTCCGCGGCGTGATGTAGCACGTGGAGGCGTATGAATCCCGACAGCAACTCCTGATGTTCCATCTCGCGCAATTCCCATGGCGTTCCCTCGTTAACGAATCACGATATCGGGAACCGACATTATAGAGGAATGTTCACCGCGCAACTCGCCGTCAAATGAGCGGCGGGTTGCAGTTTTACAAAGCGACAGGAGAGTCACATGGGCAGCGAAACAGACCACAATCCGCAGCATCACACGCAGAAGATGCAGAGCCGTCTGCAGGAGACGATGGACCACCTGCGCGCAGACATTGAGAAGGTGGACGAACCGCAGCTCAAGGCGATGTTCGAGACCGCCGCCGAGGTGCTGGCCGGCCTGAAGAAGGCGTTCGGCGACTATGAGAAGATGAACGAAGCTGCGTGGCGAGTTTACATGCGACCTCAGCGCACTTGATTGAAGCGCAACTTCGCGATTGCTTCCGCATCACCGCGTAGTCGGCCATAATCTCCGCGATCATTGATCCCTCCGGTAGCCGGGCCAGTTCCTCGGCACCCATTGCCTGGAACTCCCGGCTGTACTCGACGGCGGGCGGACAGGCCCGGACGCAGCCGCGGTCAGAACCCACCGTCGCGCAGCCGCTCAGCAAGCCGATTGCGATCGCGAGGGCGGCGAGCCGCCGCTTCCAGCATCCGGCGTTGGACGTCATTGGCCTTCTCCGTGGTTTCGAGGCGTTCGGCGAGGGGTCCCGCTCTCTCGCCAAACCGCCGGAGCGACAGCAGGAACAGGAGCACTGCCAGCGCGATGGCGCCGTAGCGCAGCGCCGCCCGCATCCATGGGCTCGTGGCGAACCCGGTGAGCAAAATGCCGATCATCGCTGCCCCCGCTTCCAGTCGTCGAGGCGGGCGTAGATGGTGACCTCGATCCCCCCGAGTGCCACGACGATGAACACCTAGCGGACGTATCGAGATACGGCACCAGCAGCAGGATCGCGGACTCAGTCTCGGCCAGGACGCTCTGTGCGACCTCGACCCCCGCCGCGCCCAGCGTCGCCATTCCGGCCGCGCTACCACCTATCATGGTGCGGCTGTCGGCGAGCGCCTCGCGTGCGGGCGGGGTTTCCGCCTCGAAGGCCGTCTCTCGGGCCAGGAACCGCTCAGCCCACTTTCGCGCAGGTGCGAGATAGACATGGATGAAGCCGGAGCGCGGATAGAATCTGAAGCCGAGGAACTCGACCTCACGCGCCGCCGCCTCGAACGCCACCGGGTCGTGGTTCGCCATGGCGATGTCAAAGGCGCCGTGCATTCGTCGGAACGCCTTGCGCCTCCGACGGCGCGGCTATCTGCGCCTTAGCAACAACGGAAGCCATCCGAAACGATCATTGGGCTCCCTCATTGGGCTACGCCTTGAGGCTGAAATTCCGGGCCTTCGTACACGGTCGATACCTCAATATCCCCCGCGATGATCGGCGATCAGCGGGGCGAGGTCCTGCGCGAAGGCATCCGCATTTGCCGCGACCGCCGCCCGCAGCGCTGCCGTTCCCTTCCCTGCCCGCCTCAGTGCTGCGGCGCCATTGGGGTTGCCGAGCCGGACCCCCCGCGCCCGCGCCGCCGCCAGGGCCTCCCTGGTGCGCAGCGAGATCGCCTCGCGCTCGGCTTGCGCGACGAGGGCCATGATGCCCACGGTCAGATCGTTCGCCTCCGGCATGTCGCAGGCCAGGAACCCCACGCCGCTGTCGCGTAGCGTCAGCAGGAAGGCCGCGTTGCGGCTGAGCCGGTCCAGCCGGGCGATGACCAGCGCCGACCCGGTCAGCCGCGCCAGGTCGAGCGCCTTCGCCAGTTCCGGCCGCACGTTCTTCCCCCCGCTCTCCACCTCCGTGAACCGGCCGATCACCACTGCCTCCCGCCCGCGGGCGAAGGCCTCGATCGCCGCCCGCTGCGCGTTCAGGCCCAGACCGGACCGGCCCTGGCGCGTCGTGGAGACCCGTTCGTAGGCGACGAGGCGGGGAGGCCGGATCATGTTCACATCTGCCAAACGTTCGTTGCGCAGGTGTGGACATCGCTCGACCCCTTCGGGAAGTGTAGCCCCGCCGACCGATCAACGCTCCCCGTCCGGCGCTATCGCCCGGGCAGGGCCATCGATGGGCTTGCCGCCGATATCGCGATCCCGCCCGTCGGGGCCCCGGAACACGACCTGCACCACCGCGGGGAGACCCCGGTCCGGCGCCTCGAGGATATCGGCGAGCCGGCTCCGCGCACTGGGCGTGATGCCGAGCTCGACCATGAACCGCCCCATCAGTTCCATCTGCTTGTTGGCGATCCCGATCCAGGGGGATTGCTGCACGTAGCCC
>Ga0189283_10237_pt1 | contig 33889 bp, 27 predicted proteins | sample N26C4minimetaG_FD_130320 | JGI IMG/M metagenome (GOLD analysis project Ga0189283, IMG submission 130320) | Marine microbial communities from the Costa Rica Dome - N26 C4 mini metaG | ecosystem: Environmental > Aquatic > Marine > Oceanic > Photic zone | place: Costa Rica: the Eastern Pacific...
CTGGTTCTTTGAACGGCGCGGCAACAACGAGGAATTCGACCGCAAGCCGCTGCGCGGGGTCGGTGACGGGTTCTGGTGGGCGGCGGTGACGATGACCACGGTGGGCTACGGCGACAAGTCGCCGCGAACCCTCGGCGGCCGCATCGTCGGGCTGATCTGGATGTTCACCGCCATGCTGATCGTCGCCAGCTTCACCGCCGCGATCGCGGCATCGCTGACGGTGGGGCGGCTGGACGGGCGCATCCGCAGCGTCGCCGATCTGGCGCAGGTGCGCACCGGCGCCGTGGCCGGCAGCACCGGCATCGACGAGATGGAGGCGCGCGGCGTCGCCCCGGCCCGCTTCGACAGCGTCGCCGAGGGGCTGACGGCCCTGGCGGCGGGACGGATCGACGCCTTCGTGCACGACCGGCCGCTTCTGGTCTGGCTGACCTCGCAGAACTATCCGGGCGAGTTGCGGGTTCTGGAAGAGCCGGTGGGCCGTCAGGATTACGGGATCGCCCTGCCCCCCGGCGCCGAGGATCGCGAGGCGGTGAACCGCGCGCTGCTGGCCTATACCCGCAGCCCGAACTGGTCGCGCCTGCTGGACCGTTACCTGGGCGGAAGCTGACGCGAGCGGGTCGATGCCCGGGTCCGCGGCACCGGCGTCTGGCGGTCACGGGATTATCTGGGACGGAGGGGTGCGGCCCCGGACGGGACCGCACCGGCCGGATTATTGCGGAATGGGCTTCATCTCGAGTTCCTCATCGGTCGCCGGAACGAAGCCGTACGAGGCGTAGATGTCCTGCGCCTCCTTCGTCGACAGGTAGTCGAGGAAGGTATCGGCGTTCCCGGGGTTACGACCGGTCTTCAGCTTGCCGATCGCGTAGCTCACATTGTCCTGCTGGTTCAGCGGCGCCGGGATCTCGACCCCCTCGATGTCGCGTCCCTCGGTCACGGCCTCCTGCACCTCGGTCGCCCAGACGATGCCGACATCGGCCAGACCGTCCTCGATCCGCTGCGGCGTCTCGCGGTGGTGGCGTTCGGTGAACCACACCTTGTCCTGCACGGCCCAGCATCCCTTGCAGTCCTTGCCGCCGGTCACCTTGTCGGTCAGGTCGAGATCCTTGAGCATCTGCAGCCCGTAGAACCGCATGATCCCTTCGGTCTGCGGGTTGGGATGCGACTGGACCAGATCGTCGCGGCCCAGATCCTCGGCCCCCTTGATGCCCTTCGGGTTGCCCTTGGCGACCATCAGTTCAAGCTTGTTGTGGGTATAGACCTTGTAGTCCGACATGAGGTCCTGACCGGCCAGCTTCTTCAGGTGGCCCAGATTGACCGAGGCATAGAGGTCGGGGTTCTGCGCGGTGTCCTGCCCGTTGATCTGGCCCTGGGCGAGGATCTGGTTGTTCAGGATCTGACCGGGCGGGATCGTCTCGACATAGATCGTCTTGATGTCGGGATTCTTGCCCTGGAAGTCCTGGATCAGCTCCTCCATCACCATGAACTGGTTCCCGGCCAGGTACATCACCAGATCGGCGGTGTAGCTGTCGCCGATCTGGCCATAGGCCACGCCGTCGGCGGTGAAGGTCCGGTAATCCTTGTCCTTGCCCGCATGTTCGTCGGCAAGGGCCGGCACGGCAAGGGCCAGGCCGATGGTGCCGGCAAGCAGGGTCTTGATGAAAGTCATTTCGTTCCTCCCTAGACAGAAATGAATCTTCAAGGTGCACGGATTCCGGGCGACTTAATATTCGAATATTTTTTGGTTTGACCGGGAAGGGCCAGTGCGCCCGCCGCCGGCCCGGGATCAGCGCCGGGGGGGGGGCCGGCCACGTTTCCGGCTACGGCTGTGGAAAGCGATCTGCCGCATGTGGAGCTTCGGCTCGGCCCTGCGGCGGTCGCGGATGAAGGCTCGCGTCATCCGCCGCGCGAGCCCCGATGACCTGCTGCACTTGCGAAACAAACCGCGACATAATAGCGGCGGCAAAGCAACATCGTTGCTATTCAGTTTTTTGAATGTATAAGAAATTTATTGGTCTGATGTCAATTTAGGAAAAGCTGAATGCTGAAGCTGGATGCCATCACGCTCAAGCAGTTGCGCGCCCTGCGCTCGATCAGCGAACAGGGCTCGATCACCGCGGCCAGCGAGGCGCTTCACCTGACGGCACCTGCGGTTCATGCGCAATTGCGGGCCCTCGAGGCCGCGCTCGACTGTCGGCTGCTGGTGCGCTCGGGCGCGCGGGGTGCGACGCTGACGGCCGAGGGCAAGGCGGTGCTGGAGGCCGCCGAAGCGGTCGAGAACCGGCTGGCGGCCTGCGGCGAGTTGATCCGTGCGCTGCGCAGCGGCCGGACCGGCGTCGTGGTGCTGGGCGTGGTCAGCACCGGCAAGTACTTCGCCCCCGGCCTCGTCGCCCGCATCGCCCGCGCCTTTCCCGAGATCGAGGTGATCCTGCGCATCGGCAACCGCGACGCGATCATCGCATCGCTGCAAAGCAACACGATTGATCTGGCCATCATGGGCCGCCCGCCCATGTCGCCCGCGGTATCGGCCCATGTTCTGGGGCCGCATCCGCATGTGCTGATCGCGGCGCCGGACCATCCGCTGGCCGCGCGGCGCGATTTCTCCGCCGCCGAACTGCTGGCCCAGACGTTCATCGCGCGGGAACCGGGGTCGGGCACCCGCACATTGATGACGCGGTATCTGGACAGGATCGGCGACGGCGCCCCCTACCGGATGATCGAGATGGGGACGAACGAGACGGTCAAGCAGGCGGTGATCGCCCGTCTGGGGGTGGCGCTGATCTCGCAGCATACGGTGACCGAGGAGCTGAATTCGGGCCGGCTGGTCGCGCTGCGCCATGCCGGTCTGCCGATCGAGCGGAAGTGGTTCCTGCTGCACCGCGAGGATCTGGACCTGACCCCGGCCAAGCGTCAGGTCTTCGACCTGATCGAGGGGCTGAACGGAGAGTTTCTGCCGGTGCTCGAACGGCCGCTGGCCGTGGCAAGCTGACCCCGGACACCTACCAGATGCCGCGCGCCCGCAGTTCCGGCCGCAGCTCGCCCGCGAAATCCAGCGCCGCCTCCCTGGGCCGCGTCACCAGGCTGACCGCGACGAACAGCCCGGTCGTGACGGTCAGCACCGTCCCGGGAAGAAGCGGGTCGAACACGCTCACGCCCGCGAACATCGCCATCCACACGGCCGTCAGTCCGCCCCCCAGAAGCGAGGCCAGCACCCCGGCCGCCGTGCCGCGCCGCCAGAAGAAGGCGCCGATGATGGCCGGAACCGTCACCACCAGCCCCGCCGCCGACAGCGCCGCCAGCTGCTCGACGATCCGCGCCTGGCTATAGGCGAAGAGCGAGGCCAGCAGCAGCACCGCCACCACGGTCAGGCGGCCGGCGAAGATCTGCGCCGCATCCTCCCCCCGCCGCCCCCTGCCCAGATCGCGCGCGACCATCGATCCCAGGGTCAGGGCGATGGAATCCAGCGTCGAGATCGCGGCCGACAGGATGCCCACCACCAGCAGAACCGCGATCCAGGCGGGGATCGCGCCCGAGATCAGCAGCGCGGGCGTGGCGGTGGCGGTCGCCTCCAGATCCGGCACGAGGATCAGCGCCGAAAAGCCCCAGATCACGGCGATCAGCGTGAAGATCAGCCCGAAGCCCAGTACCCAGGCGATCATCCGGCGCATCGAGCCGATGTCGCGCACGGCGAACAATCTCTGACTGACCTGGGGGTTGGACAGCGGAAAGAAGAACCACGGCAGCGCCAGCGCCAGGAAGGTCGGCAGGCTCCACAGTCCCGGCCCCGGCACGTCCAGCCAGGCGCCGCGCGTCTGGATCATCTCGGAAACAAAGGCGTCGGGGCCGCCGATGGCCGCCACGACGAACCCCACGGCCAGCAGGCTGGAGATGACCATCACCACCGCCTGCCCGGCATCGGTCCATGCGACCGACCGCAAACCGGCCACCAGCGTCCAGGCGATGGCCAGGACCGCGCCGATGGCAATGGACGTGCCCAGCCCGATCTGGTCGCCCGTCACCCCGGACAGAAGCAGCCCGATCCCGGCCATCTGCGTGGTGCTGTAGGGCAGCAGGAAGATCAGGCTGATCACGGCGACCAGCCGCGCGACATTGCGGTCGCCATAGCGGGCGCCCAGCATCTCGGACGGGGTGATGAACCCCCACCGCCGGCTGGCCAGCCAGAAGCGGGGGCCGAAGACGACCAGCAGCGTGAGGCCGGAAAAGTAGATCAGCTCGAATCCGAGCGCGCCCACCCCGCCGCGATAGGTCAGCCCCGTCAGCACGATCAGCATGAAGGCCGAATAGGTGGTCGAGGCATAGGACAGCCCCGCCACCATCCCGCCCAGCCCGCGGTTGCCCAGATAGTAATCGGTCGCCGTGCCGGTATTGGTCCGGGCCGCCGCCATCGCGACGACGGCGCCCGCCAAGGCAAAGGCGAGGATGGCCAGCCAGATCCAGACCTGCGTCATTCGCCGCTCCACCGTCCGATCGCTGCGGCGATCAGCGCGACGATGGCCAGCGCGAAGAGACACCAGAAGACGAAGATGCCCGCACCGGCCGGGCCGCCGCTGAGCAGGCCGTAGGGCACGGCGATCCCGGCCGTAATGGTCGCGGCAACCGCCGCAAGCCAAAGTCGGTAACTGGTCACGTCCGTCTCCTCTGTCCGCCCGGCGCCAGCCCTGGCGGCCACGGAACCTTTGCGTTCTTCTAGGGAATTCAAGCTTCTCTGTCCAATGCTGCGACGCCGCAGCGCCCGCCGCACCCGCCTGCCACGATCTTGCCCGGCGGGCACAACCCGGCGGTGAAACGGCCGGTAGCGGCGGGGGGTTGCGCCCCCGTCAGCGCCGCGCCAGTCTTCCCCCGGCGGCGTCAGGGGGACCGGATGACACAATCGAGATGCGCCGAGGCACTGGAGATCTGGCAGGCGGGGATCCGGGCCGTTGGCGGCGAGGAAAGCGTGGCCGCCGCCCTGTGCGACCGGTCCGCCCCTCGGCCCGATCTGATCCTCGCGGTCGGCAAGGCGGCCGTGCCCATGGCCCGCGCGGCCCTGGCCCGGTTTCCCGGCACCCCGGCGCTGGCGGTCACCAAGCACGGCCATGCCGACAGGGCGCCGTGGGGGCTCGAGGTCATCGAGGCCGGGCATCCCGTCCCCGATGGCGGAAGCCTGCGGGGCGGGCGGCGCCTGCTCGACCTCGTCTCCGCGGCGGGGCCGGAGGCGCGGCTGCTGCTGCTGGTCTCGGGCGGGGCATCGGCGCTCGCCGAGGTGCCGCCGCCGGGCTGGGATCTGGAGAGGCTGGCGCAGGAGAACCGCCGGCTGCTTGCCTCGGGGCTGGACATCCACGCGATGAACGCCCGGCGCCGCGAAATCTCGGGCATCAAGGGCGGCCGGCTGCTGGCCGCCTTCGGGGGCGCCGAGGCGACGGTGATGGCGATCTCGGACGTGTCGGGCGACGATCTGAACGCCATCGGATCGGGGATCGGCGCGCCGCCCCCGGCGCCCGGCTTCGCCTGCACGACACATATCGTTGCCTCGAACGCCATCGCCCGCCGCGCCGCCGCGGCCGAGGCCCGGCGCCGCGGGCACACCGTCCATACCGACGAAGAGGCGCTGTACGGCGATGTCGCCGAGGTCTCGGACCGTTTGGGCAAGGCGCTGTCGCGCGCCGCGCCGGGGGTGCATCTGTGGGGCGGCGAGCCGACGGTGGTGCTGCCGGACACTCCCGGCCGGGGCGGCCGCAACCAGGCGCTGGCCCTGTCGCTGGCGCGGCACCTGGCCGGACGGGCCGATGCGACGGTTCTGGTCGCCGGCACCGACGGCACCGACGGCCCCACCAGCGCGGCGGGCGGCTGTGTCGACGGGCAAAGCTGGGACGAGGCGCCGGCCCTGCGCGCGCTGGCCGCCGCCGATAGCGGCACCTATCTGGCGGGCCGGGACCTTCTGGTGGAAACGGGCCCCACGGGCACCAACGTCATGGATCTGGCCGTGGCGATCATCGGCTAGCCCGGGCTCAGCCCGCCAGCGTGCCCGCCACCAGGAACGGCACCGACACGGCCAGCGCGATGAAGAAGGTCGCCGCCAGCACGAACAGCCCGTCGCCGGCCAGAAAGCCGACCGCGATCAGCGTCACCGCCGCCCCCAGTAGCGACGACGAGAACGGCAGCACCTCGAGAAGCGGCATGGCCGCGCCGGCCAGAACGCAGACCGTCTGCGGCACGACCATCAGCGGCGGCGTGACCAGCGCCTTCAGCCGGCCATGGGCGTGCCGGTCCAGCCAGTCGGCGATGCTGCGCGTGTGCTTCGCGCCCTTGTGCAGGACGGGCCCCGGCACCTCGCGGCGCATGACAAAGCCCGGCAGCCACACATGGTCGCGCCGCAACAGCATCTGCCCCGCGATCAGCGCGATGGTCAGGCCCGAGAAGCTCGAGAAGAACGGGATCCCCGACAGCGGCGAGACGACCAGCAATGCGGGAACCATCATCAGCGGCAGGAACGAGGCCGGCCCGAAAGCCGCGATCAGGTCGCGCACGCTCAGCGACGGGCGGGCGGTCAGCGCGTCCAGCCGGTCGACCACGTCGCGGACCCCGTGCAGCGCGCGCGGTCCTGCCACAGCGCCGGTCGCCATAGGCCCCTCCTTCCCGCCGGTGCGGCCAATGCCGCCTCGCGGGCAATCTAGGCCGTCCGGCGCCCTGCGCAAACACCCGGATGAGGAACGCCGCCGGTCGTCGGCCGGGCGCGCCCGGGGCGGAGCCCGGGCGGTCGCGGTGTCCGCGCGGCTAGCGCGCGCCGGCGGACCCGCCGAAGAACCGGCCCTCGGGCAGATAGCCCGCCAGCCGGCCCGCCGCCGCCCATTCCCGCTCCAGCGCGGTATCGCCGATCAGCAGCACCGCGTCCGACGGCAGCCGCTCGGCCGCCAGAGGGGCCAGAACCCGCTGCCGCACGACCCCGAACGGGGCGAAGGGCAATGGCGCCGGATCGGCGCGGTCCAGCGGCAGCCCGGCCGGCAGGGGCGGCGACAGCGGCGGCTGCAACAGCGCGATCCGGCGGCAACCGCGCATCTCGGACAGATGCGCGGCCCGGTCGGCGGGCAAATCCATTTTCTCAAGATGCACCCGCAGAGCGTTGGACGAAAATAGAAATCCGACGATGTCGCGCCCCGTCGCCGCCCGCACGCCGGCATAGAGCCGGTAATCCAGGCCGATCTCTTTCGCGCGGGCCACCCTGCGGCGGATCACGTTCAGCGGAAGCTGCGGAAGCAGTTTGGCCCGCGCCTGCCCCCAGCAATGGCGCCGCCAGCTCCGTCCCGGCTCCATCGACGGGCCGCCATTGTGACCCGGCATCGTCATTGCTCCACCTCGCGCAGGCGCGCCACGTAGCGGGCCATGGTATCGACCTCCAGGTTGACCGCGTCGCCGGTCCGGGCATCGCCCCAGGTGGTGACCTGTTTCGTATGGGGGATGATGTTGACGCCGAAGCGATCGCCCGCGACCTCGTTCACCGTCAGAGAGGCGCCGTTCAGCGCCACCGATCCCTTTGGCGCGATGAACCGCGCCAGTTCGGCCGGCGCCCGGAACGTCATGCGCGTGCTGTCGCCCTCGTCGTGCAGCCCCGTCAGCTCGGCCACCCCGTCGACATGCCCGGACACGATATGGCCGCCCAGTTCGTCGCCGACGCGCAGCGCCCGTTCCAGGTTCACCCTGCGGCCGGGCCGCCAGGGCTGCCGGCCCAGATTGGTGCGCTGCACGGATTCCGCCGAAATCTGCACGTCGAACCAGGGGCGCGGCGCGCTGCCGGTCGCGATCACCGTCAGGCAGATGCCGTCGCAGGCGATCGACGCGCCGATATCGATCCCCGCCACATCGTAGCCGGTGGCGATCCGCGCCCGCAGATCGCCCTGCTGCTCGACCTCCAGAACCTCGCCCATATCCGTGATGATGCCGGTGAACATGTGACCCCCGTGCGCGGCTTGCCCGTTCTGATCTATCACCAATACACTCGGGCGCAATGATCGGGGCAGAGGTGGCATGATGCACGATACCGGTCCGCAGCCGGGCACGCGGCGCAGCTTTCTGTTCCTGCAGGGACCGCACGGGCCGTTCTTCGGTGCGCTGGCCGCCATGCTGCGCGCGGCCGGTGCCGAATGCCGCCGCGCCGGGTTCAACCGAGGCGACGCCGCGTTCTGGCGCGATGGGGAAACCTATCTGCCGCAGAGGGACGCCCCGCCCGAATGGCCGGCCCGATGCGCCGCATTGATGGCCGAACACGCCGTCACCGATCTGGTCGTCTACGGCGATACCCGGTTCGTCCATGCCGCGGCCATCGCCCAGGCGCGCAGGGTGGGCGTGACCGTGCATGTCTTCGAAGAGGGCTATCTGCGGCCCTATTGGGTGACCTACGAACGCGGCGGATCGAACGGGCATTCGCGGCTGATGGACCTGTCCGTGGCCCGGATGCGCGATGCGCTGGCCCGCGCCGAATGCGACCATGTCGAGGCGCCCGCCCATTGGGGCGACATGCGCCACCACGTCTGGTACGGCGCGCTGTATCACGCCTTCGTCCTGCTCGGGAATGGCGGCTATCCGAATTTCCGGCCCCACCGCGCGCTCGACGTGCGCGCGGAGTTCCGGCTGTATCTGCGCAAGCTGCTGCTGATGCCGCTTCTGTGGGCCGACCGCGTCGGGGCGACGGCGCGCATCCGCCGGGGCGGCTTTCCCTACCACCTCGCACTGCTTCAGCTCGAACACGACGCATCGTTCCGGGACCATTCGCCCTTTGCCAGCATGGGCGAATTCACCGACCTGGTGATCGACGGCTTCGCGGCCGGGGCGCCCCGGCATCACCACCTGGTCTTCAAGGCGCATCCGCTCGAGGACGGGCGCATCGATCTGGCCCGGGCCATCGGCGACCGCGCGCGGTCGCGCGGGATCGGCGACCGGGTCCATTACGTGCGGGGCGGCAAGCTGGCGCGGCTTCTCGACCATGCCCGCAGCGCGGTGACGGTGAATTCGACCGCCGGACAACAGGCGCTGTGGCGGGGCCTGCCGCTGCGGGTCTTCGGCCGGGCGGTCTATGCCAAACCGGAATTCGTGTCGTCGCAGCCCCTGCCCGACTTCTTCGCCCGACCGACCCGGCCCGATACCGGCGCCTATCGCGACTTCCGCCATTATCTGCTCGAGACGAGCCAGCTTCCCGGCGGGTTCTACTCGGCCCGCGGCCGGCGGCAATTGCTGCGGCAGGTCGTGGATCTGATGCTCGCGCAGGACGATCCCTACGACGCGCTCAGCCGCGGGACAGCGGCGCCGCGGCAACACTTGCGCCTCGTCCGCTAGGGCCAACCGGGCGCCCGCCCTAGCTTTTTCGCGAAACAGCCCATAGCCTGCCCGAAAAAAGACAGGCAGACCTCAGGTCGAGGAGACCGAGCAGTGAACATCACGCCAGCCCGCCTTGCGCGGACAGCGGTCCTTGCGGTGCTTGTCGCCGCTCTGGCCGGCTGTTCGCTGCCCCGCTCCGGCCCCAGCAAGCGCGAGATCTTCGAAGGGTCCGTGCAGCGCAAGGGCGATGCCTTTGTCGTTGCCGTCAACGACCGGGTGACGCGCGCCACGGCCGTCGTGCCGGCCCTGGGCTTTTCCCCGGGCTTCGTCGGCGCGGGCTTGCTGGGCAGCGACACGATCCGCCCCGGCGACACACTGGGCCTGACCATCTACGAGAATGTCGAGGACGGGCTGCTGGCCGCGAACGGCATGAACTCGACCACGCTGGAAGAGGTGCAGGTCGACGGACGGGGCTTCATCTTCGTTCCCTATGCCGGGCGCATCCGCGCCGCCGGCAATTCGCCCGAGGCGATCCGGCGCATCATCACCGAAAAGCTGGACGCCCAGACCCCCGACCCGCAGGTGCAGGTGCGCCGGCTGTCCGGCGACGGCGCCACCGTCTCCGTCATGGGCGGCGTCGGCGCGCAGGGCGTCTATGCGATCGAGCGGCCGACGCGCACCCTGTCGGCCATGCTGGCCCGGGCCGGCGGCATCGCCATCCCGTCCGAGGTGGCGCAGGTCACGGTGCTGCGCGGCGGCCAGACCGGGCGCATCTGGTTCGAGGATCTGTATCGCGACCCGCGGATCGACATCGCATTGCGCGGCGGCGACCGCGTTCTGGTGGAACAGGACGACCGGTCCTTTACCGCGCTCGGCGCCACGGGCACGCAGCAGCGGGTGGATTTCGACACGCGCACCATTTCGGCCATCGAGGCCATCGCCCGTGTCGGCGGCCTGAACCCCCGCCTGGCCGATCCGACCGGCGTCTTCGTCTTCCGCAACGAGCCGCAGGAGATCGCGCAGCAGGTGCTGGGCCGGTCCGATCTGCGCGGCACGCAGCGCATGGTCTACGTGCTCGACCTGACGGCGCCCACCGGCATGTTCGAGGCCCGCGATTTCGCGATCCGCGACGGCGACACGGTCTATGTGACCGAAGCGCCCTATGTGCAGTGGAGCAAGACGCTGAGCGCGCTGACCGGCACGGCCGGGACGGCGGACAGTCTGGCCAGCGTCGGGAACTAGGCCACGCAGCGCCCCGCCCGATGACGATCCCGCCCCAGGACGCCGCGCCGCCGGCTGCCGAGCGGCGGCTCTTCGTCTATAATGCCGGCTTCCTCACGCAGCGCCGGCTGCGCCGCATCCTGCACCTTGCGGGATGGCGGCTGCGCCTGGGCCGCCCGGGCCCGGAGGACTGGGTCGGCGTCTGGGGCCGCAGCCCGACCGCGGCGCGCGGTGCGGCGGTCGCGGCGCGCACCGGGGCGGGGCTGGTCAGGGTCGAGGATGCGTTCCTGCGCTCGGTCCTGCCGGGCCGCATGGGCGAGCCGCCCCTCGGCCTGCTGATCGACCGGCGCGGCGTGCATTTCGACCCGGCTCAGCCGTCGGACCTGGAACATCTGCTGGCGACGCATCCGCTGGACGATACCGCGCTGCTGGACCGCGCCCGCGACGCCGTGGCGCGGCTGCGCCACTGGCACCTGTCGAAATACAACGCCTTCGACCCGGCCGTCGCGGCGCCCGATCCCGGCTATGTGCTCGTCATCGACCAGACCCGCAACGATGCCGCCCTGCCCCCGCGCGCCGCGCGGCTCTTCGACGAGATGCTGGCCGTGGCGCAGATCGAGCATCCGGGTGCCCGCATCCTGATCCGGCGCCACCCCGAAACCGTGGCGGGGCTGCGGCCGGGCCATTACGGCCCGGGGCACGAGGATGCGCGCACCGTGCTCCACGACGCACCGGTCAGCCCCTGGCATCTGCTCGAGGGCGCGGTGGCGGTCTATACCGTCTCGTCCCAGCTCGGGTTCGAGGCAATCCTGGCCGGCCACCGGCCGCGCATCTTCGGCCAGCCCTTCTACGGGGGCTGGGGCCTGACACAGGACGAAAACCCGGTCCCCAGACGCGCGCGGCGGCTGACGCGCGCGCAACTGTCGGCCGCCGCCCTGATCCTGGCCCCCACATGGTACGACCCGTATCGCGACCGGCTCTGCGGCATCGAACGGGCGATCGACACGCTCGAGGCGCGGGCGCGGGCCTGGCGCGCCGACCGGCAGGGCTATGTCGCCGGCGGCATGAGCCTGTGGAAACGCCCGCATCTGCGGCGGTTCTTCGGACGGCACGGCCCGCTGCGTTTCGCCGATCCCGCGCCCCGGGCCAGCGCCCGGGCGGCGCGGCTGGCCCTGCCGTTGCTGGTCTGGGCCGGGCGGGAAACGACCGCGCACAGCGCCGCGCGGGTGCTGCGGGTCGAAGACGGTTTCCTGCGCTCGCGGGGGCTGGGGGCCGGGCTGGTCCCGCCGCTGTCGCTGGTGGCCGACGCCACCGGCATCTATTACGACCCGTTGCGACCGAGCGATCTGGAGAACCTCATCGCCGCCGCGCCCGCCCTTCCCGGGGCCGAGATCCGGCGCGCCGAGACGCTGGTGGCGACGCTGCGCCGGTCGGGCCTGTCGAAATACAATACCGGGGGACCGCCGCCCGCCCTGCCCGAGGGGCACCGGATACTGGTGCCGGGCCAGGTCGAGGACGACGCATCCATCCTGCGCGGCTGTCCCGGGATCCGCACGAATGGCGGGCTGCTGCGCCATGTGCGCGCCGCCCGCCCCGAGGCGGTCATCGTCTACAAGCCCCATCCCGATGTCGAGGCCGGGCTGCGGCCGGGCGCGGTGGATGCGGCGACGCTGGCGCTCGCCGATGCCGTCGCGGCCGACACCGATCCCGCGCGGCTGCTCGACGCGGTCGACGAGGTCTGGACGATGACGTCGCTTCTGGGGTTCGAGGCGCTGCTGCGCCGGCTTCCCGTCACCTGTCTGGGCCAGCCCTTCTATGCCGGATGGGGCCTGACGCACGATCTGGCGGCGGCGCCCGACCGGCGCCGGGCACGGCCGGATCTGGCGGCCCTGGCCCATGCGGCGCTGATCGGCTATCCGCGCTATCTCGACCCGGTGACGGGCGATCCCTGCCCGGCCGAGATCGCGGTGGCCCGGCTGGCCGGCGGCCGGGGCGGCCCCGGCGGGCCGGGCCTGCGCGTTCTTGCCGTCGCACAGGGGCTTCTGGCGGGGCGGGCGCATCTGTGGCGCCGGCGGCACCGGTTATAGCAGACGGCCCTGTTCGGGCGGCGGCGCGGCGCCCTGGCTCTTGCGGCGGCGGGCCGACGCGACCGGCAGGCGGCCGTCGCGGAACTGGATCTCCAGCGTCTTCGCCGCCTCGCCCTCGGCCCGGGCGGTGACAAGCCGCTCCTCTCCGTCCCGGACGTCCCAGACCACGGCATAGCCCCGCTCCAGCGTCGCCTCGTAACCCAGGGTCTGGCGCAGCCGTTCCAGCGCCGCCAGACGGTCGCGATCCTGGGCCAGGCGCGCCTCGCCGCAGGACCGCAGCCGCCGCGCCAGATCCCCGAGATCGCGACGATGGCGGGCGATGTCGCGCCGGATCGGCCGGTCGGACAGCCGCCGCGCACAGGCGTCGTATTCGGCCCGTGCCTGCCGCAGGTTCCGCGCCAGCGCCGGATCGAGCCGCGCCCCCAGCCCGGCCAGCGCCTCGCGGCAGGACCGCATCCGCGCCGACAGGCCCGCCGGGCGCAGCGCCGCCGCCAGATGCGCCAGACGGGTCCTGCGGGTCTGGGCGTAGCCGCTCAGCGCCGCGGGCAGCCGCATGTCCAGCCAATCCAGCCGCTGGCGCGGCGGATCCAGAAGCTGGTCGTCCCGCGGCAGGGCACGGGCAAGGTCGCGCAGGCGCTGGCGGCGCTGGCCCAGCCCCTGCACCGCCGCCCGCCGCAGCCGCGCGCCCTGCCCGTCCGCCCAGGCCAGCAGATCGAGCCGCACCGGCACGGCCAGTTCGGCCGCGGCGGTGGGCGTCGGTGCCCGGCGGTCCGAGACGAAGTCGATCAGCGTCGTGTCGGTCTCGTGCCCCACGGCCGAGATCAGGGGGATGGCGCTGGCCGCGGCGGCGCGGGCCACGGCCTCTTCGTTGAAGCCCCACAGATCCTCGATCGACCCGCCGCCCCGCGCCACGATCAGGAGGTCGGGCCGGGGCAAGGCGCCGCCCTGCGTCAGGCGGTTGAACCCCTCGATGGCGCGGGCGACCTCGGGCGCGCAGGCCGGCCCCTGCACCGCCACCGGCCAGACCAGCACCTTGCGCGGGAACCGGTCGGCCAGCCGGTGCAGGATGTCGCGGATCACCGCCCCCTGGGGCGAGGTGACGACGCCGATAACCTCGGGCAGGAAGGGCAGCGGGCGCTTGCGCTCGGCGGCGAACAGGCCCTCGGCCTCGAGCGCCTTCTTGCGCTTCTCCAGCATCGCCATCAGCGCGCCCATCCCGGCGGGGCGGAGATCCTCGACCGTAAGCTGGTATTTCGACTGCGAGCCGAACGTGGTCAGCCGGCCGGTGGCGACGACCTCCATCCCCTCTTCGGGCAGGGTCGCCAGCCGCGCCGCCTGCCCCTTCCAGGCGACCGAGGCCAGCACGCAGCTTTCGTCCTTCAGATCGAAATACAGATGCCCCGACCGGGCCCGGAAGACGCGCCCCACCTCGCCGCGCACGCGGACGCGGCCGAATTCGCCCTCGATCACCCGCTTCACGGCACCCGAGATCTCGGAGACCGAGAATTCGGGCGCGTTCTGGCCGGGAAGCGGGTCGTCGATCAGGTCGGACATGGGCAGGCGCCTTGTGCTGTGGCGGGGGCGACCCTAGAACACCGCCGGGACAAGCGAAAGGCGCGGGCGATGAACATCCTGATCCTGGGCGGCGGCGGCCGCGAACACGCCCTGGCCTGGGCGGTGATGCAGAACCCGCGCTGCGACAAGCTGATCGTCGCGCCGGGCAATGCCGGTATCGCGCAGATCGCCGAATGCGCCAGCCTCGACATCCTGGACGGCAACGCGGTCGTGGATTTCGCCGAGGCGAATGCCATCGACTTCGTCATCGTCGGCCCCGAGGCGCCCCTGGCCGCGGGCATGGCCGACCGCCTGTCCGAGGCGGGCATCCTCGTCTTCGGTCCATCCGCCGCGGCGGCGCGGCTCGAAGCCTCGAAATCCTTCACCAAGGAGATCTGCGACGCGGCCGGCGTTCCCACCGCCGCCTGGGCGCGCTTCACCGATCCCGACGCGGCCAGGGCGCATGTCCGGACCCGGGGCGCGCCCCTGGTGGTCAAGGCCGACGGGCTGGCCGCCGGCAAGGGCGTGGTCGTGGCCGAGACCGTGGACCAGGCGCTTGCCGCCGTGGACGACATGTTCGGCGGCGCCTTCGGCGCGGCCGGGGCCGAGGTGGTCATCGAGGAATTCATGCGCGGCGAGGAGGCATCGTTCTTCGTGCTGACCGACGGCGAGACCGTGCTGCCCATCGGCACGGCCCAGGACCACAAGCGCATCGGCGAGGGCGATACCGGGCCCAATACCGGCGGCATGGGCGCCTATTCCCCCGCCCCGATCCTGACCGACGCCATCGCCGAACGGGCCCTGGACGAGATCGTGCGCCCCACCGTGGCCGAGATGGCCCGGCGCGGAACGCCCTATCGCGGCGTGCTGTATGCCGGGCTGATGATCGACGGGGGCCGCGCCCGGCTGGTCGAATACAACGTCCGCTTCGGCGATCCCGAATGCCAGGTGCTGATGATGCGCCTGGGCGCCCAGGCGCTGGACCTGATGCATGCGGCGGCCGCGGGCCGGCTGGCCGATGCGCGGGTGAACTGGGCCGACGATCACGCCATGACCGTGGTGATGGCCGCCGACGGCTATCCCGGCGCCTATCGCAAGGGCGACGCGATCGCCGGGCTCGACCGGCTGCGCGCGGATGCCTCGCACATGGTGTTCCATGCCGGCACGGCGGAACAGGACGGGCGGATCGTGGCAGCGGGCGGGCGGGTGCTGGCCGTGACGGCACGCGGCGCCAGCCTCGCCGAGGCGCGCGGCCGCGCCTACGAAATGGTGGGCGGCGTGGACTGGCCGGGCGCCGTCTTCCGGCGCGACATCGGCTGGCGCGCGCTGGACTGACCGCGCGGCCCGCATGGGAGCCGGCGCCAGACCAGGCGGGAAATGACACGCAGCCGGGTCGCCTGTCGCCGAAGAGCCGCGCGGCTGTACAGGATGGACCGGTGGCCCTGCATGCCGGCTGGCGCAAACCGCGCGCGCACGCTGTGCCGCATCCGCGCGTCGCGTCTATCGGCGTCCCTACGCTGCCGCTGCCCGGTTGCGGGAACCGCTCGGCCCGGATCGCAAGCACGCCCGCCAAGTCATTGATATTGGTGGGTGGTGAGGGACTCGAACCCCCGACATCCTCGGTGTAAACGAGGCGCTCTACCAACTGAGCTAACCACCCGCGCCGGCCGGGTCTAGCCGGTCGGCGCGGGGCTTGGCAAGGGTGCGGATCAGCGCTCGCGGTCCCAGTAGCGCAGCTCGCGGCACGCCTGCACAAACGTCTGCGCCGCCGAGGCATCGTTCAACGCGATACAGCCCCCGTCGCGGGACTGGACCCCGGCCATCTGCGCCAACGGGTCGGCGGCCGGCGCCAGGGCGATGAACTTGCTGTGCGCCCAGGCATCGGCCAGGAAATCCCGCGCCGCCGGGTGGCGGGCCAGGTCCTGCGCCGTCTCCTGCCCCGGAACCACCGCCACCGCGTCGAACAGGACGGATGGCCCGCCATCGACCTTTTCATCCGCCGGCCGCTTCTTGCCGGCACTGTCGACGATCCCGCCGATGCGCGGCGCGACGATCTTGATCTTCGCGCCCTCGGCCTCGGCCGCGGCCTGCAACGCGTCGAGCGTCTCGGCATCCGCCCCGTCCGAGGTCAGAACGCCGATCACCCGGCCCTTGAAGCTGCCGGGCCCGTTCTTGACGATGCTCAGCGCAGGACTTTCGGCCAGATCCGTGCGCGTGCGCTGCGCGGCGGGGGCGGGGGCCGGCATCTCGTCGATCCCCAGATTGGCCGCGACGCCCTGCGCCAGACCCTCGTCGATGTTCAGCAGATGCGAGACGATGCGGATGCGCACCGCCTCCATCTCGCATTTCGACAGTTCGAAGACGAGGGCATCGCGGATATGCGCCTGCTCCACATCGGTCTGGCTGATGTAGAACAGCCGGGCCTGGCTGTAATGGTCGTTGAAGCTTTCGGGACGCAGCCGCGCCTTTTCCCCCTGCACCGTCTGGCGAAAGCTCGTATAGCCCTCGAGCGGGTGCTCGCGCGGGCCCTCTCCCCAGCCATTGGGCTCGTAGTTGATGCGGCCGGCCCGGGCGTCGGTCTGCATATGCCCGTCCTGCTGGTAGTTGTGGACGGGGCAGCCCTTGGGCTGGTTGATGGGGATCTTGGTGAAGTTGGGGCTTCCCAGCCGCTTGAGCTGCGTGTCGAGATACGAGAAGTTGCGCCCCTGAAGCAGCGGATCGTCGGTGAAATCGACACCCGGCACCACATTCTGCGTGCAGAACGCGACCTGCTCGGTCTCGGCAAAGAAATTGTCGACCACGCGGTTCAGGGTCATCGTGCCCACGATCTCGACCGGGATGCGTTCTTCGGGGATGATCTTGGTCGGGTCCAGCACGTCGAATTCGAAACTGTCGGCGAAGTCCTGATCGAAAAGCTGAACCCCCAGATCCCAGGCCGGCGGCATCCCGCCGGTGATCTCTTCCCAGGTGATGCGCCGGTGCCGGTCGGGATCCGCACCGTTGATCTTCAGCGCCTCGTTCCAGGTGCGCGACTGCAGGCCCATATGCGGCTTCCAGTGGAACTTGACGAAGGTCGACCTGCCCTCGCGGTTCACAAAGCGGAACGTGTGCACCCCGAACCCCTCCATCGTCGAGAAGGAGCGCGGGATCGCCCGGTCGGACATGACCCACATGATCATGTGCATCGATTCCGGGGTCAGCGAGATGTTATCCCAGAAATTGTCATGCGCGGTCTGCGCCTGGGGATAACCGGTATCGGGTTCGGCCTTGGCGGCGTGGATCAGGTCGGGGAACTTGATCGCGTCCTGAATGAAGAAGACGGGGATGTTGTTGCCGACCAGATCCCAGTTGCCCTCGTCGGTATAGAACTTGGTGGCGAAGCCGCGCACGTCGCGCGCCAGGTCGGGCGAGCCCTTCGATCCCGCCACGGTCGAGAAGCGGGTAAAGGTCTCGGTCTTCTTGCCCACCTTCTGGAACGGCGCGGCCCGGGTGATGTCGCTGAGGTCCTTCTTGCACTCGAACACGCCATGGGCGCCGAAGCCGCGCGCATGGACGACGCGCTCGGGGATCCGCTCGTGATCGAAGTGGAAGATCTTCTCGCGCATCGCGAAGTCTTCCAGAAGGGTCGGCCCCCGCGCCCCCGCCCGCAGGCTGTTCTGGTTGTCGGCGATGGTCACGCCCTGCGCCGTCGTCAGACGCTCGCGCGCGCCCTCCGCGTGCTGGTGATACTCGCCTCCCTGCCCGATCTCGGAGATGTCATGCCCGCTATCGGATTGCTGCGCACGTTTCTGGTCGCTCATCGAGATGCTCCATCGGCTGAGGATTGGCTGGGCGCCACAGCGCCGCATCCTAGAAACGGCGCCGCTGCGGCAGCGTTCCCTCGGCAACACACGCGTGGCAGGCTGCCGCCGGAGGGAACCTGCCGTTCATCGGGGCTTTGACCTTGGTGGTAGGGGCGCAACGGGCGGAGGAACCGCCATGGAATACGTCCACGACGCCGCCGAGCCGCGGCTGAAACTAGAGAACGCCTTGCGCCGCGTGGGCCTGGCCGCGATCCCGGCGCTGGTCGTCTTCAATCTGACGATGGCGCGCGCCCTCTTCGCCGAATATCGCAGCCATCGGCTGCCGGCGCTTCCGCATCACGAGGATATCGCGCTGCTGACGCTGGCGACGCTGATCGTCCTGTGGACGCTCGGCAACGTCGCGGGCGGGGCGATCGTCTTCCTCACCGGACCGTTCTGGCGCGGCAGCACCCGGTTCTAGGCGGCGTCTAGCGCCGGGAAGACGAAGCACCGGTCGCGGCGGACGGCCAGCCACAGGGGCGTTCCCGGCTTCGGCAGGAAGACCGAGGGCACCGTCGCGATCATCTGCGATCCGTCGGCGTCCAGCCGGAATTCGACCAGGCTTTCCTTGCCGATGAAGCGGGCGCGCTCGACCATCGCGCGGGCGGGCGTGCCATCGACCGCCGTCGGGTTGGGTCCGCGCCCCGACCGGTCGAAATCGATCCGCACGTGCTGCGGGCGGATCACGATGTCGACCGGGGTGCCGTCGCCGTGCCCCGGCGCCAGGAACTGACCGAAGGGCGTCTCCGTCAGCGCGCCCCGCACCGTGCCCCGGATCACGTTGATGTCCGAGAAGAAGGCCGCCGCCTCCTTGTCCACGGGGGCGTTGTAGATGTTGTAGGGGGCGCCGTACTGCACCACGCGCCCGTCGCGCATCAGCGCGATCTCGTCGGCCATGCGCATCGCCTCTTCGGGTTCGTGCGTCACCAGCACGACCGCCGCGCCCTCTTCCTTGAGGATGGTCAGCGTCTCGTCGCGGATCCCGTCGCGCAGCCGGTTGTCCAGCCCCGAGAAGGGCTCGTCCATCAGCATCACCCGGGGGCGGGGCGCCAGGGCGCGGGCCAGGGCCACGCGCTGCTGTTCGCCGCCGGACAGCTGGTGCGGATAGGCGTCGATGTAGCGGGCCAGATCGACCTTGGTCAGCAATTCCTCGACCCGAGCCCGCTTGTCCCGGCGCCGCCCCGCAAGGCCGAAGCCGACATTGTCGGCGACGCTCAGATGCGGGAACAGCGCGAAGTCCTGGAACATCAGCCCGATCGAGCGATCCTCGGGCGGGACATGGACCGCGGGGCCGGCCACGACGCGCCCGTCGACGCGGATCTCGCCCGCATCCTGGTAATCGACGCCGGCGATCATGCGCAGCGTGGTCGACTTGCCGCAGCCCGAGGGCCCGAGAAGACAGATCACCTGCCCGGCCATCGCCGTCAGCGTCACATCCGAAACGACCCGCCGGCCCTGGAAGGCCCGCGTCAATCCGCTGATCTCAAGCCTCGGTATCTCTGCCACGCCTGCCCCGCACAAGCCCGCCAATGCCCGATATAAAGCGTCGGGCTTTGGCCGACGAGGTAACAGCGTCAGCCCGGCGCGGCAACCCCGGGCCGCCGGGCGCCCGCCAGAACCGCGGCGAAACCCAGGGTCAGGACCGCCAGGCAGATCGCCAGGAGCTGTTCGTATTTGTGCCCGTCCGGCAGCACCGCCGCGACGGGCGCCCAGTCGCGCAGCAGATAGGCCGCGGCGCCGCCCATCGCGATGACAAAGGCTGTCAGGAAGGACCAGACCGGCACCGACCGCCCGCCGATCAGCGACAGGACAAGCACGGGCGTCAGGAACATCGAGGCCGTGCCGCTGACGGCCACCGCGTCGAACAGCGACGGCGCGCCCCACAGGGTCAGGCCGCCGCCCGCCAGCGCGAACGCGGCCATCGCCAGCCGCCCGCCCCAGAGGCTGCGCGGGGCCAGCCGCAATTCCTCGACCGTCAGCCGCGCAGCCGAGGACAGCGCGCTGTCCAGCGTCGACAACGCCGAGATCAGAAGCGACAGCATCAGCAGCGCGAAGACCGGCGCGGGAAACAGCGCGGCCCAGGTGCCGATCAGCTCGCCCTCATAGGCGGCGCCGGCAAGCGATGCCTGCACCCCGAACAGGCCGAAGCCGAGGATGCACAAGGTCGACAGCCAGAACGCATGGAGAAAGGACGCCCGGGTCGTGGCCCGGTCGGCGACGAAGCCGCGATCCATCATCACCGGATCGTGCACCGGATAGCTGAAGACCTGCAGCGCCGCGACCGCCAGCAGGATCCAGCCATTGCGGCTGCCCGACACGCCCGGCGCCGTCAGCGCCGCCCAGGTCGAGAAACCGGGCGAGAACATCAACCAGACCAGCGAGATCGCGAAAACGGTCAGGAACAGCAGCATCTGCGCCACGTCGGTGCGCAGGGCCGCCGACAGCCCGCCCCAGGCCGAATAGCCGAGCGCGAGCAGACCAACCAAGACGACGGCCCAGTCGCCTGCGCCGCTCAGACCGGGCAGGATCGCGCCGAAGATCAGGCCGACGACCAGCAGGTTGGCGAAGACCTCGGACAGCAGGCGCAGGCCGATCACCAGGTTGTAGGCCGCACTGCCCGCCGCCCCGAACCGGCGGCGCAGCCAGTCCTGCACCGATACCGCGCCCTGCCCCCGCATCCGGCCGACGATCCAGCCACCGGTCAGGAACGACCCGTAATAGGCCGCATAGGCCAGCGTGCCGGCCATCCCGTAGAAATAGCCCAGGATCGCGGCATTCATCAGCGACCGGGCGAATATCCAGGTCGTCACCTGGCTCAGCACCAGGGTCCACAGCCCCGGCGCCGCGCCGTCGGCCCCCGCCCCGGCAAAGAAGCCCTCGACGCTGGCCCGGCGCGGCGCGGCCGCCAGCGTCAGGAGCGCCAGGACGACAAAGGCGGAGGCGATGACATAGCCGGTCATTCCTGGGGCTCCGTCGGGGCGCGGATGCGGGCGCCGGTGGAGTTCGGTTCTAGCAGCGCCGGGCGCACCCCGCCACGCCCCGGACGCGACCCCACGCGAAGGTGACGGCCACAGAGGCGATACAGCGCGAGGCCAGGCGCAGCGGCTCGACGGGCAGCGAACGGCCAGCGCCTCGTTCAGCTGCTCGCGCAGGTCGCGCAGCTGCGCCTGCCGGCGGGCCGGCGCGCAGAGGCGCCCGCCCGCAAGGCCGGGTCAAAGGGTGCTGTTCGACGCGCCGCCATCCAGCAGGATGTTCTGCCCGACGATGAAGCCCGCATGCTGCGAGCACAGGAAGGCGCAGGTCGCCCCGAATTCCCCCGGCGTGCCGTAGCGGCGCACCGGGATCGTCGCCTCGCGTCGCGCCCGCGCCTCTTCGATCGAGACCTCTTCGCGCTGCGCCACACCGTGATCGAGCGACACCGCCCGATCGGTATCGTGGATCCCGGGCAGAAGGTTGTTGATCGTCACGCCATGCGGCGCCACCTGCCGCGACGTGCCCGCGACATAGCCCGTCAGGCCGGCCCGGGCCGAGTTCGACAGGCCCAGAACGGCGATGGGCGTCTTCACCGATTGCGAGGTGATGTTCACCACGCGGCCCCAGCCCCGGTCCATCATCGACGGCAGCGACGCCTTCATCAGCGCGATCGGCGTCAGCATGTTGGCGTCCAGCGCACGGATGAAATCCTCGCGCGTCCAGTCCGACCACATCCCCGGGGGCGGGCCGCCGGCATTGGTGACCAGGATGTCGATCTGTCCCGCCGCATCCAGTACCTGCCGCTGACCGTCCCCGGTCGTCACGTCGCAGGCCACCGTCTGCACCGTCACGCGGAAATCGTCGCGGATCGCCTGCGCGGCCGCTTCCAGCGCCTCTTCCCCGCGGGCGTTCATAACCAGATCGACCCCCGCCTCGGCCAGCGCGCGGGCGCAGCCCAGCCCCAGCCCCTTGGACGACGCCGTCACCAGCGCCCGCTTGCCCTTGATACCCAGATCCATCGCGCTCTCCCTCGCATTGCGTCGCCCCGGCCTATCACCGCCGGCGCGGCAGGCAAAGCGGCTGCTGCCCGCGCCCGATTGCGCGGCCCCCATGCCACGGCTATACGGCGCGTCATGCTCGACAGAACCGCCAACCAGCCCCAGCTCCCGCCCGAGATCGCGCGTCGCCGCACCTTCGCGATCATCTCGCATCCCGATGCGGGCAAGACCACGCTGACCGAGAAGTTCCTGCTGTTCGGCGGGGCGATCCAGATGGCCGGCCAGGTCCGCGCCAAGGGCGAGGCGCGGCGCACGCGGTCGGATTTCATGCAGATGGAGAAGGACCGGGGGATCTCGGTCTCGGCCTCGGCCATGTCCTTCGACTACCGCGATTTCCGCTTCAACCTGGTCGACACGCCGGGCCACTCGGATTTCTCGGAAGACACCTATCGCACCCTGACGGCCGTGGATGCGGCGATCATGGTCATCGACGGCGCCAAGGGCGTGGAAAGCCAGACCCGCAAGCTGTTCGAGGTCTGCCGCCTGCGCGACCTGCCGATCCTGACCTTCTGCAACAAGATGGACCGCGAAAGCCGCGACACGTTCGAGATCGTCGACGAGATCCAGGAGAACCTGGCCATCGACGTGACGCCGGCCTCGTGGCCGATCGGCATGGGGCGCGATTTCATCGGCTGCTACGACATGCTGCATGACCGGCTGGAGCTGATGGATCGCGCCGACCGGAACCGGGTGGCGGAATCGATCAAGATCGCCGGCCTCGACGATCCCAAGCTTGCCGATCACGTGCCGGCGCAGCTTCTGGACAAGCTGCGCGAGGAGCTCGAGATGGCGCGCGAGCTGCTGCCCCCCTTCGACCGGCAGGCATTCCTGGACGGCACGCTGACGCCGATCTGGTTCGGCTCGGCCATCAACTCGTTCGGGGTGAAGGAATTGATGGACGGGATCGGCGATTACGGCCCCCAGCCCCAGCCCACCAGCGCCCGACCCCGCCAGATCTCGCCTGACGAAAGGGCCGTTTCCGCCTTTGTCTTCAAGGTGCAGGCGAACATGGACCCCAAGCATCGCGACCGGGTCGCCTTTGTCCGGCTCGCCTCCGGCCATTTCCAGCGCGGCATGAAGCTGACGCATGTGCGCGCGAAGAAGCCGATGGCGATCACGAACCCCGTTCTGTTCCTGGCCGCCGACCGCGAACTGGCGGAAGAGGCCTGGGCCGGCGACATCATCGGCATCCCGAACCACGGGCAGTTGCGCATCGGCGACACGCTGACCGAGGGCGAGGCGCTCCGCGTCACCGGCATCCCGTCCTTCGCGCCCGAGCTCTTGCAGAATTGCCGCGCCGGCGACCCGATGAAGGCCAAGCATCTGGACAAGGCGCTGACCCAGTTCGCCGAGGAAGGCGCCGCCAAGGTGTTCAAGCCGATGCTGGGATCGGGCTTCGTGGTGGGCGTGGTCGGCCAGCTTCAGTTCGAGGTGCTGGCCAGCCGGATCGAGCTGGAATACGGCCTGCCCGTCCGGTTCGAGCCGACGCAGTTCTCCTCGGCCCGGTGGGTGACCGGGCCGAAGGACGCGGTCGAGAAATTCGTGGCCGCGAACAGGGGGCACATCGCCCATGACAGCGACGGGGCGGTCGTCTACCTGACCCGGCTGCAATGGGACATCGACCGGATCGAGCGCGACCATCCCGACCTGACGCTGAGCGCGACCAAGGAAATGATGACCGGATAGGCATGCCGCCGCATCGCCCGGCCCTTGCCTCGGGCGCATCGCGCCCCATATCGACATTGTTGTGGCTGCGGTACGGACGCGATTGACGGCGCGTTCCAATCGCGTTACCGACACCCGAATGCGGGGAGAGCGGCGGCAGCCGCGGCCATCCGGGCCCCTCCCCCACAGATGAACGGGCCGGGACAGGGTCCGTTAACCAACGGATCCAGATGACCACATTCGCCGACCTGAACCTCGACCCGAAGATCCTCAAAGCCATCGACGCGGCGGGATACACCACGCCGACGCCGATCCAGACGGGCGCCATTCCCGCCGCGCTGGAAGGGCGCGACGTGCTGGGTATCGCCCAGACCGGCACCGGCAAGACGGCCAGCTTCACGCTGCCGATGATCAACGCGCTGGCCCGGGGCCGCGCCCGCGCCCGGATGCCGCGCAGCCTGGTGCTGGCCCCCACCCGCGAACTCGCCGCCCAGGTGGCCGAGAACTTCGACACCTACGCCAAGAACGTGAAGCTGTCGAAGGCGCTGCTGATCGGCGGCGTGTCGTTCAAGGAACAGGACGCGCTGATCGACAAGGGCGTCGATGTGCTCATCGCGACGCCCGGCCGCCTGCTCGACCACTTCGAGCGGGGCAAGCTGCTGCTGACCGGCGTGCAGATCATGGTGGTGGACGAGGCCGACCGCATGCTCGACATGGGGTTCATCCCCGATATCGAGCGGATCTTCTCGCTGACCCCCTTCACGCGGCAGACATTGTTCTTCTCGGCGACGATGGCGCCCGAGATCGAGCGGATCACCAACACGTTCCTGTCGAACCCGGTGAAGGTCGAGGTCGCGCGCCAGGCGACCGCGTCCGAGACGATCGAACAGGGCGTGGTGATGTTCCGTGCCAGCCGCAAGGACCGGCAGGCGACCGAGAAACGTGCCGTCCTGCGGGCGGTCATCGACGCCGAGGGCGAGCGCTGCACCAACGCAATCGTCTTCTGCAACCGCAAGGTCGACGTGGATGTCGTTGCGAAGTCGCTGCAAAAGCATGGCTATGACGCGGCGCCGATCCATGGCGACCTGGACCAGTCGCAGCGCACCCGCACCCTCGACGGGTTCCGCGAGGGGCGGCTGCGCTTTCTCGTCGCCTCGGATGTGGCTGCGCGGGGGCTGGATGTGCCATCGGTCAGCCATGTGTTCAATTTCGACGTGCCCAGCCATGCCGAGGATTACGTGCACCGGATCGGCCGCACCGGCCGCGCCGGCCGCGACGGCAAGGCCGTCATGATCTGCGTGCCGTCGGACGAAAAGAACCTGGATGCCATCGAGACATTGATCGACAAGCAGATCCCGCGTCTGGACAGCCCGCTGAAGACCGACGCCCCGGCCGTAGCCGCGGCCGAGGATGACGCCGAAACCGACCGGAAGGAACGCCGGACCCGCAGCCGCGGCGGGCGCAGCCGGATCCGGAAGGGCGAGCGCGACGTCGAGGCGCAGCAGACCGAACCGACCGCCGAAGCCGAGGCGACGACCGAGCCGGCCGAGCCGCGCCAGACGGAGCGCGAGACCGAGAAGACACCGCGCGAGGCCGACAAGAAACCGCGCGAGGCCGACAAGCCGCGTGGGGCCGACAAGCCGCGCGGGCGCGGCCGGAAGGATGACGATTCCCGTGTCGTCGGCATGGGCGACCATCTGCCCAGCTTCATCGCCATGAGCTTCGACGAGCGGCGCGCGGGCTGACCGCGGCCATGTGAAGGGGGTGGGCGTGATGTCGCGCCTGTTCTTCGTGCTGATCGCGTGCCTTCTGCCGACCGCCGCCGCAGCGCAATGCGTGACCGATTTCAACGGCCGCAAGATCGTTCTGGACCAGCAGATGCTGGACGCGAAACCGGCGGCGCCGGGGCTGCGCGAACGGGTCTTCGACTGGCCGTCCCGTAGCTGGGACCGGGCGCTCGGCCGTCCGCGCGCCTGCGACAGCCAGACCATCATCGCCTTCCTGTCCGGCCGGGTCTCGGCCGATGACCTTGACGGCTATTGCCTGAGCCGGACCGAGGCCGACGATGGCTGGCTACTTGTTCCCGGGCGCCGCAACTATCGCGGCCAATGCCGCCGCAAGACCTGCGAAAAGGTGAACTTGGCGCGGGACGAGGCGCGGGACGCCGCCGGAGCGATGGTGGGGCTGATGACCGGCGAGACGGCGCTGCCGGGCGTGCAGCATCCGGCGGGCGCGACCATCGCCACCGGTGCCGCGAAGTATCTGGCGGGGCAGCTCGCCTCGCTCGGCACCCCGGTCGCGACGGCGCTGGCCACCCCGGCGGCCCTGTCGGCGGCGGCGGTGTCCGTCGTGGCGGTGGGCGGGGCGGTGTATCTCTGCCGCGAATAGGCACGTGCCGGACCCGGGGCCCGGCACGCGGTTCGGACGGTCAGGCCAGCCTGGCGTCCATGCTGATCTCGGCGTTTAGCACCTTCGATACAGGGCAGCCCTGCTTGGCCGCCTGCGCGGCTTCCTCGAACGCCTGGGCGTCGGCGCCCGGAATGCGCGCCGTCACCTCCAGATGGACCTTGGTGATGGCGAACCCGTCGTCCTGCTTGTCCAGCGTGACGGTGGCCTTGGTGGCGATCTCCTCCGGCGTCATGTCCTTCTGCTCCAGGATCATGCTCAACGCCATCGAGAAACAGGCGGCATGGGCCGCGCCGATCAGCTCTTCCGGGTTCGACCCCGGCTCGCCCTCGAACCGCTTCTTGAAGCTGTAGGGCACGTCGGACAGCACGCCGCTGCCGGTCGAAACCTGCCCCTCGCCGTCCTGCAGCCCGCCGGACCACTTCGCGGACCCGCTATTCCTGATCATCGCCGTCTCCCTGCTGATAAGCGCTTCGCGCTCAACCTAGTCTGCTGACGACGATCGTCACCTCGGGTTTGCGGCCGATCTCGTCATTGGCCGTCTGCCGCACGATGCGGCGCAGCCCCTCGTCCAGCCGGTCGTCGTCGGTAAGCGTCTTGTCCTCGGCCCGGTTGATCCACTGGGTCAGATCGGCCTCCATCACCTCGGCCAGCGCGGCGCCCGAGCGCCCCGTCTCGGGCAGGCCCGAGATCTCGACCCAGGGTTCGCCAAGCGGCTCGTCCTCTTCGTCGAGGATCAGCGTGACCATCACATGCCCGTTCAACGCCATGCGGAGCCGGTTGCGCACCACACCGTCCATCGCGCCGATCTGCACCGTTCCGTCCAGATAGACGCGCCCGGTCTCGACGTATTCGACCACCTCGGGCGCATTGCCCGACAGGCTGATACAGGTGCCGTTCGGCGCCAGAACGCCGGTCAGGCCGGTGGCGCGGCCCAGCTTGACATGTTCGCGCAGATGCCGGTGTTCGCCGTGCATGGGCACCAGGAATTGCGGACGCACCATCTGGTGCATCGCCTCGAGATCGGGGCGGTTGGCGTGGCCCGAGACGTGGTAGAGCCCGCCGCTGTCGTCGACCACGTCCACCCCCATCTCGGAGAATGCGTTGATGATGCGGATCACCTCGCGTTCGTTGCCGGGAATGGTCTTGGACGAGAACAGGAACGTGTCCCCCTCGCTCAGCGACAGGCCCAGATACTTGCCGCGGGCAAGCTGGGCCGATGCGGCGCGCCGTTCGCCCTGGCTGCCGGTCACGATCAGCATCAGGTTCTCGCGCGGGATCTCGCGCGCCTCCTCGGGCGACACGGTGCTGGGAAAGTCGGTCAGGATGCCGGTGGTCCCCGCCGCTTCGACCATACGCCGCATGGCCCGGCCCAGAAGGCAGACCGACCGTCCGGCCCGCTGCCCGGCCTCGGCCAGCGTCTTCACCCGCGCGATGTTCGACGCAAAGGTCGTGGCCACGACCAGCCCGGCCTGCTCCTGCACCAGGCGCTCGATCTCGGGCCCGACCGTGCTTTCCGACCGGCCGGGATGGCCCGAGAAGACGTTGGTGGAATCGCAGACCAGCGCCCGGACGCCGGGCCGCGCCACCTCGGCCCACAGCTCGCGGTCGAAGGGTTCTCCCACCACCGGCGCGGCGTCGATCTTGAAATCGCCGGTATGGATCACCCGTCCGTCCGGCGTGTCGATCACCAGGGCCGAGCTTTCGGGGATCGAATGCGACACCGGCAGGAAGCCGACCCGGAACGGGCCGGCCTCGACCATTTCCGGCCAGGCGCTCGCCGTCTGCACCAGGTCGGGGTCCTGCCCCTGCTCTTCCATCTTGCGGCGGGCGATGTTGGCGGTGAAGGCGCGGGCGTGAACCGGGGCCCGCAGCCGGGGCCACAGATGGCCCAGGGCGCCCACGTGATCCTCGTGCGCATGGGTGATGAAGATCGCGTCCAGCCGGTCGGCCCGGTCGGCCAGCCAGGCGATATCGGGAAAGATCAGGTCGACGCCGGGGGTCGTGTCCATGTCGGGAAAGGTCACGCCCAGATCGACAAGGATATAGCGTTCCCTGCCCGCCGGGCCGTAGCCATAGACATAGGCGTTCATCCCGATCTCGCCCGCGCCGCCAAGGGGAAGGTAGATCAGCCGTTCGCTCATGCGGTCAGGTCCTTATTGTATCGGTGGATCACGGTCAGGCCGTGCATTGTCAGATCGTCCTCGATCCGGTCGAACAGCATGTCGCCCTGCGCGAAGAGCGGCGCAAGCCCGCCGGTGCCGATGACTTCCATCGGCCGGTCGTATTCGCGGCGGATGCGGTCGCAGATTTCGCGCACCAGCCCGACATAGCCCCAGAAGATGCCCGACTGCATGCAGGCCACGGTGTTGGTGCCGATCACCGCCTGCGGTTTCGTCACATCCACATGCGGCAGGGCCGCCGCCGCCTGGTGCAGCGCCTCGAGGCTGAGATTGACCCCCGGCGCGATGACCCCGCCGGTATAGGCGCCGTCATGGGCCACCACATCGAACGTGGTGGCGGTGCCGAAATCGACCACGATCAGATTGCCGCCATGCCGGTCGAAGGCGCCAGCCGTGTTCACCAGCCGGTCGGGGCCCACCTGCGTGCCCGCATCGACGCGCGGAGCGACCGGCAGCGCGCAGTCGGGCTTGCCCACGACCAGCGGCCGGCAATCGAAATAGCGCGCGCAAAGCAGCCGCAGGTTGAACACCACGCGCGGCACGGTCGAGGAGATGATGACCGCGTCGATGGTGACCTCGATCTTCTGAAAGCTCATCAGCGACGACAGCCAGACGTAATACTGATCGGCCGTGCGCTGCCAGTCGGTCGAGGCGCGCCAGGTGCCCAGGAACCGGGTGCCGTCCCAGACCGAGAAGACGGTGTTGGTGTTGCCGCAATCGATGCACAGAAGCATGGCGTGCCCCTAGAAATAGACGTCGGCCGCGGCGATGCTGCGCCGCCCGCGATCCGTCTCGAGGACCAGATGCCCGCCCTCGTCCACCGTCACGAACCGGCCGGTCACCGTCTCGTTGCCGGTCCGGGCAGTGATGACCTCGCCCAGGCGGGCGGCGCGTTTCAGCCAGCTCTCGCGGATCGGCACAAAGCCGAGCCGATCGAGGATGCTTTCCTCGGTCGCGTAGAAATCTGCCAGCCGGACGAGAAAATCCTCGGGCGCCACGCGCTGCCCCGTCGCCTCGGCCAGGCTGACCGGCGGCGGGGTCGTTCCGGGCAGATGCGGCGCGGCGGCCAGGTTGACGCCGATGCCGATGGCCAGCCAGTCCACCTGCCCGCCCGTGCCCGCGCTTTCCAGAAGGATCCCCGCGACCTTGCCCTCGTCCAGCAGCACGTCATTGGGCCATTTCAGCGCAAGCCGCGTCCGGTCGACGTAGAGCGACAGCGTCTCGTACAGCGCGTTGGCCGCCAGAAAGGACCGCAGCGCCGCCCAACCCGCCACGCCGCCCGGCCGCATCACCAGGCTTGCGGCGAAGTTCCCGGCCGGCATCTTCCAGTCCCGGCCGCGCCGGCCGCGGGCGGCCGTCTGCCCGCGCGCCATGATCCAGGTCGGCAGGTCCAGTTCCGGCGCGATCCGCGCGGCCTCGGCATTGGTGCTGTCGACCCGGTCGAGGACGATGCGGCCATAGCCCTCGGGCCAGGGCGCTTCAGTTGACAAGGGTCGCAGCCGCGGCCGCCGCGGCCCCCTCGACCCCGAACAGGTTGATGACGCCCAGAACCATGATGGCGGCCGAGGCCATCAGAAAGCCCCAGAGCACGGGCGTCGCCGTTCCGGTGTCCAGCGCATCGCTCTCGCTGCCGAAATACATGTAGAACACGATCCGCAGGTAGTAATACGCGCCGATGACCGATGCGATGACGCCCAGGATCGCGAGCCAGCCCAGCCCGCCCTCGACCGCCGCGCGCAGCACGTAGAACTTGCCGAAGAAGCCGACCAGCGGCGGCACCCCGGCCATCGAGAACATCAGCACCAGCACCGCCAGCGCCTTCAGCGGCTCGCGCGCCGAATACATGTTCAGCGCCCGGATATCGACGACCGGCTTGCCGTCCTTCTCCATCGACAGGATGAAGGCGAAGGTGCCCACGTTCATGGTGACGTAGATCGCCATGTAGACCAGCATCGCCTGCACCCCGAAGGCGGTGCCGGCGGCTAGGCCCATCAGCGCGAACCCCATATGGTTGATCGAGGAATAGGCCATCAGCCGCTTGATGTTCGTCTGCCCGATCGCGGCCACCGCGCCCAGGAACATCGACGCCACCGACAACAGCGCCAGGATCTGCTGCCAGTCGCCCACCACGCCGCCGAAGGCGTCATGCAGGATCCGCGCGAACAGCCCCATCGCCGCCATCTTTGGGGCTGTGGCGAAAAAGGCGGTGACCGGCGTGGGCGAGCCCTCGTAGACATCGGGGGTCCACATGTGGAAGGGCACGGCCGACACCTTGAAGGCCAGACCGGCGGCGACGAAGGTCAGCCCGAACAGCAGGCCGAGCGACGCCTCGTCGCCCACGGCCTCGACGATGCCCAGGAACCGCGTGGTGCCCGCATAGCCATAGGTCAGCGATGCGCCGTAAAGCAGCACGCCCGAGGACAGCGCACCGAGCACGAAGTATTTCAGCCCCGCCTCGGTCGATTTCGGGCTGTCGCGCCGCAGGGACGCGACGACATACAGAGCCAGCGACTGCAGCTCGAGCCCCATATACAGCGTCATCAGATCGCCGGCCGAGACCATGACCATCATGCCGATGACCGCAAGCGCGACCAGCAGCGGATACTCGAACCGCAGCAGGTCGCGGCGGGCCATGTAGCCCTCGCTCATCAGCAGGACCGCCGCCGCCGACAGCAGGATCGTGACCTTCGAAAAGCGCGCGAAGCCGTCATCGACGAACATTCCCCCGAAGCCGACCCGCAGTCCGGCCCCGGACAGGCCGATCCAGGCGGCGAAGACGACGAAGATGCCCGACGTGATCCAGACGAAAAGCGGCGCCAGCCGGTCCTTGCCGCCATAGGCGCCCACCAGCAGTGCCGCCAAGCTGTAGAGCGCCAGCAACGTCTCCGGCAGGACGGAGTTGAAATCGCCCGAGGTCATGCGTCGCCTCTCAGTTCTGCGCCAGGCTGGCGCGGTCGTTATAGTCGGACACCGCGATCTGGTAGTCGGTCAGCAGCCGCTCGACCGACGGACCGATCACATCGAGCACCAGCGCGGGGTAGACGCCCAGAAGCAGCGTCATGGCGACCAGCGGTGCAAAGATCCATTTCTCGCGTGCGGTCATGTCGGTGATCGAGCGCAGGCTCTCCTTGATCAGGTCGCCCAGCACGACCCGCCGATACAGCCACAGGGCATAGGCGGCCGACAGGATCACCCCGCTGGTGGCCACCGCGGCGATCCAGGTATTCACCTGGAACATGCCCACCAGCGTCAGGAATTCGCCGACGAACCCGCTGGTCCCCGGCAGACCGACATTGGCCATGGTGAACAGCATGAAGATCATCGCGTAGACCGGCATCCGGTTGGCCAGGCCGCCATAGGCGTCGATGTCGCGCGTGTGCATCCGGTCGTAGACCACACCGACGCACAGGAACAGCGCACTGGAGATGAAGCCGTGGCTGAGCATCTGGAAGATGGCGCCGTCCACCCCCTGCTGGTTTCCCGTGAAGATCCCGGCGGTGACGTATCCCATATGCGCGACCGAGGAATAGGCGATCAGCTTCTTCATGTCCTGCTGCGCCAGCGCCACCAGGCTGGCATAGACGATGGCGATGGCCGACAGCCAGAAGACCAGCGGCGCGAAGATGTCGGACGCGACCGGGAACATCGGCAGGCTGAACCGCAGGAACCCGTAGCCACCCATCTTCAGAAGGATGGCGGCCAGCACCACCGATCCGGCCGTCGGCGCCTGCACGTGGGCGTCGGGCAGCCAGGTATGGACCGGCCACATCGGCATCTTCACCGCGAAGGACGCGAAGAAGGCCAGCCACAGCAGCGTCTGCCCCCCGCCGACGAAGCGGATACCGAACAGGGTGAACTCGTTTGACGAGAAATTGTGCTGGAGAAGCTGGACGATGTCGGTCGTCCCCGCATCGACGATCATCGCCACGATGGCGACCAGCATCAGGACCGAGCCCAGGAAGGTATAGAGGAAGAACTTGAAGCTGGCGTAGATCCGTTCCTTCCCGCCCCAGATCCCGATGATCAGGAACATCGGGATGAGCCCGCCTTCGAAGAACAGGTAGAACAGCACCAGATCCAGCGCGCAGAACACGCCCAGCATCAGCGTTTCCAGAACCAGGAACGCGATCATGTATTCCTTGACCCGGTGCGTGATCTCCCACGCCGACAGGATGACCAACGGCATGAGGAACGTGGTCAGCATCACGAACAGAACGCTGATCCCGTCGACGCCCATCTTGTAGCGCAGTCCCAGAAGCCAGGCGCGATCCTCGACGAACTGGAACCCGGGATCGGACGGATCGAAGCCCGCCAGGATGAACAGCGACAGCAGGAACGTGGCCGACGTCGCGATCAGCGCCAGCCATTTGGCGTTCATGCGCGCGGCCTCGTCGTCGCCCCGCAGGAACAGCGCCAGGATGATCGCGGCGACGAGCGGAAGGAAGGTGACGATGGAAAGCAGGCTGTCCATTGGCTTATTCGGCTCCGCCCGTGAATGACATCCAGGTGATGAGGACCGCTATCCCGAGGACGATCCCGAAGGCGTAGTGGAACAGATAGCCCGACTGCGCCCGCCCCGCGAGCCGCGTGAAGAACGGCACCACGCCCATGGCCAGGCCGTTGATTCCGCCGTCGATCAGCCGGCCGTCGCCCGCCCGCCACAGGACGCGCCCCAACCACCGCGCCGGCCGGACGAAGACCGCGTCGTAAACCTCGTCGAAATACCACTTGTTCAGCAGGAAGAGGTAGAGCGGCCGCTGGTTCTGCGCGAGCTTGGCGGGAAGGTCGGTGCGGTAGATATACATCGTCCAGGCCAGCGCCAAACCGGCCAGCATCGCCAGGAACGGCGATATCTTCACCAGCACCGGCGCGTAATGCGCATCCTCCAGAACGTGGTTCTCCGGAGCGATATAGATGGCCCCCTCGCCCGGCAGGGCGGCGACCTCGGCCCCGGCTTCGCCCTTGGTGCCGCCCTCGACCGGCTCGGTGACGGCATCGACGGCAGCCTCGCCGTCGCCGGACGCAGCCTCCTTGGCCGCGCCGACCACGCCGGTCTGCTGGCCTTCGACCGTCGCCTCGGCCACCGGAATCCCGAAGAAATGCGCGACCTCCTCCTTCTCGCCGAAGAAGGCGCCGAACCACAGCATGCCGGCGAAGATGGCGCCGAGCGACAGGACGCCGAGCGGCACCAGCATCACCATCGGGCTTTCATGGGCATGTTCGTGGGTGTGCCGATTGCCGCGCGGCGCCCCGAAGAACGTCATGAATATTAACCGCCAGGAATAGAAACTGGTGAAGGCGGCCGAGATGACAAGCAACCAGAACCCGTAATAGCCGATCCCCGTCCCCGCGCCCCAGGCGCTTTCGATGATCGCGTCCTTGGACAGGAAGCCGGCAAAGCCGATCTCGGTCAGCGGGATGCCGACGCCGGTGATCGCAAGCGTGCCGATCATCATCGCCCAGAAGGTATAGGGCATCTTGTGGCGCAGCCCGCCATAGTTCCGCAAGTCCTGTTCGTGGTGCATCCCGTGGATCACCGACCCGGCGCCCAGGAACAGCATCGCCTTGAAGAAGGCGTGGGTGAACAGGTGGAA
>Ga0189283_10241_pt1 | contig 33152 bp, 29 predicted proteins | sample N26C4minimetaG_FD_130320 | JGI IMG/M metagenome (GOLD analysis project Ga0189283, IMG submission 130320) | Marine microbial communities from the Costa Rica Dome - N26 C4 mini metaG | ecosystem: Environmental > Aquatic > Marine > Oceanic > Photic zone | place: Costa Rica: the Eastern Pacific...
ATCTGCCGCTTCGCCCCGCGGATCAGGCTGGACGGCCCGTTCTGAAGATCGGGCAGCGTGTCGCGATAGCTCTCATCCGCCAGAAAATCCTCGGGATACACCCGCGCAAGCGACGGATAGGCATCCTCGGACCGCTGCCGCAGCAGCCGTGCCAGATCGGGATCGAGCCCTGCAAGCTCGTCTTCGCCGGCGGTCGCGGACCAGCGGCGCAGCGTGTCGAGCGCGCGCAGCGCCTCCAGGCGCTGCCCCTCGCGATCGCGGTCCGACAGATGCATGTTCATGCGAAAGCCCCCCAGGCCAGGAACGCCCTCCAGATAAGAAGGACGGGCCGCCGTTTCCATGCCCCGGCCGGGCGGCGGGCAGGATCGCCGGTCAGCCCCCGTCCGGCAGATCCCGCACCATCGCGTGGTTGGTCAGCGAAACGCCCTGCCGCATCACCCGCCCTGTGGACACGAAGCGCCAGCCGTTCCGGGCCAGGAACGGCCGCGCGAGGTGGCTGGCCTGCACATGGAGCCGTCGCAATCCGCGCTGCCGCGCCTCGTCCTCGATGGCCCGCAGCAGCCGCGCGGCCAGTCCGGTGCCGCGCCGCTCGGGCGCGACAAAGGCCAAGTCGAGATACCCGTCCCCGGGCCGCAGCGACATGAAGCCCACCGGGTCGCCCCCGGCCTCGGCCACCAGCGTCACCAGCCCGCCCAGCCGCCTGGCCCAGACGGCGGGCGGCGGCGGCTCGGGCGACCAGGCGCGGCGCTCGGCCTCGGTGTAATGGGGGGCCGTTCCCTCATGCACCGCGCGGTGAAACAGCCGGGCCAGCCCCCCGGCATCGGCCGGCCGGTAGGGGCGCAGCCGCGGCACGGCCGGGTCAGGCGCCGGCGGCATCCAGACCCCGGCGGAAATCGGCGATCAGGTCGCCGGCATCCTCGATCCCGATGCTGATCCGCAGCAGGCCGGGCGTGATGCCGAGCGTCTGCTTCTGTTCGTCCGACAGGCGCTGATGGGTGGTGGTGGCCGGATGGGTGGCGATGCTTTTCGCGTCGCCCAGATTGTTCGAGATCACGCAGATCTCCAGCGCGTTCAGGAACCGGAACGCCGCCTCCTGCCCGCCCTTCAGGTCGATCGAGACCACGGTGCCGCCCTGCCCCATCTGCGCAAGCGCCAGATCGTGCTGCGCATGCGAGGCGAGGCCGGGATAGATCACCCGCGCCAGACGCGCATCGCCCTCCAGCGCCTCGGCCACCTGCTGCGCGCCGGCGGATTGGGCGCGGACCCGCAGGTCCAGCGTCTCCATCCCCTTGAGCATGACCCAGGCGTTGAAGGGGCTGAGCGCGCCGCCGGTATGTTTCAGATACGGCTCGAGCGTCTTGCGGATATAGTCGCGGCTGCCCAGGACCACCCCGCCCAGGCAGCGGCCGCCGCCATCGATATGCTTGGTCGCGGAATAGACGACCACGTCGGCCCCGAGGTCCAGCGCCCGCGAATAGACCGGCGTGGTGAAGACATTGTCGACGACCACCGCCGCGCCGACCCCGTGGGCGATCTCGGCGACGGCGGCCAGGTCGATGACCTCCAGCGTCGGGTTGGACACCGATTCAAGGAACACCGCCTTCGTGTCGGGGCGCATCGCCTCCCGCCAGGCCCCCAGATCGGTGCCGTCCACAAAGGTCACCTCGACCCCGTACCGCCTCAGAATCTCTTCCAGGATATACAGGCACGATCCGAACAGCGCCCGGGCGCTGACCACATGGTCGCCGGCCTTCAGCATCGCCGCCAGCGCCCCGTTCACCGCCGCCATGCCGCTGGCGGTGGCAAAGGCGTCCTCGGCCCCTTCAAGCGCCGCGATGCGTTCTTCGAACATGCGCACCGTCGGGTTGCCGTAGCGGGCATAGATGAATTCGTCCTCGCCGGCCTGCACGAAACGCTGCTGCGCCTGTTCGGCACTGTCATAGACGAAACCCTGGGTCAGGAAGATCGCCTCGCTCACCTCGCCGTATTGCGAGCGGCGGATGCCGCCATGCACCAGCTTGGTCCGGGTGTTCCAGTCGTTCATGCCGCCCTCCGCCTTCCGTGGCCCGCCGCGTGGCGATGCCGGGGCGCGAGAGGACGCCCTGACCTCTTTAGCGGCTTGTTTCGCGTGGCCCGCAATCCGGTTTGACAAATCGCCACGTGCGCGGCGGCATACGCCCGCCCTGCCCGCGGGTCAAGCCGGACCCATCTTGCCACCCGGCGCCGAAGCCCCATCCTAAGGCGCGAACACCGAACCAGGAGCCTGTCATGCCCGCCCCGATCGACCTGTATTACTGGCCCACGCCCAATGGCTGGAAGATTGCCATCGCGCTTGAGGAGATGGGCCTGCCCTACGAGGTGCGCCTGGTGAACATCGCCAAGGGGGACCAGTTCGAGCCGGACTTCCTGAAGATTTCGCCGAACAACCGCATGCCCGCCATCGTCGATCCCGACGGGCCGGACGGCGCGCCGATCTCGGTCTTCGAATCCGGCGCGATCCTGCAATACCTCGCCCGAAAGACCGGCCGCTTCTACGGCGAGACCGAGCGCGACCGGGTCTGCATCGAACAATGGCTGATGTGGCAGATGGGCGGGCTGGGGCCGATGGCGGGTCAGGCGCATCATTTCCTGCGCTACGCCCCGTCGATGGAGCCGCCGCAGGACCTGCCCTATGCCAAGGACCGCTACCGCAACGAGGTGGCGCGGCTTCTGGGCGTGCTGGACCGCCAGCTTGCGCGGCACGAATATGTGGCGGGCGGGTCGTTTTCCATCGCCGACATGGCGATCTGGCCCTGGGCCACGCTCTGGGAGGGGCAGGAACAGACCCTGGACGACAAGCCGGACCTGGCGCGCTGGCTGGAACAGGTCGGCGCGCGCGACGCGGTCAAGCGCGGCCGCGCCCTGGGCGAGGATATCCGGTCGGATCTGCGCGCCGACCGCGAGGCCCAGAAGATCCTGTTCCAGCGCAAGGCCTAAACCCCCGGGGGCGCCCGGCCGCGGCGGGCCGCCCCGTATCGCCGGTCAGGCGACGGGCTTTTGCAAGAGCGGCAGCACGTCGGCCATGTCCGGCCCGCGGCTGCGCCCGGTCACGGCCTGGCGCAGCGGCATGAACAATCCCTTGCCCTTGCGGCCGGTCCGGTCCTTGACCGCAGCGGTCCAGGTCGCCCAGGCATCCGGCCCGTAGGGAAAGGGCGGCAGCAGGGTCAGCGCCTCGTCGACGAAGGCGCGGTCCTCGTCGGGCACCACCGGCTGGCTGCCATCGCGAAACAGCGCCCACCAATCGGCGATCTCGGCGCGGGTCGAGATGTTCTCGCGCACCACCTCCCAGAAGCGGGGAGCGATCGCGTCGGGCACGCCGAGCGCGCGGATGTCGTCCGCCATGCTGTCGTAATCGCGGGCCGCCAGAACCCGCGCCGTCAGCGGTTTCAGATCCTCGACGTCGAATTTCGTCGGCGCGGCGCCGAAGCGGGAGATGTCGAAGCCCTCGACCAGCTCGTCGAGCGATCCGCGCAGTTCGACCGGGTCGGCCGACCCCAGGCGCGCCATCAGGCTGAGCACCGCCATCGGCTCGATCCCCGCCGCCCTGAGGTCGCGCAGGGCCAGCGTGCCGAGCCGCTTCGACAGGGCCTCGCCCTGGGGGCCGGTCAGCAGCGAATGATGGGCGAATTGCGGCACCTCGCCGCCGAGCGCCTGGATGATCTGGATCTGCGTCGCGGTGTTGGTCACGTGATCGGCACCGCGCACGACATAGCTTACGCCCATCTCGGTATCGTCCACGACCGATGCCAGCGTGTACAGCACCTGTCCGTCCGCGCGGATCAGCACCGGATCCGACACGCTGGCCGCATCGATCGAGACGTCGCCCAGAATGCCGTCGGACCATTCGATCCGCTCGTGATCCAGCTTGAACCGCCAGACCCCCGGCCCCCGCTCGTCGCGCAGCGCAGCACGCTCGTCATCGGACAGCGCCAGGGCGGCGCGGTCATAGACCGGAGGCTTGCCCATGTTCAGCTGCTTCTTGCGCTTCAGGTCCAGCTCGGTCGGCGTCTCGAACGCCTCGTAGAAGCGGCCCTTCTCGCGCAGGCGATCGGCCGCCTCGGCATAGCGGTCGAGCCTGTGCGACTGCCGCTCGATCCGGTCCCAGGTCAGGCCGAGCCACTCCAGATCCTCGCGGATGGCATCGGCATAGATCTCCTTGGACCGTTCGGGATCGGTATCGTCCAGCCGCAGGATGAAGGTGCCGCCCGCCTTTCGCGCGATCAGCCAGTTGAACAGGGCGGCGCGCAGGTTGCCCACATGCAGGAATCCGGTGGGCGACGGGGCGAAACGGGTGACGGTCATCGGGCTCTCCTTCGCGGCGGTCTCTTCCACAGGTCGGCCGTCTTGTCCATATCGGGGCCATGGACATGCCCTTCGCCGACTCGACCGCCCCCGATGCCGAAGATATCGCCGCGCTGGCCCGCGCCGCGATGGACGAGCTTCCGCCGGTCTTTCGCGACCCCGCCCGACAGGTGCGCCTGCGGGTCGAGGATCTGGCCCCCGACGAGATGCTGGACGAGATGGGGCTGGACGATCCGTTCGGGCTGACCGGGCTCTACGAGGGGGTGCCGATGACCCAGAAATCGGCGACGTTCCCCGATACCCGGCCCGACACGATATGGCTGTTCCGCCGGGCGATCCTGGACGAATGGGCGGCGCGCGGCGACGTGGCGCTGGCCGATCTGGTGACCAACGTCATGATCCATGAACTGGCCCACCATTTCGGCTGGTCGGACGAGGATATCGCGAAGATCGACCGCTGGTGGGAATGAGCGTCAGCGGAAGGCGGGCCCATGCGCCCAGACGGTCAGAGAATGCCGCTCGCCGCCCGTCACGGGCGTCACGCGGTGCAGCAGGAAGGACGGAAAGATGCAGGCCGCGCCCAGGCTCGGATCCGCAACGACCGCATGGGCCGAGGGCATGACCTCCAGCCGGCCGCCCTCATAGGCGTCGGGCCCGGAAAGCTGAACCACCAGCGTCAGCTTGCGCTTGCGCGCCAGGGGGCCGTCGCCGATATCGGAATGCCAGTCGAAATGGCCCTCGCGCTCGGCCCCGTAGCGGGCGACCTGCGGACTTTCCGCGAATTCCCGCAGATCGAAGCCGAACGTGTCGCGATTGGCCCCGGCCACCACGTCGATCAGCCGGTCCATGACCCATCCGGCGCCGGGCAGATCGTCCAGCCAGACCAGATCGGCCCGGCGCAGATTGTGGTCGCGCGCCCGGCCGACCAGCCGCGCATCCGCCGGGGCCGCGACGGCGGCATAGGCGCGGATGCGGCCGCATTCCTCGGGGGTGAAGGCGTCGGGTCGGATCAGAACGTCGAGCATCGCGGAGATCCCGGAAGGACGAATAGACGGCGGCTATAGGCCCCGGCCGCGGCGCGCGCGCCGGTTCGCGACAGGAATGGCGGTTCGCGACACCGGCAGCGGGATGTTGCATCCGCCGCGCCCGCGCGCTTGTCTCGGGGAAACCAGAGGGACACCCGATCATGCGCGCCCATATCCTGACGATCACGCTGAACCCCACGGTCGATTTCTCGACCACGGCCCCGCAGATCATGCCCGAGGCGAAGCTGAGATGCAGCGAGCCGCAGATCGATCCCGGCGGCGGCGGGATCAACGTGGCCCGGGCCATCCGGTTGCTGGGCGGTCAGGCGGTGGCGCTGATCGCCATCGGCGGGGCGACCGGCGCGCAGCTTCTGCAGCGGCTGGCGCATGAAGGGGTGGCGACGGTCGCCTTCCAGGGACCGGGAGAGACGCGGCAGAGCGTGTCGGTCATCGACGAGAGCACCGGCGCGCAGTTCCGCTTCGTGATGCCCGGCCCCGCCTGGCGCGAGGACGACGTGACCCGCGCGCTCGGCTCGATCGACCAGGCGACGGGCGACGGCACGCTGGTGGTGCTCAGCGGGTCGCAGCCGCCCGGCGTGGCCAAGGATTTCCCGTCGATCCTGGCCGATCACGTGGGCGGGCGGCAGGCGCGGCTGATCGTCGATACGTCGGGGCCGGCACTGCACCACCTGGTCGAGCGTCCGCACGATTCGCTCTACATGCTGCGCATGGACGATGCCGAGGCCGAGGAACTGGCCGGCCGCGCCCTGCCCGGCCTGCCGGACACCGCCGCCTTTGCCCGGTCGCTGGTGGACCGGGGCGTGGCGCGGATGATCGTCGTCGCCCGCGGCGCCGACGGGTCGGTGCTGTCCACGGCCGACGGGTCCTGGCATTCGGTCGGGCCGAAGGTGCCGGTCGTGTCGAAGGTCGGGGCGGGGGATGCCTTTGTCGGCGCCTTCACGCTCGGCCTGGCCGAGGAGCGCGAGCCACAGGAATGCCTGCGTCTGGGCGTGGCCGCGGCCTCGAATGCCGTGATGACCGAGGCCACGCGCCTCGTCGACCGCGCCACGACCGAACGCCTGGCCCGGGATTGCGCGCTGGTGCCGCTCTAGGCACCCAGGGTCGCGGGTGGCGCTCAGTGCGCTCGGGCTGCGGGGCGGGCGGCGTCCGCCCTGCCCCTTCCGCAGCGATCAGGCGACGAGTTTTCCGGTGAACTCGACCAGACGCCGTGCCTGGAACGCGATCGACCGCTCCCCGGCCTCGTCCAGCTTTCCGGCGGCGAAGGAATAGCCGTAGGGGTTGCCGCCATCCTCGAACTTCACGCCGTCGGCATATCCCGGCGCGACGATGATCGCGCCCCAGTGGATCGCCGTGGTGTAGAGGCCCATGATCGTCGTTTCCTGCCCGCCATGGGGGTTCTGCGCGCTGGTGGTCGCGGTGAAGGTCTTGTTGGCAAGCTGCCCCTGCTGCCAGATCGGCCCGAGCGTATCGATGAAGGCGCGCATCTGGCTGGCGACGACGCCATAGCGCGTGGGGCAGCTTACGAAGTAGCCGTCGGCCCAGACCATGTCATCCGGAGTGGCCTCGGGAATGTCGCGCATCTTTTCGAGCTGGGCCTTCCAGGCCTCCTGCCCCTCGACCACCTCCCTGGGCGCCGTCTCCTTCGCCCGCCGCAGCCGCACCTCGGCGCCGGCGGCCTCGGCCGCCTCTGCCGCCAGCGTGGCCGCCCGGTGGTTGTTGCCATAGGTCGAATAGAAAAGGACGAGGATCTTGGGTGCGCTCATCGCGAAACCTCCTGTGCTTGTGACATGGCGTATCCTAGGGGGCGGCGCGGCGCGCGACAGGTCCGGCGGCGCATGGGACATGTGCGCAAACCGCAGAACCGGGGCGCGCGGCGCGGCGCCGCCGCCCCCGCCCTCCCGGCGAAAACCGTTGCGACCGGGGGGGCCGGTGGTTAGGTTGCTGTCCCATCGAACAGGGAATGCCGCCGTGGCGCGGTAAGGGGGCGCATGGTGCGAAAAGGTCAGTCAGGACGAACCCTTATCAGGTCTGCCCTTCTGGCGGGGGTCGCGACCGCGGCGCTGGCCGGGGCGGCCGGGGCCCAGTCCGAGGGCGAGGTCGTCACCAAGCAGTACGACGATGGCGGCGTCTACGAGGGCACGTTCAAGAACGGCAAGCAGGACGGCACCGGCACCTACACCCTGCCCAACGGCTACAAGTATACCGGCGACTGGGTCGAGGGCGAGATCCGCGGCCAGGGTGTGGCGCAGTTCCCCAACGGGTCGGTCTATGAGGGCGAGTTCGCCAAGGGCAAGCCCGAAGGGATGGGCAAGATCACCTTCGCCGATGGCGGCACCTACGAGGGCGAGTGGGAAGACGGCAAGATCAACGGCCAGGGCGTTGCCGTCTATGCCAACGGGGTGCGCTACGAAGGCGGCTTCCGCAATGCGCGGCATCACGGGCTGGGCCGGATGGAAAGCCCCAACGGCTATGTCTATGACGGGCAGTGGGTCGATGGTGTGAAGGAAGGCCAGGGCACGATCACCTATCCCGACGGCGCGGTCTACGAGGGGCAGCTTGTCCGCGGCCAGCGCGAGGGGACGGGCACCCTGACGATGCCCGACGGGCTGGTCTATACCGGCGAATGGAGGGACGGCCAGATCAACGGCCAGGGCACGCTGACCCAGCCCAACGGCGACGTCTACGAGGGCCAGTTCGTCAACGGCGAGCGGCAGGGCACCGGCAAGGTCAGCTATGCCAACGGCGACGTCTACGAAGGCGAGTTCGCCGGCGACCGGCGCGAGGGTCAGGGCACCTTCACCGGCGCGGACGGCTATACCTATACCGGCAACTGGGTCGCCGGCCGGATCGAGGGCGAAGGCAGCGTCACCTATCCCGACGGATCGGTCTATACCGGCACGTTCCGCGACGATCTGGCGGACGGGACCGGGCGCATCGTCTATCCGGACGGCAACACCTATGAGGGCGAGTGGAAGGCCGGCGTGATCGAGGGTGAGGGCAAGGCCACCTACACCAACGGTCTGGTCTATGAGGGCCAGTTCAAGAACGCGAAGAACGACGGCTACGGCGTGATGACCTCGCCCGACGGCTACCGGTACGAGGGCGAATGGCTCGAGGGCCAGCGCCACGGCCAGGGCAAGGCGACCTATCCCGACGGCACCGTCTACGAAGGCCAGTTCGTCAACGGCCAGCGCCAGGGCCAGGGCACGATCACCATGCCCGACGGCTTTACCTATACCGGCGAATGGCAGAACGGCGAGATCGAGGGCCAGGGCGTGGCCACCTATGCCAACGGCGACGTCTACGAAGGGCAGTTCGTCGCCGGCAAGCGGCAGGGCGAGGGCACGATCCGCTATGCCAGCGGCGAAGAGGCCAGCGGCACCTGGCAAGACGGCGCCCTGACCGATGGCGGCGCCCCCGCTCTGCCCGCCGCGGATGCGCCTGCCCCGCCCCCCGGGGACGGCGTTGGCGAAAGCGCGGCGCCGGATGCGGCACCCGGCGATGCGGCACCCGGCGATGCGGTGCCCGACGATGCGGCGACCGGCGCGTCGAACTGATCGGGCCCCGCGCCCGCAACCCCAGCCAGGCAGGAGCCGGCACCGATGATCGCGATCATATTCGAGGTGGTCCTGGCCGAGGGGCGCAAGGACGAATATCTGGACATCGCCGCCGCCATCCGGCCGATGGTCGAGCAGGTCGAGGGCTTCATCTCGGTCGAGCGGTTCCAGAGCCTGACCGACCCCGACAAGCTTCTGTCCATCTCGTTCTTCGAGGACGAGGCCGCCGTCGAGCGGTGGCGGGCGCTGGCCGCGCACCGGCAGGCGCAGGCGCGGGGCCGCGGCGGCGTCTTCGCCGATTACCGGCTGCGCGTGGCCCATGTCCTGCGGGATTACGGGATGCAGGACCGGGCCGAGGCACCGGCGGACAGCCGCGCCGCCCATGACGGCGCGCCTGCCTGACGGAACCGCCCTGCCCGCCCATGCGCTTCCGCCCCGACCGCAATCAAGCCGGAGGCGCCGAAATGAGCGAGCACGAAAGCCACACCACAACCGACCACGACACGATCCGCCGATGGGTCGAGGACCGCGACGGCCGTCCGGCGAAGGTGAAGGACGATTCCGACGGCGGCATCCTGCGGATCGATTTCCGGGAACCCGAGGAGAACCTGGAAGAGATCGCGTGGGAGGAGTTCTTCCGCGTGTTCGAGGACCGGAAGCTGGCCTTCCTGTATCAGGAAAAGACGTCTTCGGGCGGCACCAGCCGGTTCAACAAGTTCGTCGACCGCTAGTCATTCCTCGCGGAAGGCGCGGGACATGCTGTCGGTGATCGGCTTTACCAGATACTGGATGAAGGTGCGCGACTGGGTCTGGATCATCACCTCGGCCGGCATCCCGGGCGAGGGCTGGAACGCCCCGACCCGCGCCAGTTCGGCAGCCGTGAGCGAGACGCGGACCACATAGACCTCGGCCACCGGGCCGGTCGTGTCGCGCACGCTGTCCGCCGACACGTATTCGACGGTGCCTTCCAGAACCGGCGTGGTGCGGCGGTTGAGGGCGGACAGGCGGACCGTCGCCGCCTCGCCCCGCCGCACGCTGTCGATATCGGTGCGCGGGATCTGCGTCTCGACGATCAGCGGCGCATCGGCGGGCAGGATCTCGGCAATGGCCTTGCCCGGTTCGATCACGCCGCCCGCTGTGTGGTAGTAGAGCCGCACCACCGTGCCGTCGACGGGCGATGCGACATCGACGCGCGACGCCACGTTCTGGGCCGCGCGCGATCTTTCCCGGATGGAGTCCAGCTCACCCTGGATCGATTGCAGCTCGTCCAGCGCCGTCTGCCGATGGGCGTCGATGGTCCGCTTGATCTGCGCCTCGTATTTGCGCCGGATCTCCGAGATTTCCTCGATCTCCGCCTCGATGCGGCCCAGTTGCCCCTCGGCATCCACCATCGCGCGCTGCAATGAAGACACCTCGCTGCGGCGGGCGAGCCCCTGCCGGAACAGCCGGTCCTTCGCCGTGTATTCCGAGCGCAACAGCTCAAGCTGCTCGCGATACGATCCCAGTTGCGCCTCGTAGCCCCGGCCGCGGATCGTCAGCGCCTCGATATCCCGCTGCATCAGGCGCAGATCGTTGTCGAGCGAGGCCCGCGCCACGCGGAACGCCAGCGCCTGCCCGTCCAGGATGGATGCGACCTCGCCATCCTCGCGCAGAGCCGCCAGATCCGCCGGAAAGATCAGCTTGGTGCGGCCCTCGTATTCCGAAAGCAGCCGCGCCTCCATCGCCTCGAGCCGGGCCTGGCGCAGCTTCAATTCGCGCTCGGTCGCCTGCGCCGCCGTCCGGTCGAGCGCGACGATGACATCGCCCGCGCGCACCCGGTCGCCCTCGGACACGCGGATCCGGTCGATGATGCCGCCCTCCAGATGCTGCACCACCTTGTTGCGCCCGGTGGCCACGAAGCTGCCCTGCGCGATCACGGCGGCCGCCAGCGGGGCGCTGAACGACCACCAGCCGAAGCCGCCGAAGGCCGCGATCATCAGGACCAGCCCGAAGACGGCCTGCTTGCGGATCGACCGCGGCACATCCGCGTACCATTCCCCGCCCGTCACTGGCGCGATCTCGGTCATTCCGCCGCCCCCCCGTCCGGCACCGGCCGATTGTCGCGATTGCGCTTGGCCAGGGCCTGCAGCACCTGCATCCGCTCTCCGAACATGGCCAGATTGCCCTCGGACAGCACCATGATCTTGTCCACCACGCTCAGCAGCGCGGGTTTCTGGGTGATCACCACGACGGTGATCCGCTTCTCCATCGCCTGTTCCACCGCCTTGGCCAGCGCGCGGTCGCCGGCGCTGTCCAGGTTCGAATTCGGCTCGTCCAGAACCACGAGGCGCGGATCGCCGAAGAAGGCGCGCGCCAGGGCGATCCGCTGCTTCTGTCCGCCCGATAGCGGCGCGCCGTCCGCCGCCACGACGGTCTCGTAGCCCTGCGGCAGGCTGGCGATCATGTCGTGCACATCGGCCAACACGGCCGCCCGGTAGATCTGGGCGTCGGTGGCGTCGCCGCGCATCCGGCCGATATTGGCCTTGATGGTGCCGGGGAACAATTGCACGTCCTGTGGCAGGTAGCCGATGCTTTCGCCGAACTGGCGCGGGTCCCAGTTGCGCAGGTCCATCAGATCCAGCCGGACATTCCCCGACGTGGGCAGGATGGACCCGACCAGCATCTTGCCGAGCGTCGTCTTGCCCGCGCCGGAATTGCCGATGATGGCCAGCGAATCCCCGGGATCGAGCGAGAAGCTGATCCCGTTCAGGACGACCTGCTTGGTCCCCCCGGGCACATAGAGCAGCCGCTCGACATCCAGCCGGCCCTGCGGGTCGGGAAGGCGCAGGCGTTCGAACTGCAGCTTCGACCCGGTCAACAGCGCCCGGATCCGCCCGAAGGCCGAGCGGGTAATCGAGAACCCGTTCCAGCCCTCGATCGCGCCCTCGATCGGCGCCAGCGCCCGCCCGGCGATGATCGACGCGGCGATGACCATGCCGCCCGTGATCTCGCCCAGGATCGCCAGATAGGCGCCCCAGCCCAGCATCCCCACCTGTGTCAGAAGCCGCACCGCGCGCGATGCGGCGGCGAACACGATGTTGCGGTCCTGCGCCCGGACCTGCGCCTTCAGAGAGGCGGCCGTGTCGCGCCCCCAGATCGACACCGCTTCGGGGATCATCGCCAGGGCGTTGATGATCTGGCTGTTGCGCGACATCGAATCGAGATGCGAGTTCGCCCGCGACTGGGCGGCATTCGCCTTGGCGAATGGCGCGGCCGTCGCCTTCTGGTTCAGCAGCGCGATGACCAGCAGCGCCAGCGACGTGCCCGTGACGATCATCCCCAGATGCGGATGCACGAGAAAGATCGCCAGCAGGAACAGCGGCGCGAAGGGCACGTCGAGCATCGAGATCAGCGTGCCCGAGGTCAGAAAGCCGCGCAGCGTCTGCAGGTCGCCCAGGGTCTGATACTCCCGCCCCGAGCCGTGGAGCGAGGCATGGGCGGCGGCGCTGAGGACCGGCGCGCCCATCCTGACCGCCACCTCGACGGCCGTGCGCATGAGCATGAAGCGCCGCACCGCGTCGAGCACCGCCTGCAACAGGATCGCGCCGACAATCACGATGGTCAGCATCACCAGCGTGTCGACCGACCGGCTGGTCAGCACCCGGTCCGAGATCTGGAACAGGTAGACGGGAATGGCCAGGACCAGGACATTCGTGGCGCAGGTCAGCACCATCACCATCGCCAGGTTCATCCGTATCGCCGAGATGCCGCGCCGCAGGCTTTCGCCGAAGGGTTCGGGCTGAAGCCGCTTGTGGAAGGTCGGCCCGCCGCCGCCGCCGCCGCCCCCGCCGGCAGGGGGATCCTCGCGCTTGCGGATCGGGCCGTAGAGCGTGTCGATCGTCTTGCCGATGCCTTCGGGCGGCGGGGCGGCGGTGTCGCGGCTTTCGGGCGCGGCCGCAGGCGTGTCGGGCGGCGGCCCGGACGGGTCCGGGGCGCGCGCCGCGGGGGCATTGCGGCTGCCGGCATCGCCGGCCGGGCTCGCCGCGCCGGACGGGGGCGTCGGTGCGTCGGGCGAGGCGGCTGGCGCTTCGCCCGACAATTCCGTCTGGCCGGGAGAGGTTCCGGCCGCGCCGTCCCCTGCTCCGGCCGTGTCACGTCCGGGGCGGATGCGCAGTTCGGGGGCCAGGCGGAACACGCTGCGGTCACTGAAATCCTTCACGCTGTCACTCCTCGGCCGGCCATCAGGAAAGCACGGTCTGCATTACATCAGCCGGCGCGCCGGCATTGGCCGGGAAGACGTCCGGCATCTGGAAATCGGGGATGTCGGGCATGGCCGGCATGTCGATCATGCCGTCGGTCAGGAAGGCCACCGCCTCGTTCGCCAGCCCCGCCAGCTTGACCCCGTCGGGCAGAGCATCGGGATCGGTCAGCCCGGCCTGATGGATCACCGCGTCGGAATAGGCCGGCTTGCCGGACAGAACCGTGGAATCCGTGCCGACGGTGCCGACGGATGCCAGATTGGTCAGCACGTTCGATCCGGTCACGACCTCGACCGCATCCGGCTGCGTCAGATCGATGTCGAAATCCCCCAGGGCCAGCGCGACCTGATCGGAATCGCCGATCACGTTCACCTGCTCGACCAGGTTCACCTTCACGAAGTCCCCGGCGATGAACAGCACCCGCAGCATGTCGAGCCCGGCGAACAGGGGATCGGACGCCAGCGCGCCCGCCGCCTCGGACCGGCCGGCCGCCACGTCGTCGAGCGCCTGCTTGAAGGGGCCGGTCAGCGGGCGGTAGCTGTCGATGCCGACGCTTTCGATCTTCGCCCCGTTGAACAGCAGGTTGTCGCCGGTCGATGCGCCGAAGGCGCCGGTCACCACATCGTCGTCCAGCAGCACGTTCGTCTGCGTGACGGCCGAGATGTCGATCATCTCGCCCCCGACCAGAAGCAGGTCGAAGCGAAAGCCGATCTCGTTGTACAGGGCCAGGTTGCCGATCTCGTTCCAGCCGGCCACAAGGTCTGTGGATCCGCCGGAATAGCTGAAGCGGATCGCATCGGTATCGGTGGCGAAGGTCAGCTGCTTCGTCCAGGTGGTCGAGATCAGATCGGCATCGATCCGGGCCATCACCCAATTCGCCGGAGCCGAGACCGAGAGTTCGGCCGCAGGCCCGCTGCCCGAGCTTTCGCGGTGGATCTCGGCGGCGTTGATCAGCGTGGACGGGGCCGAGCCGAGGATACCCTCCGGCACCTCGTCACGATCCGACAGCACGTTGACCTGGCTGATCGCGTCGATCCGCGTGGCCCCGCCATTGACCGCGATCACCTTGGCGTCCAGCCAGTTGGCCGAGACAGCGACCTCGTTCGTGGCGACGTTCGCGCCGGTCACGATGCGGCTGCCGCCGCCGCCGTCATCCTCGGAACCCTGCAAATGTCCGTCGCGCGGCGGGGATGCGCCGGCATCCTCGCGCGCCCGCAGGCCGTCGGCGCGGGCGGCGGCGGCATCGTCGCGCCCGGTCTCGGCGCCGAAACCGGCCCGGTCCGACACGGCACTGCCGGAAATGATCTGCCCGTCGGGGCTGTGCATCACCGCCGGCGCCGGACAGGCCGGGCCTTCGTCGGCAGCGACTTCGGCGGTCTCGACCGCCGCCTCGACCGCAGGGGCCTGATCGCAACCACCAGCAGAGCTGTCATCCCCCGCAACGCCGTCATCGGCGCCCCCGTCCGGCCCGGCGCCCTCCGGGAGCCGGTCGGCGAAGAAGGCGGGCAGGGAATCGGACGCGACCGGCAGTTCGGCCCCCTCCGCCCCGTCGATCCGGATCGACAGCGCCGCCTCGCCCTGAAAGACATGCTGGACGGCACCGACCGGGCCGGCATCGACCCGCGCCGCCACCTGCGCGATCTGCGCGATCGCGGCCTCGGCCAGTTCGGACCAGGACCCGTGATCGAGTGGCGACAGGTCAAGAACGATCATCGACTGCGCCAGCGAATGCAGCGCGTCGAGCGTATCGGCCTGCTGCTGCGCCCAGACCGGATCCAGCGTCATGCCGAAGGTGTCGGCGTCCAGCAATTCGGCGATCTGGATCGTGACCAGCACCACCGAACCCGGCGGCTCGATCGTCAGAACGACATTCGGCTCGGCGATCTCGTCGCCCCGCCCCGCGTCGCGCCCGGCGAGCTCGGCCCCGAAGAAGCCGTATCCGAACAGATCGGCGAAGATCCACGGGATCTGCGTGCTGTCGAGCGTGACCTGCTCGGGCGGGAGGGCGTCGGGCCGGTATGACAGACGCGGGTCCAAATCTTCCAGACGATAGTCCGGCAGTTTCCTGACCGGACCGATCTCGTCATCGCTCAGAGGCCGGTCCGCCTTTTGGGCCAGGCGAAACTTTTCGTAATCCGCCCGAAGGCGTGCCCCTTCGAGCGACAGATGAAACGTGCCGATGAAATGCGCGATAATTTCGCTGATCTTGTCCATCTCGTCCCTCCGGGAGTGTCGTGCCGGGAAATCCGGCCGGAGACGGGCGGCCTGCATGCCGCGAAAGGTATCAAATCAATCGTTGTGGCAGGGGGCGGACACACCGCCCCCTGCCCGTCGCTCCGTGAGGATCAGAGATCGTCCTCGGCGTTGAAGGTCGAGCTGAACGACCCGCCGACGACAGTCATGTCGACCGAGTTGCCAAGCACGTTGGCGCCCAGGACCAGGCTCTGGTTGAACGATGCCACGTCCGACACCGCCGCGGCCGAGGCGTAGGATTCGCCGGTGACGTAACCGTCGTCTCCGTTGTTCGAACCCCAGGTGCCCGCGTTGCCGCCTGCGCCGCCCGCGCCGGTGGACGCGGTTCCGCCCGCACCGGCCATTCCGCCGGCCGCCGAGGTGCCGCCTCCGGTGGCGAAGCCGCCGGCGCCGCCGCTGGTGCCGCCGCTCGCATCGGCCGCACCGCCCATGCCGGTCATCCCGCTCATCGCTTCCGAGATGAGCGACGGCGACACGGTGCTGGTCGCGTCGGTATCGGTGGTGATCGCCCCCGATCCGCCGCCCGTGCCCGACGCGCTGGAGGTCGGGCTGACGGTCTGGTTGGTGTCGGTGTCGGATTGCAGGCCGCCACTGGCACCGCCCGTGGCCCCCGACGTCGCTTCACCCGTTGCGGCGTTGGTCGACGAATTGGCCGAGCTCAGATTGCCGCCGGCGCCGGTCGTGGAACCGGCCGAGCCCGTGCCGCTGCCCGAACTGGTCGAGTCGTTGTCGGAGGTGAGGTTTCCACCGCTACCGCCGGTGGCCGAGTTGGTGCTGTCGTTGCTGGCCGTGGTGGACGCATCGTTGTCCGAGGTCAGCGCACCGCCGGTGCCGCCGGTCGCAGTGCCGGTCCCGGTCCCGTCGCCCGATCCGTTGGGGTTGGCCGTGCCGTCGCCGCCGCCGCCGCCGGCCCCGCCGGTCGACGTGCCGTCGCCGCCGCTCATGACATGGGCCATCGGATCGGTGGTCGCATTCGGCATGCCGCCGCCGCCCCCGTTACCGCCGAGGGCGAAGCCCAGCCCCGAGCCGAGGATGCCGGTGCCGATGCCAGTGGCCGTTCCCCCGGCGCCGCCCGTGGAGCCGGACGAGGCAGTGGAGGTATTGTCGGCGGTTCCGGTGCCGTCGCCAGAGGCTGTGGAGGAGCCGCCATCGCCGCCATCGCCGTTCACCGACCCGTCATTGTCGGAGTTGCCGGTGCCGGTGCCGTCGGCGGCGACATCGCCGTTATCGCCGGCATCGTCATCGCTCTCGGCCTTGGTCTTGGTGCTGTTCAGCCCCAGACCGAGCGCGCCGGCATCGCCATTGTCGCCGGCCTCGTCGTCGCTGTCGGAGTTCGAGAAGCCGAGACCGACGCCGAGACCCCCGGCATTGGCGGTGCCGGAATCGCCGGCCTCGTCGTCGCTGTCGGCATTGGCGCCGCCCAGCCCCAGCCCCAGCCCGAGCGATGTACCGGCGCCGCCGGCACCCGTTGCATCGTCGCTGGAATTGGTGGCCGTGCCGGTGCCGGTCGCGGTCGAGGTCGCCGAAGCCGAACCGCCGGCGCCGCTGTCGGCATCGTCGGTCGCCGTCGCGCTGCCCGTCGCGGTGGTGGTGCTGGTGTTCGACGCCGAGCCGCTGTTGCCGCTGGCCCCGCCAGTCGCGCCGCCGCCGTCCGCCGACCCGCTTGTGCCGCCCTGGGCGCTGGTCGAGCCGCCGGTCGCGGCCCCGCCAGAGGACGCGCCCCCGTCGGCTGCCGCGCCGCCTCCGCCCGCTCCGCCGGCGGTCGACGTCTCGATCCCGTCCTCGGCCCAGGCGGTGCCGCCATTGGTGTTGACGTTCTGGTTGAACGAGCCGGAATTGCTGGTCGTGGCCGTCCCGACCGAATCGGTATCATCCAGATTGTTCGCCTGGGAATTGACGATTCCGAAATCGTTGCCCTGCCCGTTCAGCGCGCCGGCCAGGATGTTGCTGACATCCATGTCGTTACCGGGATCGAAATCGATCCGGCCCTGGCTGACCAGCATGTTGCCGATCTCGTTGTCGTTGAGGTCCATCCAGTCGTCGTCCGACGGCTCGAAGCCCTCTAGCGACATGCCGATATCGGCATTGATATCGACATTGACCGTCGAGGTGCTGTCATTCGAGACATCGGTGGTTGTGTCGCTGGTATTGCTCGTGGTGTTGGACGTGGTCGAATCCGACGTGCTGTCGCTTGTCGCATTCCCCGACCCGTTCGAATTTGAATCGGAGTTGGAAGTCGAGTTCGACGTGTTGTCGGTGGTGTTGGTGTTGGAATTCGTGTTCGAATTCCCGTTGTCGTTGCCGTTGTCGTTCCCGTTCTGGTTCCCGTTGTTGTTGCCGTTCTGGTTCCCGTTGTTGTTGCCGTTGTTGTTCCCGTTGTTGTTTCCGTTCTGGTTGCCGTTGTCGTTGCCGTTCTGGTTCCCGTTGTCGTTGCCGTTGCTGTTGCCGTTGTCGGAATAGTTCTCGTTCAGATTGCTATTCACGTTCGCATCGGTTTCGGGATCGGGATCGGGATGGAACGGCGAGCCGTCATTCACATCCATGAGCATGCTGTTCAGCGCGTTACGAGAATTTGCCATTGTCTCATCTCTTGCGAAGACACGTCATCCATGCGCCACTCTTCTAAAAAGCGCATCGGATTCGGCGCGATTGAAAATAAGCGGTATCGTTCGGCCGCGGCACAATTCCGCAGCCGTCGTGATGTCTGTCTGTGCTGTTTCCTCCTCCTCGCTATGTTCGCCCTATAGGCGCACACGGTATGCGGTGACCGCACCGAGGCGTGCAGTCATGCGGCGGAACCTCCGTTTCTGCCGCAGGATCAGCTTGGTCCGGCGCGCCTTTCGCGGCAATCGCACATTCTGACTAGTCTGTTCTGGGGTAGTGATTCCCGTAGGCGCGGCGCGTCCGGACATACGGGGCCGGCGCCATCATGCGGCACATCGAGATGGTTAACGCCTTGTTAACAAAACGTTTCCGGCGCCCGCTCCCTTGGTCGCCCTGAACCGGGGCGCCGAGCCGCTTGGCAGGACAGGACGGCTGCGGCATAGTCGAAGGTATAGGTACTGTTTTGTTTCCAAAAAATCCCGGACCGCGCCGCAGGATTTTCGGCGCGTCAGGTTCGGGCAAGGGGGATTTTCAATGGGATTTCAACGAACCGATGCCAGCGGCACCGGGACCGGCACCAATCGCAAGATGCCAACCGTGGTTTTCGTCGGCGCCGTCTCCAGCTTTTCCGATCAGATGGTGCAGGCGCTCGACGGGGCCTTTCAGGATTATCACGTGACCCGGGTCGATACGCCGCCCGAACTTGCGACGCTCACCCGCGACGATCCGGTCGACCTTGCCGTTTTCGAAGAAGGCCTCCTGCACCGGCTGGTGCGGCACCCGCCGTCGGCGGCCGTTTCGCTGGCGGTCGCGTATCGCGACACCAGGATGTTCGCCGGGCGGCTGGCGGCATTGAACTATGCCGAGGTGCCCCCGGGGCTGAGTTGTCTGCCGATGAACTGCCGGCTGGATTCATTCATGTCGATCCTGCGCCTGATCCTGTGTCTCGAAACCTTCGTCGCCGTCGATCTGGTGCGCGCCCTGCGATCCGCTGCCGATGCGCGGCCTTCCGTACCGGCCGTTCCCGCCTCGGACGTGCCGACGCTGGAATTCCTGACCCGGCGCGAACGTCAGGTCCTGCCCCTGATCGCCGAAGGGCTTCAGAACAAGCGGATCGCCGACCGTCTGTCGATGTCCGAGCATACGGTCAAGCTGCATGTGCACCACATCATCAGCAAGCTGAACGTCCGCAACCGGACCGAGGCCGCCCGCTACTACCTGTCGCGTCCGGCTCAGGGCGGCGGCATCTGAGGGAGCGGGCCGTGCCCGCGGCACCGCCCCCCGAGACGTTCGACCGCCTGATGCTGTCCATCGGGCGGTTGAACTACTTCTGGTCGAACACGGAAAGCCTGCTGATCCACCTGATCGCCGGCCTCAGCGGCGTGGACAAGGAAGTCGCCGTCATCCTGTTCCTGACGCTGAACACCACCCGCGCCCGGGTGGATCTGGTCGAGCGGCTGGCCAAGCTCGACCGGGTCCCCGAAGAGCGGCGCGAGCGGCTGCTGGCCCTGACGCGGGAATTCCTGCAACTGTCCGCGCTGCGCAACCGCTACAGCCATTCGATCTATGCCTTCAACGGCCGGGGCGCGCCCCGCACGATCCAGATGCGCATCGCCGACCGCAGGCACGACATCCGTCTGGGCCGGACCGAACCTCTGGACGAGGACGCGCTCGCCGCGCTCGAGGATACGCTGTCCGCGCTGGCCACGCTGAACCGGAAGGTCTGGAAGACGATTCACGACCTTGGATATCCCGTCTGACCAAATGGCGTGCGGACAAGCCGGAAGCGTGAATTCAACGCCAGCCGCCGGTCGCCCGTCGCAGTGGCGCACGGGCCGATAACCCCGCCGCGGAACGCCCATCTCCGCCCCCGCCATTGACCGCGCATACCTGTATGCGCTTACAACGCAAGGGGCATCGCGGAGGGGACGCATGACGAAGACCGGCAAGACACCGCGGACGCTGCGCAGCGCGCGGTGGTTCGCCCCGGACGACCTGCGCAGCTTCGGCCACCGGTCGCGGATGATGCAGCTCGGCTATGACGAGGCCGATTTCGCCGGCAAGCCGATCATCGGCGTGCTCAACACCTGGTCCGAGATCAATTCCTGCCACGGCCATTTCCGCGAACGCGCACAGGACGTGAAGCGCGGCGTGGCGCAGGCCGGCGGCTTCGCGGTCGAGATGCCCGCCCTGTCGGTGGACGAAAGCTTCACCAAGCCGACATCGATGCTCTACCGCAACCTTCTGGCGATGGAGACGGAGGAGATGATCCGCTCGCACCCGTTCGACGGCGTGGTGCTGATGGGCGGATGCGACAAGACCACGCCCGGGCTGGTCATGGGCGCGCTGTCGGCCGGCGTGCCGATGATCTACCTGCCCGCCGGCCCGATGCTTCGGGGCCATTACGCGGGCAAGATCCTCGGCTCGGGCTCGGATGCGTGGAAGTACTGGGACGAGCGGCGCGCCGGGAACATCACCGACGAGGAATGGCTGGGCATCCAGGGGGGCATCGCCCGGTCGGTCGGCACCTGCATGACCATGGGAACGGCCAGCACCATGACCGCGATCGCCGATGCGATGGGGCTGACCCTGCCCGGCGCGTCCTCGATCCCGGCGGCCGATTCGGGGCATCAGCGCATGTCGGCCGCCTGCGGCCGCCGCATCGTCGAAATGGTCTGGGAGGATCTGGTGCCGTCGCGGATCGTGACGGCGGCTTCGGTGCGCAACGCGGCCATCGTGGCGATGGCCACCGGCTGTTCGACCAACGCCGTCGTGCACCTGATCGCGATGGCCCGGCGCGCGGGGGTGCCGCTGACCCTCGACGATCTGGACGCGCTCGGCCGCACCACGCCCCTGATCGCCAATGTCCGCCCCGCCGGCAAGGACTACCTGATGGAGGACTTCTTCTATGCCGGCGGGTTGCGGGCCCTGATGGCGCAGATCGCCGAGCGGCTGGACACGTCGTGCCTGTCCGTCACCGGCCGGTCCCTGGGCGACAACCTGGCCGGGGCGCAGGTCTACAACGACGACGTGATCCGCCCGCTTTCCAACCCCGTCTACGGCGAAGGATCGCTGGCGGTGCTGCGCGGCAACCTCTGCCCCGACGGCGCGGTCATCAAGCCGGCCGCCTGCGATCCGCGCTTCCACGTGCATCAGGGGCCGGCGTTGGTCTTCGACAGCTATCGCCAGATGAAGGCGGCGGTCGACGATCCCGATCTGGACGTGACGCCGGACCATGTGCTGGTCCTGCGCAACGCCGGGCCGCAGGGCGGGCCGGGCATGCCCGAATGGGGCATGCTGCCGATCCCCAAGGCGCTGATCCGGCAGGGGCACCGCGACATGCTGCGCATCTCCGACGCGCGGATGTCGGGCACGTCCTACGGCGCCTGCGTGCTGCATGTCGCGCCCGAATCCTTCGTCGGCGGCCCGCTCGCGCTGCTCCGGAGCGGCGACACCGTCCGGCTCGACCTGCCGAACCGGCGGCTGGACATGCTGGTCGCGGCCGAAGAGCTGGAGCGCCGCCGCGCCGAACTGGCGCCGCCGCCGGCCCGGTTCGCGCGCGGCTACGGCTGGATGTTCTCGCGCCATGTCACCCAGGCCGACAAGGGCTGCGACTTCGATTTCCTGGACCCCGCCTTCGGCCCCGCCGCGGGCGAACCCGACATCCACTGAGGCCTCCGATGACGTCCGCGCTCGACCACGCCCTGTCCGGGATCTCGGGCATCCTCGTGACGCCCTACGACGATACGGGCGAGATCGCGCCGGACCGGCTGGCGCCGATCCTGGACCGGGCGCTTGCCGCAGGCATGCACATGCCGGTGGTGAACGGCAATACCGGCGAATTCTACGCCCTGACCACAGACGAGGCCTGCGCCATGGTGCGCGAGGTGGCGGCGCTGGTGGACGGGCGCGCGCCGCTTCTGGCCGGCGTGGGCCGCGGCCTGCGCGATGCCTGCCGCCTGGCCCGGGCCTCGGCCGAGGCCGGGGCCGCGGCGCTGATGATCCACCAGCCGCCCGATCCGTTCGTCAGCCCCCGCGGAACCGTGGATTACGTGCGGGCGGTCGCCGATGCGGCCGGCGGGCTGCCGGTCATGCTGTATCTGCGCAACGACGCGATAGGCACCGCCGCCATCGCCGCCCTGTGCGCGGTGCCCGGCGTCAAGGGCGTCAAATGGGCCACGCCGAACCCGCTGCGGCTGGCCGAGGCGATGGCCGCCTGCGACCCGGCCATCACCTGGGTCGCGGGCCTGGCCGAGACCTGGGCGCCGCCGCTCTATGCGGTGGGTGCCCGCGGCTTCACTTCGGGGCTGATCAACATCTGGCCGGAACGGTCGGTCGCCATCCACGGTGCGCTGGCGGCGGGGCGGTATGACGAGGCGCAGCGCCTGATCGCCGGGATGCGCGCCTTCGAGGAGATTCGCGCCGAAGAGCTCAACGGCACCAATGTCACCGGCGTGAAGGCGGCGCTGCTGGCCCTGGGCCAGGATTGCGGACCGACGCGCCCGCCCTCGGCCTGGCCGCTGACCGATCCGCAGCAGGCGAAGCTGCGGGCCTTTCTGGCGGGCAGCGGACTGCTTCTGCAAAACGCATCCATAGCGAAAGGCTGACCATGAACGAGGATACCCGCCGCAAGCTCGGCTCCGTCTCGGTGGCGACGCTGGCGACCGCGCTCTACAAGCGCGGCCTGCGCAACCAGGTGATCCAGGGGGTGCATCCCATTGCCGCCAAGGGCCGCAACATGGTCGGACCGGCCTTCACCCTGCGATACATGCCCGCGCGCGAGGATCGCAACCAGCTGTCCGAATTCCGGCGCCCCGACCACCCGCAGCGCGTGGCCATCGAACGCTGCCCCAAGGGGCATGTGCTGGTCATCGACAGCCGCAAGGATCCGCGCGCCGCCAGTGCGGGCGACATCCTCGTGACCCGGCTGATGACCCGCGGCGCGGCCGGGATCGTCACCGATGGCGGGTTCCGCGACGCGGCGGCCATCGGCGCGCTCGACCTGCCCGCCTATCACAGCCGCCCCTCCAGCCCCACGAACCTGACCCTGCACGAGGCCATCGACATCGACGTGCCGATCGGCTGCGGCGATGCGCCGGTCTTTCCCGGCGACGTCATCGTCGGCGACGCCGATTGCGTGATCGTCATCCCCGCGCATCTGGCCGACGAGATCGCGGACGAGGCCATCGAGATGACGGCCTATGAGGATTTCGTGGTCGAGCGCGTGAAGGCCGGGGAGTCGATCATCGGCCTGTATCCGGCGACCCGGCAGGAGAACCTGGACCGGTTCGCGGCCTGGCGGGCGCAGAACGGCCGCTAGGGCAAAGCGCGGTCGCGCGGCACTGGGCGACGGGGCCACGAAGCTCCGGGCCCCTATTCCTCCCTCAGGCGGGCGCGCAGCGTCGCCTCGTCGACGCTGCGGCCGGTGAACAGGCGCGAGGCATGGAGCCCTTGGTAGAAATACAGCTCCCAGCCTGAGATGACTTGTGCACCCTCGGCCGCCGCGTCGCCAAGAAACTGCGTCTCCTCGGGCGTATAGACCGCGTCGAACGCCCAGGAGGCCCCGGCCATAGCCCCGCGCGGCAGCGGCGTGCCGGGATAGCCGTCCATGCCCAGGGGGGTGCAGTTGATCAACGCATCGGCGCCCGACGCGGCCGCCTCGGCGGTGCCGGCGACCTCGACGGGCATCACCGGCGCCGCGGCGCGCAGCTCGTCCGCCAGTATCTCGGCCTTCCTGCGGTCGCGGTCGACCAGCCGCAGCGCCTCTGCGCCCAGCCCCGCCAGCGCAAAGGCCACGGCCCGGCCGACCCCGCCGGTGCCGATCATCAGGACGCGCCCCGGCGTCGCCTGGCCCCGCACCCTGCGGTACGCCGCCCTGAACCCCGTGAAATCGGTATTGTGCCCCGTCGCGCCGCCCCGCCCGAACAACACCGTGTTGACCGCGCCGATCCGGCGCACCAGCGGATCGTCCACCGTGACCTTGCGCGCCGCGACCTCCTTGTAGGGATAGGTCACGTTGATGCCGCGCCGGGTCGCGGCGCAATCGGCGAAGACGGCGTCGAAGTCCTGGCGCCGCTCGGCCGGGATCAGCCTGTCGTATCGGGTGAGGATGCCCAGCATCTCGCCCGCGAGCCGATGCAGAAGCGGCGCCCGCGAGGCGCCGATATTGTCGCCGATCAGCCCGAGCCGCAATTCGCCGGTTCCCCCGTTCATGATCTCCCGGCCTTTCCGCCCAGACGGATGGTGATGCCGTCGCGGGCCGCGCGGCGCACCGCGTCGACGGCCTCGGTCGCGGCCAGGCCGTCGCGCGCCGTGACCAGGGGTGCGGCGCCGCGGATCACCTGCGCGAAATGGTCGATCTGGATGCGGAGCGGATCGGCATCGCGGGTCGCGATCGCCACGGGTTCGACCGGCGCGTGCCAGGATACCGCCCGCGGATACCGCCAGAGCCGCAGGTTCGGCACTTCCAGCGCCCCTTCGGTTCCGGCGATCTGGTAGCAGGACTGCCCCGTCGCCGGGTAGTCCGGGTTCTCGGCGGCGGTCAATTCCCAGCTCCAGGGGCCGGCGGCGGTGTCGGACAGGGTCATCGTGCCAAGCGCGCCGCTTTCGAAGCCCAGGGTCACCACGGCCGTATCCTCGACCGCATGCCCCCGCACCGCATTCGAAATCTGCGCCTGCACGGTGGCGATAGCGCCGCAGAACAGCCGCATCAGGTCGATGTCGTGGATGAGGTTGATCAGGATCGGGCCCGCCCCCGGCTGCCGGCGCCACTCGGCGGCGAAGTAGTCGGCGGGCTTCATCAGCCAGGTGAATCCGTGGACCGCCACCGGGCGGCCGATCCGGCCATCGCGGATCGCCTGGGCGGCGGCGGCGATGCGCGGATTGTGGCGGCGGTGATGGCCGACGAGCACCGGCACGCCCGCCGTCTCGGCCGCCCGGACGATGCGGCCGGCCTCGGCGGGATCGGGGGCGAGCGGCTTTTCCACCAGCACCGGCACCCGGGCGGCGATGCAGGCCAGCGCGTGTTCGACGTGCAGCGCGTTGGGCGTGGCGATGATCACCCCGTCGGGACGCGCGGCCAGAAGCCGGTCGAGCCCCGCATAGTGCGGGACCCCCAGTTCGGCGGCGACCGTCCCGGCCGCGGGCGCGGGGTCGGCGATGCCCGCCAGGTCGGCCGACGCGCTGCCGGCGATGATGCCGGCATGCCGCCGGCCGATCAGGCCCGCGCCCAGAACCCCGATGCGGGGCGCGCTCACACCCCGTCCCCCTCGAACCGGATCGCACCCGATCCGGCGCGCATGGCCTGCCATGGCGGGGTCCGGCCGACGGAACCCGGGCCAACCGCCGGAAACAGCGACAGCGCGATCGGGCCGGCCGGGCTGCCGCGGGACAGGCCGCCGGGCGCCGGCACGCCATGTGGAACGGCGGCGCCGCTGATCGTGCCGGTCGGCGTTCCCGCCCGGATCGCCCCGATCTGCCGGGGTGTCGGTTCCCTGCTGGCCATGCCCCCTCCGGCGGCGCCCTCCCGACCGGCGGCGCGCGCCGACGGGGCGAGAGCGTCAGATATGGATGGCGCGCCCATAGGCTTCGAGCACGCTTTCGTGCATCATCTCGCTCAGCGTCGGATGGGGGAAGACCGTTTCCATCAATTCGGCTTCGGTCGTCTCCAGCGTCCGGCCCACCACGTAGCCCTGGATCAGCTCGGTCACTTCGGCGCCGACCATATGCGCCCCGAGCAGCTCGCCGGTCCTGGCGTCGAACACGGTCTTGACCATGCCTTCGGCCTCGCCCAGGGCGATGGCCTTGCCGTTGCCGATGAAGGGGAAGCGGCCCACGCGCACCTCGTGCCCGGCTTCGCGCGCCTGCGCCTCGGTCAGCCCGACGCTGGCGACCTGCGGCTGACAATAGGTGCAGCCGGCGATGCTGTCGGGCCGGACGGGATGGGGCGTGCCGCCGGCGATCAGTTCGGCCACCATGACGCCTTCGTGGCTGGCCTTGTGCGCCAGCCAGGGCGCGCCCGCCACGTCGCCGATGGCGAACAGCCCCTCGACCCCGGTGCGGCAATGGCCGTCCACGACCACATGGGTCCGGTCGAGCTTGACGCCCAGTTCCTCAAGCCCCAGCCCCTCGACATTGCCGACGATGCCGACGGCCGAGATCACGGTGTCGAATTCCTCGGCTTCGGCCTTGCCGCTGGCCTCGATCGTCGCGGTGACCTTGCCCTTGCCGCGCTCCAGCCCCTTGACCACCGCCTTTTCCCGGATCGTCATGCCCTGTTTGACGAATTGCTTGCGGGCGAAGGCCGAAATCTCGGCATCCTCGACCGGCAGGATGCGATCCATCACCTCGACCACCGTGGTCTGCGCGCCGAGCGTGTTGTAGAAGCTGGCGAATTCGATGCCGATCGCGCCCGAGCCGATGACGAGCAGCTTCTTCGGCATCCGGGGCGGCACCAGCGCATGTTTGTAAAACCAGACCAGATCGCCATCGGGTTCGAGCCCGGGCAATTCCCGCGCGCGGGCGCCGGTGGCCAGCACGATGGCGGGCGCGGTGAGTTCCTCGTCGCCCTTCTCGGTCGTCACGCGCACCGCGCCCGGCTTCGGCAGGGTCGCCGCGCCCATCACCACGGTGACCTTGTTCTTCTTCATCAGATGGGCCACGCCCGAGGACAATTGCTTCGCCACCCCGCGCGACCGCTTCACCACCGCATCAAGATCGTAGCCCAGCCCCTCGGCCCGCAGGCCGAATTCCTTGGCGCGCTGCATCAGGTGGAACACCTCGGCCGAACGCAGCATCGCCTTGGTCGGGATGCAGCCCCAGTTCAGGCAGATGCCGCCCATATGCTCGCGTTCCACGATGGCGACGTTCAGCCCGAGCTGCGCCCCCCGGATCGCGGCCACATACCCGCCCGGACCGGCGCCGATCACGATCATGTCGAAGCGTCTGGCGGCCATGTCTGCTCTCCCCGCGTGAAAATTGGTTCAAGGCTAAACCAGTTTTCCGGGGGCGGCAATGCGCCGGCGCGCCTCGTCAGACCGCTTCGCGGGCCGCGCGCACGACGGCCATGTAGCCGCCTTCGTTCATGAATTCGATCTCGCCCGGCTGCGAGGGCCGCGACAGCGCCTCGTTGCGGAACGGGAAGCGGCCGAAGCGGCGGATGATCTCGCGGTGGGCGCGGGCATGCACCAGCCCCTCGGCCCCCGTCTCGGGCATCCGGGTCAGCAACATGCGCACGCAGCGGTCCTGGTCCGACAGGATCTCGGAATGCATCAGCGGCAGGTAAAAGAACTGCCGCGCGGGTTCGTCGATCTTCAGATCCCACCCCCGGGCGATCGCCATCTTGGCCGCCGCCAGCGCCACCGGATCCGAGGCGAAGGCCCGCGCCTGCCCGCGGAACATGTTGCGGGGAAACTGGTCGTTCAGGATGATGTAGGCCAGCGCGCCCGAGGGATAGGTCAGCCACAGGCCGAACGCCCCTTCCTGCGCCTTCTCCCAGGTCTTCATCTGGCGGCCGCGCACCAGATCGTCCAGTTCCGCCCCCTTGTACCAGCCTGCGGGTCCCACCTCGTCCAGCCAGAAGGCCAGCACGTCGTCAGGGGTCGGCATCTGTCAGTTCCCTCCGCTTGTCGGCGCGCCGTCGATCAGACCCAGCCTTGCAAAGCGCACGCGTCGCCGCAAGACGAAACCCGCTGCCTTCAGGCCGCCGCCTCGTCGTCCGCCTCGTCGTCCGCCGTGTCGACGGCCGTGTCGATGGCCCATTCCTGGGCCACCTCCATCGCGACGGGCGTCGCCGTGGGCAGGACCGCCACATAGCGGTCGGTCGCATCGCGGTCGGGCGCCGGACGTTGCGTCGTGCGGTAGAGCGCATAGCCCGCCACGGCCAGCATCAGCGCGGCCATGAAGATCCAGAAGCCCGGCGCCCCCAGCACCCCCATCATCCAGCCGGTGATGAGCGGGCCGGCGACCGCGCCGACGCCGTTGATGAACATCAGCCCGCCCGAGGCGGCGGCCATGTCCTCGCGCTCCAGATAGTCGTTGGTATGGGCGATCAGCAGCGAATAGAGCGGGTTCGACATCCCGCCGATCACGAAGCCGACCCCGAGCAGCACGCCGTAATACTGCCCCCCCAGGGCCCCGCCGATACAGGCGATCCCCCCGATGAAGGCCGCGCCCATGATCAGCAGCCGGCGGTCCATCCGGTCGGACAGCCAGCCGATGGGATATTGCAGCACCAGCCCGCCGACATAGATCGCCGAGATGAACAGCGATATCTCCTTCACCGTCAGCCCGATCGCCGTCGCATAGACCGAGGCCATGCCGAACTGCGCCGAGAAGACGCCGCCCATCAGGAACATGCCCGAGCAGCCCAGAGGGGACGAGCGGAACAGCCGCAGCAGGCTCATCGGCTTCGTCGTGTCGAAGGCGGGGGTCGGATTGACCGACAGAAGGATCGGCGCAAAGGACACCGACACCAGCACCGACGGGATGATGAACAGAACGAAGCCCGACGGATCGCCGAGCGACAGGATGCCCTGCGCCGTGACGATCCCCGCCATCTGCACGATCATGTAAAGCGACAGCGACTGTCCCCGCGTCTCGTTGGTCGAGGCGTTGTTCAGCCAGCTTTCGGCGGTCACGTAGACGCCCGAGAAGCAGAAGCCGATGATCACCCGCAGCACCGCCCAGGCCCAGGGATCGGTCAGGGTGGGATACAGGATCAGAACCGCCGAGATGAACGAGCCAAGCGCCGCGAAGACCCGCACATGCCCCACCCGCCGGATCAGTTCCGGGGTCAGGCGCGACCCGCCCAGGAACCCGAGGAAATAGGCGGCCATGACGATCGACATCTGCCAGGTGGCGAAGCCCTCGATCCCGCCGCGCACGCCCAGAAGCGTGCCCTGAAGGCCGTTGCCGATCATCAACAGTCCCATGCCCAGAAGCAGGGGCCAGGCGCTGCGCAGAACCTGTATCATCTTGCTGTCACCACTGTCCGCCGCGTCAGTCTAGCCGCCGATCCGTGGCAGCGTCGGCCCCGAACCGACTCATCGGGGTCGCGTTTGGCCGCCGGGTAGCAGATGCGCCCGGGCCGGTCATGCGGTTTTGACACGCTGCCGCTTTTCGCGCATCTGTCGGCCCTGCACCTTCATGGGATCCACCGATGTGACCGACCGACCGCTTGCAGATACCGCCCGGCTGGACGACGCCGCACGCGCCGGATGGCTGTATTACGTGGCCGGGAACACGCAGGACGAAATCGCGCGGAAGCTGGGCGTCTCGCGGCAATCGGCGCAGCGGCTCGTCTCGCTGGCGGTGTCCGAGCGGCTGGTCAAGGTCCGGCTGGATCACCCGATCGCCAAATGCATGGAACTGTCCCGGGCCCTGACCGACCGGTTCGGGCTGACCCTGTGCGAGATCGTGCCGAGCGATCCGGCCGCGCCGGAATTGCTGTCGGGCGTCGCCGCCGCCGCGGCGACCGAGCTGGAGCGGGTGCTGAAATCGCCCGAGCCGCGGATCATCGCCCTGGGGACGGGCCGGGCCCTGTCGGCCAGCGTGGCGCAGCTTCCGATCATGGAATGCCCGCAGCACCGGATCGTCGCGCGCCTGGGCAACATGATGACCGACGGATCCGCCTCGCCCTACAACGCCGTGATCCGCATGTCCGAGCGGGTCGGCGCCCGGCATTATCCGTTTCCCCTGCCCGTCATGGCCCGGAATCGCGAAGAGCTTCAGGTCCTCCATGCGCAGGAGCCGGTGCGCAACACCCTGGAGCTGTGCCAGGCGGCGGATCTGACGGTGGTGGGCATCGGCCAGATCGACGCGACGGCGCCCCTTGTCGTCGACGGCTTCATCTCGCCGGACGAGATGCGCGGCCTCATGGCGGCGGGCGCCGTGGGCGAGATCACCTCCTGGGCCTATGACGGCGCGGGACGGCTGGTCGATGCCGAGGTGATGGACCGGGTGCTGAGCGCCCCGCTCGCCCCCGCGCGGGACCGGCCGGTGGTGGGCGTGGCGGTGGGCGACAGCAAGATCCGGGCCATCTCGGCGGCGCTGAAGGGCGACCTGATCAACGGGCTGATCACCAACGAGGTGACGGCGACGCGGGTTCTCGCCCTCACCTGACTCCAGAATTTTCCGTCTTGTTTACCATCTGTTGCGCCTGATCGCCGCAGCGGCGGGCGGTTTGTCGTTGACACGAATCCCTTTCGGGGTGAGTATTTGCTCACCTGATAGGCAATTGCCCAATCGGGCAATGGGAGGACATAGATGACACGCACATTCCGCGCACTCATGGGCGCGACGGCGCTTTGCGCCGCGCCACTGCTGGCTTCGGCCGAAACGCTGACCATCGCCACCGTCAACAACGGCGACATGGTCCGCATGCAGGGCCTGACCGAGGATTTCACCAGCAAGAATCCCGATATCGAGCTGGAATGGGTGACGCTGGAAGAGAACGTTCTGCGCCAGCGCGTCACCACGGATATCGCCACCAAGGGCGGCCAGTACGACGTGATGACCATCGGCACCTACGAGGTTCCGATCTGGGCCAAGCAGGGCTGGCTGGTCGCGCTGGACGACATGCCCGAGGACTACGACGTCGAGGACATCCTGCCGGCGATCCGCGGCGGCCTGTCCCAGGACGGCACGCTTTACGCCGCCCCGTTCTACGGCGAAAGCTCGATGGTCATGTACCGCAAGGACCTGATGGAGAAGGCCGGGCTGGAAATGCCCGACGCCCCCACCTGGGACTTCATCAAGCAATCCGCCGAGGCCATGACCGACGAGGAGAACGAGGTCTACGGCATCTGCCTGCGCGGCAAGGCGGGCTGGGGCGAGAACATGGCCTTCCTGACCGCCATGTCCAACAGCTACGGCGCCCGCTGGTTCGACGAGAACTGGCAGCCGCAGTTCGACAGCGAGGCATGGAAGGCGACGCTGACCGACTACCTCGACCTGGTGAACAATTACGGGCCTCCGGGCGCGGCGAATAACGGCTTCAACGAGAACCTCGCGCTGTTCCAGCAGGGCAAGTGCGGCATGTGGATCGACGCTACCGTCGCCGCGTCCTTCGTGACCAACCCCGATGACAGCCAGGTCGCCGATCAGGTCGGTTTCGCCCTTGCGCCCGATACCGGGAAGGGCAAGCGCGGCAACTGGCTGTGGGCCTGGAGCCTGGCGATCCCCGCCGGCACCGATAGCGAGGATGCCGCCAAGAAGTTCATCGCCTGGGCGACCTCGAAGGATTACCTGAACCTCGTGGCCGAAAAGGAAGGCTGGGCCAATGTCCCGCCGGGCACGCGCACCTCGCTCTACGAGAACCAGGAGTACCTGGATGCCGCGCCCTTCGCCCAGATGACGCTGGAAAGCATCAACGCCGCCGATCCCACCAATCCGACTGTCGATCCGGTCCCCTATACCGGCGTGCAGTTCGTGGCGATCCCGGAATTCCAGGGTCTCGGCACGGCGGTGGGCCAGCAATTCTCGGCCGCTCTGGCCGGGCAGGTCTCGGCCGAGCAGGCCCTTCAGAACGCGCAGCAACTGACCGAGCGCGAGATGAAGAAGGCCGGCTACATCAAGTAACCTCCCAGGTGCGGGGCGGACGGCCCGATCGTCCGCCCCGCACCACCTGACGCCGAGGCGTATCGCGGCTGCGGCCGCAGCGGCGCCCGGCGTCCCCTTTCCACCCGTCCACCGCCGGAGCCCATGCCATGGCCACCCAGCATTCCCGCGCTGCCGCCCGATTGATGATCTCGCCCGCGGTCATCCTGCTTCTGGGCTGGATGCTGATCCCGCTGTCGCTGACGCTCTACTTCTCGTTCCTGCGCTACAACCTGCTGATGCCGGGAATGGAGGAATGGACGGGCCTGACCAATTACCGCTACTTCCTGACCGATCCGGCCTTCTTCGACGCCCTGATCAACACGCTGGTCCTGGTCGGCGGGGTGCTGGCCATCACCGTGATCGGCGGCACGCTGCTGGCGCTGCTTCTGGACCAGCCCTTCTGGGGACAGGGTATAGTGCGGGTGCTGGTGATCGCCCCGTTCTTCGTGATGCCCACCGTCTCGGCGCTGGTCTGGAAGAACATGTTCATGAACCCGGTCAACGGCCTGTTCGCCTGGCTGTTCAAGCTGGTCGGCGCCCAGCCCTTCGACTGGCTGTCGCAGGCGCCCCTTTTCTCGATCATCCTGATCGTCAGTTGGCAATGGCTGCCCTTCGCCACGCTGATCCTGCTGACCGCCCTTCAATCGCTGGACAGCGAGCAGATCGAAGCGGCCGAGATGGACGGCGCCAAGCCGGTATCGCGCTTCTTCTGGATCATGCTGCCGCATCTGGCCCGCGCCATCACGGTCGTGATCCTGATCCAGACGATCTTTCTGCTGTCGGTCTTCGCCGAAATCCTGGTGACCACCAATGGCGGCCCCGGCACCGCGACCACCAACCTGACCTATCTGGTCTACGTCCAGTCGCTGCTGCAATTCGATGTGGGCGGCGGATCGGCCGGCGGCGTGGTCGCGATCATCCTGGCAAATATCGTCGCGATCTTCCTGATGCGGATGATCGGCAAGAACCTGGACGCATGACCGTGCCGGCGCCCCGTTCCCTTCCCGCCCGCACCCAATCGGAGGACCGCTGATGGCCCGCGCAGTCTCGACCCGCCGCAAGGCCCTGGTCACCGTCGCCGCCTGGACGATCGGCATCCTGATCTTCTTCCCGATCCTGTGGACCATCGTCACCAGCTTCAAGACCGAGGCCGAGGCGGTCTCGTCCCCGCCGCGCCTGCTGTTCTTCGACTGGACCTTCGAGAACTACGCCACGGTCCAGGAGCGGTCGAACTACTTCCGGCATTTCTGGAACTCGGTGGTCATCTCGTTCGGCTCGACCCTGATCGGCCTGGCCATCGCCATCCCCGCCGCATGGGCCATGGCCTTCGTGCCCGGCAAGCGCACCAAGGACGTGCTGATGTGGATGCTGTCCACCAAGATGCTGCCGCCGGTGGGGGTGCTGATCCCGATCTACCTGATCTTCCGCGATACCGGGCTGCTGGATACCCGCACCGGGCTGGTGATCGTCCTGACGCTGATAAACCTGCCGATCATCGTCTGGATGCTCTACAC
>Ga0189283_10242_pt1 | contig 32844 bp, 37 predicted proteins | sample N26C4minimetaG_FD_130320 | JGI IMG/M metagenome (GOLD analysis project Ga0189283, IMG submission 130320) | Marine microbial communities from the Costa Rica Dome - N26 C4 mini metaG | ecosystem: Environmental > Aquatic > Marine > Oceanic > Photic zone | place: Costa Rica: the Eastern Pacific...
GGCCACCAACGAGCACTACAAGAACAACCAAGGGGAGCGCATCACCAATACCGAATGGCATACCGTCATCGGATGGGGGAAGCTGGCCGACATCATCGAGGGCTTCGTGACCAAGGGCAAGGAGATCGCCATCGAGGGAAAACTGACCTCCCGTTCCTACGAGGACAAGGAAGGGAACAAGCGTTATGTCACCGAAGTGGTGGCCAGCGAGATCCTATTGTTGGGCGGAAATACCAACGAGGGATAAGGGAAAGGGGTGCCCAAGTCAAAAGCTTGGGTACCCTTTCCTTTTTTAAAACCATAACACCACAAGTATGGAACCCAAAGTCAACGAAATACAGATCAGCTATCGGGAGAAGCTCAGTACCCTGAAATCGCTTTCCCTGACCAACTCCAAGGAGGTGGCGGAACTGCTCTTCAAGAACTGGGACGCCGATACCATAGGATTGCACGAGACCTTCAAGATCTTATTGCTCAACCGCTCCAACAAGGTCAAGGGCATCTATCCGCTCTCCCATGGGGGCATCACGGGTACCTTGGTGGATGTCCGCATCCTATTTGCCATTGTGCTCAAGACGCTTTCCGTGGGGATCATCCTCGCCCACAACCACCCCTCCGGACAGCTAAAGGCCAGCGAACCCGACAAACAGTTGACCCAAAAGATCAAAGCTGCGGCACAACTCTTCGATGTCCATGTGATAGACCATATCATCCTGGCACCCGATGGGCGCTACTACAGTTTTGCGGACAACGGCATCCTATAAATTTTGGAACGATGACTGAAAAAAATAGGATGCACGAAGCCGAAAATGGCGAAACGAACGACCACGACCCAAGGGACTATCCCGATGGGTTTGACCCTGAGCTGTATGATTTGTAGCAAAACAGTACAAGCCGTATGCATACGTGCCTTATTCCATAGGGTAACGACAACAATTCGACCCAATCATTATGATTGGGTTTTTCTGTGTTCACGGGCTTTATTTTGCTATTTTTAAAATACAGAAATACAGCTATTACTATGTACGGCAATCCGATTTGACTTTCCCAAAGTCCGTACGATTTGATTTGACTTTTTAGATAAGGTGCAACTGGTTTTTAAACCATGTTGTGCGAATCATTTTTGTCCCTGCGGGACGAAAAGGAGAAGCAAGAGGGTAGCACGCTCGCGCGTCCTGCCGATTATCATTGCTGCGCAAGGCCCCTGTTTATAGGGGTTTTGGGAATGAATGAAAATAAGGGCAAGTCGGTTTTTGACTAAAAAAGGCTCTCAGCCCAATAAAATCAAGACGTTTTTGACTCAAAAATGGATAAAGGATACGAAAAAGAGGGGTTTAGGACCATTCGCGTAAAAGGCTCGGTGGCCCTGAAATTTAGGCGGTTCTCCCGAAGGTTCGGACAATCCCGATCGATGACCCTGTTGCTCATGGTCCACTTTTTTGAACGCCATGGCATTGATCCGGACCAGCATCTGGGAGAGACCATTGCCAGTATGAAATTGTTCATGAAGCGGCGCTTCAATGCGATGGTGGCCATCATGCGTAGTATCGAGAAGGAACAGACCCTGCCCACCGTAGGGATGATGCAGGCCCTCTTTGAACAGGAACTGGCATCCGATGAGGAAGAAGGATGGGACACTGATTTTGATTTTATCGAACAACAATTGACCGAGGCCAAAGCACCCAGCGAACCAGAACCTTTTGATGGGGAGGTCACCGTGCCCAAGATCCGTTATGACCGCTTGCTGGAGGAAATGGAAGAGCTCAAGGAAGATTTTGCCTATGTGCTGGACCATGTGAGCGTGTACCATAACCGCTTTGGCAAGGACCACCTTAAACTGGACCTCAATCCCGAGGCCATCGAAAAATATCGTACAAAACTTAAAAAGCAATAAGGATGTATATCGCCATCACACGCCAACAACTGGGGGACAATTTTCGGGGCAGTGCCCGGGACTTTGTGAACTATCTGGAAAAGGAGAACGAAGGAAAAGAGCAGGGTGACCAGGAACTGTACTTCAATCATGAAGAAAACAGCATTGATGCGGAGCGGGTCATTGCCGAAATCGATGCCAATACCGCAAAGCTGAAAAAAAAGGAACCCAAATTTTATTCTTTGGTCGTCAGCCCATCCCAAGGAGAGCTCAAACATATCGGGGACGACCCCGAGAAACTGAGGCAATACACCCGAGAGGTTATGAAGGCCTATGCGGCGGCCTTTTACCGGGACCGGGAAGTGACGGTCAAGGATATCCTCTATTTTGCCAAGTTGGAACGGGAGCGTACCTATTCTGAAAAGGACCGGCAAGTCAAGGAGAACCAAGCGTATGCCACTAAGATCCTGGAACTCCAACACCAGGTCAGGGCCATACAACAAGGCCGGGAACAAGGGGATCTCGCCCAACTTCAAGAGCGGATACAAATCTTGGAACGGGAAGCCCCCCACCAACAGAATGGCAAGCGTATCGTACCGGGCATGGCCAAGGAAGGGTACCAAAGCCATATCCATATCATCGTCAGTCGGATGGACCGGACCAATACCCATAGCCTTTCCCCGGGATCCAAGTTCCGAACTTCGGAAACCACCCTCCATGGGCAGACCGTCAAACAGGGCTTTGACAGGGATAAATTCTTCCGGGCTGCGGAGAATACCTTTGACCGGCAGTTTGGGTACAAAAGGAACTTTGTGGAGACCTACCACGCCCGAAATCTACTGGATAAGGACCCCAAACGGTTTTTTTCGGCCCTGTTGGGATTGCCTGCAAACGAGCGACAAGCGGCACGCCAATTATTGTTCAAGGCGGGTATCAACGTTCCCACTATTCCCACCAACAAGGCCCAATTGGCCTATAAGGCCATGATGCAGCTCAAAAAGGGTATAGGCAAGGCATTGGAATCAGGATCGATTGGAATATAACTACTACTGCTATGGAACACATGGGATGGATTGAAATAGGGATTGGTTTGTTGCTAGGGGGAGGGGTTTCCTTTCTGGCGAATCGCTATCTTAAGTATGGGTTTTTCTACGTTGTTGTAGGCCTATTGGTTCTTGTAGTGCTTATTGGGTGGATATTAAGTTGGGAGGTGCTATTGGGGCAAGCACTGAGCCTATGGATTCCTTTGTTTTTCTTGCATACCGTAATCTATGGGCTGGTGGATCACCATAAGGATACCGGTAAACTACCAAAGGTGTTCGAGGTCAGGTTGAAGGTCCGGGGAAGGCCTTTGGTGTTGGGTAACATTAGAAGGGGCATATCCGTGATGGCCTCTGCTGGAAGCGGTAAGACCGAGAGTGTGATCTATGGTCTGTTGCAGCATTTCAGGCAGCAGCGGTTTTCCGGGGTCATTCATGATTACAAGGATTTTGAGATTACGGAAATGGCCTGTCCTTTGTGGAAGGACCAAAAGGTTCCCTTCCGTATCGTATCCTTTGGGCCCATCTATCACCGCGTGAATCCCATTGCCCCACGATACCTGCCCGATGAGGAAAGTGTGCATGAGGTATCCCGTGTGCTTTTGGAAAATTTGATGGAACACAAGGATTCCGATGAGAACAGCACCTCTCGGTTCTTTAAGGATGCGGCGGAAGGTTTGATCAGTGGCTTGATTTGGCGGCTCAAAACCGATTATCCCGACTTCTGCACACTGCCCCATTTGATGGCCCTGTACCAACAACTGGGAACCAAAAGCTTGATCAAGTTTCTGCGGGAGAACCTTACCTCCCGTGCCATGGCCGATGCCTTTATCAGTGGGGTAGGGTCAGAGCGGCAGACCGCAGGTGTAATGAGTACACTGGCCAATGCCATCAAGAAGATCAGTACCCGGAAAATATTCATGGTGCTGTCCGCCGATGAGATTCCTTTGGACATCAACAATAGCGAGAATCCCTCGGTCATTGCCCTGGTGAACAATCCCCAGAAGGACGCCTCCCTGTCTCCCGTGATCGCTACCATTATGCATACCATCTCCAAACAGATGAGCCAACGCAACCGAAAACCTTCCTTTATGCTGTTGGAGGAGGCTTCTACCTTACGGCTATTAAACATGCACAGAATACCGGCTACCTTGCGGAGCTATGATATTGTAAGTGTTTATGTCCTGCAGGACAAGGTCCAGAACGATATGATGTACGGGGAGAAGGCCAGTAAGGCCATTTTGTCCAATCTATCCTATCAGTTTTTTGGTAAGGTGAACGACCCGGATACCGCTCGCTATTACGAGCGTTTCTTTGAGCTGGTGAAGATACCCACTAGGAGCGTGAGTAAGAGCTCAGGGCTCAACCTGGAGCGTCGGATTACGGAAGGGGAGAAGGAGGTGTCCAAACGCAGGGCAGAGGTGTTCTTTCGATTGAAACAAGGGGAGTTTGTGGTATTTGCGGACGGCAAGGATCGAAAGGTACGGTTTCCGAGGCCCGATATCCCGAAAGGGTTACCAAAGGCTAGGGAATACTCCGAAAAGGATTTGGAGCAGCATTACTTAAAGGTGCATCGGGAGGTGAGTACCTTGTTCAAATAAACAGACTTTAAAAGATTACAGGCATTGGAAAATTAATGTTGCCTCAGATGATTTAAGATAAAATCCGCTCGTTCCAAAACGGGGCGATAGGTGATTTCGTTAATCAAGTACCTGTAAGATAGATTGAACGTAGATTTTTGTGGTGTAACATAAATTGTGAATTTGGTTTACGCGATTCCATAAAGAAAAGCAGTATAAGAATGGTATTTTTATAGACTACAACGCAATGAGATTGGAAATCGGTCCAATTGATCTTGAAAATGATATATAGGATATTTAATGCCAAAGCCAATGAAACAACACATCACGAAGTATAGGGAATCAATCGACCAAGTAAAACGGAAAATTAAATATGATTTGATGGATTATTTCAAATCAATGGACCTTTACAAGAAATCCAATGATTTTCAGGTATTGCAAATCCGTGATGAGACCGATTTGGACAAATTATGGTACAACTCAGGATTTTATTTGATTTTGACCGACTATCAGGTCAATGGTATTGACAGTTGTTCTTTGGAGTATTCCAATTACAAAGTGATCTATCGAGGACATTCATATTTTACAAAAAAAAGAGTTATCAGCCATTTGGCCAATGATACCTATAACAGTTCGCACTCTGGTAAGGGTGTTCACTATGGAGTATGCCTAAAAATGGATAACTCAGGTAGAAATGGAATAAACATCAACCAAGAACCTTATAACTCTTGGGGCTGGATGGTCATCGTATTCAAAATGAAGGACAGTGACAAGTTGATTCGAGAACAAGCCGAAGTCGCTTTTGACGAGGTTTTCGGGCGACCGTGTAGATCAATGGAAAGGTAACAATTATATGATTGAACTGAAAAAGAAAAAACGTATGGAACATGTTAAACCCATAGAATGGATCTACATGAACAATGGGAGCAATGAATTAAGGTACGCCTTGGGCGAAAAAGGAAATCGAATGGTTGGCTGCATCGGGATAAATCCCAGTACAGCCAGACCGGACGACCTGGACAATACTTTGGGTTCTGTTAAGCGTATCGCCGAGTTTAACGGGTATGATGGTTGGGTGATGTTCAACATTTGTCCACAAAGGGCCACGGACATCAGCGAAATTGATTATGAGGTCAATCCTCATGCAATCAAAGAAAATCTATCCATAGTGAAACGCACCCTAGTAGAATACAATATCGGTACAGTATGGCTGGCCTTTGGTAATTTGATCGAATATAGACCCTATCTGAAGATGTGCTTTTTAGAAATGTTTGCTGCTCTAAAGGGCATAGATGTCAATTGGAAGATCATTCAGGAGCCAACGCAAAAGGGACATCCTAGACATCCACTCTATAAGCCTGTGAAAAGTACATTTGTAGATTTTGATATACAGCGATATGTATCGGAGGTCCTTAAAGGATAACCGTAACCACTAATGGGGATGCATGCGTTAAGGTAAAGGCATCCAAATGAAAACCCATTGTTCTTAATCCTTTGTGATAGTATTGAATTCTCCTATTCCTCCAGGTATGAATCTTCCCGATTGGTATGCATCGGTATACGGGTCATGATGATATGCTCTGTAATTGCCTTTAAGGTCTTACCTGTAATGGGATGTAATCCGGGGGCGGTATAGTATTCAGTCTCATCGTTACTTTTGGTGTAATACCAGATTAGTGGTTGTCCCGTCTGTTCTGAAAAAAATTGGGTCGCCATATCCACTTCTACTTTTTTGAAACTTTTCATTTTAATGGGATCTATAGGTACGATTGGGGTCCCATGTGTTGATAAGGGTCCTGCATCGCAGGATATTGGGACATAAAGGGTGTCGGCCCATGTCATACAGTTTGCATTGGTGGTACTTTTTTCTTCCTTGCCTGGCCATAGATATATAATGGACATAATGGCTATCGCCCCCCCAGCCATTATAAAAAGCGGGTTTCTCCTTGTTGTTTGCGGAGTGGTCGTTCCTAGGCTATTGTTTTCTTGGGATTTTTCCTTGACATAATGGGCAAAATCGTTATATCCCAGATAGGTACATAATAAATCGATGCTGTCTGCCTGTAATTTGTAGCCCTTATTGGTCCGGGTCACATATTTGTCATAGGCCCTTTCCAAAGTCTTGGAGCTTAGGTTGGTTTTTGACGCTACATGGGTAGCCAAGGCAAATCTTGTGTGTGAAACAGTTTCCCGTTCCGCCTTTCTAAAGACATCCCATACCAAATTTTCGATTCTAATGTCTTCCATATCGCTTAAAAATACAAAATTCAGATGTACAAATCCTTGGGCAGTTCACGTGTAAACCCTTAGTAACAGTGGTGTCTAAAACTTGTCCAATAGAAGTCCGATCATTGTCTGCAATCCAAAGGAACACCTCAATTTACTTTGTCACAGAAAATGGATTCGCTATGTGTTGCTAACATAGTCGTTCTAGAAAATTCATTTTTATGGGATGCTGTAATGTGACCTGTATAGGGTTCATTGGAAAGTAACCTAAAGGGTCACATGCAGTTTCCACTTTCCAACACTAGCAAAGGAGTACTCCAAACTCACAGGTGGCTGAAAAGCACCAACGCACCGGAAAATCCGGACAGCCCCCTCTTTGTCCAATCTTAAAATTTCATAAAAATGAAGAAAGTGTTTTTGGCCTTGATGGCCGTTGTTTTGAATATGTTTATGTTCTCATGTTCCACTACCGATACGGCTGAGATTGAGAGCGAATACGACATGGTCGCTACCGAAGGAGACGACCAAGACCCGACGCCACCACCACCTCCGCCACCACCCGGAGGAGGCGATCAGTAAGAATAATTTTACTAATTTGAGCCATGTCTGGAAATCAGGCATGGCTTTTTTTAATAAACTAACCTCTTATACTTGGAACGGTATATATTGCTGATCATAGCGACGATTTTTGTTTCTTGTGGCCCACCCAATAAGAACGGAGCCAATGATTTATCTGATGCTTACGACAGTATTCATAGGTACTATAACCTTGCCTTACAAAAGGATATTCCACTGCATCAAAAAAAGGAGAGCATAAATAGGGCTCTTTATTTGGCAAGGAATCTAAAGGAGGATTCTATTTATGGAATGTTGATGTATCAAAAGAGTTCCTTGTTATTTCAGGCAGGGTCTTACGATAGTCTAGTGTTGCATCATGACAGCTTCATTACAGTGCAATCCCGATTTGGTAGGCCTAGATTATCGGGATCCCATTACTACCTGATGGGGTACTATTATGACCAGGTTCAATCTGATTATCGTAAGGCATTTGAAAATTACAGTGCTGCCAAAAGCCAATTCGAGTTGGCAAAGGACAGCAGCTGGACAGGTAAGTGCCTATTGTTTATGGGGGTAATCCAGAAGAACCAAAATGATTTTTTTGGGAGCAAGGAAACCGTGACCGAGGCTCTTCAATTTTTTAAAGAATCTCGTGACAGTACTGACATTGTCCAATGTTACGGGCTCTTGGCCACCAATCACAGGAAGTTATTGAACTTTGAGGATGCAGTATCTTACTATACCAAGGCGATTAACAGTAGTAGCTCCATGTATGATAAGATAGCATTTGAGAATAATCTAGCTGCCGCTTATATTGATGATGGAAGATATGAAGAGGCAATAGTTCTTCTAAATAGAATCAAGGGTCATCTAGGATTGGATTCATCAGCAGTGGTTTATGCAAGGATATTGGATAATTTGTCCTATGCCCAATGGCTCCTAGAAAAAAAGGATGTTGAGGCTTCATTTTTGAAAGCCCTTCAAATCAGAAAGGAAAAAAAGGATTGGCGTGGGCAATTGGCTAGCTATACCCATCTGGGTGAATTTCACATGGAAGATAGGTCCGACATGTCCAAAGCTTATTTTGATTCGGTCATTCAGGTGTCCCAAAAAATCAAAGTACCAAGGGCGGAGACCGATGCATTGAAGTTCCTAATGCAGCTAAACCCTGAAAATGTAAAACTCCGAGACCGATATATATTATTGAGCGATAGTCTGGATACTAAAGAAACTATGGTCAAGACCCAATTCGCCAAATACAAATATGATGATAGACTAAAACAGGAATCCATATTACGCTTGGAAAAGGAAAAGGCGGAACAAGCGTTGTTGGTTACAAAGCAACGAAACCAAAAAACCATATCCTATCTAGGTTCCATGGTATTGCTATTGGGATTAGGTTTTGCCATCTATTTTTTTAGACAACGTACCAGACGTTTAAAGGAACAGAATGAGTGGACACGGTTGGAGGCGACACTGGAGACGGAAGCAGAGATGTCACGAAGGTTACATGACGATTTTGGTGCAGGGCTCAACCAAACCATGTTAATGCTAAATACAGATGTGGATAAGACAGCTGTCTTGGATAAATTGGATGGGCTTTACCATCAAAGCCGAAACTTTTCAAGGGAGGTAAATGAAGTGGCCACTGGAGAATTATTTAAAGAAGCGTTTTTGGAAATGCTCCGTTTTAGGACCCCGAGTGAAGCGAACCTATTCATGACAGGTATCAAGGAGGTCCCATGGAATGAAATGGCCCCTTTGTCACAAAAAGTGCTCTTCAAGATAGTACAGGAACTGATGATAAATATGGGCAGGCATAGTGAAGCCAGCATGGTCACCATTGTTTTTAAATCCACAGGAAAATCAGTAGTAATCAATTACTCGGATAATGGGGTGGGGGCATCTCCAAAGGAACTCAATGCCAAAAATGGACTTCGGAATACGGAAAAGCGTATTCAGGCCATTGGAGGAAGCATTACTTTTGATTCCTATAAGGGTCAGGGCTTTAAGGCTCAGATCATGATTCCATTATAATTCAAAGCATCGCTATGTTTAAAAAAGTATTGATAGCAGAGGATTTTCAGGATACCAATCAAGGGATATCGGAGATGTTGCGTGAGAAATTGCAAATTCCATTCATCCAGGACGAACTTTATTGTGATAAGGCCTTTAATCGCTTAAAACTTGCCTTGGGCCAAAATGAACCCTATGGATTACTGATTACAGACCTGTTTTTTAAAGGAGATCATGTGGAACGCAAACTCACCTCTGGATTGGAACTGATCAAAGCGGCCAGAGCGGTACAACCGGACATAAAGGTCATCGTGAACTCCATGGAAGACAATCCGTCCAAGATCAATTCACTTTTTAAGGAAAAGAAAATCAATGCCTATGTCTGTAAGGGACGGCATGGTCTTACGGAATTGGTAAAGGCGGTCCAGGAAGTGTACCACAACCGAACCTATGTTTCTCCAGAAATTGATCTGAATGTTTCCAATAATGTATTTGAACTGGAAGAGTTCGACTTGATGATCTTACAGTGTTTGGCTGAAGGGTTAACGAAAAAAGAGATTTCGGAAAAGTTCAAAAAGGAGCATATCACCCCCAACAGTGAAAGTACCATTGACAAGAGGGTCAGTAAAATGTTCGATGAATTCGGGGCCAAGAACACCAATCATTTGATTGCCAAAATGATTCGGGAGGAAAAAATCTGATTTATAGGTTGTAAGTGAATTGTTGAGTTTCCCTTGTAGATATCTGTAAGGGATTTTTTTGCTTCAAGAATAAATTTGAAAAATAATAAAATCAGAATGGAACATTCAATCACCATTGACACAGTTAGCAAAGCTCAACTAAATTCTAACAGAACTTCGTTGATCCTTAGGTCAATCCGAAAATTCAAAATAACGGCCTTAATATCGATTCTTATTTGCATAATAGCTCCACAACAACTAAAAGCCCAAAGTGACGGGGCAGCTATTGCAGGTGCCGTTGGCGCATTGGCGTTGGTTGGAGCTGGTGTAGCTGCAGTTGAACAAATGAAGGAGAGAGCAGAGCTCACTGCAACGCAATGGGTATTGTCCAACCATCCGGAAATGTCCAGTTTTTCGTTAAAGACAGTTGACTTTGATGGAAAAAAAGTAAAGGACATGTCATCCGCATCCGTAATCACTTTCAAGATTCAAGAATTTGAACCAGAAGACAATCCTGTTCTGAACGGTAAAAAATATGTACTTCTTGGGTTCACCAGTCACGGATGGATTAATGAATATGGCATTGATTTTAATAAGGTTAAGTGGTTTATGATCAATAAATCAGAATGGACAAAAATGATGGTGGCTTACGTAAGAGTGGCCTCTGGAGTAACCTCCGACTTGGAGAGTGACATTATGAATGGAAAGATTGTCAATAGAGGAGTCAGGGTTAAAGGAAAAAATATGATTCCATTTTATAAAATGGAAGGAGACATGTATGTGGTAACGGATTACTCCAACGAAATGAAGTTTGTTTATAATGAAAGGTCCCTAGGTATTTTCTTGAAAGATACCCGTGACCTTGTCCAAATAAAAAGAGGTAGCCTAATAGAGCTCCATGATTTCTTTTATGAGGAGAATTGATATAATATCACACACTGACCACTGCAATAGATGTGTAGGATAGTTCAGCCTACTGCACGTGAATTGCACAACTTGACAATCCCTTACGGAAATCTGTAAGGGATTTTTTTTTAATAGGGGTAGGTTTGGTTAAAAATATGTCCAAAGATGGAACTACAGAATCAACTCAAGGTCTTGGCCGAAAAGGTTATCAAACTCAAAGAGAAAATAGATACCGAGGAATCCACCAAGCACGCATTCGTACTACCATTTATAAACGTGTTGGGTTATGATACCTTCAATCCAACCGAGGTCGTACCAGAGTTTACCGCGGACTTGGGATTGAAAAAAGGTGAAAAGGTGGATTATGCGATTTTTCAGAACGGTGTTCCCATCATTATCATTGAGTGTAAAAACTGGAAAGAAAAGTTGAATGCCCATAATTCCCAATTGTTCCGGTATTTCCATACGACCAAAACCAGATTTGCCCTGCTGACCAATGGTATCGAGTATCAATTTTTTACCGATTTGGAATCAACCAATAAAATGGACGAAAAACCTTTTTTGGAATTCGATATCACTCAGTTAAAGGAGAATGTAGTCAACGAGATTGCAAAATTCCATAAGACGAACTTTAACGTCGATGAAATTGTGGACAATGCGAGCTCCCTGAAATATACCAAGGAAATAAAAAAACTTATTGGGGAAGAACTGCAAGCGCCAAGTTATGATTTTGTCAGGCTCTTCGCATCACGGATCTATACTGGCCGGCTTACTGAAAAGGTAATGGGGGAATTTACCGATTTGGTAAGCAAGGCCTTTACCCAAACCATTAGCGAGAAGGTGAACGATCGCTTGAATTCAGCGCTTCATAAGGAAGCGGAAAAACAACAGGAAGAGGACAAGGAGCCAGAAAAACTAAGCAAGGTCAAAACCACCGAGGAAGAAATGGACGCATATCGTATTGTGGTGGCCATTTTGCGGAGAAAACTCTCGGTTGATCGTATCGTGCATAGGGATACCCAATCCTATTTTGGTATATTGTTGGACGATAACAACCGAAAACCCCTCTGTCGTTTACATCTCAATGGGGGCAATAAATACTTAGGGACCTTTGATCAGCACAAGGAGGAGACCCGACATCCGATTGAGACGGTGGACGATATTTACCAGTTCGAGGACCTATTGTTGAAAGCAGTTGATTACTATGAGGATTAGAATTTTTTTGCTCCCGGTACTTTTTATGTTGCTTTGTGCCTACGGTATGCCTTCCAATAATGATACCATGGTCTATGTATGCATGGGAAAGGGAAGCAAAAAATATCACTATCGTAAAGACTGCAGGGGCCTTTCCAACTGTTCTACCAAGATATATGAGGTCACTTTGACCAAGGCCAAGGATTTGGGCCGTACGCTCTGTGGTTGGGAGGATTGATAATTTCTGAGAATTATACCAAACTTTTTTATTGGAATAAATATCGTTTTTTGCGATAAATGAACTTGCTTGCCTAGTAAGGGCTTTTTCAATTGTGTTTTTCCAAATCCTTTTTGAGCCCACCAGCCTAATTATTGCTATGCTTACGGAAAACCGTAAGGAATTGGTCAGTATTGGAAGTAGGTTTGAGGTAGTAACCTTTAAAACCAATAGAAATGGCCTTTCCTAAATTTGAAATCAAAAGAAGCAAAAATGACCAATATTTTTTCAACCTACGATCAAAAGGAAATGGAGAAGTAATAGCCACAAGTGAAATGTACAGTTCTAAACAGGCCTGCTTAAACGGTATTACAGCTGTAAAAAGGGATGCTCCAGATGCTGGGATAGAAGATTTGACATAATAGAGTTGAATCATGGGCTATCGCAGAGGATATCATAAAAAGGATGGGACCTATGTACAAGGACATTTCGTTAGCAATCGGTCTAAGAACAGTGATCGAAAGAAGAGTAAAAGTGGTTGTGGAGTTTTAATATTGATTCTAGCGATACTCATTGCTAGTATTAGTATATCATGTACCAATGAAAGTAATACGCCCTGTGTTAAAAAGAACTGTTTCGACTTTTCTTCTAGAGCAGAAGCACAATCAACATTTGAAACCAATAGAAGCTGCTATGCCAATTTGGATAGGGACAAAGATGGCATTGCTTGTGAAAATTAAATAATCATCAAACATGGAAAAAATGAATGTTTCATTGGAATTGCAGAGTCATTTTTTGAGGCTTTACCAGATGGCGTTTTCCGATGATAATTTTGATGTCCTTGAATTGCAAATGCTATACCGATTTGCAGAGGAACGGGGCGTAAACCAAGAACAATTAAACGAAGTGTTGTTGAATCCCTCACAAGATTCAAGGATACCGGAAGAATTGGAGGATAAAATTGAATATCTCTATGATTTGGCATTAATGATTTGGGCTGATGGTATAGCAACCGAAGATGAGATTAATACACTCAAGAAGTATTGCCTAAAGTTCGGTTTTTTGGAGGAAAATATTGAAGACATCTGCGAGTTCCTATTAGAAAATGCCAAACAAAGGATATCTAAAAAACAATTGATGAATCTTATGAACGATTGATATGAGTGCATTAAAAAAAATATTCTCCATCAAAAAGAAACCGGAGTCAGCTGTTGAACCGTCCAAAGAGGATGATGTCAAAAAGATAAAGCTCACCTTTTTTGAAAGCGGGTATGGCTCATCCAAACAAGCAGAGGGGAACCATATGGTATTTAAAGCTTGCTTACAGGATGTTTATATGGACTATAAAGGTAAATGTAGGGAAGATGAGAGACTGCAGAATTCTCTTAAGGAGCCCTATATTCAAGAAAGGAGCAAATATGAAATAGAATTAAAAAAGCGAAGGACAGTAAAAGCGATTTTGGATGAGTCCATTGCAACTTTGGAAAAGAAAATCCAATTGTTTAAATCTGAAATAGTTGATGTAAGGCACAATCCCGAAAAATATGTGGAGGACGTGGACAAGAAACCCAAGGCACAGTTTTATTTGGGGTTGATTGTTTTGATTCCTATTACTTTTTATCTTCTGGTATTTTATATATCAGCTTCTTACTCCGCATTTTTCAAAACTTTTGATCCAAATGCAACGGTAACCGCTGCTATATTTGATGCCAATGCATTATCAAAAGCAATAGAAGATGGCTGGTTGGAAGGCGTATTTGTAGCAACCATACCCTTCGCCTTTATGGGGCTGGGCTATTTGATACATATGTTTCAAAAACATAAGAATTGGTTGTCCTTTGTAAAAATAGGGACCTTATTTGTTGTCACTTTTATTTTTGACGCTATCCTAGCATATCAAATCGAGAAGAAAATATATGATTTTGATAAGACACCAATATCACCTCCATTTGATGTTGGAATAGCTTTGACCTCCCCAGAATTTTGGGGAATCATCTTTGCTGGATTTGTCGTTTATATCATTTGGGGGCTGGTGTTCGATTTTATCATGAAAGAGTACGAGAATTTTGATAGGATAAAATCCTTTATTAGGGCTAGACGAGAAGATATCGAAAATGCCCATCTCGAAATCAACAAATTAATTGGTAAAATCAATCCCATCAAAGAAGAGATTTCTGGTATAGAAGGCAAAATAAACGACCTGCAAAGAACTATAGATGGGTTCATTTTTTCCAATAAGCACTACCTCACTTACCACGCGGAGTATGTTAAAGGTTGGTTTTTGGCCATAGCTGATAATTTTGATTCGTTAAAAAGAAGGGATGAATTATTGGCTAAATGCAAAGAGGAAGAGCGAAAACATTTGGAAGAACATGAAATAGCCGATGAAAGCTACGAAGGTAGGTTATATAAACTCATAAACTGATTACATGAAGACAAAGATTCTAATAATGCTTATAACTTTCTGCTCACTACAGTCTTGTAGAAAGGATGCAAAAATAGAAACAGCTGAAAAAGAAGAACAAACCAATATCGAGCTAAAAAAAACTTCTCCTAACAATAATCTGAACATCAGTATTTTGCTAGATCTTTCAGATCGAATAAACCCCGAAAAGTACCCTTCGCCAGCTATGCAATATTATCAAAGGGACATTGGCTATCTGATGTCGGTTGCCAAGACTTTGGAGACACACATTTTATCCAAAAGGATTAATCAGATAGATGACAAGATTCAGGTTTTTATTGATCCCGAACCATTTGACCCAAACTTGAATAAGAAGATTGGGGAACTAAAGTATCATTTTACAAAGGATACTGCTATCAAAGACTCCATTTTTATGGTATCTGAAAAATATGGTCTCATTTCAGATTTTATTTATAAGGCAGCCATTGATGACAATCATTATGTAGGTTCTGATATATGGGGCTTTTTTAAGAACAAGGTCGATGACTATTGTATTGATGAGGGGTATCGTAATATACTTGTGATTTTATCTGATGGTTATATGTATCATAAGGATGCCAAGATGGAACAGGAAAACCGAACGAGTTATTTAATTCCGCAATGGATTGAGAAAAATAGATTAAACAATGAAAAATGGCAACAACGAATGGAAGAAAAAAACTTTGGATTCATGGTGGCCAATACAAACCTTTCTAATCTTGAAGTACTTGTGTTAGGTATCAACCCAAATAAGGGTAATCCTTATGAAGAAGATGTAATAAGAAGATATTGGAGCCAATGGTTTGACGAAATGAAGGTGGCAAAACACGAGCTAAAGCAGGCGGACCTACCGACACATATGGATAAGATTATTCGAGATTTTATTCTAAAAAAGGAGTAAAATGGCCTTCAGATTTAACAAACGGGTTTCACTTGGTAAAGGCATGGGCTTGAATATTAGTAGGTCAGGAATTACACAGAATTATAAAAGAAAGTTCAGAAGTGTCAGTAGTAAAGGATACTCTGTTCGCACAGGAATACCTGGTTTAACTAATCGCAAGGCATTTTCCTAAGGACAGGAATAGTGGATGTTTGGTTATGCTCCTATTTTTATTGCTCGTTGGATATGAATTTCCTGTTCATCCTTGATGAAATTGCCATTTAGGGAGCAGCATTTGTAAAATTTATTACTATGAATTTGAAAAGAAGAATGTTTCAGTTCGTTAACGGGGTATTTTTCTCCAAATTCATATACGGATTAATTGTCCTCAACGTAATTGCCATAATTTTTGAATCCCATAAGGATATACTGCGTTCGTATAATCAATTCTTTCAGGCCTTTGAGTATTTTTCCATTGTTGTATTCTCAATAGAATATGTAATTAGAATTTGGATTGCTGACTTGGACAATAATACCCCTATTCTCTTTAGGTCAAAACGTTTGGGCTATGTATGTTCTGGATATGGAATTATCGATTTGATAGCCATTGTCCCCTTTTATCTCCCACTTTTGGTTGCTTTCGATTTGAGAATAGTAAGGATTTTAAGGCTTCTCCGGTTACTGCGTATTCTTAAGTTGGGCAAATACTCCAAATCCCTGCGGATAATTAAGAATGTACTCAAGGATACCAAACCCCAACTTTCCGTGACAGTATTTGTGGCATGGATTCTTTTGGTGTTGGCTTCAACACTGATGTTCTATGCGGAGAATGATGCTCAACCGGATAAATTCTCCAATATTGGTGATTCATTGTGGTGGGCAGTTGCAACCTTAACTACGGTTGGATATGGGGATGTTTACCCAGTAACAGTTACTGGTAAGTTGTTAAGTGCGATAATCGCCTTAATTGGAATTGGGTTTGTGGCGTTGCCGACAGGAATCCTTAGTTCTGCTTTTATCGATAATGTTCGCAAGGATAGAGAAAAAAGCAAACCGTGCAGATGTCCCAAATGTGGTGAAGAATTCAAAACCTCCTAAGAAGGGGTATCAGTCTTTTAGAGAAAATTTTAAAAATACTGGTAAATGATCTGATAGTTTACGAGCCTGTTCCAATTCATCGCAGTAGCGCACAAAATCTATGGCCTTTCCTTCCAATTTTTGAATATTTTTAGAATAAAAAATATTGTCAATAGAGTGGTTGAGGTAGTCGGTTCGTTCACAACTCCATTTCAAGGTAGTCTTTTGGTTGGAAATGGCTGTTCTGTACCCTGAGTTTTTCAAGGTATTAAAAACGGGCATTTTTTCATCGACATTAAAATCTCCAGCAATGAGTAATGGCGTTTTTAAAGAATCGATGACAAACTTGGAAAGCACAATGATTTCACTTTCCGGGTCTTTGTTGTAAGGCCTGGAATGGAAGTTGATGATTGTAAACCGTTTCCCCTCGAGGTAAAAGTTTAGTAAAAAAGGCTCTCGGTCAATTTGGGTGGCCAATTCGGAAATTAGCCATCCCCTGTTCTTTATTTTGATGCGATGGGTCTTCCAAATAAAGGCATATCGTTCGGCAATATATTTAGGGCTGTTGGTAGGGTCACTGATGACATAGTCCCATTTCGCCCCTTTCCGATTCAATATATCCGCAAGCTTTGCCACAGCTTGGGCACCCCCATACCCTGCAACTACTTCTTGAATGGCCAAAATATCGGCATGCCTGACAATTTCTGCAATTTGATTGAGTTCTTCCGTGTTTTTGGTTCTGCCAAAGTCTTTGATATTCCAAGAAATTAAATTGACTTCACCTTGTTGGGAAAAGATTAGGAAGTGAGATAAAATCAGGAATAATAATGCCAGTCTTCTTATCATGAGGTGGGTTGATTTGTGCAATGTATTAGGTGCTCAGCACCACACTATTTTACTGGTCGAATATTTTTATAGGCTCATATGTCAATTCTACCGTTTTGTGGTAAATTTCCATCATACGGTCGATTTTATCTTCTAGGTCTCTATAAAAACCAAAATCTTTGTCAAAGTATATTTTGTTTAACGTGTGATAATAAAAGTCCCTATATTCAGTATATTCAATATAAGCTAGCCATTGATCGGATTGCTTACTTTCTGAAAACACTTTCTTGAATCCCTGATGCAATTTATCTGGGTCCAACGATATATTTGAATTGGTTTTCACAAAGCCCATGTTCAATCTTGAATATTCCTTTCCCTCAAAGTACAATGCGAGTTTTATATGATTTTTTTTCATGGATGCGGTCTGAATATGAAACAATGTACCTTGTGTAACTCCACAATCCATTGTTTTAACGTCTTCAATTCCTTTTTTGGAGAGCATCTCTTGGATTTTACCTAGAATCCTTGTGACCAATTCTTTTTTTAATTCATTGTTGACATCGTACAAAACTTTGTAAGCGGTCAAATATTCTTTTTCTTCCAGAATTTTATTTATGATCTCTTGACTCATTTTATTATTTAAACTTTGATTTGTCAATTTCTTGATTACATTGATGTATTGTATGATGGTTTGTTGTATTACAGGCATGTTCTCAACCTTGACAAGGCATTGTTCAAGCCAATTGACCATGTCCGTTTCATAGGACATGGTTTCATAAAGGCCTGCTGAATTTTCTTCTCGGCTTTTCTCGCCAAACAATGTTAGATAAATGAGCTTCCCACTTGGGAATGCGTTGTGGTACCTTAACAATTGATTGGATTGCTCTGCGGCGTAGACCTTGTTTTCGATCATGATGACATTGCCTTCTGCATCTTTGATCAAGATGTCAATTCTACCGCCACTTTCCGCTTCAACCTTTCCAACATAGTGTTCCACGTATACCTTGGTGGTAGCCAAATTTAACTTGGATTCAGGGGCAAATGTATTTTTGAAGATTGCGAGGAATTTATCGGATTGGTCATGGCTCCCATTTGGATTGAGCAGTTCGGCAATGAACCTTGAATGTGTAGTGACTTCATTGGATTCCATGCGGAGAATGGAAAATATATTGAAGTTTTCACCTGTACTTTTTGCAAGTTCCTTGTATTTGTTTGAAATCGTACCGGTTTTTTTGAGTATGTCGATGGCCGCAATCATATACTGTATCTGGTTAGGTTTTATTTTGACTGGTTTCGTTTGGATTGCCTTTAAGGAATATCGAAAAAGACAATAGGAGAGCCCAGACGATATCGATGATATTCCAAAGTTCTCTTCCCAAAGCTATTTTAAAAATAGGATTGATTAATATGGCGGAGGCAAGCCAGATGATGAACCATGTTTTGTTTTTTTCAAAATCATGGTACGCCAACAATCCGAATCCCACCATACCCAAAAAACGGACCAGTTGAAAATAGCCATATTCCCAGTCGAATAGGCAACCAATAAAAAGTATGATCAAAACGATTTTTAAAATCAGCAGTTTGTTGTTTGGCATTTGCAATGATTTTGTACTTCAATTTCAAAGTTCATCTATCAATCGAACAAGCATCATGGAGAAGATATCCACATTAGTGCTAAATTCGAGAAAAGGGCTTTTTCCTGAATCCTTTTGAATGTCGACCCCATTTTTATAGGGGATGATATCCAGTATTTTGTTCAGCCTAATGGTTTTGTTTCCCTTGGAGCCCATAAAAATGAGTCGTTTGTTTGTTAGGTACAAGTTTCCACTGTCAATGACCTTCCAAACATCTTCCGACACTGCTTTGGCGGCAATACTACCCATTCTATAATATACCCCCTTTGCTATTTTTATCCTGGCAGTAGGACCACCATAGTTGATTCTTTTGGTCACTCTCCGTTGCTCTTGCCAATTAACATGGCCCATAAAATATAGGTTTTCACTTTTTTGAATGTTTATGGGAGGGTTGGCATAGACCGGTAGTTCTCCGTTTTCTATAGTCCAATATAAACGGTAACGCTCTAGATTTTGTTTCGTTTTCGCATCTAAATTAGGCTCGATGCCTAGGCTTTGCGATATCTCGTTCATTTTCTCAAACTCTTCATCGCTCAGTCGCTCATCCGAAATAGCATTGTCAATGAAATCTTTTAAGATTTTATTTGAATTACTTTTTAGAATATCCTTCGCTGTTTCATCAGTGAGCAGAAGATTTTTTTTGAGTATCTCCAATTTATCCTTTTCGTCTTGGGTCAATTTCCCGTCAGATACGGCAACCTTAACTTCTCTGTCAAAAATCTTTTTGGTTTCAAAGTCGAGCATATGTTTGACCTCTGCATCGGTCAAATACAGCAGTTCTTTTAGATGTTGGATAGTGTTTACTTCATTCTCGTCGATAACTTGGTCTTCCAGGCAATGGTGAATGTACTTTCTGAAAAGTTCAAACCGAAGGGGCTTAAATTTTTTGTTGAGTTTTATTTTGTATCGATTTGCGATTTCTTGGATGTGACCCAAGTTTATCTTGATCAGGTCATCTTCGTTTTCAACGAAAAGATTGTTTATTTCAATGATGGCATTTTCCTTGGGAGTCCTTTTTAGGATTTTGTCAATGAACGAAGGCTTTTTACTTTTCTTTGGGGTAAAGATGCTCATAGTTCTGGTTTGGATATTTTTCAAAGTTTACACTTGTTCACGAAAAAATGTTCCAATTAAGTTTTATTTAAATGGATGTTATTGGGATTATTCCAAAGAGGTGCCATCTTCAAATATAATCTTTTCAGGTTCCCAAATGACTTTCAAATCTTTCAGTTCTTTGTTTTTTAGAGCTTGGTCGTCATCCATAAACTGATTGTAGTCCGTTGTTGCATTCCAATTGACTTCTTGGCCTGCCGGTATAGGTTGGTCATACACAAAGGTTAACGTTTTAATTTCATCATCGAACAAATTGGTAAATGTTATAGCACCTTTAATGGCCCGGATATTTTTATCGGATTTGTTTTGAATCACGAATTTATAGGTGATATAGTCTTCATAGTCACCTTCCGAAAAACCTTTTTGATAACAAGAAACCATAACCGCTTGATTGAGCCTTTTAAACCTTTCTGACTCTTCCTTGGCTGCTTTTTCCGCTAGTGCCTTTTGTTCGGCTTCCACTTTTTCCTGTTCTTTTTTCCACTCTTTGCCATCCTCCAAGATTTCTGCATAAGTCATATCTTCAAGTTCTTTGTCCTGCAGTTTCAATCGTAACATCGACCCTGTCAATAATTGAAATTCGGTTGTATCAAGTTTTGATTCTATAGCCTCAAAATCTTCTTTGACGGTTTCTTGATTAAATTTTCTGTCCAATGGGGAATTACAGGACATAAACAACGCTGTTAACCCCATCAGTATAAGTCCTTTCTTCATTTTGGTCCATTTTAAATCAATGGAAACTAAACTATACAAATTGCCAATAATGTGATTACGGAAAAACGTAATATGAGATTGTCTTTAGTGAAGATTGTGTAATATGATTTAAAATAAAATAGTGTTGAGAATAGGATGTAACGTAGATAAGGACATTCAAAAGAATTTTTGGTTATTCACAATTAAATTGATGTGAATAGGTGATTTACTTAAATCAGCAATCAGTTCTTTATTGGAAAAAGCGTCTTATTCTTTTAGGACGAAATCACCACTTTTATGGATTCCAAATAAATGTTCGCTAAATTCTGTGAACCTTGCTATTTGGCCTTCATATTTATTTTTAGTACTTCCTCCCTTTACGATGTTCTCTTCTTGAGAGACGGATCCCATTCGGAGGTGAATTGAAAATCCCACATCAGTTTTTTCCATGTGCTCCTTTTTATCCTCCTTGTTGAGAATGAAGTTATTTTCATAAAGGTGTGGCTCATTGTTTTTGATTGCTCTGCTATATGCAGATATAGATTCGCCCCCATTTTGTGTATTGACAATGAACCGTTCAATAAAGTCAATGGTATAATCCAATTCACCAATAAACTGATTGATGTAAAGGCCAATAAAGATTGGGCTCTTAATCCTGTCGTAATAGCGGATTTTGAATGCATTTTCCAATATCTCCAAGAATACTGGGTCTAATTCTTTGGTGATGTCCTTATTGACATTTTCAAGGAGGTTTTTGAGCTTATCAAATTTATCGAAATGGTAATGATATTTTTCTCGAACCTCGAGATTGAAAACAATCAGGGCTTTTAGGTATTTTTCTACGGAAGTGCTTGCAAGTGTTAACCCTTGCACTATGAGATGGTTGTTAAGCAGGAAACGGGCAGCGATGTAATCGCGATACCCAAGGTTCATTAACCAATAACCTTTATCCAACTTTTCTGTCCATGTAATTGAATTGTTCATACTAGACATTAACTCTTTCCTATTAGTTTGGGCGTTTTTTTGCTTGCTTTTTCTGTTCATTGTAATAGTACTGGATTTATAAAAAAATGCCTGACAGCCATGTTTCCGATTTAAGCCATATTACTTGTGCTTTATGTACAAGTTAGGAAAAAGCTAGGTATGATTGTTGTTGGCCGAAGGATTGATTTCACGTCTACTTAACTATCTTAAAGATAAGATTACGGCTTCCATGGGCTTCCAACACCTTTACTTGTAGCTGTTGCTTTGCGTTTAAGGTAAACTTGGGGTAGACAACCACAAAGCGAACCGTTTCGCCAGCGCCGATCTGTTTGGGCATTTGGAATTCGAACAGGGGAGTGATGGGCAATTCCTGATAAGAGGCTTTACGTTTGGGGGTGCCCAATACTTTTGATAATTGGAACAGGCCTAAATCATAAGGAATTGTGGATCGGTTCCTCAGTTCATAGACCATATAGACTTGATTATCATGGTAGACCTGATCTATTAGTTTAGCCCTGATGCCTTTTTGTCGCTTACTCCATTTATGTGCGGATGATTCCCTGTCAAGCAATTGGGTGCATAGTAACGTAAACTGTTTTTCTTTCGGAGACGGTTTTTTTGGAATGGAACCAGTAGCTTCTTGGGTCTGGGAATCATGTTGAAAAGGGTTTTTCAAACATTGATTCGGCCTAATGAAATAATGCAACTGGAGCAGGTCCTCCCGATAGGCAAGGATAAAGCTGTAGAGGTTACCAACGGTGGTGCGGACCAATAGATTACTAGTCACATCTTTATCCGCCTGCAGTAATCCCAAGTTATCTGCTTTCTCTCGATCAAAACTGAAGGCAAAGTTTTGGGCACCGGTCATACCCGTCTGGATAGGGTCGGGAAATGTAAGGGAAACAACTTGATGCGCATTGGCATAAATGGTATCCAAGGATTGGGATGTGCCATAAACGGCAAAAAAGAGGAGTATGATGACGGGTAAAAGGGTTTGATATTTCATGGTGTTACTGTTTATGATTACGGTTTTGGTTGTAGTAGTAAGCGATGACCATCCAATACGGTCACCTTTTGTTGGCGTTGCCTCCGTTGAAATAAACTTTTTAGGCCCCTTACTTCGGGTAGTCCCGCGATATTGATATCCTGTACCATATCATCTGTGATCTCACGGGTAGCTTCTTCACGTAGAGAGTTTTCCAAGTAGAGGCCCATTAAGCCATCTTGTAGGTCATAGGCCTCCCCCTCGAAGGGAATATGATTTATGTGGGTAATGTGCAATAGGGTCCGATTTGGTTGGAAACGTACCGTGCCAAACACTGTGGTGTACTTTGGAAAGTGATGGCCATTGAAGGTCATGGGCTCCACCAATCGTAACCGGATACGACTGTTGGTTCGCAATACCTGTTTGCCATCCACTTCAACCATTACTGGAGAGTTGATTTCGCTGTTGACAGTCTTGGGATGTGAAGCAAAGAACAGTTGCTGTTCCAAGGCCATTTCGGCAGCTGTGATAGCGCTCTCAGATGTAGGTATTTCGTTTTGGTCGGGCACGGTTTTAGGTTCTGTTATTGAGGTTGTGTCCAAATTCGGAATAGGTTCCTGATGATAGTTGAACCTACCCGAGCTATACACACTGTCGATGATGCGCTGTTTCTCATATTCCATATAGTCGGGATTGAAATAGCCTTTATCATCCACCATATGGTCCGGGTAGATTTGTGGTGCGGTAACTTCGCGTTCAGCTTCAATGGCATCCAAGGCCTCCATCTTGGATTCGTATACCTTTTGGTTCTCTTCCAGGTCGGGCATTGGAATGCGATCGGGTTTCAATTCGGTTTTTTTGTCCTTGCCAAAGGTGAGAATGGAGTAGACTGCTATAAAAAGGACCACGCCTACCAAGACCATGGCAAAAACGATTTTATTTTTCTGTGGTTTCATAGGATTCTATTTTACGGAGGGAGTTTTCAAAAAAATCAGTGATGAGCAACCCGTGGGGGTTGTGGGGGAAATGACGGGCCACTGTGATGAGCTTGCCCGTGGTTATCAATTCATAGGTATCGGTAACCGTACCTCGATTGATATGGATCAGGGTCCGGGTCTGAAAGGCATAAGGTTCTTGGTCCATATCGATTTGGGAATCGATGCGTTCCACTTGTTGTACGAGGGAATATTGCAATAAACGGTTATAGAAGCCGTCTGCCTTTTTTTGACGGAAGATGGCACCCACTGAGGCATTGCCCAACCATAAGGCTTTTTCCATGTTCTTTTCATAGCTGTTGGCCTCCACACCATAGAACCAATTGTGGAACTGTTCCAGATGGGCCAAAGCCTCGACTTCCAAGTTCTCACGTTCATTCGTCAATTGGAGGGGGATGACCGCTCCGTCGGAACTGACCACAAAGGCCTGATTCAGGCTATCTTTGTGTATCTTGACTACCAAAACAATCGCGGTGATACAGACCAAGCCCGCCATAACGACCAATGCCAAAACCACAATCCGGTTCAATCTCAAAACCTGTTGTATGTTTTTAAAGGGTGTTTTCATTTTTAGTAAAATCTTAGTTAACCAGTGAACAGGCGCAACGTAAAACTCATGGCCTTCCGGTACAGTTTGAATTTGAGCAATACAATAAATCCGATGGATCCTAGCTGGATAACTGGGGCAAAAAATTCACTGCCCCAATCCGTGCCGAACAGACTGCCCCAAAAGTTGGTGTTGATCTCCGTATAGAGGTTGTTGACAAAGACATTGACCAAAAAGAAGGCAGGCACCAACATATAGACTCCTGCATAGAGCTTGAAGTACGTATAGGCCAGACCTCGAAACTTCTCGAATACGGCCAAGCTAATGACCAAGGGGAAAAAGGCCTGCATGATTCCCAATAGGAAATATCGTTCGGCCAAAAAGAGCGGATAGATGAATATATCCAACAACCACAGCATAACCGCTATGACAAAAGCTACCATTTTCAATCCGTACAAGGGAGTGACCAAGGCTTCATAGAGCATGGCCATCGCTTTTTTGGCGGCTTCCAGGGCACCCACATCCCGTTCCAGGTCCACATCCTGTAGCTGTAAGGGGAGGAGTGCCGGAGCCGTGTCCCGGTATTGGGATTCAATGGCGACCAAAATACCGTCAAAGACCTCTAATACCTGTGTGGAAAAAATGACCAGTAGCACAATCAAAAAGTTTTTGGCCAGTTCGGTAGGGGTGAGGCCCCAGGTATGACCATCGGTCGTGGCGATGCCCTCATTGTATTTTTTGAGGATGTTGATCAAAAAGAACAGCACAGCCAAGGCCTTCATCCCAACAATGGTGTATTGGGAAAAATCACTGTCCTTGATGGTCTGAAAGACCGCATCCACATATTCCAATCCTATGCCCAAGAAATATCCCATCATCATCAATACTTTTCTTCTCTATTATTGATGATATCCTGCATCCGCCGAAAGGAAATGATTTCCCGGTAGCGTCTGGTCTTGACCTCTAGCTCGGCCACCATTTCTTGGGACTGCACCTTCTTTTCCATCAAAATGGCGGTGCGCTCGGCATCGGACATCTTTAAAAAGTCATTGGACAGGATCTGGTTGACAAAATCCAGGTCGTCAATGGCGGTATCCATGATTTGTTCAAAAGAGCGGGATACCTGTTCCACTTCCCCTGCCTTGATATAGGGAGAGTTTAGGATATCCCGTAAATCTTGCTGTACGGTACGGAATAACCGCTCATTGTTCCTGGTCAGCTCTTGCAAGGCTTTTAGTTGTTTGATGGCGTTGTTGACCTTGACGATGTTCTCCTTTTGCTCTTTTAGAAACTGTACTGTCTTCAATAGCTCTGAGGTCTGTTTGGCCGACTCCACCAACGACTTGGCCATACTGATAAAGTTGGTATTGTCATACACCGGCATGCCTTGGCAGGCAGCGCCTGTTGGCAGTAATAGGGTGGTGGTTAGGGCTATTAACAAGGTCTGGCCTTTTTTCCTAAGGGCTTGTAGCTTTGTTGTCTTCATAGGGTTGCTTTTTTAAAGTGAATGAATGCCTTGATGGCTTTTTCCATATCATGGGTCTCCTCATAGCGGTCCATAATCTCGTTGCTTTCCGTGCCGTCGGTGAGATAGGCAGCGTACACTTCGGGTGGGACTTCCAAACGGAAAACGTTGCTTTCCTTCCCGATTTTGATAAAGATCTCGGTGTACTTCCGTTCCCCGCTCAGATTGTTCCGGATGGATTTGAGTTGGTTCAAATCATGGCTGGAGAGATTGAGCCGCTTTTGAAGCGCATCATAGCCCTTTTCATTCCGTAGGCTATAGATGACCTGGGTGTTCTCCAGTATGCTGGTCGAGGTGGAGTTCTGGGGCAATTGGTTGATGGATTGTAGGATGATGCCGATGGCCCCGTTCTGTTTTCGGATGGCCTGATAGTAGAATTCCACACTTTCCAGGACATTGGGGAACTTGAGTTGTTTGGCAAACTCATCGAACAGGATGATGCCCCGTTCGGAACGGTTCCGCCAGATGGTCCGTTGGATGGCCGACTTGATCAATTTCAACATCACTGAGAGGATTTCCTTGTTGTCCCTGACCTCGTCCAGTTCAAAGATGATCAAGCGTTTGTCCTCGATGGTGTAGGTTTGGTCGGCACCCGTATTGAACAGAAAACTGTAGGGCCCGTCTTCCACATATTCCGAGAGGATGTGCAGGAAATCGTAGGTGCTAAAGTGGGCTTCCTTGATCTGTAGATCTTGGATGAGCGTATCTTTTCGATCATCAACGAACTGGTAGAGGGAAGCCAGAGAGTAGTCTTGCCGGATGGTTTTATAATACAACAGCAGTACTTTTTTGATGGCCACTTCTTGGGATTTGGAAGCATGGTGTTGAGCGAGCAGTTCCAAGAGAAAAACAGCGAGGTCTTCCAAACGCTCTGGGGTCAAATCGGAATCCGCTGCCATATAAAATGGGTTGATGCCCAGATTTTTGCCTTGTTCATAGCGCAGGATGACATATTGGTCAGGGTACAGCTTGGCAAACTTGGCGTAAGACCCACCGAGATCGATAAGGACCAGCCGAACCCCTTGTTCAAAATACTGTCGTAAAATGTTGTTGGCCAAAAAGGATTTGCCTTCCCCTGTCGGGGCAAATATGGCAAAGTTCCGGGCCTTGATGCGATGCTTTCCTTCATCCCAGACGTCCTTCAATACCGGGATGTTGTATTGACGGTCATTGAAGATGATGCCTGTGGCGTCGGAGGTATAGTTGGTGTTGTTGATGTAGAGACACAGGGCATGTTTGAGATCGGTCACATATAGATCTTCATTGGAGAAGTTGGTGGCATGACAGGGATGGGAGTTCAGGAAATAATGCTTGCGTTCCTCCCCATTGGGGTGATATGGGACGATGTCCGACTCCTTGAAACCAGCCTTGATCTGGGATGCGATACGTTTCAGGTGCTCGGCCTCCGAATGCCAAAAGATGATATTGAGATGGCCCCGTATGATGCGCGACGCATCATCAGTGTTGATTTGGTCCAGAATATGTTGGACTTTTTTAAGCACAACTTTGTTCTGTGAACCGAAATTGGAACTCTTGCTCAATTCCTCCACTTTCTTATCCAGAAGTTTGCGCCATTTGTGTTTGTCGTCCAGATAAAGGATGTGGTTCACGATATGGTTCTCGTTCAGCTCCAATCCCAAACCATCGATAAAGCCTTGATGGAAGGTGAAATCATCAGAGGTGAATTTTTCATGGGTCTTGCTGCTTTGGACCGATCCGCCAAAACACCTTTCATTAGTCACGGCGATAACATCGAAGAAATGGTCACCGATTTCGATGTGTTTGTTGTCCAGTAGCACATCAGTATCGAAATCTTGGTTGAAGCCATTGTAGTAGTTGTTCGTATAGGTGATGATGTCATCAGACGCCATTGGGCTCAAGAAAACGTGTTGGCCATTGTTGATAAAGGAAACGGTATCATTGACCGCCGTGATGAACTCCGCAACTTGCACGTCCAGTTTTCGATGGAACCCCTTTTCGGCTTTCCGGAAGGGGTTGACATATTTGGCCGCGTTCAAGGTTTTATCCAAAGGCAGCACAAAGAATAGATAGCTATGGTGACTTAGGTATTCCCTCCCCTTAAAGTAATCATGTGTAACCTTTTCCAGGAAGGTATTGTTGGGCAATTGTTGGGCATCGTATCCCACTTTTTGGTAGCTATCCTGTTTGTGGATGACCGTAGCTGTGGGCAGGGATTTGAAGGCCTGAAACCACATGCTATGCAGTTCCTCAAAATCTTGCTCGGAAAGGGAATGGATTTCAGGAAGCGCTACCTTATAGCATAGGACCACATTACCATTGTTGGCAAAGACCACATGGTTTTGAATGTCCAAAATGGGATGATGGGAATTGAGGTTGATTCTATTCATAGGAAAGCGGGCTTAGTTTTTTGTTGCTGATAATTTTGGGGAAGACCTTTTGAAGGGAAAGTAACTGAGGATTTTTGACCCACTGTGCCAATGCCCCATAGAGCAGGACATTGAACAGCAGTAGGGCAACGATGACACCTAAACTGAATGAAAAGATGATGACTAGAAGAGAGCCAATAACGGACACCATTAAAAGGGCAAAGAGCGAAATGGGCAGGCCCATAATCATGGCCTGCTTGCGGATGTTTCGGTAGACTTCGTACTTTTTCATCTTACACTACGATTCCGATGAGATAGGTAAAGATGCCCACAACGGCCCCTGCAATCAGGACAAAGACTAAAACCCGGGTAATCCCTTTTTTAAGATCGGCGTTCTCGCCAAAGAAATGTCCTGCATTAAAAAGGAAACCTACCAAAAAGATAACCCCTAGGATGATGGGGAAAATGGCCCGTATGGTATCGGAAATATCATTGACAGAATCCTCGATGCCCCCGATCTGGGCCAAAATGGAACTGGAAACAAATAAGAAAAGAATGGTGATGAAGAAAGATTTTCGCATATCGTAAACGCTTTGGGATTAGACGATTTTTGATACTTGAAAAGTACTGCGAATATTTATTCAAATATTTGATAAACAGTTATTTGTGAATAAAATATTATTTGATTTTAGATATGTTTTATTGATGTGAATTGGCATCAAAATTTATGGGAAATTATAGGCGGTGTGTTGAATAGTTTTAAAGGACAATTATAGTTAAATCTCAAAAACATCAGTTTTTTGATTTTGACATTAAAAAACTATGGAGCTGTCGCACTATTGTATTAGGCCAGGACAATTAAAAATTTGAGGATTGAAATACTTGGCTTGCAATCCAAAATTATTCTAGAAACACTAAAACAAACATTCTTAGCAACTAAGGGACAAAAAAACAGGTTCAGTTTATTCTTTACTCCATTTCATGTTTAGTGCCCACTTTGTATGAATGCCAATATCATAAAGCTGTTTCATTTGTCTGTTATCATGACCTAGGCATCGAATTAATTCTGCATCAGCCCATTTATGGTATTTTTTATCGCCTTTCTCTTGTAGTTTCTTTAACTCCTGCCTCTGTTCTGGTGTAGGGATAATATCCAGTATGTCGTATTGTAGAATTTCGTAACAATCCCATCCAGGAGTTCTTTTTATTGGAGTCCGTATCCTTCCCTTAAAATTGTAATTTATGTATGGGAATTTTTCCTTGTCCAAAAGTTTCGCTTTGCCCTCAATTAATTCCTCATAAAACTCTCTCCAATGGCTAATTTCACGATCCTCCCCCTTGTTAAACCAATCTAGGAATTTGATCGCTTTGCTTGCCGGAATGAACAATGCGAAGTCATCTTTCATCAGGTCTTTATTCGGCAATTTGGGATCATCAATGGCTTTAAACTCTTTTTGAAGAAATGACCGGGTACCTTCCAAAATCTTATATTTTCCCCCAACCAATTGATAGTGTGGAAAATTACTATTTTTCACCAATAGGTATTTGTCATCCACCTTGATTCGATAAAGATATGCCATAGAGAATCTTATTCTTTGTTTTCTGAGAGCAAGCCATTTGCAGTAAACCATAAGTCCCAACCTATTCCGGTTAATTACAATAGATTCAACCAACAAAGCCAAAAGTGTAAGCAGACCAATAACACCAGCACCAACAAATTCGGGTTGCAAATCTGAACCTGACAAAAAGAAATAGCCATATATCAATAGGCCTAATGCAATTATTGCCTGAAGTATTTTTCTAATCATTTTATTTCTGGGCTTGGCTTTATGGATTGTATGGTCTTTTTCAAAATAGAAAACGATATAGGATTGTCTGGAAAAGAGTTGGCTATTGCCTCAGGTAAAACCTTTAAACGAATATCTGAAAAAGAATAACCAAGTCCAGATTCTTCCCAAGATACCGACATTGATGCCAGTTCTTCCAGCTGTTCCTTGGTAAAATCCAAGCCTTCAAGGCTTTGAGAGTAAAGTTCTTTGCACTCATCAAAAGAAGGTCTTTCAAACTCCAAAACAACTGCTGCCCTCCTAAGAATTGCTTCATCAATAAAATGTAACCTATTGGTCGACATAAAAATTATCGCCCTACCATTTAAATCCCGAATTTCATCAATTTTTTGGATTAAAGTATTGACAGCTGCTTTTTCTTCTTGGTGCATTTGATTTGTAGAACGTGTAGTTGCGATGGCATCTGCCTCATCAATCAGTAGAAACGCAAAACGTCTTTTACCCGCTTGCTGCTTTAATTGTGCAAAGGCGTCATTCACAAGTTTTCCCATTTCACCGTGAAGTCCTTCCCCGCGTACCCGAGTACTTAGTTTTAGGAAAAAGCCTTCTTTTTTAAGTTCCCTTGTCATCCTATCGGCAATTGCCGTAGCAGAAACGGTTTTGCCTGTTCCCGCATCCCCAGCCAATATTATCAAGGGGTACTTCTCCTTTAATTGCCTTATTATAGGTAGTTCAACCTTATGATATTTTTTACTCCACTCAGTAAGACTTTCTTGGTCCAAAAGAAGTTTGAGGTTATTGTAAATACGATTGAACTTGTTTTCAAAACCAACTAAATACTCTGATTGCAAATGAATCTCTTTGCTTGGAAGCTCAATTGTGTTATCAAATATTGAAGCCATTATTTAAAATTGGTTTTTTGAAGTTCATAGTTATTACTGCCATAGAGTTGAGCTCTGTCCGAACTTAAATGTGAAAATGAAATATCCTCAGTGGTGCTTGTCCAAGTAAATTCGAAATCCCTACTAAATTCGTTCTTCTGCTGTGTGGATAAAGAATGCCAGGCAGATGTGTAGCTAAGAATTACTGAAAGGTAGGTGTCATCATCGGATGGCCACTCATAGTTTCTGCCTGCTCTATCCCCTTCTGAGGTAGAGCCATTTTCATTTACAGTGAACTTAGCGGCTCGAATTTGATATCCCGTATTTTTTCTTTTTAGGATTACCGTCACACATGCTAGGTACTTGCTCTCGGCAAGTTTCAATATGTCATTTCTCAATCTATCTACATAGGCGGAATCCCATTTGCCAGTTCTTCTGGCTATCATTCTCAAATCTGCAATGCAGTTCTCAAATGTCTTTCTAATATCTGTCACCGTGTAGGTGCTAGTGTTTGTTTGTGTGCTATACATAATTAATTTATACTAAAAGTTGGACCAAAGACGCGCTTCCATTCATCAACAGTGGTGCCCTTGTTATTTCTTGATTGAGCTAAATTCAATGAATCGAATGCATCCTCCGCTTCCTCAACTATTTCCTTCCATTTTGAATCATCAATTTTCTTTGCCGCATTGTTCTCATTGTTCGTATCATCAGCTATATATATGGGCGTTGTGTAATAAGGTATAGTATTTATCGAATGAGCAAATTCAATTTCCGGGAAACTTGATTCGCTCAAAAATTGAAAAAACCTAATAATCGCCTCTTCGATATCGGTTTCAATGCCCTTGGTAATATCGAGATAGGCCACTATCAATTCAATACAGAATGATGAAATACCAGGCTCATCATCATATGGCTTTAGCTCTTTATAGTTTTTCCACCATTTTAGAGCCCTGACTATTGAGGTGTAAGATGGATTGTTTTTCCTTAGATCAACAGAAAAACTTAAATGGTTTTCTACACTTGTAATATACTTTCCACCGCCTCCCCGTTGTGGTTGCCAGACATAATTTTCAGGATTTTCTATGGGTACTACGGGCACAATATCCACTTCTAGACCTGAACCCGAAAACCGAATTTTAATTGACTTGGTGTTCCCTTCGGCATCAACATCTTGGGTGATGTCTTTTTGAGGATATATTTCTTGTAAGTATTCAACAATAAAATCATGGAGCTTCTTTAGGTCGTTATGAATGTTTTCATCACCTGAAACAAAGAGGACCAAGTCTATATCAATAGGATTGTCTCCAGTAGGTCTTAGAATTGTATGCTTTTTCCAAGAACCTGCTAACAGATATTTTGTTACTTTCAGGCCATTGCTTTCATCATTTTCAATTTTTTCTTCCAGCTTCTTTTTTAAATTGTTTATCTGGTCACGATACTTGGGCATATTGTCCTTGTGTAATCTAATTTTATCAATAAAAGGACGTAGGCTATTGTTATCTAATTTCATCTTCCTTTGAGTGTTTTCTTAACATATTCTTTTCAATTTCTGCGCCAATCCGCTTTTTGATATGGTTATGACAAATTGACTTGTTAGCCACTTTACTTATGGCAGCCATTAATAAGCTGCCATAAGTAAACTTCTAATTAGAATTTTCTAACCTTGAAGCTATTGGATAGGGCGGTCAATGTATACCACCTGCGGCGGATGAAAGTGAGCAGTGCAAATCAAGTGCACGAGATCGACTCATTTTGGTGCTGAAGTTAACGTTTATTTTTAATTTTTTTTCTCATTGATTCCCCTTTTATGTCCACCCTGTGAGCCGAGTGCACC
>Ga0189283_10243_pt1 | contig 32763 bp, 38 predicted proteins | sample N26C4minimetaG_FD_130320 | JGI IMG/M metagenome (GOLD analysis project Ga0189283, IMG submission 130320) | Marine microbial communities from the Costa Rica Dome - N26 C4 mini metaG | ecosystem: Environmental > Aquatic > Marine > Oceanic > Photic zone | place: Costa Rica: the Eastern Pacific...
CCAGTTCCGCGACCTTCACCGACGGCTGAGCGCGCCCGTTCCGGACCCGGGGGTCAGCGGGCCCGGACCCGGCGCATCGTCCTGATACCGGTGCGGCCGGCGGCGGATCAGCGGTCGCGGATCGCCGCGCGCACCTGATCGGCCAGTTCCGGCGTCACCTCCACGCCGTGATCGCGCTTGGCATGTTCCGCCGCCTGGCGCATCACCTCGTCCTCGGTGGCGCCCGTCGCGCGGAAATCGCATCCGGGCATCAGGTCGCCGCATCGCAGTTCCTTGGTCATGGTCGGATCCCCCTGGGTCGCGCCGCCGGTTCTCGGGCGCCGGCCCAGTGTAGCACGGATCGCCAAGGCCTGCGTCAGCGGCCCAGCCATCCGCCATCGACGGGCACCAGCGCGCCATGCATGAAGCGCGCGGCATCGCTGCACAGGAACACGACCGGGTCCGCGATATCCTCGGGGCGGCCCCACCGGCCCGCCGGGACCCGGGCCATCAACTGCGCCGAACGTTCCGGATCGTCCTGAAGCGCGGCGGTGTTGGCGGTGCGGACATAGCCCGGCGCGACGGCGTTCACGTTGACCCCTTGCGCCGCCCATTCGTTGGCGAAGGCGCGGGTCAGCTGCACCACGCCGCCCTTGCTGGCGGCATAGCCGGGGACGTTGAGCCCGCCCTGCACGCTGAGGACACTGGCCACGAAGACGATCTTTCCCCGGCCGCGTGCGACCATCCGCCGGCCCAGTTCCCGCGTCAGCAGGAAAGGCGCGGTCAGGTTGACGTCGATCACCGCGTCCCAGTCGGCGTCGGAATGTTCGGCCGCCGGCGCGCGGCGGATCAGCCCGGCATTGTTGATCAGGATGTCGATCCGTTGGCCCGCCTCGTCCAGATCGCGGACCAGCCCGGCAAGGGCGGTGCGGTCGCCCAGATCGCAGGGCAGGGGCGTGAAGCGGCGCCCGGTCGCGGCAAGCTCAGCCGCCAGCTCGCCGCCATCGGCGCCGAGCCGGCTGCTGACGCCGACGATATCGGCGCCGGCACGGGCAAGGGCGAGGGCCACCGCCCGGCCGATGCCGCGGCTGCATCCGGTCACAAGGGCGGTCTGTCCTGTCAGGTCTATCTGCATGGGACCGACCATTCCGCGCCTGCCGCGCGGATACAAGCCCCGCGGCGCAGGATCACGGCAGGATCAGGGGACGATCACCCGGACATCCGGCACGGCGGCGATGCGGTGCAGATCCTCCTCGTAGGATCGCGTCATGCCCTCGACCAGGGCCGGCGTCCAGCCGGGCAGGTCGATGGCGACCTCGACCTCGTCCTCGAGTGCGAACTTGTCCAGAAAGGCGGCGGCGACGCGCCGCTGCTGCGCATCGGATGCGGGCGGCCGGGCATTGGTATAGCCGCGCAGACGCCTCATCCCCTCGTTCGACATGATGCCGCGCAGCATGTCGAAGGCCCCGCGCACCGGCGCCTCGGGGGCAAGCCCCGCGACGTCGCGGATCACGGCGGGCCAGATCAGCGGCGCGTCCTCGTTGCACCAGACCGTGATCGGGCTGTCGGGGCAGGCGGCGCGCAGACGGGCCACCGCGTCGGACCAGCGGAGCGCCGCCGGATCCTGCCCGTCCAGAAGATCCAGAGGATCGCGCATCCCCGCCTTCTCGGCCAGGGCCGGGATCAGCGTCGCCGGGTTCCGCAGTGCCAGATGGAACGACACCCGGCACTGGCCGAAAGCCGCCCGGATCCACCCGGCCTTGTGCATGCGCGGATAAAGCCGACCCTCGCCCACCGCGCGGTCCGGCCGGCAGATGAAGCTTTCGTTCGACAGGACCAGCCGCCGCGCATCCCGTCCGTCCAGCATCGATTCGATCAGCGCGTCCTCCACCCCCGGTTCCGGGGGCGCGCCCCGCAGGCGGGTGATCAGGTCCGACAGGACCCCGCGGTAATGCTCGGGCACCGGAACGGCGATGCCGCCGGCCGACAGCCTGTCCCGGTTGCGGTTGAGGGATTTCAGCAGGCGCTGCTCGTCCGTGCAATGCGCGCCGATATGGCAGGCGACGTCCATGTTCCCCCCGCCGGTGATCGCGGCGCACTATAGGCGCAATTCTGGACAGCGAAACAGCAATCGGGTTAAGGCCCGGTTGCCATGACCGACCAAACGACTCGGATACCCGCGGGGATCTTCCGGCGGCTGGACCCCTGGTCCCTGGGGGCGCTGCTGATCGCGGCGCTCGTGGTCCTGCCGATCGCGGCTGTGGTGTGGCTGGCGGCGAACCCGACCGAGAATATCTGGCCGCATCTGATCGCCACCACCCTGCCGCGCTATCTGGGCAATACGCTGCTGCTGATGTTCTCGGTCGGGCTTCTGTCGGCGATGACCGGCACCGGGGCGGCATGGCTGGTGGTGATGTACCGCTTTCCCGGCCGGCGCTGGCTGGAATGGCTGCTGCTGCTGCCCCTGGCCATCCCCGCCTATGTGGGCGCCTATGCGCTGGTCGATTTCCTGGAATATGCCGGGCCGGTTCAGACGGGCCTGCGCGACCTGATGGGCTGGAGCAGCGCGCGCGACTACTGGTTCCCCGACATCCGCTCGACCGGGGTGGCCGTGGTGGTGCTGTCGGCGGCCTTCTATCCCTATGTCTACCTGCTGGCCCGCGCCGCGTTCCGCGAGCAATCGGGCGGCGCCTACGAGGTGGCCCGCGCCCTGGGCGCCGGACCGTTCGGGCGGTTCTTCCGGGTCGGGCTGCCGCTGGCCCGGCCGGCCATCGCCGCCGGCGTGGCCATCGTGATGATGGAGACGGTGAACGATTTCGGCGTCGTCGACTATTTCGGCGTGCAGACCCTGACGACCGGCATCTTTTCCGTCTGGCTGGAGATGAGCAATGCGGGCGGTGCCGCGCAGATCGCCGGCGTCATCCTGGCCCTGGTCCTGGCGCTGGTCGCGGTCGAGAAGGTGAGCCGCCGCAAGGTCCGTTTCTATTCGCTGTCCCGCCACGAGCGCCCGGTCGAGGCGATGCCGCTGCACGGCGCGGCCGCCTGGGCGGCGACGACCGCCTGTCTGATCCCGTTCCTCCTGGGATTCGTCCTGCCGTTTCTGGTCATCGGCGATCACGCGATCGAGAAGGCGTCGCGCTGGACCGATCCCGGGCTGCTCAAGGCGCTGTGGCACACCCTGTCGGCAGGGGGCGCGGCGGCCCTGCTGACCGTGACGGCGGCGGTCTTCATGGTCTACGGCGTGCGGCTGACCGGGCGCACGCTGCCGCGGCTGCTGCTGCCGCTGACCACCATCGGCTATGCGGCGCCGGGCGCCGTTCTGGGACTGGGCATCCTGATCCCGGTCGCGGCTGCCGACACGGCGGTGGCCGATGCGATCTGGGCCGCGACGGGCTGGGATCCGGGGCTGATCATGACCGGCTCGGCCGCGGCCCTGGTCTATGCCTATGCGGTCCGCTTCTTCGCCATCGCCCAGGGCGCGGCGGACGCGGCGATGGGGCGCGTCTCGCCCAGCCTGCCGATGGCGGCGCGCGCCCTGGGCCGCACCGCGGGCGGCACGTTGCGCAGCGTCTATGTGCCCTTGATGCGGGGTTCGGTGGGCACGGCGCTGCTGCTGGTCTTTGTCGATTGCGTGAAGGAGTTGCCCGCCACCCTGCTGCTGCGCCCCTTCAACTACGACACGCTCGCCACCCGGGTGCACGAACAGGCATCGCTCGAGAAGATCGGCGATGCCTCGCCCGCCGCGATCCTGGTGATCGGCGTCGGGCTGGTGGCGGTCCTGGTGATGGCTCGCGCCAACCGCGCCACCTGAGGCGCGGCGCTCAGCCCCTGCCGAGCCGCAGCACCTCGTCGCGCTCGTCCGCGCCGCCGAAGAAGGGCACGCTCTCCGGTGGCTCCAGCGCCGGAAGCCGGGCCGCCACCTCGGCCAGGACGACCGAGGTGATGAAGGGCAGGTCCAGCTGTCGCGCCTCGTCCAGCGGCACCCACCGCAGATGCCGCAACTCGTCCTGAGCGGCCGAGAAGTCGTCGGGGTTGCCCGACAGGTTCGCCGCATCCGCCAGAAAGAACCGGCAGTCGAAGCGCCGGGGACGTCCGGGCGGGGTGATCGCGCGGAAGACGAAGCGCATCCCCGACGGGGCGGGCAGGTGGCCGGTCTCGGCGAAGCTGCGCCAGGACGGGGCGCAGGCGCCGGGCCAGCGATGCGGCCGGCCCAGGATCAGGCCCGTTTCTTCCCACAATTCGCGGATGGCGGCCGCGGCGATGGTGGCGGGGGCCAGGGCGCCGGTGCGTTCCTTCAGCCGGCCCGCGCACAGCCCGTTCAGCGGCCGCGCCATCGGCACGCCCGCATCCGCCGCGTCGACGGCGCCGCCGGGAAACACGTATTTCTCGGGCATGAAGGCGGCGTCGGCGCCGCGCTGGCCCATCAGGACGGCAGGCGCCGTTGCGGCGTTCCGCACCAGGATGATGGTGGCGGCGTCTCGGATCGCGGTCTTGTCCATACCCCTCGTCATCCTGCGGAAAGCGGGGTGCGCCGGGTCAGCGGGCTCAGAAGCCGTGCATCCGGCGGGCCCACTGAAAGGCGACGATGGCCCCCTTCAATCGGGGAAGCAGATAGAGCGACATCGCCACCGCGCCCACCGAAAAGATCGCCGCCAGAAGCAGCGGGTCGGGGCGGAACGCGGTGAACGCCCAAAGCAGGACCGGCGCCAGCACATGGCCGACGATCAGGATGGTCATGTAGGCCGGGCCGTCATCGGCCCGCTGGTGATGCAGATCCTCGCCGCAGACGGGGCAGTGATCGCGCACGGTGAGGTATCCCTTCAGCAGCGGACCCGTGCCGCAGCGCGGGCAGCGGCGGCGCCAGCCGTGCCACAGGGCGGGGCGCAGCGGCCGGTCGGCGCCTGGCGCCTCGGCCGCGTCTTCCGCGAACTCCGTCGCCCCGGTATCGCCGTAGCCCGAATCGTACATTGCCTGTCCCTCGTCCGCCTGCCCGCGCCGGCCGCGCTGTTCCGTCAGATCTAGGCGCTCGGGCCGGATGCGGAAGGCGGCCCGATGTCCTTGCGGCGGGATGTCGCGCGATTGCCCGGAAACCGCGGGCGACGGAACTGCCGGGCCGCCCCGTAGAAGTCGGTAAGGAAGCGCCGGGAGACGACGCCTCCGCCCATAGGAGATTGACGAATGAAGAGCACAGACACCTTTGCCGGAATTGCCGCCGTCGCCCTTGCCGCCGCCCTGGCCGGGCCGGCCGCCGCGCAGCAGGCGCCCGCCGCCGGGCCCCGCGCCCAGACCGAGCAGGCCGCGCCCGACGCCGCCGCCCGGTTTGCCGAGATGGATGCCGACGGCGACGGCGTGCTGACATCGGCGGATCTCGTCGAGCGGGACCGGGCTCGGTTCGCCCGGGCCGACAGCAACGGCGATGGCAGCGTGGATGCGGCGGAGCTGGCCGCGCTGGAGACGCGCGACCGCGAAGACCGTGCGCTGGCGCGGGCGGAACGGCGCCTGGCGGCTCTGGATGCCAGCGGCGACGGCATGTTGTCCGCCGATGAACTGGCCGGGCCGCAGGCGGGCCGCCGCGGCGCCATGCTGCGGATGATGGACACCGACTGGAACGGCGAGGTGACGGCCGAGGAATTCGCCGAGGCGCGCGACATGATGCGTTCCGAGCGCGGAGAACGCCGCGGACACGGCCGCAAGGGCCGCGGCGACGGCTTCCGCGGTCACGGCGACCGCTGATCCGGTTGCGGGGGCCGGGCGCGGGCCCGGCCCCTCGCGGCCGCGATTGCCAGCCTTGCCCGAGCGCACTACGCAGCAAGAGCGATGCCCATGCCCTTCGATGTTCTCTCGGACGTGCCGGACGAGGCGCTGCTCATCGCCTTCGGGAACGGCGATGCCGCGGCTGCGCGGGAGCTGACCCTGCGGCTGACGCCCCGGGTCCTGGCCTTTGCCGCGCGGATGCTGGGCGGCGACCGGGGCGAGGCCGAGGACGTGGCGCAGGAGGCCATGCTCCGCCTGTGGCGGATCGCGCCCGACTGGCGGATGGGCGAGGCCAAGGTGACGACATGGCTGTATCGCGTGGTGGCCAATCTGTGCGTGGACAGGCGTCGGCGGCGGGGCAGGGTGCGGCCGCTGGACGATGCGGGCGATCCGGCGGATGCCGGGCCGGGCGCCGCCGCCGCGATGCAGGACAGGCAGCGGGCACGGGCGCTGGAACAGGCGCTGGCGGATCTGCCGGTCCGGCAGAGACAGGCGGTGGTGCTGCGGCATATCGAGGGGCTGGGCAATCCCGAGATCGCCGAGATCATGGACATCGGGGTCGAGGCGGTCGAAAGTCTGACCGCCCGCGGCAAGAGACGGCTGGCGGCGTCGCTGGCCAATCGACGCGAGGAGTTGGGATATGACGGCGAGTGACGACGACATGCGGGCGCTGGATGCGGCCTTCGCCGCCTCTCGGCGTCACGCTCCGGACCCGTCGCCGGCGCTGATGGCGCGGATCGTGGCGGATGCCGAGGCCGCGGCCGGAAGGGCGGCGGCCCGCTCCGGAGCGGGCGAACGCCACGGCGCGGTGTCCGGTGCGCGGGCGCTCTTGCGGCGCGCCGCCGCCGCGGTGGGCGGCTGGTCGGCCCTGGGCGGACTGGTTGCCGCCGGCGCGGCGGGGCTGTGGCTGGGCGTGGCCCCGCCGCCGGCGCTGGACAGTCTGGCGGTCCTGATCGAAAGCGGGGCGGCGACGGGCGTCTATGATGTGGCCGATCTGGTCCCCGCCTTCCCCGATCTGGCAGAGGGTGACTGAGATGCGTTCCGACCGTCGCGATGGGACGGGGCGTCCCGGCAGGGGCACCCGCATTCTGCTGGCCGTCTCGCTGGCGCTGAACCTGCTGGTTCTGGGTCTGCTTGTCGGCGCGCTGCTGCGCGGGGGGCTGGGCGGCCACCCGGGCGATCCGCGAGCGCCGGCCTCGCTCAGGGCGCTGGGCGCCACGCCCTTCCTTCTGGCGCTGGACGAGGCCGACCGCGACCGGCTGCTGGCCGACGCCCGGGGGCGCGGCGAGGATCTGCGGGCCAACCGGGCGGCGTTGCGGGACGGGGTGGATGCGATGGTGCGGGCCCTGCGGAGCGAGCCGTTCGACGCCGGAACCTTTCGCCGGCTGGCGGCGGATCAGCGCCGCGCCGCCGCCGCCCGGCAGGCCCTGGGCGAGGATCTTCTGCTGGCGCGGATCGAGGCCATGTCGCCCGAGGCGCGCATGGCCTATGCCGACCGGCTGGAGCGGATCTTCCGGCGACGGCCGCCCCGGCAGCACCGGTAGGCCCTGTCCCGGTCCCGCAGCTCAGGCCGGGTGGCGGCGATCCCTCGCGGCGGACGGGCTGGCCGCATCTGTACCCCGACGGGGTTCCGACGGGATGGGCGGCGCCTGCAAGAAGCGGTCGCGCCCCGCCGCCTTGGCCGCGTAGAGCGCGGCATCGGCGGTCGCGAGCACGGTCAGCGGATCGGCGGGCGCCGGTCCCGCCAGTGCCAGACCCAGGCTGGCCGTGACGGTCAGTTCACGCCCGTCGGTCAGGCGGATCGGGGCGCGGCGCAGCAGGTCCAGCAGCCGCTGCGCAAGCGCCCGCCCGGCATCCGGATCGCAATCGGGCAGGGCGACGAGGAATTCCTCGCCCCCCAGCCTGGCGACCAGATCGGGCGGGCGCAGGTTGTCGCGCAGGCGGCCGGCGACCGACCGAAGCACCGCATCGCCCGCCGCATGGCCATGCCGGTCGTTGATCTGCTTGAACCGATCGAGGTCGAGGATCATCGCCGCCCAGATCCGCCCCTCGGCCGCCGCCCGCCCCGCGATCCGGGACAGGTGGTGTTCGGCATAGCGGCGGTTATAGAGGCCGGTCAGCGGGTCGCAGGCGGCCAGGCGCAGCCCGTCGTCGATCAGGCGGCGCAACCTGTCGGCATCGCGCTTGCGGTCGAGCTGCGCCGCGACCCGCAGGCGCAGCTCCTCATCCTCGAATCCCGCATCGACAAGGCCGTCGGCGCCCAGATCCAGAACGCGCGAGGTCTGCGCCTCGGTATCCGGCCGGTTCGCGACGACCAGAATGGCGGCGTGGCGCGTCGCGCGGCGCGACCGCAATTCCGATACCAGCGACGGGCCCAGGGCCGGATCGGCCAGCGCGCCGGACAGTACGAACAGAGACGGTGCCAGAGCCCCGGCATATTCGCCCGCCAGCGCCGCCGCCGGCGTGGCCACGTCCAGCAGCGCGCCCGGCAACCGGCCGATGCCGCTGCGCCAGCCGGTCGCCTCGCCGGGATCCTCGGAGACCAGCGCCACCCGTGCCGGCGGGGCGAAGCCCGAAGGGCCCTCGGCAAAGCCGAATTCCTCGGTCGAGCGCTGCCGCTCGCGCAGTTCCTCTCGGGCGCTGCGCATGCGGGCCAGGTTCCTGATCCGCGCCAGCAGCGACGCCTCGGCCACCGGCAGCGTCACCACGTCGTCGGCGCCCGCGCGCAGCGCCTCGACCCGCAGGCCGCGTTCCTCGGCCGCCACCGCCACCAGCACGGGCAAATCCGCAAGCCGGTGATCCTCGCGCAGCCGGCGACATAGCCGGGGGACCGGGATGTCGGGAAGCCCGGCCGCGATCAGGACCGCTTCGGGACGGGCATCGCGGGCGATGCGCATGGCTTCGGCGCCGGTGGCCGCGCGCAGGATGATGTGCCGGGCCGCCACTTGCCCTGCCTCCAGCGGGACCCGCCCATCGGCCGATCCATCGGCTATGAGTATCCGCCCGGCCATGCTCTCCAACGTTAGTTCAAATTGAACTAGATTCTCCGAGCATTCCCGGGAATTGGTTAACAAAACCTTTCCAGAGCCGTTTCTTGATACGGGGGCAAGACGGATGACACAGGATCATGCGGAGGTGATCGCCCTTCAGGCCCTTGGCTGGCTGGCGCGGAGCGACGACCTGCTGTCGGTCTTCATCGGGGCGACCGGCATGGATGCCGCGACCCTGCGCGCGAATGCCGGATCGGCCGACACGCTGGTGGCGGTGCTGGATTTCATCTGCATGGACGACGGGTGGGTGCGGTCATTCTGCGACGATACCGGACTGCCCTACGACGTGCCGCTGCGCGCCCGACAGGCCCTTCCGGGCGGCGCCGACCTGCACTGGACCTGACCGCGCCGGATCCGGCGTCAGATCTGGTGCAGCTCGGCATCCTCGCCCGCCGACAGCTTCGCCAGAAGGCGCCGCAATTCCAGCCGCTCGGTCTGGGACAGCTTTGCGTCCATCCAGGCGTTGTTGCGTTCGGCCATCGGGGTGCCGGCGGCCAGAACCTCGCGGCCCCTCGGGGTCAGCGCCACGCGGGTCGTGCGCCGGTCGGCCAGGCCGACGCTGCGATCGACCAGGGCGTCGCGCTCCATCTGCCGCAGGGCCCGCGACGTGGCCGTGCGGTCGATCCCCACGAAGGCCGCGATGTCCGAAGGCTGTGTCAGCCCCTCGTTGCCCACGGCCAGAAGCACGCACCACGTCGTGCGCGACAGGCCAAGCGTCTTCAGCCCCTCGTCCAGCCGCTTTTCCTGCAGGCGTGCGGTCAGCGACAGACGGTAGCCAAGCGAGTGGTGAAGGCGGTAAGGCTCTGACATGCGAAGCAATCTCAGAGCATTCTCGGGCGGTGTCAACGCAGGCGCCGGGCCGGGCGGAACGGTCGGAATCGGCGGCATCCTGTTCGACAAGGACGGCACGCTGTTCGGGTTCGAGGCGACCTGGTGCCCCTGGGCGGTGCGCACGCTGACCGACCTGGCCGGTGGCGACCCGGCGCTGGCCGGCCGCCTGGGCCGGGCCATCGGCTTCGATCTGGGGCGGCGGCGGTTCGCGCCCGACAGCCCGGTCATCGCCGGCACGCCCGCCCAGCTGGCGGCCCTGTTGGCGCCGCTGCTGCCCGGCCCGACCGATCTGGAGGACCGGTTGAACCGGCAGGCGGCGGCCGCCCCGCAGGTCCCGGCGGTTCCGCTCCACCCGCTGCTGGACGCGCTGCGGGGCCGGGGGCTGAGGCTGGGGGTCGCCACGAACGATGCCGAGGCGCCCGCATGGGCGCATCTGCGCGCAGCCGGCGTCAGCGGCCATTTCGATTGCGTCATCGGATCGGATTCCGGCTTCGGCGCCAAGCCGCAGCCGGGTCCGCTGCTGGCCTTCTGCACCGCCACCGGGATCGCCCCCGCGCGCATCGCCATGGTCGGCGACAGCGCGCACGACCTGGCGGCGGCGCGGGCTGCGGGCATGATCGCGGTGGCGGTGCTGACAGGGCCCGCGCCGCGTGCGGTGCTCGAGCGCGACGCCCATGTCGTGCTCGACGACATCTCCGCGCTGCCCGCCTGGCTGGACCGGTCGCCCGGCTGACCGCCACCGCCCAGCCCGTCGCCATTGGCCGTTTCTTAACGCCGCGCGCCTAGGCTGACGACGGGGCGAGAAAGGACGCGCAGATGCACGGGCTATTCAACAGGGCGCTTCAATGTTTCCTGAGCGATACCTATGGACCCGCCACCTGGGAGAAGATCGCCGCCGGCGCCGACATCCACCCCGAGGGGTTCGAGGCGATGCTGCTCTACGACGACGCCACGACCCAGGCGGTGCTTCGCTCGGCGGCCGGGGTGCTGGACAAACCGGCCGAGGCGCTGCTGGAGGATATGGGACATTATCTGGTCGCCCATCCTGCCCGGGCGGGGCTGCGGCGGCTGCTGCGCTTCGGCGGTGCGGACCTCGAAGGGTTCCTGGCATCGCTCGACGACCTCCCGGCCCGGGCGCGGCTGGCGCTGCCCGATATGGACATGCCCTGCCTGGCCATCCGCGAACATGGCGGCGGCGCCTATGAGCTGGAGGTGCGGCACCGGCAGCCGGGGCTCGCCCATGTGGTCCTCGGGGCGCTGCGGGCCATGGCCGACGATTACGGCGCGCTGGCCTCGGCCGATCTGACCGCGCGGCCCGGCGGCGCCACGATCGCGATCCAGGTCTTCACCCTGTCCCATGCCCGCGGCCGCGACTTCGCGCTGACCGCGGCGCTGGAGCGATGAATATCGCGCTGCGCGCCTCGGCTCTGGACCGGCTCATGCCCATGCATGCGCTGGTCGACGCCCGGGAGCGCCTGGTCCGGGTCGGGCCGAGCCTGGCCAAGCTGGGCGTCGGGTCGCGAGAGGGTGCGCCGCTGCGCGACGTGTTCGAGATCCGCGGCATGGGCACCAAATCCGGTGCGGGACTGGCGGCGCTGGCCGGGATCCCGCTGTCGCTGACCCTGCGCGGCGACCGGCCGGTGCGGCTGCGCGGGGTCCTGCTGCCCGGCGGCGAAGACGGCGGCTGGATTCTGAACGTGGCTTTCGGCATTTCCGAGATCGTGACCATGGGCGGCTGCGAGATGACGGCCGAGGATTTCGCGCCCACCGACATGACGGTGGACATGCTCTATCTGCTCGAAGCCAACGCCACCGCCATGGCCGAGGTGCGCAATCTGGTCGGCCGGTTGCAGGCGGCGCGCAGCATGGCCGAGGAACAGGCGCTGACCGACGCGCTGACCGGGCTGCGCAACCGCCGCGCCCTGGCCAATGTGCTGATGCGGCTGACGGGGCGCGGCACGCCCTTCGCGCTGATGCGGCTGGATCTGGATTACTTCAAGGCGGTGAACGATACGCATGGGCACGAGGCGGGCGACCTGCTGCTGCAATCGGTCGCCGCGGCATTGATCGAGGAGGTGCGGGGAACCGACATCGTGGCGCGGGTCGGCGGCGACGAATTCGTCCTGGTGCTGGAGGGATTGCTGGAGATCGACCGGATCGAGGGGCTGGCCCGCCGGATCATCGCACGGCTGGAGCAGCCGTTCCGGGCGGGGCGGGCGATCTGCCGGATCTCGGGCAGTCTGGGCACGACCTTGTCCGTCTATTACGCGGCGGTCGACCCGGACGTGATGCTCAAGGACGCCGATGCGGCGCTTTACGTGTCGAAAGAGGCCGGGCGCGGGCGGCACACGATGTTCGCGCCGCCCGCCTGACGGCGGTGCCGTCAGCCGTCGATGCGTATCCCTGTCAGGGCGATGGCCTGCTGATAGACGGTGGCCGCGTTCCATTCGTTCAGCACCCGGAAATTGGCCGTCCCCTCCTGATAGCTCTGACCGGGCTGCCAGCCCTTCTGGCGCAGGTAATTGGCGGTCGAGGCCAGGGCATCGGCCTCGTCGAACAGATCGACCCGGCCGTCGCCGTTGCCGTCCACGCCGTATTGCAGGACGTTCCCGGCCAGGAACTGCGTATGGCCGATCTCGCCATGCGCGGCGCCGATGGCCGAGGCGGCCAGCCAGCCGCGATCGACCAGGGCCAGCGCCGCAAGCAGGTGGCGCGAGAAGAAGTCGGCCCGCCGGCAATCATAGGCCACCGTCGCCACCGAAGACAGCACGCTGTACTTGCCGAAATTGCGGCCGAAGCCCGTCTCCATCCCGTGGATCGCCAGAATGACGCCGGCCGGCACGCCGAAGCGATCCTCGATCCCGCGATAGAGGCCCGGATTGGTCAGCTTCCGCTTGCGGCCCATCCGGACGATGGCATCGGTGCCGCGGATGCGCATGAAATCCTTCAGCGAATAGCGCACGCCGGTCTGCTTTCGGTCCGCGGCTATGGTGCCGGTGGAATATCGGGTGCCCGCCAGCGCCTGGAGCCCGCGCTCTCCGATCCCGGCGGCCTGGGCCTCGGCGGCGAAGGCGCGTTTCCAGGTCTCGAACCCGGCGGCGGTGTTGCCGCAGGGCGCGGCGGCGGCCGCCAGCGGCGCAAGAGCGGCGGCGATGGCGAACGTCGTGGCTTTGATCGCGGCGAACATGGTGCGCGCTCTCCCCATAGCTGTCATTCCCATCACGACCTAGATCGCGGTCCGGCCCCGGCCATGATCCGGCCGATCGTCGTTGCCGGTGGTGGCGCGGCCGCTACACTGGCCGGAACAGGCGAGAGGGGCGATCATGCTGGGCACAGGCGAAAGACGACGGGCGCGCCACGGGCTTGCGGCCGGGCTGGCGCTGGCATTGCTGCTGGCGGGCACGGCGGTGGCGCAGACGGCGGAGACGACCGTGGCGCAGACCGCGGAGACGACCGTGGCGCACGGCATCTCGACCTTCGGCGATCTGAAATACCCGGCCGGTTTCGACCATTTCGACTATGCCGACCCGGATGCCCCTGTCGGCGGCGTGCTCAGCTTTCGGGGGACCGGCGCGTCGCGCACCTTCGACAGCCTGAACCCGTTCATCCTGAAGGGCGAACCGGCGCAGGGGCTGGAGCGGCTGTACGATTCGCTGCTGATCGCTTCGGATGACGAACCGGCGTCGTCCTACGGGCTGATCGCCGAGACGGTCGCCTATCCGCCGGACCGGCAATGGGCCGGATTCACCCTCCGCGAGGCCGCGCGGTTCTCGGACGGACAGCCCATCACCGCCGATGACGTCGTCTTCACCTTCGAGACGCTGCGCGCCGAGGGGCTGCCGACCTACCGGATCTTGCTGGCCGACGTCGAATCGGTCGAGGCGCTCGGCCCCCGGAAGGTGCGCTTCACCTTCCGCAAGGGCGCGGCCACCCGCGATCTGCCTGCGCAGGTGGGGGCGATCCCGATCCTGCCGCGGCACTATTACGGCAGCGTCCCGTTCGGCGAATCGTCGCTGACGCCCCCCGTCGGGTCGGGGCGCTATCTGATCGAGGACGTGCAGGCGGGGCGGTCGATCAGCTACCGCCGCAATCCCGATTACTGGGGCTGGGACCTGCCGGTCAATCGCGGCCGCGACAATTTCGAGACCGTTATCTATGAATATTTCGGCGACACGACCGCCGCGTTCGAGGCGCTGAAAGTGGGGCAATATCTGTTCCACGAGGAATATTCCTCGGCGCTCTGGGCCACCAACTACGACTTTCCGGCGCTGGAAAAGGGCTGGGTCCGGCGCGAGGAACTGCCCGATGCCCGGCCGTCGGGAACCCAGGGGTTCTGGCTGAACCTCCGGCGCGAGAAATTCGCCGACCCGCGCGTGCGCGAGGCGATCGCCCTGATGTTCAATTTCGAGTGGTCGAACCGGACCCTGTTCTACGGGCTGTATCGGCGCACCGACAGCTTCTGGGAGAATACCGACCTTCAGGCCGAGGGTCCGCCGGACGAGGCCGAGCGCGCGCTGCTGCAAGGCCTGGGCGCGGAACTGCCCGAGGGCATCCTGACCGAACCCGCCTATGAACCCGCGATCAGCAGCGCGGACCAGCAGGTGGATCGCCGCGCGCTGCGCCGCGCCTCGTCCCTGCTAGAAGAGGCCGGCTGGACGGTCGGCGCCGACGGGCTGCGCCGGAACGCGAAGGGCGAGACGCTGACCGTCGCCTTCCTGGACGACAACCCGGCCTTCGAGCGCATCATCCTGCCCTATATCGCCAATCTGCGGCGTCTGGGGGTCGATGCCCGGCTCGAAATGGTGGACGCGGCGCAGATGCAGCAGCGGCAAGAGGATTTCGACTACGACATCACGCCGGGCCGGCTGGTCATGTCGCTGTCGCCGTCGGTCGAGTTGCGGTCGCTGTTCGGCTCGGCCGGGGCGCAGGCGCCGGGCACGCTGAACCTGGCCGGCGTCGCCGATCCGGCCGTGGATGCGCTGATCGAGAAGGTGATCGCCGCCGAGTCCCGGGACGAGCTGATCCTGCGGGTGCGGGCGCTGGACCGGCTGCTGCGGGCCAGCCATGTCTGGGTCCCGAACTGGTATCGCGACAGGTTCTGGCTGGCCTACTGGGACGTGTTCGGACGGCCCGAGACCAAGCCGCCCTATGCGCGGGGCGACGATTACTGGTGGTTCGACCAGGAAAAGTACGAGGCGCTTCGCCGTCAGGGCGCCTTGCGCTAGCGCGCCGCTATTCCACCGTCACCGACTTGGCCAGGTTGCGCGGCTGGTCCACGTCGGTGCCCTTGGCGATGGCAGTGTGATAGGCCAGCAACTGGGCCGGGACCGCGTAGAGCAGCGGTGCGAAAAGGGGCGGGACCTCGGGCATCTGCACCTTGGCCCAGACGCCGTCTCCGGCTTCGGCCAGACCCTGCGCATCGGCGATCAGCACGACGCGCCCGTTGCGGGCCATGACCTCTTGCATGTTCGAAACGGTCTTGTCGAACAGCGCGTCGCGCGGGGCCATGACGATCACCGGAACCGACTGGTCCACCAGGGCGATGGGGCCGTGTTTCAGTTCGCCCGATGCATAACCTTCGGCGTGGATGTAGCTGATTTCCTTTAGTTTCAGCGCCCCTTCCATCGCCAGCGGGAACATGGGGCCGCGGCCCAGGAACAGGATATCCCGCGCCTCGGCCAGCTGATGGGCCACGTCGCTCAGCTCGGGCTCGGCGGTCAGGGCCTGGGCCAGCAGGCCCGGCATGCGGCGCAGATCGGCCAGCAGCCCGGCCGCCCGGTCCGGCGCGACGGTCCCGCGATCCTGCGCCGCCTTCACCGCCAGCAGCGCCAGCACCATGAGCTGGCAGGTAAAGGCCTTGGTCGAGGCGACGCCGATCTCGGCCCCCGCCAGGATGGGCAGCGCGATGTCGCTTTCGCGCGCGATCGAGCTTTCGGCCACGTTCACCACCGACAGGATCCGGGCCTTGTCCGCGGCATAGCGCAGCGCGGCCAGGGTGTCGGCGGTCTCTCCCGACTGGCTGACGAAGATGGCCAGGGTATTCGCGGGGACGGGCGGTTCGCGGTAGCGGAATTCCGAGGCGATATCGACCTCGACCGGGATGCGCGCCAGGGTCTCGAACCAGTATTTCGCCGTCTGGCAGGCATAGAAGGCCGTGCCGCAGGCGATCATCACGATCCGGTCGATGCCCGCAAAGCCCGGATCCGCCGCGCCAAGCTGCACCTCGGCGGCATCGGGCGGCAGATAATGGGCCAGGGCATCCGCCAGAACGCTTGGCTGTTCGGCGATCTCCTTCGCCATCCAGTGCCGGTGCCCGCCCTTTTCAAGCCGGGTCGCATCGATCTGGACGGTCCGGACCGGGCGGTCGACCGGCTGGCCCGACGCGTCGAAGATCTTGGCCCCGTCCCGGGTGATGACGGCGCGGTCGCCTTCCTCCAGATAGGTGATCCGGTCCGTCATCGGGGCCAGGGCGATCGCGTCCGAGCCCACGAACATCTCGCCCTCGCCATGGCCGACCGCCAGGGGCGAGCCCTGCCGCGCGACGATCATCAGATCGTCCTCGCCGTCGAACAGAAAGGCCAGGGCGAAGGCGCCCCGCAGCCGGTCCAGGGTGCGCATCGCCGCCTCGCGCGGCGACATCTGCCGGTCGATATAGGACCGCGCCAGCATGACGACGGTTTCGGTGTCGGTCTCGGTCTCGCAGGCATAGCCCTGTTCGACCAGTTCGGTCCGCAGCTCGGCGTAGTTCTCGATGATGCCGTTATGGACGACCGCGACAGGCCCTGCCCGATGGGGATGGGCGTTGCCGACGGAGGGCGCGCCATGGGTCGCCCAACGGGTATGTCCGATCCCCGCCTTGCCGGCCAGAGGGTCATGGACCAGCAGATCCTGAAGGTTGACGAGCTTTCCGACCGCGCGGCGCCGGTCCAGGCGGCCGTCGTTGACGGTGGCGATACCGGCGCTGTCATAGCCCCGATATTCCAGCCGTTTCAGGGCCTCGACCAGAATGGGCGCGGCTTCGTGGCGGCCCAGAACCCCGACAATGCCGCACATCAGCGTGTCTCCCGCGCCAGATCGGCCTTGCGCGCGCGCAGCCTGTCGAACAGGCGGGCGGCGAAACCCTCCTTGACCACCTGCGCGGCCCGGCCCAGGGCCAGCGCCCCGTCGGGCACGTCGCGGGTGATCACGGAGCCCGACCCCGTCATCGCGCCGGTGCCCACCCGGACGGGTGCCACCAGCATCGTGTCGGAGCCGATGAAGGCATGCGCGCCGATCTCGGTGCGGTGCTTGAAGACGCCGTCGTAATTGCAGGTGATCGTGCCGGCCCCGATATTCGTGCCTTCGCCCACCGACGCGTCGCCGATATAGCTGAGATGGTTGACCTTGGCGCCGTCGCCGAGGATCGCGTTCTTGATCTCGACGAAATTGCCCACATGGACGTCGTTCGACAACTCGGCGCCGGGGCGCAGCCGCGCGAAGGGGCCGACCACGGCGCCTGCGCCCAGATGGCACCCTTCCAGATGGCTGAAGGCACGGATGCAGGCCCCGGATTCGACCGTGACACCGGGTCCGAACACTACATTGGGTTCGACGATCGCGTCGCGGCCGATCACGGTGTCATGGGCGAAGAACACGGTCTCGGGCGCGGTCAGCGTGACGCCGTCATCCAGCGCGCGGGCGCGGGCGCGGCGCTGGAATTCCGCTTCGGCCGCGGCCAGTTCCGCGCGGGTATTCACACCCATCGTCTCGGCCTCGGGGCAGGTGACGGCGGTCGCCGACAGCCCGCGCCGCCGCGCCAGTTCGACGATGTCCGTCAGGTAGAACTCGCCGGCGGCGTTGTCGTCGCCGACCGCGCCGACAAGGTCGAACAACGTCGCGACATCGGCGCAAATGACGCCGCTGTTGCATAGGGTTATGCGGCGTTCCTGATCTGATGCATCCTTGAACTCGACGATCCGTTCCAACCGCTCGCCATCCATGACCAGCCGGCCGTAGCGTCCCGGGTCCGCCGCCTCGAAGCCCAGCACCACGACCGCGTGGCCGGCCGCGCGCGCCGCGATCATCCGCTCGAGCGTCTCGGGGCGGATCAGCGGCGTGTCGCCATAGAGGATCAGCACATCGCCGGCCGCGCCCTCCAGGGCCGGGGCCGCCTGCGCCACCGCGTGGGCGGTGCCCTTCTGTTCGTGCTGGACGACCACGGCGATGGCTGGGTCGAGCTCGGCGGCGGCACGGCCCACCTCGTCAGCGCCGTGCCCCGCCACCAGCACCGTGCGGTCCGGCTCCAGCGCGGCGCCCGCGGCCAGGGCATGGGCGAACAGGGGTGCGCCCCCGATCCGGTGCAGGACCTTGGGCCGGTCCGACTGCATCCGCGTTCCCTGACCCGCCGCCAATACGATGAGATGGATGGGCATCCTGCACTTTCCTTTTGCCTGCGCCCGTTTTACCCGGTGGCCGGGGTCCGGCAAGGGGGGAGCGGGATCACACTTCGTGTCGGCGCGTTACGCCGCTATCGCCCCGTGGGAAAGGCTTTGGATGCGCACGGTGATCTTCGATCTCGACGGAACGCTGGCCGATACCGGCCGCGATCTGATCGCCGCGGCGAATGCCTGCTTCCGCGCTTTGGGCCATGGCGACATGCTCGATCCCGCGGCCGACCGGGCGGTGGCGATGCGCGGGGGGCGGGCGATGCTGACGCTCGGGTTCCGGCGTCTGGGGTCCGAATACGGAACGGCCGAGATCGAGGCGCAGTATCCCCTGCTGCTGGACCATTATGCGCGCGACATCGACCGGCACACGGCGCTGTTTCCCGGCGCGGCCCGGGCCGTGGCCACGCTGCGCGACGCCGGATATGCGGTGGGCATCTGCACCAACAAGCCCGAAGGTCTGGCCCATGACCTGATGACCCGTCTGGGCGCGCGGGACTGGTTCGCATCGCTGATCGGGGCCGACACGCTGCCGGTGCGCAAGCCCGATCCAGCCACCCTGCGCGAGGCGGTGCGCCTGGCGGGCGGAGACATGGGCCGCACGGTTCTGGTGGGCGACACGCAGACCGACCGCGATACCGCCCGCGCGGCCGGGATACCGGCGATCCTGGTGACGTTCGGCCCCGATGGCGCGGCGGTGCGCGATCTGGCGCCCGAGGGGATCATCGAGCATTTCGACGACCTGCCGGCCGAGGTGGCACGCCTGATCGGCTGAGATGCCATCGCGGCCGCGGGCGGAACCCTGCCGGCGACGGCCGGTTGACCCGGCGCAGGCGCCGTTGCCTGCCCGCAGGAGCCCGCGATGCCGTCAGATCAAGCCCGTACCGACATGCCCGCCGCCGGGCTGAACGCCCTCTTCGTCAATTGCTCGCTGAAGCGGGACGCCAGTGAAAGCCATACCGGCCGGCTGATGGGCGTCTCCGCCCGGATCATGGAAAAGGCGGGGGCGCAGGTCGATCACCTGCACATGCTCGATCATCGGGTGCCGCCGGGCGTGTTCCCCGACATGACCGAACAGGGCTGGGACCGCGACGACTGGCCCGACCTGTGGCCGCGCTTCCTGCGGGCCGATATCCTGGTGATCGGCACGCCGATCTGGCTGGGCGAGGAATCCAGCGTCTGCCGTCTGCTGATCGAGCGGCTCTACGCGATGTCGGGCCAGACGAACGAACGGGGGCAGTCGATCTTCTACGGGCGGGCGGGCGGCAATGTCGTCACCGGCAACGAGGACGGGGTGAAGCATGTGTCGATGTCCCTGGCCTTCGCGCTCAGCCATCTGGGCTATGTCGTCCCGCCGCAGGCCTCGACCGGCTGGATCGGCGAAGCCGGCCCCGGCCCGTCCTATGGCGACGAGCTCGAGGACGGGACGCGCGTCGGTCTCGACAACGACTTCACCGCCCAGACCACCACGGTGATGAGCTGGAACCTGATCCATCTGGCGCGGATGCTGAAACAGGCGGGGGGGCTGCCCCGGCAGGGCAACGACCGGAACGCGTGGTCGGACGGCGCGCGGTTCGGATACGCGCCGCCGGGGTAGCGGCGCTTTACCTTCCCGGCGGGGCATGAGACAGAAGCCCCATGCTGACGCTGCATCACTGCCACGAAACCCGCTCGATGCGCAGCCTGTGGCTTCTGCACGAGCTGGGTCTGCCCTTCGATCTGCGGATCTATCCGTTCGACCGGACGCTCAGATCCGACGCGTATCTGACGCTGAACCCGGTGGGGCGCGTTCCCGCGCTCGAGATCGACGGCGAGGTGATCTGGGAATCCGGCGCCATCACCGAGGTGCTTTGCGAACGGTTCCCCGAGCGCGGCCTGGGCCGTCCGCCCGGCGATATCGACCGCCCCGACTGGCTGATCTGGGTGCATTTCGCCGAGACGATCAGCCAGCATTCCGCCGCGCTGACGCAGCAGCACATCGCCCTTTACGAGGATTCGATGCGCTCGCCCATCGTCATGCGGCTTGAGGCGAAGCGGCTGGAAAAATGCTACGCCGCGATCGAGGGGCGCCTGTCCACCCCGGTAGAGCGGCGCGATTACCTGCTGACCAGCGGGTTTTCCGCGGCCGATATCTCGGTCGGGCAGGCGGTGTACATGGCCCGGCACTTCGCCGCGCTGGACGCCTTTCCCCAGACCGAGGCCTGGTTCCGCCGGCTTGAGGAGCGGCCGGCCTTTCAGGCGGCGCTGCCCGGGCCGCAGGACGAACGGCTGTATCAGCGCGATTTCTATCCCGCCTGGTCCGACCGATGAGGGCCGCGCCCTGCGACCCGGCGTCGGTTGACCCGGTCGGGGGGCAGGTCTAAACCGTTTCGCAGCCATATCCATGGGGATGCGTGCCCCGTGAAAGGAGTTCTTTGTGGAAGATCTGCTCAGAGAATACCTGCCGATCCTCATCTTCCTGGGCCTTGCCGTCGCGCTCGGGCTGATCCTGCTGGCGGCGGCGGCGGTTCTGGCCGTCCGCGCCCCGGACCCGGAGAAGGTTTCCGCCTATGAATGCGGCTTCAACGCCTTCGACGACGCGCGGATGAAGTTCGACGTACGCTTCTACCTGGTGTCGATCCTGTTCATCATCTTCGACCTCGAGATCGCGTTCCTGTTTCCCTGGGCGGTGGCGTTCAAGGATCTCAGCGAAGTCGGCTTCTGGTCGATGATGGTGTTCCTGGGGGTCCTGACCGCCGGTTTCGCCTATGAATGGAAGAAGGGGGCGATGGAATGGGAGTGAGCACCACACCGAACGCCGCCGGTATCGACCGCGAGGTGACGACCCAGGCGCTGAACCGGGAGCTGACCGACAAGGGGTTCCTGCTGACCTCGGCCGACGACCTGATCAACTGGGCGCGGACCGGTAGCCTGCACTGGATGACCTTCGGCCTGGCCTGCTGCGCGGTCGAGATGATGCACACCTCGATGCCGCGCTACGACGCCGAACGCTTCGGCGTGGCGCCGCGCGCCAGCCCGCGCCAGTCCGACGTGATGATCGTGGCCGGCACGCTGACCAACAAGATGGCCCCGGCGCTGCGCAAGGTCTACGACCAGATGCCGGAACCGCGCTATGTCATCTCCATGGGCTCCTGCGCCAATGGCGGCGGCTACTACCATTACAGCTACTCGGTGGTGCGCGGCTGCGACCGCATCGTGCCGGTCGACATCTACGTGCCCGGCTGCCCGCCCACGGCCGAGGCGCTGCTTTACGGCATCCTTCAGTTGCAGCGGAAGATCCGCCGCACCGGCACCATCACGAGGTAACCGCATGACCGAGGCGCTGAACGAGCTGGGCGCGCATATCGAGGCGAAGCGGCCCGATTGCGTGCTGTCCTGGGCGGTGGTGCAGGGCGAGCTGACCATGCAGGTCGCGCCGTCCTCGCTGCCGTCGTTCGTCGAGTTCCTGAAGACCGACCGGACCTGCCGTTTCTCGAGCCTGGTGGATATCACCGCCGTCGACTGGCCGGCGCGGGAAGAGCGGTTCGACGTCGTCTATCACTTCCTGTCGATGTATCAGAACCACCGGATCCGCCTGAAGGTGGCCCTGCGCGAGGATGCGACGGTTCCGTCCCTGACCGGGGTGCACCGCTCGGCCGACTGGTTCGAGCGCGAAGTCTTCGACATGTTCGGGATCATCTTCACCGGCCATCCCGATCTGCGCCGGATCCTGACCGATTACGGGTTCCGCGGCTTTCCCCTGCGCAAGGATTTTCCGACCACCGGCTATACCGAAGTGCGCTACGACGAAGAGCAGAAGCGCGTGGTCTACGAACCGGTGCGGCTGGTGCAGGAATACCGTCAGTTCGATTTCATGAGCCCCTGGGAAGGGGCCGAATACGTGCTTCCGGGCGATGACAAGGCCGAGCGGGCGGTCAAGACGGCGGGAGCCGAGAAGTGACCGCCGCGCCCCGGGCCGATCTGTGCCGCCGGCCGGAGGGCCGCCGTCCGGGGCGATAGCCGCCTTGGCCGCGCAGCCGACACTCCTGCTATGCGTGGGCGCGACCAAGTCCGGCACCTCGTGGCTGTACGAGATGCTGGCCGCCCATCCGCAATGCCATCTGCGCAGCATCAAGGAGCTGCATTTCTTCGACGCGCTCGACCAGGGCCGGGTGGAGCGCGAGATCCGGGCGCATTCGGCCGCCTGCGAGGCGCTGCGCGCCCGGCTGGAAACGGCGCCGGCCGCGCGGCTGCCGGATATCCTGCGCAAACTCGCCGATCGTGACGAATGGCGCGAGGTGCTGCGCCGGGGCGGCGTGGGCGGCTATCTGGAATATCTGCTGCGGGATGCGGGGCAGGCGCGGCTTGTGGCCGACGTGACGCCGGCCTATGCGCTTCTTGGCCGGTCGCGGCTGCGGGACATGGCCCGGCTCACCCCCGACACGCGGGTGCTGTATCTGATGCGCGATCCGCTGGAACGGCTGTGGAGCCATGTGCGGATGATCGCCCGGCGGCGGGCCGATCCCGAATCCCCGACCCAGGATCGGGCCCTGCGCATCTGCGAGCGTGTCCTGCGCGGCGGCGAAGGGCACATCGCCCGCCGCGGCGATTACCGCGGTGCCTTGACCCGGCTGCGTGCGGCGGTGCCGCCCGACCGGCTGCTGACCTTGTTCTACGAGGACATGTTCGGCGGCGAGGGGTTGGACCGGCTGTGCGGGTTCCTGGGCCTCGACAGGCCCCGGGGCGACCTGCCTGCGCGGGTTCATGCGGGCGAATGGCTCGACATGCCGGCCGCATTGCGCGACAAGGCGCGGGACTGGCTGGCGCCGCAATACGACTTCGTGGCCCGCCTGGGCCCCCTGCCACAGGCATGGCAGGCGAACATGGTGAGGGTCTGACATGGACGGACAATTCGACGACGCCCTGACGGGCGAGCAGAAGATCCGCAATTTCAACCTGAATTTCGGGCCGCAGCACCCGGCTGCGCACGGGGTGCTGCGCCTGGTGCTGGAACTGGACGGCGAGATCGTCGAACGGTGCGACCCCCATATCGGCCTGCTCCATCGCGGCACCGAAAAGCTGATGGAAAGCCGCACCTACCTTCAGAACCTGCCGTATTTCGACCGGCTGGATTACGTCGCGCCGATGAACCAGGAACATGCCTGGTGCCTGGCCATCGAAAAGCTGACGGGAACCGAGGTGCCGCGCCGGGCGCAGCTGATCCGGGTCCTGTATTCCGAGATCGGCCGCATCCTGAACCACCTGCTGAACGTGACCACGCAGGCCATGGATGTGGGCGCCCTGACCCCGCCGCTGTGGGGGTTCGAAGAGCGCGAGAAGCTCATGATCTTCTATGAGCGGGCCAGCGGCGCGCGGCTGCACGCGGCGTATTTCCGCCCCGGCGGCGTGCACCAGGACCTGACGCCGCAGCTGATCGACGACATCGACCAATGGGCCGACGAGTTTCCCGCCCGTCTGGACGATATCGACGGGCTGCTGACCGAGAACCGCATCTTCAAGCAGCGCAACGCAGATATCGGCATCGTCTCGGAAGAAGAGATCCAGGATTGGGGCTTCTCCGGCGTCATGGTGCGCGGTTCGGGCCTGGCCTGGGATCTGCGGCGCGCGCAGCCCTACGAATGCTACGACGAGTTCGAGTTCCAGATCCCCGTGGGCAAGAACGGCGATTGCTACGACCGTTACCTGGTGCGGATGGAAGAGATGCGCCAGTCCATCCACATCATCAAGCAGGCGGTCGCAAAGCTGCGGGCCGAGCCGGGTCCGGTGCAGGCGCGGGGCAAGATCGCGCCGCCGCTCCGCGCCGACATGAAGACGTCGATGGAGGCGCTGATCCATCACTTCAAGCTCTATACCGAGGGGTTCCACGTCCCGAAGGGCGAGATCTATGCCGCGGTCGAGGCACCGAAGGGCGAATTCGGCGTGTATCTGGTGGCGGACGGCAGCAACAAACCCTATCGCGCCAAGCTGCGCGCCCCCGGCTTTCTGCACCTTCAGGCGATGGACCATCTGGCCAAGGGGCATCTTCTGGCCGATGTCGCGGCGATCATCGGCACGCTCGACATCGTGTTCGGCGAGGTCGATCGATGAGGGCAGGGCGCGCCGCACTGGCCCTGGCCCTGGCAGCCGCGACGACCGGCCCGGCCGGTGCCGCGCCGCAGCCGCAGACGCCCGAGGCGCTGGCCACGGTTCTGGCGCGTCATGGCTGCATGGTGGCGCCCGGCGACACCGCGGCGATCTTTGTCTCCGAAGGGTTCACCCCCGGCTTCGTCAGCGCCGAACTGACCCGGCTGCTGGTCGACGGCATCGCCACCGAGGACCATCTGGGCCGGCTGAGCCTGCCCGTGTCCCTGTGCCCTCCGGACGCCCCGGCGCCCACGCCGCGCGATCTGCTGCTGGCACGCGCGGCCGCGTCGGATTGCACGATCCGCCGCGCGGATCTGCCGGGGATCGAGGCCGATCTCGGCCTGTCCGAGGCGCAGCTTCGCGCCATCCTGACCCCGATCGTCGCGGCGGGCGGGGCCGAGGCCGGCATCGCATCGGTGCGGCTGGCCCCCGATCTCTGCGCGGCAGTCGGATCGCCAGCATCCGGGGGGCGTCCGTGATGGCGCGCCGCCTGTCCGCGGGCGTGTCGTGCCCCCGCTCCGGCCGCGCCTTCGGCCGCCGCTGCCCCGGCCGCGGCTTCGATACACGAAGGGAAATTTCCTGATGCTCCGCCGTCTCTACCACGACCAGCCCGAAAGCTTTGCCTTCACGCCCGCCAATCTGGAATGGGCGAAGGCGCAGATAACCAAGTATCCGCCGGGGCGGCAGGCCAGCGCGGTGATCCCGCTTCTGTGGCGCGCGCAGGAACAGGAGGGCTGGCTGACCCGGCCCGCCATCGAGGAAGTGGCGCGGATGCTCGACATGGCGTCGATCCGGGTGCTCGAGGTCGCGACCTTCTATTTCATGTTCCAGCTTCAGCCGGTCGGGACGGTGGCGCATGTGCAGATCTGCGGCACGACCTCGTGCATGATCTGCGGCGCCGAGGATCTGATGGCCGTCTGCAAGGAGAAGATCGCACCGAAGGCGCATCAGCTCTCCGCGGACGGCAAGTTCAGCTGGGAAGAGGTCGAATGCCTGGGCGCCTGCGCGAATGCGCCGATGGCCCAGATCGGCAAGGACTATTACGAGGATCTGACCACCGACCGGCTGGCCGAGATCATCGACGAGCTGGCGGCGGGCCGCGTGCCCGCGCCGGGGCCGCAGAACGGCCGCTTCGCATCCGAGCCCCTGGGCGGGCTCACCAGCCTCGAGCGGCGCGAGGGCGACGGCGATGGCGAGGCGGCAAATGCCTCGGTCGCGCTGGCGCGGCGGATCGGCGATACCGTCAAGCGGATCGACGGAACCGAGGTGCCGCTGCTGACCCCCTGGCTGAAGGACGGGCCCGCCGATGAGGCGGTGCCGCCGTCGGGCGACCTGATCGCGCCCGAGATCATGCCCGGCCCCACCGAGGGGCCGACCCCCGGCCCCCGGCCCTCGCAGGGGCGGCCGGCGGACGATACCGGCGTGACCGAGCAGGAGGCCGGCGAGAACGGCACCGGACGTCCCGAGGAGACGGCGTTGGCCGGTCCGTCCGAACTGGACGACACGCGGGCGCCGGTGGCGTCGGGCGGGGCTCCCGCCGGCACCCGGCCCGCCGGGCTTCAGGCGCCGCGCGACGGGCGGCCGGACGATCTGCGCCGCATCCGCGGGATCGGTCCGAAGCTCGAGGCGATGCTGCACGGGATGGGCTATTACCATTACGACCAGATCGCCGGCTGGAGCCCCGAGGAGGCCGCCTGGGTGGATGCGAATCTCGACGGGTTCAAGGGCCGCGTGACCCGCGACGATTGGGTGGCGCAGGCCAGGGCGCTGAGCGCGGGCGCCCCGGAGCGGCGCGACTAGGACGGACAAGGGCCGATGACGCAGAACGGCGACAGAGAGCGCGAACTGGGCCGGCAGGCGCGGATGGTCTCCATCGTGATCGCGGTGGCGATGGTGCTTTGGCTGGCCGCGCAGTGGCTGGGCCCGGCGCTCGGCCTTCCGGGGCGCTATGCCTTCCTGTTCGACATGGCGGCGCTGGCGGCTTTCGTATGGGCGCTTGTCGTGACATACCGTATCTGGCGCGCGCGCCGCGACAATCAGGGATAGGGCGTCGAGATGCTGAAGGACGAAGACCGGATCTTCACCAACCTCTACGGGATGCATGACCGGACCCTCGCCGGCGCGAAGAAGCGCGGGCACTGGGACGGCACTGCCGGGCTGATCGGACGCGGGCGGGACTGGATCATCGACCAGATGAAGGCCAGCGGCCTGCGCGGGCGCGGCGGGGCGGGCTTTCCCACCGGGCTGAAATGGTCCTTCATGCCCAAGGAAAGCGACGGGCGCCCGTCCTATCTGGTCGTCAATGCGGACGAATCCGAACCCGGGACCTGCAAGGACCGGGAAATCATGCGCCACGATCCGCAGACCCTGATCGAGGGCTGCCTGATCGCGTCCTTCGCCATGAACGCGCATGCCTGCTATATCTATCTGCGCGGCGAATACATCCGCGAGCGCGAGGCGCTGCAGATCGCCATCGACGAGGCATACGAGGACGGGCTTCTGGGTCCGAATGCCGCCGGTTCGGGCTGGGATTTCGACCTGTATCTGCATCACGGCGCCGGGGCCTATATCTGCGGCGAGGAAACGGCGCTCCTGGAAAGCCTGGAAGGCAAGAAGGGCATGCCGCGCATGAAGCCGCCCTTCCCGGCGGGCGCGGGCCTGTACGGTTGCCCGACCACGGTGAACAACGTCGAATCCATCGCGGTGGTGCCGACGATCCTGCGCCGCGGGCCGGAATGGTTCTCGGGCTTCGGGCGGCCGAACAATGCCGGGACCAAGCTGTTCGCCATCTCGGGCCATGTGAACCGGCCCTGCGTGGTGGAAGAGGCGATGTCGATCCCGTTCGAGGAACTGATCGACCGGCATTGCGGGGGCATCCGCGGGGGGTGGGACAACCTCAAGGCGGTGATCCCCGGCGGATCGTCCGTGCCGCTGCTGCCGGGCAAGATCATGAAGGACGAGGCGATCATGGATTTCGACTGGCTGCGCGAGCAGCGGTCGGGCCTGGGCACCGCCGCCGTCATCGTCATGGACCAGTCCACAGATGTCATCAAGGCGATCTGGCGCCTGTCGAAGTTCTACAAGCACGAAAGCTGCGGCCAGTGCACGCCTTGCCGTGAGGGGACGGGCTGGATGATGCGCGTCATGGACCGGCTGGTGAAGGGCGAGGCCGAGCCGGAAGAGATCGACATGCTGCTGGACGTGACCAAGCAGGTCGAGGGGCACACGATCTGCGCGCTCGGCGACGCGGCGGCCTGGCCGATCCAGGGGCTGATCCGGCACTTCCGGGACGAGATCGAGGACCGGATCAAGGCAAAGCGCACCGGCCGCGCCTCGGCCGTCGCGGCGGAATGAGACGGGTGCGGCTGCATGCGCCGGCGGCGCTGCTGGCGGCCGTCGCGGCGCTGTCGGCATGTGGCGGTCCCCGCATGCAGGGCGATGTGCGGCTGCCCTACAAGGCACAGGTCAGCCGCGGCGACGATCCCCGCGATTTCGCCGTGACCGTGGCGGTGCAGGGTGCGGCGTTGGACGCGATCCGCGAATCCGTGCGCTTTCCCGCCACGCTCTATTGTCTGCAGACGGTCGGCCAGTCCGACAAGGAATGGCTGCGCGATCCGGTCAGCGGCGACTGGGCCGGTGCGGCGGTCGCGGACGGAACCGTCTATCGCGGGCGCTGCACCGGCCGCTGACCCGGCGCGGCGGGTGCCGTCGCGCCCGGGCGGTCGTCTGCGCGCGCCGCGGCCGGGGCGGTCGCGCCTTGCATCCGGCGGCGGAAAGGGCCAAGACAGGGCAACGCCGGTCAACGGGCGGATTTTGGAGTGTGCGGACACCTGAAATCTATCATGTTGGAGCGAATGATGAGTTTCACCACCAAGGCGGCCGTGATCCTGCTGGCGCTCACCGCGACGGGCCAGGCCCAGGCCCGGCCGCCACTGCGCGAGGTTCCGCAGGTGGTCGACGGCTTCTATGCGATCGGCCTGGCGGATGAGGTGCGCAAGAACTGTCCCTCGATCTCTCCCCGGATGGTGCGGGCCTACATGTTCCTGCGCTCGCTGGAATCCTTCGCGCGCGATGCGGGATACAGCGAGGCCGAGATCGACGCGCTGGCCGACGACAAGGCGGCGAAGGACCGGCTGAAGGCGCGGATCCGCACCGATCTGGCGGCGCGCGGCGCGACCCCCGGTAATGCCGACGGGTATTGCGCCGTCGGACGCGAGGAGATTGCCCGCGACAGCGCGGCCGGACGGCTTCTCAGGACCAGGTGAACGCCATGATACGCAAGCTTTTCATTCTCGGGCTTCTTGCGGCACTGCCGGCGGCGGCGCAGGCGCATGATCTGCGATCCCTCCGCACCGCCTGGGATCCGCCCCAGGGAGTGCGGATCGGCACGGCGCCCAACGGAACGTTCGTGGTCTATGTCGCCTCGAACATCTCGACCGATGCGGCCGTGCGCAAGGTCGCCGCGGCCACGGCCGGCCGCTACTGCATCGCCGAACACGGGACCAACCGCATCCGGTTCGAACGTGTCCGCCGCCATTCCGATCTGGAACTGGCTGCCTGGATGTTCGCCGGCCGGTGCGTGTGACGGAGGCGGTGCGAACGTGACCGAGGCCGCCAATGTCGTGCCCTTTCCCCGCGCCGCGCCGCGCGGGCCGGTCCCGGTCCGCGTCCGGCTGGACCGGGTCGAGGCCGCGCTGGCGGCGCTGAGACGCGGCCTGCGTCAGCCGGCGGCATGGCCGGATCACGAAAATTGCAGCAGAACAATCCGAAGCGACCGGCAGGCCGCGCGTCCGTCGGGCGCCCCGGGGCCGGCCGCCGAGGTGGGAGCAGAGACATGAGCGAGTTGAGGAAAGTTGTCATCGACGGCCGCGAGATCGAGGTCGATCCCGCGATGACGCTGATCCAGGCCTGCGAAGAGGCCGGGATCGAGATCCCGCGCTTTTGCTACCACGAGCGGCTGTCGATCGCCGGCAATTGCCGGATGTGCCTGGTCGAGGTCGTGGGCGGACCGCCGAAACCGGCGGCCTCCTGCGCGATGCAGGTGCGCGACCTGCGCCCCGGGCCGGAAGGTGCGCCGCCGCAGATCCGCACCAACAGCCCGATGGTCAAGAAGGCGCGCGAAGGGGTGATGGAGTTTCTGCTCATCAACCATCCGCTGGATTGCCCGATCTGCGACCAGGGCGGCGAATGCGACCTGCAGGATCAGGCCATGGCCTACGGGGTCGATTTCTCGCGCTACCGCGAGCCGAAGAGGGCGGTGGTCGATCTCGATCTCGGGCCGCTGGTGGGCACGCACATGACGCGCTGCATCTCGTGCACCCGTTGCGTGCGCTTCATCACCGAGGTGGCGGGCATGCCCGAACTCGGCCAGACCGGCCGGGGCGAGGATGCCGAGATCACCAGCTATCTGGGCGCCACGCTGGATTCCGAATTGCAGGGCAACATCATCGATCTGTGCCCGGTCGGCGCGTTGACGTCGAAGCCCTATGCCTTCACCGCCCGGCCGTGGGAATTGTCCAAGACCGAGACCATCGACGTGATGGACGCGCTCGGCTCGAACATCCGGGTGGATGCGAAGGGGCGCGAGGTTATGCGCATCCTGCCGCGCAACCATGACGGCATCAACGAGGAGTGGCTGGCCGACCGGTCCCGCTTCGTCTGGGACGGGCTGCGCCGCCAGCGGCTGGACCGTCCCTATATCCGCGAGAACGGCAAGCTGCGCCCGGCGTCGTGGCCCGAGGCGCTGAGCGCGGCCGCCGCCGCGATGAAGGGCCGCAAGCTGGCCGGTCTGGTCGGCGATCTGGCACCGGTCGAAGCGGCCTATGCGCTGAAGCAGCTCGTGGAGGGGCAGGGCGGCCGGGTCGAGTGCCGGCTGGACGGCGCGGCGCTGCCCGCCGGCAACCGCTCGGGCTATGTCGGCACGGCCGCGATCGAGGATCTGGATACCGCGCAGTCGATCCTGCTGGTGGGCACGAATCCGCGGGTCGAGGCGCCGGTGCTGAACGCCCGCATCCGCAAGGCGTGGCTGAAGGGCGCATCGGTCAGCCTGATCGGCGAGGCGGCCGACCTGACCTACGATTACGAGCACATGGGCACCGGCACGGCCGCTCTGCGCGACCTGTCGGGCCGCGGCGGAGCCGAGACGGAGACGGGCGACGCGATCATCGTCGTCGGGCAGGCGGCGCTGACCGGAGAGGGCGGCGCGGCGGTTCTGGGCCACGTCATGAAGCTGGCCCAGGATTCCGGGGCGGGGCTGCTGGTCCTGCACACCGCCGCCGCCCGGGTCGGGGCGATGGATGTGGGCGCGGTCACCGAAGGCGGGCTGGCGGCGGCGCTGGACGGCGCGGAGACCGTGTTCGCCCTGGGCGTCGACGAGATCGACCTGCCCGCCGGTCCCACCGTCATCTACCAGGGCAGCCACGGCGACCGGGGCGCGCACCGGGCCGACATCATCCTGCCGGCGGCGGCATGGACCGAGGAGCAGGGCCTGTTCGTCAACACCGAGGGGCGGGCGCAACTGGCGCTTCGCGCGGCCTTCCCCCCGGGCGAGGCCAAGGAGAACTGGGCGATCCTCAGGGCGCTGTCGGCCGAGATCGGGGCCGTCCTGCCGTTCGATTCGCTGGTCGAGCTGCGCCGCGCCATCGTGTCGGCGCACCCGCATCTGGGGCTGATCGACGAACTGGCCGAGAACGACTGGAATCCCGTCGAGGCCGGGGATCTGGATGCGCGCGATTTCGGCTCGGCGGTGCGGGCGCATTACCTCACCAACCCGATCCAGCGGGCCAGCGGGATCATGGGCGAGCTCAGCGCCAATGCCCAGGCCCGGCGCCAGCGCGCGATGGCGGCGGAATAGGGCGATGCGGCTGCCGGCGGCCCTGATGGCGGCAACCGCCGCCTCTGCCTGCGCGGCCCCCGCGCCCGAAGGCGCGGCGGCGCCCGAACCCGTCTTCGCCCCGGTCTATCGCGGGGTGCAGACGCGGCTGCTCGACGGCGATCTGGTGAACTTCCTGGTCGAGATGGAGGGCGCGCGCGGGCCCGAGGACGTGACGGATTACGCCGAATGCGCCGCGGCGCAATATGCGCAGATCCGCGGCTATGGCTTCGCGCGACATGTGCGTACGAATGTGGACGAAACGGGTGGCCTTTGGCGCGGAGATGCGGTTTACACGGTCTCGCCGGCGCTGCCCCGCGGTCTGAAGACCATCGACGCCGAGGTCGTGGCCGAGACCTGCGCGGAACGCGGAATACCGACGGTGTGAGGACCGATGACTGATTTCTTCTCCTCCGGACTGGGGCTTGCCCTGCTGATCGCTGCACAGGGCGGTCTGGTCATCGCCTTCGTGATGATCTCGCTGCTCTTCATGGTCTATGGCGACCGCAAGATCTGGGCCGCCGTCCAGATGCGCCGCGGCCCCAACGTGGTGGGGGTGTTCGGGCTTCTGCAATCGGTCGCGGATGCCCTGAAATACGTCCTGAAGGAGATCGTCGTTCCCGCCGGGGCGGATCGTTTCGTCTTTCTGCTCGCGCCGCTGCTGTCTTTCGTTCTGGCCCTGGTGGCCTGGGCCGTCATCCCCTTTGCCGATACCTGGGTCCTGGCCGATATCAACGTCGCCATCCTGTATGTCTTCGCCATCTCCTCGCTCGAGGTTTACGGCGTCATCATGGGGGGGTGGGCGTCGAACTCGAAATACCCGTTCCTCGGCAGCCTGCGTTCCGCGGCGCAGATGATTTCCTACGAGGTCTCGATCGGCCTGATCATCATCGGCGTCATCATCTCGACCGGGTCGCTGAATTTCGGCGATATCGTCCGGGCGCAGGATGGCGGGCTGGGCCTGTTCAACTGGTACTGGCTGCCGCATCTGCCCATGGTCGTGCTGTTCTTCATCTCGGCCCTGGCCGAGACGAACCGCCCGCCCTTCGACCTGCCCGAAGCCGAGTCGGAACTCGTGGCCGGGTATCAGGTGGAATATTCCTCGACGCCGTTCCTTCTGTTCATGGCCGGCGAATACATCGCCATCTTCCTGATGTGCGCGCTGATCACGCTCCTGTTCTTCGGCGGCTGGCTGTCGCCCATTCCCGGGCTTCCCGACGGCGCCCTGTGGATGGTGGCGAAGATGGCGTTCTTCTTCTTCCTCTTCGCCTTCGTGAAGGCGATCGTCCCGCGCTACCGCTACGACCAGTTGATGCGCCTGGGCTGGAAGGTGTTCCTGCCCTTCAGCCTGGTCTGGGTGGTGCTGGTGTCGTTCCTTGCCCATTTCGAACTGTTCGGCGGTGCCTATGCCCGTTGGGCGGTAGGAGGCTGACATGGCGACCTTCGATTACGCCCGCGCCGGGCGCTACTTCCTGCTCTTCGACATCCTCAAGGGGTTCAAGCTGGGCCTGAAATACTTCTTTGCGCCCAAGGCCACGCTGAACTATCCGCACGAGAAGGGGCCGCTCAGCCCGCGGTTCCGGGGCGAGCACGCCCTGCGCCGCTATCCCAACGGCGAAGAGCGCTGCATCGCCTGCAAGCTGTGCGAGGCGATCTGCCCCGCCCAGGCGATCACCATCGACGCCGAGCCGCGCGCCGATGGCAGCCGGCGGACCACCCGCTACGACATCGA
>Ga0189283_10247_pt1 | contig 32403 bp, 27 predicted proteins | sample N26C4minimetaG_FD_130320 | JGI IMG/M metagenome (GOLD analysis project Ga0189283, IMG submission 130320) | Marine microbial communities from the Costa Rica Dome - N26 C4 mini metaG | ecosystem: Environmental > Aquatic > Marine > Oceanic > Photic zone | place: Costa Rica: the Eastern Pacific...
CGCTTCCGAGCCTCGTGGCGCCGATGCCAGTGCTCAGCCCCTCCCGCATAACCCTCGAAAACAACGGAAAAATCAGGCCGCAGCCGGATCGGGAGAACGCTTTCGCAGGGGCAAGTGGCGGAGCGAGAGGGATTCGAACCCTCGAGACGGTTTCCCGCCTACACACTTTCCAGGCGTGCGCCTTCGACCACTCGGCCACCGCTCCGTGGGCGCCTTCCTAGCCTTCCTTCGGGGCGGGGCGCAAGACCTGTCGGGGCGATCGGCGCGCCGCTCAGTCATCGAGGTGGAGATAGACCCGGCGGTTGCGTGCGCCCTTCTTTTCGATCTTGCCCAGCCTCGGCCGACCGATCTCGGAGGTGCGCGCCACATGGGTCCCGCCGCAGGGCTGGAGGTCGACCTGTCCCCTCCCCTCGCCGATGCGGATCAGGCGCACCCTGCCCGCCCCGGCCGGCGGGCGGACCGACATGGTCTTGACCAGGCCGGGATTGGCCTCGAGTTCGGCATCGGTGATCCAGGCCTCGGTCACCGGCAGGTCGCGCGCGGCCAGTTCGGCAAGGGCGCTGTCCAGGGCCTCGCGATCCTCGGGCGCGTGGGGCATGTCGAAATCGAGCCGCCCCTTCCCCGCCCCGATCTGCCCGCCGGTCACCGGCAGCGGGACCGCGACCGAGAGCAGGTGCAGCGCGGTGTGCATCCGCATGTGGCGGTACCGCAGGTCCCAATCCAGCCGCTGCACGATCGTGGCGCCGACCGGCGGCAGCGGGCCGGGCGCCGCCGGCACCAGCACCGGCAGGCCGTCCGGCGATTTCACGGTGGTGGCGATAACGCATTCGCCGCCGTCGTGATCCAGCCAGCCGGCATCGCCCGGCTGGCCGCCCCCCGCCGGATAGAACAGGCTGGCATCCAGCTCGATGCCGCCTTCGGCGGTATGGCCGGTCACGCGCGCCGGCGCCTCGCGCAGATAGGCGTCGTCGCGGAACAGAAGCCGTGTCATCGGGGCTCTCCTTCGCTGTCGGGCGCATCGTCCCAGTGATCCGGCGCCGCCACCTCGTTGCGGGGCGTGGGGGCGACGGGGCCCTGGACGGCGGGCCGGTCCTGCGGATGGGCGGGCGCGGCCCGGTCCGCGTGCAGGGCTTCGGGGTTGCGCAGCCAGAGGTCGCGCTGCGCGAAGGGGATCTCGATCCCCTCCTCGCGGAAACGTTCGAGGACCTGATGGTTCAGTTCGGACTGCACCGTCAGCTTGTAGTTCACGTCGCGCAGGATGCAGAAGCATTCGAATTGCAGCGCGTCGGCGCCGAAGCTGCGGAAATAGACCGACGGCGCCGGCGTGACCGCCACCATGGGATGCGCCTCGCAGATCTCGTGCAATATGGCCTCGACCCGGCGGGAATCGGCGGCGTAGCTGACCCCGACCGACAAAGTCACGCGGCCGGTGACGTTGCCGCGGGTCCAGTTGGTGACGGTGCCCGAGACGAAATCGGCGTTGGGCACGATCACGTCGGTCCGGTCGAAGGTCTCGATCCGGGTCGAGCGCACCGAGATGTCCTTGACGATCCCCATCTGGCCGCCGACCTCGATCCAGTCGCCCTGACTGATCGGCCGTTCGATCAGCAGGATGATGCCCGAGACGAAGTTCGACACGATGGTCTGCAGACCGAAGCCGATGCCCACCGACAGCGCGCCGGCGACGATGGCCAGGTTCGACAGGTCGATCCCGGCGCTGGTGATCGCGGCGATGGCGGCCAGGAAGACCCCCAGATAGCCGAGCCCCGCCACCACGGCGTTGCGCCCGCCCGCATCCATCCGCGTCTTGGGCAGGACGGTGCCGCGCAACATGCCCTGCACCGCCCGGGTCAGCGCGTAGCCGACGGCGAAGACCAGCAGGAACGTCAGGAAATCTCCGGGCGATATCCGCGTCTCGCCGATCGAGAAACCTTCGCGGAACCGGGTCCAGATCTCGGCGATATCCGTGCGCCGCGCCCCCCAGATCAGCGCGAAGAGCGGCAGGCTGGCCAGGGTCAGGATCAGGGTGGCCAGAACCGGGATCAGGGCCTGGTCGGCATCCTCGGTCGGGACGCGGCGCAGCAGGGCGTAGAGATCGCGCCCCAGGAAATAGAGGATGACCAGCAGCGAGATCAGCGCCAGAGACAGGACCGCCGGAAAGATCAGCGACCGCCCGGCATTGGTATAGCCGATCGCCGCCAGCGTCGGGCCCAGCACACCCACCAGCATGACCAGCCGCCCCAGACCCCGCGCCACCCGGTCCAGAAAGCGGACGTTCTCGTCCCCGTCGTCATCGCCGCGCCGGGCCGCCCGGCCAAGCAGGAACCCGAACCGCACCAGCAGCACGCCGCTCAGCAGGATCAGCGGATATTCCAGGACGGCGGCGGCCGCGGCACTTTCGCGCCCGGCCTCGATCAGGCGCCGCGACAGGATGTCGAGCCCCAGCAGAAGGCCGAGCGATCCGAAATAGAGCCGCGCCTCGGCCCGGGCCGGATCGGGCATCTCCAGAACGGCCGTCATCGACGGGTCCGAGGGGAACATCATCAGGCCCAGCCAGCGGCCGACAAAGACGGCCAGGCCCAGAACGAAGAAGGTGCCGACGACGATCTTGCCGAACGGGCCCAGGATCGACAGGACCTCGATCCCCGTGGTCAGCAGCGCGATCCCCAGGACCGGTACGATCACCTGGCCGAGCGAGACGAGAAAGACGAAGACGCCCCTGCCGTGCCCCTGCCAGCGCCGCGCCATCGCCTGGGTGAGCTGCACCATCCAGCTTCGCCCGCGGATCAGCAGCGCAAGGGCGATGGCAAAGAACAGCACCGCCACCGGCACGTCCCGCGTCAGCTCGGCCCGGCTGCCCGGATCGGTCCAGTTGTCGCGCAGCTCTTCCGCCACCGCCCCGGCGGTGCCGAACAGGGCCGCAGCCGCGTCGGGCCAGTTGACCGGGTTCAACGGCGAGGGGCCCAGTTCCAGCAGGGCGTCGGTCTGGCGCGACCGGAGCGTCTCGTCGATCTCGCGGATCATGCCGTCGGCGCGGTTATAGGCCTCTTCCGCCTCGCGCCGCGGCGCCTGAAGCTGCGCCAGCCGGTCGTTCAACTCGGCCCGCCGGTCGGCGATGGCCTCCGGTTCGCTCTCGCCCTCCGCCGGGGCCGGGCCGAGCGCCTGGATCTGCCCGCGCACCGTGTCGATACGCGCCTGATTGGCGGATTGCGCCTGCAGGAACTGTTCGCGCCAATCCACCAGATCGCGCCGCAGCGCCTCGAGCGTGGCGTCGCCGTTGCCGTCCTGTGACAGCGTGCGCTCGGCCCCGACGGCGACGCTTTCCCAGCCCGAGAAATCCGGCTGCTCCTGCTGCTGCGCCGCCGCGGGCGCCAGCGCCAGGAGCAGCGCCAGGATCAGGGCGGCCAGCGCTTGGGCCAGGCGGCCCGGGCGGCTCATGCCTCTTCGAACACCGACGGCAGAAGCCGGGGCTCCCGATCCAGCCATTCGGGCACCGGCAGCCCCTTCTCCTTGAGGAATGCGGGATTGAAGAGCTTCGACTGATAGCGATTGCCGTAATCGCACAGGACCGTCACGATCGTGTGGCCCGGCCCCATCTCGCGCGCCATGCGCATGGCGCCGCCCACGTTGATGCCCGACGAGCCGCCCAGGCACAGCCCTTCGTCCTCGACCAGCGAGAACAGCACCGGCAGCGCCTCGGCATCCGGGATGCGATAGGAATGATCCGGCCGGAACCCTTCCAGATTGGCGGTGATCCGTCCCTGCCCGATCCCTTCGGTGATCGACGAGCCGGGCGAGGCGAATTCGCCGGTCGTGTAATAGGCGTGCAGCGCGGCGCCCTCGGGATCGGCCAGGCCCATCTTCACCCCCCTGGACTGAAGCGCCTGCGCCACCCCGGCCAGGGTCCCGCCCGATCCGACGGCGCAGATGAAGCCATCGACCTTGCCGCCCGTCTGGTCCCAGATCTCGGGGCCGGTCGTCTCGACATGCGCCTGCCGGTTGGCGACGTTGTCGAACTGGTTGGCCCAGATCGCGCCGTTCTCCTCGGTCTGGGCCAGCCGCTGCGCCAGCCGCTCGGAATAGCGGACATAGTTGTTGGGGTTCCGGTAGGGCACCGCCGGAACCTGCACCAGCTCGGCCCCCGCCAGGCGGATCATGTCCTTCTTTTCCTGGCTCTGGGTCTCGGGGATCACGATCACCGTGCGAAAGCCCATCGAACTGCCCACCAGCGCCAGCCCGATGCCGGTATTGCCGGCAGTCCCCTCGACGATGGTGCCGCCGGGGCGCAGCGCGCCGCGGGCCACCGCGTCGCGGATGATCCAGAGCGCCGCGCGATCCTTGACCGACTGACCGGGGTTGAGGAATTCGGCCTTGCCCAGAATCTCGCAGCCCGTGGCCTCGGACGGCCCCTTCAGGCGGATCAGGGGCGTGTTGCCGATGGCCGAGGCCAGGTCGCTGTGTATGGTCATTGTCACCCTCCGCACACTCGCCCCTGTCTAGGGGGCGCGGGAAGTGAACTCAAGCAAAGGCCCCGTGATCCCCCCGACGTGACGCCAACCAGAACGCGCTCAGATGCAGCGGGCCGTTCCCGGCCTCGCCGGTCGCGATCAGCTCCATCATCCGGCCGAAGGGAATCACATGGGTCCTGATGTCCTCGCCCTCATCCGCCTTGCCCCCGCCCGAGATCGCGGCACCGTCCGGCAGGTCGCACAGGCCCAGGAACGAGAACAGGTATTCCGTCACCGCGCCGGGGCTGGGATAATAGCGCGAGATCGGGATCAGCCGGTCCAGCGTCAGGCCCGTCTCTTCGGCCGTTTCCCGATGCGCCGCCTGTTCGGGCGTCTCGCCCGGATCGATGCGGCCGGCCACCGGCTCCAGGCTCCAGGGGTTCAGGTCTCCGCGCGCCAGCGGCCCGTAGCGGAACTGTTCGACCAGCAGCACCCGGTCCCGCCCCGGATCGTAGGGCAGCACCGTCACCGCGTCGCCCATCAGGAATGCCGCGCGGGTCAGGCGCGCGCTTGTCCCGCCGTCGAAGCGGGTGTGGCGCAGATCGTCCTCCTGCACGCCGAAATAGTCCAGATACGGATAGCGCCGCGCCTCGACCGTCACATCGCCGCGCCCGAACCCGCCGCGCAGGCTGTGCGGAACGCGGTCCCGCCCGGCCCGCAGCGCGGCATCGGCGCGGATGCGTATCGTGGGCAAGGCGGCGCGCATCATTGCGGGGCTTTCGGCACCGAACCGCGCCATGACCTGCTGCGCGGCCATCCGGGTCAGCGGACCCCACCGCGCCTGCCATTCGCTCAGGCACCACGGCCGCCCCGAGGGGCGATCGGGCGCCGCGTCCGGCGCATAGACCTGCGCCGGAACCGGGGCGGCGCCGGCCGTCACGACCGCCGGCACGCGCGAATAGCCGAACACCGCTTCGTAATAGTCCAGCCGGGCCAGCGCCTCGCCCGCCAGCGGCTCGGTCAGCGCACCGCTGGCGCCAGCGCCATCGCCGGGGCCGAGGACGGGCCAGTCGCCGTCGGCGCTCTGCCGGGTCGCGCGGCCAGGCAGCGTGGCGGCAGCGACCGGCAGATCGCACCCCAGCACGATCCGGCGCAGGTCGGGATCCAGCAGCGTGCCGAACAGGAAGACCCTGACCGGGTCGCTCACGACGCCCGGCGCGATACGAATTCCGTCACCACGCCGCACAGCGCGGCCCCGGCGACGCCTGCCAGAACCGGCCCCAGGCTGAACAGGATCGTCGCGTTCTCGGCCACCTGCCGCACCAGGGCGTCGAAGGCCGCCGACGGGCCGCGATAGAAGCGGTCGAGCACGCGCTCCATCACCTCCTGCCCGCTCCAGAAGACCAGCCCGGCAATCGCGACCACCGCCAGCGCCGTCCAGCCGCGGCCGACCGCCGCCAGATAGCCCTGCCCGGCCTGCGCCCCCACCAGGCGCCAGCCCGCCACCAGCCCGAACCCGGCCGAGATCGGGTTCAGCCACCGGGCCGGCCGCTGTTCGGGCAGCAGCGGGCGCACCAGATCGGCCACCCACCAGGTCAGTGCCGCAAAGAGCAGCGCGGCGACGAGTTTTGCGGCGGTGGGATACATGGGTCAGGCCGGGCGCGTTACGGTAATCTGGGTCACGTCGGAGTTACCGCTTCGGAACGATGCGGCGCAAGACGTCAGATAGAAATTCCACATGCGGCGGAACCGGTCGTCGAAGCCCAGGCGCCCGATCTCGGCCCATCGGGAGTTGAACGTGTCGTGCCAGCGGCGCAGGGTCTGGCTGTAGCTGTCGCCGAACTCGACCGAACGGGCGACGGTCAGGCCGGCGCGCTCGATCTCGGTGCGCAGCACTCGGGGCGAGGGCAGCATCCCGCCCGGAAAGATGTGTTTCTGTATGAAATCCACGCCCTTGCGGTAGATTTCCCACCGGCGGTCCTGCACGGTGATGATCTGTAGCGTGGCGTTGCGGCCGGGATGCAGGCGGGACTTCAGCGTCTCGAAGAAGACCGGCCAGTAGCGCTCGCCCACCGCCTCGAACATCTCGATCGACGCGATGCCGTCGTAGCGCCCGGTCTCGTCGCGATAGTCGCGAAGGTGGATTTGCACGCGGTCGGCCAGACCGGCGGCGGCGATGCGGGCGCGTGCATAATCGTGCTGCGCCCGGCTGATCGTCAGGGCGGTGACGCGCAATCCGCGGTCGCGTGCGGCATATTCGGCGAATCCGCCCCATCCGCAGCCGATTTCGAGCACATGATCGCCGGGCCGCACCCCCATCTGATCGACCAGCAGGGCGTATTTCTGGATCTGCGCCGCTTCCAGGCTTTCCTGCCCGGTCACGAAACGGGCCGAGGAATAGGTCATCGTCGGATCGAGCCACAGGCCGTAGAAGTCGTTCCCGAGGTCGTAATGTCGGGCGATGTTGCGCCGGGCCTGGCGCCGCGAATTCGCCGACAGCCGGAACCGCATCCGCTCCCACAGGCGGACCAGCCCCATTCCCGGAAATCCGTCATAGATCGCGTCATTGTCGGCATGGACCAGGTCCATGAAGGCCTGAAGGTCCGGCGTGGACCAGGCGCCGTCCAGATACCCCTCGCAGAAGCCGAGATCGCCCTCGCGCACCAGCCGGGCAAAGATGTCTGGGTCGTGCAGCACGAGTTCGGCCACCGGGCCGGGATTGGCGCCCCGGGCGCGAAAGCGGCGGCCGTCGGGCAGCACGAAATCCAGCCGCCCGTTCTCCATCCGCTGCGCCGCGCCGAACACGTGCTGAAAGTAGCGCGGCAGCCCGGCCTGCCCCGCGATCGTCTCTGACACAATCATCCCGCTCTCCGCCCCCCGTTTCGGCCCGAGGATAACCGGACCGGGTCGCGGGGCAAGAAACTCCGCCGCGTCACGCCTCGCGCAGGGTGCGATAGGCCGACAGCGCCCGCTCGCGCCCGTCGCGCAGCGCCACGGCCGGCGCGGGGCGCGGATCGCCGGCCGACATCCGCCAGCGGCGGGGAATGGCGTCGAAATACGACAGCGCCTCGGGCGACGGGTCGGCGCGTTCCTCGGCGATCCAGCGGTCGATATAGCGGCGGTCGGGGTCGAACTTCTCGCGCTGCGTGTCCGGGTTGAAGACGCGGAAAAAGGGCGCAGCATCGGGCCCCGACCCCGCCACCCATTGCCAGCCCAGGGCGTTCGAGGCCGGATCCCAGTCGGCCAGACACTCGGCGAACCAGTCCTGCCCGACGCGCCAATGGGTCAGCAGGTGCTTGGTCAGGTAGCTGGCCGCGATCATCCGCGCGCGGTTGTGCATGCGCCCGGTGACGAACATCTCGCGCATCGCCGCATCGACCAGATCGATGCCGGTGCGGCCCCGCATCCAGGCCTGCGCCACCTCGGATCCCGCGTCGCGGCTCCAGGGGAAATCCGCCCAACCCTCGCGCCAGTTGCGGTTGGTCAGATGCGGGGTATGCCACATCAGGTGATAGGCGAAGTCGCGCCAGACCAGTTCCCTGAGGAAGGCCTCGGCGCCGCCGCGCCCCTCTTCGCGCGCCCGCAGCGCGGCGTGCCAGCACCTGCGGATCGAGATCTCGCCATAGGTCAGGTTCTCGGACAGGCCCGACGTGCCCTCGGCGCCCAGATCGTCGCGCGCCGCCGCGTAACCGTCGATCCCGCATTCGACGAACCGCTCCAGGCGCCGCACCGCCGCCGCCTCGCCCACCGTCACGTGCCGGGCCACCACGGGCGCGCCGCGGTTCATCGCCCCGCCCAGATTCCAATCCGCCAGCCGGTCGCTCTGGGGCCAGGATGCCGGGGCGTGCAGCGCGCGCGGGGCGGGCAGCGGCGCGGGCACGTCCAGCCGCGACACCGCCCGCCAATACGGGCTGTAGACCTTGTAGTAACCGCCCTGCTCGGTCGCCACCCGGTCCGGTTCGTGCAGAACATGACCGTCGAAGTCGCGGCAGGCCACGCCCCGCGCCCGCAGCGCGGCATCGACCGCGGCATCGCGTGCCCGATCCTCGGGGTCATGCGCGCGGGTGCGGAACACGGCCGTCGCGCCCGTCCGGGCCGCCAGTTCGACGATCGCGCGATCGGCCCGGCCCCGGCGCAGGATCAGGCGCGCGCCCCGTTCGGCCAGCCGCGCCGCAAACGCCTCGACCGCCAGCCCCAGCCGCCATTTCGGACACGCGCCCTGCCCCTCGACCACCTCGTCCAGCAGAAAGACGGGCACGACCGGCCGGCCGCTGGCGCAGGCCGCGCTCAGCGCCGGATGATCGTCCAGGCGCAGGTCGCGGCGGAACCACACCAGAACGGGGGCATCGTCGGTCGGTTTCTCTGGCACGGGCCGCCCCCATCCGCTGGCGGGCGGTCCCGCGTCACAGGAGGTGATCTAGGGCCGTGATCGCCCGGTCAACGTCCTCGCGCGCGGTGTAATGCACGAACGAGAGGCGCAGAACCCCGTGACGCGGATCGATCCCCATCGCCCGCAGCGCCCGCACCGCGTAGAAATCGCCGCCCCCCGCCATGATGTCGTGGCGCGCCAGACGGGCGGCCATCTCCTCTCCCGGCACGTCCAGCGCCACGGCGACGGTCGGCGCGCGGCCCTCGGCCCGGGCAGGCCCCAGAAGCCGCACCCCCTGCCGACCGGACAGCGCGTCCAGAAGCGGTTGCAACAGGCGCGTCTCGGCCGCCCGTTGCAGATCGTGCACCGCCGCCGCACGGGCCGAGGGGCCGGCTTCGCCGCGGCAATGGTGGTGGTAGAGAAGGTCCAGATAATCGGCCAGGCCGGCGCAGGCGGCGACCTGCGCATGATCCGGGCCCGCCGGGGTAAAGCGCTTGGTCGCGACGGCTGCGTTGAACCAGTGACCCTGTTCGGGAAGCCGGTCGGCCAGGTCGCGCCGGATCGTCATGATCCCCTGATGCGGACCGTAGGTCTTGTAGGCCGAGAACAGGTAGATATCGGCGCCGAGCCGCCCGATATCGGGCAGGCCGTGCGGCGCGTAGCTGACCCCGTCGACACAGGCCACCGCCCCCGCCGCATGGATGCGGGCGCATATGGCGGCCACGTCGTTGACCTCGCCCACCACGTTGGAACAATGGGGAAAGCAGACCAGCCGCACGTCGTCGTCCAGCAGCCGGTCCAGCGCCTCGGGGTCCAGATGCCCGGTCTCGGGGTCCATCCGCCATTCGCGGATCTCGATCCCGTCATCGGCCAGCCGCCGCCAGACGCCGGAATTCGCCTCGTGGTCCTGATCGGTCACGACGATGGCGCCGCGGCCCTTCATCCGCTGCCGGAAGGCCTGGGCCAGCACATAGGCGTTGGCGCTGGTCGAGGGGCCGAAATGCAGCTCGTCCGCCGCCACGCCCAGCATGGCCGACAGACGCCGCTGCGCCTCGTCCATCTCCTCGCCCGCCAGACGGCTTGCGGCATAGGGCGCGTAGGGCTGCACCTTGCGTTCCCGGTAGAACCGGGTCAGCCGGTCGATCACCGGCCCGCAGGTATAGGATCCGCCCGCATTCTCGAAAAACGCGCAGCCCCTCAGCGAAGGTTCGGCGAAGGCGGGAAACTGCGCCCGCACGAATTCCAGATCCAGGTCCATCCCCGCTTCATCGGCGGTTGCCCCCGGCGCGTCAAGCAGGGGCATTGACGCCGGGGGCGCGGCGCGCGACCAAGCGGCATGAGCGAATTCCTGGTCTACGACGTCTTCACCGACCGGCCCTTCGGCGGCAATCCCCTTGCGGTGCTGCCACGGGCCGAAACGATCCCCGAGGACCGGCTGCAAGGGATCGCCCGCGAATTCAACTTCTCCGAGACGGTGTTCGTCTTCCCGCCCGAGGATCCGGCCCATACCGCCCGGTTGCGCATCTTCACGCCGGTGCAGGAAATCCCCTTTGCCGGGCACCCGACGATCGGCACCGCGATCGCGCTGGCCGATCTGGGGCACGGGCCGGACCAGGTGCTGGAACTGGGCGTCGGGCCGGTGGCCTGTCGCGTCTCGGCCGGCACGGCGGCATTCACCATCCGCCGCAGGGCCGAAGTGCTGGCCCACCCCGATGCCGATCTGGTCGCCGCCTGTACGGGGCTGCCGCGCAGTGCGATCCGCACCGACCGGCACCCGCCGGTGATGGCCTCGGTCGGCCTGCCCTTCGTGCTGGCGGAGCTGGACGGGCCGGAATCCCTGGCCCAGGCCCACCCGGCGACCGATGCCTTCCGGCGCGCCGCCCTGACGCACCCGTCCGAGATGGGGTTCGCGATCCTCGTCTATACCCGCGACGACACGGCCCGGGGCGGGTTCCTGCGCGCCCGGATGTTCGCCCCGCTCGACAACATCCCCGAGGATCCCGCCACGGGCAGCGCCGCCGCCGCCCTGACGGCATGGCTGTGCGATCTGGAAAAGACCGATCGCGATCTCGACATTCGTCAGGGCGAGGATATGGGCCGACCCTCGCGCATATGCTGCACCGGCCGCCGCCATGCCGATGGCAGCGTCGCGGTCGAGGTCTCGGGCCGGGCGGTGCGGGTCATGCAGGGCCGGCTGACGCTGGATTAACGCTTCAAGCGCGGGGCGGCCTGCGCTACCACCCGGGTCGCGAAACGGAGGTCGCCCGATGCCCGACACGATCCTGGAACGCTGCGAAGCCAAGGGCCTGCGCATGACCGAGCAGCGGCGCGTGATCGCCGCGGTGCTCGAGTCATCGGACGATCACCCCGATGTCGAGGAACTCTACGCCCGCGCCACCCGCCAGGACCCGGGCATCTCGATCGCCACCGTCTATCGCACGGTGAAGCTGTTCGAAGAGGCGGGCATCCTGGAAAAGCACGAATTCGGCGACGGCCGCGCCCGGTACGAGGACGCCGACCGCGAACACCATGACCACCTGATCGACATGCAGTCGGGCCAGGTGATCGAATTCGTCGACAGCGAGATCGAATTGCTGCAGGAGCGCATCGCCGCCCGGTTGGGATACGACCTGAAGGGGCACCGGCTGGAGCTCTACGGCGTCCCGCGAAAACGCTGATCCTTTCCCCGCATCCGGAGGCGATCCGTGGCCCAGACCGATGACGCCCCCTGGTGGCGGACCGGTATCATCTACCAGATTTACCCGCGCTCCTTTCAGGACAGCGACGGCGACGGAATCGGCGACCTGGCGGGAATCGAACGGCGGCTGGACCATCTCGTCGATCTGGGAGTGGACGCGATCTGGATCTCGCCCGTCTTCCCCTCGCCCATGGCCGATTTCGGCTATGACATCTCGGATTATACCGGCATCGATCCGCTGTTCGGCACGATGGCCGATTTCGACCGGCTGGTCGGCGCGGTCCATGGGCGCGGTCTGCGCCTGCTGCTGGATTTCGTGCCCAGCCACACGTCGGACCGGCATCCGTGGTTCAGGGCCAGCCGCTCATCCCGCGACGACCCCTATCGCGACTGGTATGTCTGGAAGGACCCCGCCGCCGATGGCGGGCCGCCCAACAACTGGATCAGCGAGTTCTCGGGGCCGGCCTGGACCCGCGACGCCGCGTCGGGGCAGTATTACCTGAACATCTACCTGCCGCAGCAGCCGGCCCTGAACTGGCGCAATCCGGCGGTGCAGGCGGCCATGCTGGACGTGCTGCGTTTCTGGTTCGACCGCGGGGTGGACGGGTTCCGCGTCGATGCGGTCGAGCATCTGGCCCCCGACCATCTGCTGCGCGACAACCCGGCCAATCCGGACTGGAATCCGGGGATGAGCCCGGCCGACAGCCTGTTGCGGCAATTCTCGGCCCATCAGCCCGACGGGCACCTGATGGTGAACGCGATGCGCCGCGTGGCCGACGCCTATCCCGGCCGCGTGCTGGTGGGCGAGGCCTATGGCTCGCTTGAACAGGTGATGCGCTATTACGGTCGGCGCGGCGACGGCTTTCACCTGCCCTTCAACTTCGCGCTGATCACCGCGCCCTGGGATCCGCACCACATCGCCGATTTCGCCGCCCGGTACGAGGCGGCACTGCCGCCCGGCGCTTGGCCGAACTGGGTGCTGGGCAACCACGACCGGTCGCGCATCGCCAGCCGCGCCGGCCCGGCCCAGGCGCGCGTCGCCGCGATGCTGCTGCTGACCCTGCGCGGGACGCCGACGATCTATCAGGGGGATGAGTTGGGCCTGACCGACGGGCGGGTTCCGCCCGAGGCGGTGCAGGATCCCTGGGAAAAGCGGGTGCCCGGCCTGGGGCTGGGCCGCGACCCGGTGCGCCTGCCCCTGCCCTGGACGGACGGGCCGGGCCGCGGTTTCACCACCGGCACGCCCTGGCTGCCACTGGCCCCCGGCCCGAGCGTCGCGGCGCAGCGCGCCGATCCGGCCTCGATGCTGGCGCTGCACCGCCGCCTGATCGCCCTGCGTGGGGCCGAACCCGCGCTCGCGCTAGGCAGCTATCGCGGCCTGGGCGTCACCGAGGATGTCCTGATCTACGAGCGCGCACATGCCGGCCGCCGGCTGATCGTGGCGCTGAACTTCGCGTCGGCGCCGCGCGACAGTTCCGTGACGGGCCGCCTGCTTCTGTCGACCCTGCCCGGGCGGAGGGATTGGGACGGCCGCCTTGGCCCCGACGAAGGCGTGGTATTGGCGGCCGAGTGAGCGGCGCTAGCCCCGGTCGGGCGCTTCTGCCGCATCCGCCGATTGCTCGAACCCCAGCCTATCGCGCATGAAGGCCAGCGCCACCGACAGGCCGTCGGGGGCGATGCCGTGTTCGGTGCCCTTCATGATATGGGCATAGACGTCGAACCCGGCCTGCTGCAGCGCCTCGGCCGCCTCGGGGAGCGAGGCGGGGGGAACGACCGGATCGCTGTCGCCATGGACCAGCAGCACCGGCGGGCGCGATGTGGCCTCGTCTTGCAGCAATTCGGGCAGCAGCAGCCGCCCCGAGAACCCGACGACACCGGCGAAGGGCGCCGCGCGGCGGGCGGCGACGTGAAGGGCCATCATCGTGCCCTGGCTGAAGCCGAACAGGATCACCCGCTCGGCGGGCAGCCCCTCCTCTGCGAGCAGCGCGTCGAGGAAACGCTGGAGATCGCCGACGGCATCGGCCATGCCGCGCTCGGCCGCCTCCTGGGGCGAGCCGTCGATCCAGGGGATCGGAAACCACTGATATCCCATCGGATTGCCGATGCAGAGCTCCGGCGCGTCCGGCGCGACGAAGGCCGTTCCCGGCATGTGCGGCGCCAGCAGATCGGCCAGCCCGAGCAGGTCGTCGGCATTCGCGCCGTAGCCATGCAGCAGAACCACCGCGGCATCCGCCTGTCCCGGCGCCGCCCCCTTGCGCTTGGCTTCCAGTATCCGCGTCACGTGGGTCCCTCCGCTGGTGCCGTCGCCCCGGTGCTAAGCGATGCGCCGCACCTTCGCAACGCCGGGGCGGGATGCGGGCCGCGGCTCGGCTATTGCGGCCCGCTCAGGATCGAGGGTTCGCGCCGCGCCGGGCAGTGGCTGCGGGGGCAGATCCGGCAGCCGGCCCCGACCGTCGCGGGCTCGGCCGGGCCGGGCGGCGCCGGCAGCAGCAGCATCGCGGCCTCGACGACCTCGGGTCCCGAAAAGCCGCCGGGGTGGCGCGGCTGCGCCACGGCGAAGGCGGTGAACCGCCGTGGCAGGCGGCCCGCCTGCTGGATCTCGCCGCGCAGGGGTCGCATCGGTCGCATCAGCGCCTGATAGAGCGGCCATAGCGGACAGGCCGCACCGAAGCGCGGGACGGCGAACCCCTCGACCGGGCGGCGCAGCGTGATCGTCCCGGACCCGTCGCAGACGACCAGCCCCGGCGGGTCCTCGAGCCCCGGCAGCGACGCCCACCGCCGGAACACCGCGATCATGTCGACGCCGAACCGGTCGGCGATGGCGGCCGGGTCGGGATCGCCCGATGCCAGCGCCGCGCGGAAATCGCCAAGCGGCATCCGCCGCGCGTCGCCGATGGCGCGGCGCAGATGCGTCAGCGCCAGGTCGCGCGCGGCGGCCGTTGTCAGTTCCGGCGCCGCCGCGACGACCCGCGCCGCATCCGCCCCGGGGCCCTCGATCTCGGCGAGCTGCCAGTCCCGGGCCGCCAGCCAGGCCTCGACCTCCTCCTGCGGCGATGCGGCACCGCTTTCGGCGCCGCCCGCGCTGTCGAGAAGCCCGACCAGCGCCTGGGCGCTCTCGGCCAGCCGCTGGCTGTCCTCGTGCAGGTTCCGGTGGAACCGCGCCCGCCATTCCGCGTCGAGCCCCGGCTCGTCGCGCAGGATGGCGCTGGTCGACCGGATCGCGGTGACGCTCGACAGGACCTCGTGCACCGATTCCGAAAGCAGCGGATCGTGGGTCAGACGGTCGCTCAGCGCCTCGACCACGCGTTCCAGCGCGGCGATGCGCCGGGCCTGCCCGGCCACCAGCCCCGCCCAGCCCGGATAGGTGCCGGCGAAGCGTTCGATCCGGTCCAGCTCGGCCCCGGCGGCGGGATCGGCGGCCGCCGCCCCGCGCAGCCCGTCGAGCAGCGCGCCTTCCGCGCCGGCCGACAGCATCTCGGGCGCGGTCTCCAGCACCTCGGCCACCCGGGTCAGCAGCTTGCCGCCGATTCGCCGTCGGTTGTGTTCGATCAGGTTCAGATAGGCGGCCGAGATGCCCAGGCGCGCCGCCACATCCGATTGCCGCAGCCCCAGATCGAGCCGTCTTGCGCGGATCCGGCTGCCCGCCATGGGTGAAAGCGACATCTGGATTCCCCTTGTATCCGACGTTTTTCTGCGGGTGCGGGATAATTAATTTACAGTATGCCAATGAAAACTGTGCAGTTGTTAACAGCAAAATCGTTTCCGGTCATGCTGTTGTTGCGCGCTTTGCCGTTGGGGCACATTATCGTCGCAGTCCTGTAAACAGGATCAGCCGGCACCCGGAGGAGGGGTGTCCGGCGCATGTCGTAACGGGAGGAGTTACATGAAAAGATCCAACTTCACGCGCCGCGGGCTGCTGCGGACGGGTGCCGTGACCGGTGCCGGTCTGGCGATGCCGACGATCTTCACCGGCGCGAGCTGGGCCCAGGGCTTCACCAACGAGCCGACCGGATCGACCGTGACGCTTGGCTTCAACGTGCCCCAGACCGGCCCCTACGCCGACGAAGGTGCGGATGAGCTGCGCGCGTTCCAACTCGCGGTCGAGCACCTGAACGGCGAAGGCGACGGCGGCATGCTTCAGACCTTCTCGTCGAAGACGCTCGACGGCTCGGGCATCCTGGGCAAGAAGGTGCAGTACGTCACCGGCGACACGCAGACGAAATCCGACGCGGCGCGTGCCAGCGCGAAGTCCATGATCGAGAAGGACGGCGCGATCATGATCTCGGGCGGTTCGTCCTCGGGCGTGGCCGTGGCCGTGCAGGGCCTGTGCCAGGAGGCGGGCGTGATCTTCATGGCCGGCCTGACCCATTCCAACGACACGACCGGCAAGGACAAGAAGGCCAACGGCTTCCGCCACTTCTTCAACGCCTACATGTCGGCGGCGGCGCTGGCGCCGGTGCTCAAGAACCTCTACGGCACCGACCGGCGCGCCTATCACCTGACGGCCGATTACACCTGGGGCTGGACGCAGCAGGAATCCATCGCCGCCGCGACCGAGGCGATGGGCTGGGAGACGGTGAACAACGTGATGACGCCGCTCGCGGCGACCGACTTCTCGTCCTACATCGCCCCGGTTCTGAACTCGGGCGCCGACGTGCTGGTGCTGAACCATTACGGCGGCAACATGGTCAACTCGCTGACCCAGGCCGTGCAGTTCGGCCTGCGCGAGAAGCAGGTCAACGGCAAGAACTTCGAGATCGTCGTGCCGCTCTACTCCGAGCTGATGGCAAAGGGTGCCGGTCAGAACATCAAGGGCATCGTCGGGTCGCAGAACTGGGACTGGAAGCTGGAGCAGGAGAAGGGCGCCAAATACGCCGGGACCCAGGCTTTCGTTCAGGCCTTCGGCACCAAATACGGCTTCCCGCCCAGCCAGGCCGCCCAGACCTGCTATGCCCAGACGCTGCTCTATGCCGATGCCGTCAACCGGGCCGGCAGCTTCAACCCCTGCGCGGTGGTCGAGGCGCTGGAGGGGTACGAGTTCGACGGGCTCGGCAACGGGCCGACCCTGTATCGCGCCGAGGATCACCAGTGCTTCAAGGACGTGCTGGTCGTGAAGGGGGCGGACAACCCGCAGGACGAGTTCCACCTGGTCGAGATCGTCGAGGTCACGCCGGTCGAGCAGGTCACCTATCCGCCCGATCACCCGATGTTCGCGGGCGGCAATCTGGGTTCGTGCAACTCGGGCGCCTGACGCCACGCCTTCGGGGGCGCCGGTGCCGGCGCCCCCATGCTCCGCCCTGCCCGCAGCAGCGGATGCGCACCGCCCCTCTCCCGCCGCAACGAGCGAGCCGATGGACGCCATACTCCTTCAAATCCTGAACGGTCTGGACAAGGGGTCGGCCTATGCGCTGATCGCGCTTGGCCTGACCCTGATCTTCGGCACCCTGGGCGTGGTGAACTTCGCCCATGGCGCGCTGTTCATGATCGGCGCCTTCTGCGCCGTCACGCTGCAAAAGCTGCTCACCCTCAGCTATGTCACGATCGACGAGACGCGCACGAACTTCCTGGGCCAGCCCCTGCAGGTTCAGACGCCCTATCTCGAAGCCTGGTTCGGCCCCGAGCTGAGCGCGGCGCTGATCGACTGGTCGGTGCCGCTGGCGATCCTGTTCGCGATCCCGATCATGCTGCTGATCGGTTGGGCCATGGAACGCGGGCTGATCAAGCATTTCTACAAGCGCCCTCACGCCGACCAGATCCTGGTGACCTTCGGCCTGGCGATCGTGCTGCAGGAAATCATCAAGTACTTCTACGGCGCGAACCCGATCCCGACCCCCGCGCCCGAGACCTTTCGCGGATCCTTCGATTTCGGCACGCTGATCGGCTTTCCGCCGAACGCGATCATCTATCCCTACTGGCGGATGGTCTATTTCGCCTTCTCGCTGCTGATCATCGGCGGGGTCTTCGCCTTCCTGCAATTCACCACCTTCGGCATGGTCGTGCGTGCCGGCATGGCCGACCGCGAGACCGTCGGCCTGCTCGGCATCAACATCGACCGCCGCTTCACGGTGATGTTCGGCATCGCGGCGGCCGTCGCGGGGCTGGCGGGGGTGATGTACACGCCCATCAACTCGCCCAATTACCATATGGGCATGGATTTCCTGGTCCTGTCCTTCGTCGTGGTCGTGGTGGGCGGCATGGGCAGCCTGCCGGGCGCGGTGCTGGCCGGGTTCCTGTTGGGAATCCTCGAAAGCTTCGCCTCGATGAACGAGATCAAGTCGATCTTCCCGGGCATCGACCAGATCATCATCTACCTCGTCGCCATCGTCATTCTGCTGACCCGTCCGCGTGGCCTTATGGGCCGCAAGGGCGTGATGGAGGAATAAGCCAATGCTCGGTCTCGACCGGAAGGACACGCTGCTGTTCCTCGTCGTCGCGGTGCTGGCGCTGTTCGCGCCGTTCATCCTGAACCCGTTCCCCGCCGACTCGTCGCTGGCGCAGTTCAATGCCGGCTATCCCGACCTGATGCAGCGCTTCGCCATCTTCGGGATCTTCGCCATCGGCTTCAACATCCTGTTCGGGCTGACCGGATACCTGTCCTTCGGGCACGCAGCCTTTCTGGGTGTCGGCAGCTATTCGGCCGTCTGGATGTTCAAGCTGCTCAGCATGAACGTGATCCCGGCGATCATCCTGTCGGTGATCGTGGCGGGCGTGTTCGCGCTGCTGATCGGCTATATCTCGCTGCGGCGGTCGGGGATCTATTTCTCGATCCTGACGCTGGCCTTCGCGCAGATGTCGTTCAACCTGGCCTATTCCGTGCTGACGCCGATCACCAACGGCGAGACCGGGCTGCAACTGACGCTGGACGATCCGCGCGTGCTGGGCGAGACGATGACCGCCTCGGGCGGCATCCCCGTCACCAACCTGTTCGGGGCGGAAATGCGCGCCACGTCGGAGATCTACGCCGGTCCCTGGATCTTCCAGTTCAACACCGGCTACTACCTCTGCGCGGTGCTGCTGCTGATCTCGTTCTATCTGGCGATCCGCATCTTCCGCTCGCCCTTCGGGCTGATGCTGCGGGCGGTGAAATCCAACCAGCAGCGGATGAACTATACCGGGCTGAACGCGCGCCCCTACACGCTGGCGGCCTTCGTCATCTCGGGCATGTATGCCGGTCTTGCCGGGGGGCTTCTCGCCTCGATGGACCCGCTGGCAGGGGCCGAACGGATGCAGTGGACCGCGAGCGGCGAGGTGGTTCTGATGACCATCCTCGGCGGCGCCGGCACGCTGATCGGCCCGGTTCTGGGCGCGGGCTTCATCAAGTATTTCGAGAACATCTTCTCGAAGATCAACGATGGCGTCCTGCACCAGTGGTTCGCCTTCATGCCGCAGGGGGCCGAGGATTTCCTGGTGACGGTGGTGCATCCCTTCGTCGGCAAGGGCTGGAACCTGACCCTGGGCATCCTGTTCATGCTGGTCGTGATCTTCCTGCCCGGCGGGCTGGTCGAGGGCGGCAGCCGCGTGCGCCGGGTCTTCCGGCGGCGCAACGAAAAGGCCGGCGGCGCGGAAGCCGAAGGCGCCGCCAAGCAACCGGCCGAGTGAGGGCGCGACAATGGGCATTCTCGAAGTCAAGAACGTGGGCAAGCGCTTCGGCGGCCTTCAGGCCCTGGGCAACGTCAACCTGTCGGTGCAGGAGAATTCCTGCCACGCGATCATCGGTCCCAACGGCGCCGGCAAGTCGACGCTGCTGAACTGCCTGATCGGCAAGCTGATCCCCGATACCGGCAGCGTCATGTTCGACGGCCAGTCGGTGCTGGGGCGCAAGCCCCACGAGATCAACCAGATGGGGATCAGCCGCGTGTTCCAGACGCCCGAGATCTTCGCCGATCTGACGGTGCTGGAAAACGTGATGATCCCGGTCTTCGCCCGGCGCGACGGGGCCTACCGGATGCACGCTTTCGAAAACGTGCGGCAGGAGGGCAGCGTCATCGAGCAGGCGGAACGGATGCTGGAAGACGTGAACATGGCCGAGAAGCGGCACATGCATGCGGGGTCGCTGTCGCGCGGCGACAAGCGGCGGCTGGAAATGGCCATGTGCCTCAGCCAGAACCCGAAGCTGCTGCTTCTGGACGAGCCGACGGCGGGCATGGCCCGGGCCGACACGAACAACACCATCGACCTGCTTCGGCAGATCCGCACCAAGCGCGACATCACCATGACCATCATCGAACACGACATGCATGTCGTGTTCAGCCTGGCCGACAGGATCACCGTCCTGGCCCAGGGCACCCCCCTGGTCGAGGACACGCCCGAGAACATCAAGGGCCACCCGAAGGTCAAGGAAGCCTATCTTGGCGAAGCCCAGCATTGAGGAGCCCGGGATGAACGCGCCCACCAGCTTCGATCCGAACGCCAACCATGCCGCGACGGCGCCCGCCTTTCTGTCGGTCGCGAATATCGAGGCATATTACGGCGAGAGCTACATCGTCCAGGACATCAGCTTCAACCTGCATGAGGGTGAAATCCTTGCCCTTCTCGGCCGCAACGGCGCCGGAAAGACATCGACCCTGCGCACGATCGCCCGGGCCGGGAACCCCGAATTGCGCAGCGGCGAGATCTGGCTGGATCACAAGCCGCTGCACAAGATGAAGAGCCACGAGGCGGCCGCCGCCGGTATGGTTCTGGTCCCCGAGGACCGGCGGATCATCCCCGGCCTGACCGTCGAGGAGAACCTTCAGCTCGCCCAGATCGCCCCGCCGGCCGGCTGGTCCCTGGACCGCATCTACGGCCTGTTTCCGCGTCTGGGCGAACGGCGCAAGCAAGAGGGCGTGACCCTGTCGGGCGGCGAGCAGCAGATGCTCGCCATCGCCCGCGCCCTGGCCCGCGACATCAAGGTGCTGCTGCTGGACGAACCCTATGAGGGGCTGGCCCCGGTGATCGTGCAGGAGATCGCGAAGACCCTCAACGTGATCCGCGATCAGGGGATCACGACGATCATCGTCGAACAGAACGCGGTCGCGGCCTTGAAGCTGGCGGACCGGGCGGTCATCCTCGATACGGGATCGGTGGTGTATGACGGTTCGGCGCAAGAGGTTCTGGACGACGAGAAGCTGCGCGCCGAATACCTCGCCATCTGACGGCGGCACCGCCGTCGTATCGCGCGTGTCCGCCCGGTGCGGGCGCGCGGCACGAGTTTCGGGAGGAGACGAAATGCTCGATCACGCCGACAAGACCTATCCGCCCTCGGCCGACATCGCCGCGCGGGCTCATGCCGACAAAGCCGAATACGACCGGATGTATGCCGCATCGGTCCAGGATCCCGAAGGGTTCTGGGCCGAACACGGCAAGCGCATCGACTGGATCAAGCCGTTCTCCAGGGTGAAGAACACCCGGTTCGATTACGGCGACGTGTCGATCAGGTGGTTCGAGGACGGCACCCTGAACGTGGCGGCGAACTGCATCGACCGGCATCTGGAGACGCGGGGCGCGCAGACGGCGATCATCTGGGAGCCGGACGACCCGCAGACCGAGGCGCGGCACATCACCTATCGCGAACTGCACGCCGAGACCTGCCGCATGGCCAATGTCCTGCGTGGACTGGGGGTGGAGCGCGGCGACCGGGTGGTGATCTACCTGCCGATGATCCCCGAAGCCGCCTATGCCATGCTGGCCTGCGCGCGGATCGGCGCGATCCATTCGGTGGTCTTCGCCGGCTTTTCGCCCGATGCGCTGGCCGCACGTATCACCGGCTGCGACGCCAAGGTGGTGATCACCGCCGACGAAGCGCCGCGCGGCGGCCGCGCGACGCCGCTGAAGGCCAATGCCGACGAGGCGTTCGAGAAATGCGGCGACGATGTCGCGATGCTGGTGGTCCGGCGCACCGGCGGCGCGGTCTCGATGGTCGAGGGGCGCGACCACTGGCTGCACGACCGCGCCGCCGATGCCGCCGCCGATTGTCCGGCCGAGGAGATGGGCGCCGAGGATCCGCTGTTCATCCTCTACACCTCGGGATCCACCGGCCAGCCAAAGGGGGTGGTGCATACCTCGGGCGGCTACCTGGTCTATGCCGCCATGACGCACGAATACACGTTCGACTACCACGACGGCGACATCTACTGGTGCACCGCCGATGTGGGCTGGGTCACCGGGCACAGCTATATCGTCTACGGCCCGCTGGCCAACGGCGCCACCACGCTGATGTTCGAAGGCGTGCCGACCTGGCCCGATGCCGGCCGGTTCTGGCAGGTCTGCGAGAAGCACAAGGTCAACCAGTTCTATACCGCCCCCACCGCGATCCGCGCGTTGATGGGCAAGGGCAAGGAACCGGTCGAGGGCAGCGATCTGTCCGCGCTCAAGGTTCTTGGCACCGTGGGCGAGCCGATCAATCCCGAGGCCTGGAACTGGTACAACGAGGTGGTGGGCAAGGGCCGCGTTCCCATCGTCGATACCTGGTGGCAGACCGAGACGGGCGGCCACATGCTGACGCCCCTGCCCGGCGCCACGGCCACCAAGCCCGGCAGCGCCACCCTGCCCTTCTTCGGCGTGGTCCCGGCGGTGCTGGAGGCGGAAAGCGGCGAGGCGATCGAAGGCAACCCGGCCGAGGGCGTGCTGTGCATCGCCGATAGCTGGCCCGGTCAGATGCGCACCGTCTGGGGCGATCACCAGCGGTTCATGGATACCTATTTCCAGCAATACAAGGGCTACTACTTCACCGGCGACGGCTGCCGGCGCGATGCCGACGGCTATTACTGGATCACCGGGCGCGTCGACGACGTGATCAACGTGTCGGGGCACAGGATGGGCACGGCCGAGGTCGAAAGCGCCCTGGTCGCCCATGAGAAGGTGGCCGAGGCCGCTGTCGTGGGTTACCCGCATGCGGTCAAGGGTCAGGGCATCTACGCCTATGTGACGCTGATGAACGGGGTTGAGCCGTCGGAAGATCTGCGCAAGGAACTGTCCGACTGGGTCCGCAAGGAGATCGGCCCGATCGCCAAGCCCGACCTGCTGCAATGGGCGCCCGGGCTGCCCAAGACCCGGTCCGGCAAGATCATGCGCCGCATCCTGCGCAAGATTGCCGAAAACGATCACGGCGCGCTCGGCGATACCTCGACCCTGGCCGAGCCGCAGGTCGTGGACGACCTGATCGAGAACCGGATGAACCGCGGCTGAAACGTCGGGCGGAGGCGCGGCGCGCCTCGGCCCACTCTCCCCCGATTTCGCGCGCACGCCCTTGTTGGCAAGGGCTCGGAAAGGGCGCCCGGCCGGGTTCCGAAAATTCCGTAACAAAGATCTTGGAACAACTTCCCCCCTTTTGTCGTCATGGCCCCATACAGCCCGGCCGCTGAGATGGCCTCCACCGCCAACGACAGAAGGAGACGCTTATGCGACTCGCAAAGACCGACATCAAGACGCACCTCATGGGTGGCGTCGCCGCTCTGGCATTGCTGGCCACGCCCGGCCTCGCCCAGACCGGCGCGGCCCAGACCGACGCCCCGATCGCGACCGAGCAGCTCGGCCAGGCCGCCCAGATGCAGATCAGCGATGCCACCGGCACCCCGGTGACCGCCACCGACGGATCGGAGATCGGCCAGATCGAAGGGGCCGGCCTGTCCGGCGGGACCCTCGTGCTGATCCTGCGCGACAGCCAGGGCCGCACCGTTCCGCTGTCGATGACCGACGTCCGGTTCGAGAACGACCGGTTCGTCACCGAGCTCAGCCGCGACGACGTCGCTCGGATGCAGCCCGCCCGCGACGGCACGATCCGGCGTGTCGCCGAGGACGCCACCTTCCAGCAGGCCATGGCCGAAGTCGAGCGGCGCCGCGGCGCGACCGGCGACAACGTCGAGCGGCAGACCATGCGCACCGCCGGCGGCCAATTCGTGGTGGAACAGGCCGACCCGACCGTGAATGTCGAGGTTCCCACGCCGCAGGTCAGCGTGAACCAGCGCGCGCCCGAAGTCACGGTCGAGCAGCCCGAACCCACCGTGACCGTGCAGCAGGCCAAGCCGACCGTGAACGTGCAGCAGCGCGCGCCGATCATCACCGTCGAGCAGGCTCAGCCGACCGTGAGCGTGGAGATCCCGGAACCGGTCGTGACGATCACCATGCCCGACCCCGAGGTCGACGTGGCCACCGGCAAGCCGCGGGTGCAGGTCGAGCAGCCCGATCCGGTCGTGCGCTTCGTCCGCCCCGAACCGAAGGTCGTGGTCCGTGAAGCGGAGCCGCAGATCAATGTGGCGCAGGCCGATCCGCAGGTCGATGTGACGACGGCGGAGCAGGCCGATGCCAATGTCGATGTCAGCCCGGGCCAGCCGAACGTGAACGTCCGGTCCTCCGGTGAGGCCGACGTGAATGTCAGCCAGGCCGAGCCGCAGGTGAACGTGGAAAGCGCGGGCCAGGCCGACGTGAACGTCGACCAGGAGCAGGCGCGCGTGAATCTGCGCGAAGGCGACACCGGTCAGCAGACGGAAAGCCGGGCGACCGACCGCACTGACACCGGCGTCACCGCTACGGCCCAGGCCGGTGCCAGCGCGACCGACACCGCCACCCGCGATAACGTCGAACGCGCCTCGGTCATGCCGGCGCAGGACGGGTTCCAGATCCTCGATTCCAGCCAGCTGACGGCCGAGGACCTGACCGGAACCGTGGTCTACGGCTCAAACAACGAGCAGGTCGGCGAGTTGGGCGACATCCTTCTGGATGAGAGCGGGAAGATCCAGCAGGTCGTCCTGGACATCGGCGGCTTCCTCGGCATCGGCGAGCGGAACGTGGCGCTCGACCTGTCCGAGGTGTCGATCCAGCAGGCGCAGAACGGAAGCGAACTGCGCGTGTATGTGCCGCATACCGAAAACGAGCTGGAGCAGATGCCGGAATACCGGTAATCGCGCATCCGCCTCTGAACGTTCGGGGCGCCCATCGGGCGCCCCGTCTTTCGTTTCGCGTTAGCCGCCCAGGGCCTTTTGCGTGATCTCGTGGGTGAACGCGCCTTCCGGCTCTTTCGTGATCACCGGATCCGAACCGCCGGACAGCAGGCTGTCGACCGTACGCTGATAATCCGCCTCGTCCAGGGTGCCGTCGGACCCTTCGGTCAGCTTGGCGATCTCCCGCATCATCCGCTTCTGATGCTTCTCCGTCTGGGCGCCGGTCTCGTCGTATTCCAGCACGATCCCGGCCGCCTCGTCGGGGTTCTCCTCGGCGTATTTCCATCCCTGCATGGACGCGGCGACGAAGCGCGCCAGCTTGTCGGCCATGTCGGGATCGGACAGGGTCTCCTCAAGCGTGTACAGCCCGTCCTCCAGGGTCGCCACGCCCTGATCCTCGTACTTGAAGGTCACGAGCTGATCCTCGGCGATGCCCGCATCGATGACCTGCCAGTATTCGTTGTAGGTCATGGTCGAGATGCAATCGGCCTGCTTTTGCAACAACGGATCGACGTTGAAGCCCTGTTTCAGCACCTCGACCCCGTTCTCGCCCCCGTCAGTGGGAATGCCAAGCTGGCTCATCCAGCTCAGGAACGGGTATTCGTTGCCGAAGAACCAGACGCCCAGGGTGCGGCCGGGAAAGTCCTCGGGGCTCTCGATTCCGGTTTCCTTCAGGCAGGTCAGCATCATGCCCGACTTCTTGAAGGGCTGGGCGATGTTGACCAGCGGCAGCCCCTTTTCCCGCGCGGCCAGGGCCGCGGGCATCCACTCGACGATCACATCGGCGCCGCCGCCGGCGATCACCTGCGTGGGCGCGATGTCCGGGCCGCCCGGCTTGATCGTCACGTCCAGCCCGGCCTCGTCGTAGAAGCCCTTTTCCTTGGCCACGTAATAGCCGGCGAATTGCGCCTGCGTGACCCATTTCAGTTGCAGCGTCAGTTGGTCTTCCTGCGCCGTCGCCGTGCCGGCCGCCAGGCCGGCCGCCAGCGCGGCCACCACCAGTTTCGCGATCATCGTCCCGTTCTCCCTGTTCAGCGTTGCGACGGGTGCCAGAATGTCACCCACCGTTCCAGCACGGCGACGGCGCCGTAGAAGGCCGAGCCCGCGAGGGCCGCCACCGTGATCTCTGCCCAGACCATATCCAGGCCCAGACGTCCCACCTCGGTCGAGATGCGGAACCCCATGCCGCGAACGGGCGAGCCGAAGAATTCGGCCACGATCGCGCCGATCAGGGCCAGCGTCGTGCAGATCTTCAGCCCGTTGAAGATGAACGGCATCGCCGCCGGCAGCCGCAGCTTGAGCAGCGTCTGCCAGTAGCCGGCCGCATAGGTGCGCATCAGGTCGCGCTGCATGGCCCCGGTCGCGGACAGGCCCGCCACGGTGTTCACCAGCATCGGGAAGAACACCATCACCACCACGACGGCCGCCTTCGACTGCCAGTCGAACCCGAACCACATGACCAGGATCGGCGCCGTCCCGATGATCGGCAGGGCCGCGATGAAATTGCCAACGGGCAGCAGCCCCCGCGTCAGGAATGCCGAGCGGTCGATCGCCACCGCCGTCAGCAGCGCCGCACCGCAGCCGATGGCATAGCCGGTCAGCGCCCCCTTGACGAAGGTCTGCACGAAATCCTCGCGCAGGGTCGGCCCCTCGGAGATCAGCCGCGCCCAGATCTGCGACGGGGGCGGCAGGATGACCGACGGGACGGCGTAGATCCGCACCACCATTTCCCACATCGCCAGCAGCGTGACGCCGAAGATCAGCGGCACGGCCAGCCGGATCGCCCGGTTCGGCCGCAGGCCGGCGAGGCGCGCGTTGATCCACCAGGCGCCGCCCCAGAGGGCCAGAACCGGAACCAGTTCCGGCGCGAGTAACAGCGCGGCGATCAGAACCGCGCTCAGACCCGCGAGCAGGCTCAGCGAGGCGGGCGACAGCCAGCCGCGCCGCGCGGCTGCGGATGTTCCCGGCCCGTTCACGCTCGCCGCTCCCGCAGCGCGGCGGATACCGCGGATGTTCCCGCCCTGTCCATGTTTTCCCCCCTCATCGGTCCAGCCCCATCCGGCGCAGAACCAGCCGCTGCACCAGCCCGACCGTGCCGACCAGCAGCGCCGCCGCGACGGCCGCCGTGAACAGCGCCGACCAGATCTGCACCGTCTGGCCGTAATAGCTGCCCGACAGCAGCCGCGCGCCCAGGCCGCGCACCGCCCCGGTGGGCAGCTCGCCGACGATGGCCCCGACCAGCGATGCGGCGATGCCCACTTTCAGCGACGCAAAGAGATAGGGCAGCGACGACGGCAGGCGGAGCTTCCAGAAGATCTGCGCGCGCGAGGCGGAATAGGTGCGCATGAGGTCCATCTGCATGGCGTCGGGGCTGCGCAGCCCGCTGACCATGCCCACCACCACCGGAAAGAAGGACAGATAGGCCGAGATGACGGCCTTCGGCACCAGCCCCTGCACGCCGATCGAGTTCAGGACGACGATGATCATCGGGGCGATCGCCAGGATCGGCACCGTCTGGCTGGCGATGGCCCAGGGCATGACGCCCAGATCCATGGCACGGTTATGCACGATCCCGACCGCCAGCAGAATGCCCAGGGCGGTGCCGATGGCGAATCCCAACAGCGTGGCGGACAGGGTGATCCAGGCGTGAAAGACGAGGCTCCGGCGCGAGGTGACGGGCTTCATCGCCACGGTATCCCACAGCTCGGCCGCGACCTGATGCGGCGCCGGCAGCTTCGGCCGCTCCTGGCTCAGCGTATCGGCCACCAACTCGCCGAGGCGCAGCTCGGTCCCCGCGCGCGCCGCCTGATCCTGCGCCCATTGGGCATTCATCCAGATCGCCGCCAGATACCACAGCACCACCAGCGCCAGCACCACCGCCAGCACCGGCCAGACCCCGCGCACCCGGCCGCGCAGCCACAGCCCCACCCGGCCCGACCGGCCGGTGCCGGCCCCAGGCGCCGCCAGGGGCGCGCTCATCCCTGCCCTGCCGCCGGGGGCGTTCATCGGTCAATCCTCCTCATGGCCCGCCCTTAGCCCCTCGCGCACCCGATGGGCGACCTCGATGAACGCGGCGCTGTCGCGGATATCGAGCGGGCGGTCCTTCGGCAGCGGGCTCTCGATCACGTCGGTGATGCGGCCGGGGCGCGGGCTCATCACCACGATGCGCGTGGAAAGGTACACCGCTTCGGGGATCGAATGGGTGACGAAAAGGCAGGTCTTGCCGGTCCGGGCCCAGAGCTTCAGCAATTGCTCGTTCAGCCGGTCGCGCACGATCTCGTCCAGCGCGCCGAAGGGTTCGTCCATCAGCAGGATGTCGGCGTCGAAGGACAGGGCGCGGGCGATGCTGGCCCGCTGCTGCATCCCCCCCGAAAGCTGCCAGGGATACTTCTTCTCGAAACCCGTCAATTCGACCAGATCCAGCACCTCGCGCATCCGGCGGTCGCGCTCGGCCCGGTCGTAGCCCATGATCTCCAGCGGCAGCGTGATGTTCCGCCCGATCGTGCGCCAGGGATACAGGCCCGCCGCCTGGAACACGTAGCCATAGGCACGGCGGCGGCGCGCCTCGTCCGGGGTGAGGCCCTGAACCGTCAGGCTGCCGCCGGTCGGCGTCTCGAGCGCGGCGACGCAGCGCAGAAACGTGGTCTTGCCGCAACCCGACGGGCCGATGAAGCTGACGAATTCGCCGCGCCGCACATCCAGGTTCACCCCCTTCAGCGCATGGACCGGGCCGTCGCCGGTCTGGAAGGTCAGGTCCAGATCGCGGGCCGCGACGACCGAGGCGGATGTGTCGGCGGCCTGCTGCGGCTGTGCCATGCTGCCCTCTCTCATCGGTCGATCCGCGCGACCGGCGGCGCGTCACCCGGGCGCATCATACCCCGCTCGCCGGGATGCCGCTGCGCTGCACCTTGCGGGGCGCGGTCAGCTCCTTCCAGGTCGACAGCGCCGCGTTCACCGCCTGGAACGGCTCGCGCGGCACAAAGGCGCCGTGGCCCTCTTGCGGCCGCAGTTCGCCGTCATGGACGGCCACGCGCCCGCGGGTCAGCGTGAACCGCGGAAGCCCCTTCACATGTTTCCCCTCGAACACGTTGTAATCAATGGCAGATTGCTGCGCCTTCGCGGTGATCGTCTTTTCCTTTCCCGGGTCCCAGACCACCAGATCGGCATCGGCGCCGACCAGTATGGCCCCCTTGCGGGGATAGACGTTCAGGATCTTGGCGATATTGGTCGAGGTCACGGCAACGAATTCGTTCGGCGTCAGCCGGCCGGTATTGACGCCATAGGTCCACAGCATGGGCATCCGGTCCTCCAAGCCCCCGGTTCCATTGGGGATCTTGGTGAAGTCGCCCAGGCCGTACCGTTTCTGATCGGTGGTGAAGGCGCAATGATCGGTCGCCACGACCGACAGCGATCCCGATTGCAGCCCTGCCCACAGACTGTCCTGATGCGCCTTGTTGCGGAAGGGCGGCGACATCACGCGCCGCGCCGCATGGTCCCAGTCGGGGTTCTGGTACTCGCCGTCGTCGAGCGTCAGATGCTGGATCAGCGGCTCGCCGTAGACCCGCTTTCCCTGCGCGCGCGCCCGCCGGATGGCTTCGTGCGCATCCTCGCACGAGGTATGCACCACATAAAGCGGCACGCCCGCCATGTCGGCGATCATGATCGCCCGGTTCGTCGCCTCGCCCTCGACCTGCGGCGGACGGGAATAGGCATGTCCCTCGGGCCCGTCATTGCCCTGCGCCAGCAGCTTCTGCTGCAGGTCGGCGACGACGTCGCCATTCTCGGCATGAACCAGCGGCAGCGCCCCCAATTCGGCGCAGCGGCGGAAGCTGGCGAACAGTTCGTCGTCGTTCACCATCAAAGCGCCCTTATACGCCATGAAATGCTTGAACGTATTTATTCCGCGATCTTGCACGACAGTCTTCATTTCGTCGAACACCTGTTCCCCCCACCAGGTGATCGCCATGTGAAAGCTGTAGTCGCAATGGGCGCGGGTGGATTTGTTGTCCCACATCTGCAGCGCGTCCAGCAGGCCCTGACCGGGGCTGGGCAGCGCGAAATCCACGACCATCGTGGTGCCGCCGGCCAATGCGGCGCGGGTGCCGCTGTCGAAATCGTCGGCGGAATAGGTGCCCATGAAGGGCATCTCCAGATGGGTATGGGGGTCGATCCCCCCGGGCATCACCAGACAGCCGGTGGCGTCGAGCTCTTCCCCGCCGCTCAGGTTCTGGCCGATCTCGGCGATACGCCCGTCCTCGACCCGGATATCCGCCTTGTAGGTCAGGTCGGCGGTGACGATCGTGCCGTTCCTGATGACGATGCTCATCTAGATTCTCCCTTGTGGTCAGAAGGCTCTGCGGCCCTCTTTATTTTCGGCACGAAGATTATTCCACGATCCCCGCGGTCTCGACCACGGCGTGAAACAGCACGTTGGCGCCCGCTTCCGCCCAGGCCGGCGTGATCTCTTCGGCCTCGTTATGGCTCAGCCCGTCCACGCAGGGGCACATGACCATCGCGGTCGGGGCCACGCGGTTGATCCAGCACGCGTCATGCCCGGCGCCCGAGATGATGTTGCGGTGCGAATAGCCCAGACGCTCGGCCGCGCCGCGCACCGCGGCCACGCAGCCTTCGTCGAACTTGACGGGATCGAAGCCGCCGACCTTCTCAAGCTCGACCTGCAAACCCATATCGTCGCATATTTTCCTGGCGCCGATCTCCAGACGTCTCTCCATGTCCTGAATGACCGAAAGCTCGGGCGAACGGAAATCGACGGTAAAGACCGCCCGCCCCGGAATGACGTTCCGGGAATTGGGATGGACGTCGATATGGCCGGCCGCCCCCACCGCATGCGGTTTGTGGCTCCAGGCGATCTCGTCCACCAGCTCCAGCACCCGCGCCATGCCCAGCCCGGCATTGCGCCGCATCGGCATCGGCGTGGATCCGGTATGGCTTTCCTTGCCGGTGATCGTCACCTGGGTCCAGCTCAGCCCCTGTCCGTGGGTGACGACGCCGATATCCACGCCTTCGGCCTCGAGTATCGGGCCCTGTTCGATATGCAGCTCGAAGAAGGCATGCATCCGGCGCGCGCCGACCTCTTCGTCCCCGCGCCAGCCGATGCGGTCCAGCTCGTCGCCGAAACGCAGGCCCTGGGCGTCGCGTCGATCCTCGGCCCAGGCCTGATCGTGCACCCCGGCGAAGACGCCCGATGCCAGCATCGCCGGCGCGAACCGCGTCCCCTCCTCGTTGGTCCAGTTCGTGACCACGATCGGGTGCTTGGTGCGGATCCCGAGGTCGTTCAGGCTGCGAATGACCTCAAGCCCGCCGAGCACGCCCAGCACCCCGTCGTATTTTCCGCCGGTGGGCTGGGTATCCAGATGGCTGCCGACATAGACGGGCAGTGCCTCGGGATCGGTGCCCGGCCGCATCGCGAACATGTTGCCCAGGCTGTCGATCCCGGTCTCCAGCCCCGCCGCATCGCACCAGGACCGGAACAGGGCGCGCCCTTCGGCATCGGCATCGGTCAGGGTCTGGCGGTTGTTGCCGCCCGCCACGCCGGGCCCGATCCGGGCCATCTGCATCAGCGAATCCCACAGCCGCGCCCCGTCGATCCGAAGGTTCTCGCCCGGTGCGCTCATCCCGTCTCTCCCCGTCAGGCTGTCGGCCGCCCCTTGACAGGGCCTTTGACCGTTTGGTCAGAAAGACGCTACCAGAGCACCTAGACCAGTCAAGATTTTCGCGGGTGACCCGGGGTCCGGCGCGAGAATGGCAGCGATACGATCCGCGATGCCCGTTCCGCGGGCAGCCGGCGAAGAGCCGAGGCAGAGGGACCAACGATGCGCAAGCCCCGCACGCGGATCCAGCGGCGCAACTCGGCCACCATCATGGAGGCCGCGCTCGAGGTCTTTTCGACCCACGGCTTCCGGGGCGCCACCGTCGACCAGATCGCCCGCGAGGCCGGGCTGTCGAAGCCGAACCTGCTGTACTACTACCCGTCCAAGGACGCGATCCACCGCGAGCTTCTGTCGGGGCTGATGGGCATCTGGCTGGACCCGCTGCGCGAGCTGGATCCCGCGGGCGACCCGGTCGAGGAAATCCTGGCCTACATGCTGCGCAAGCTCGAGATGGCGCAGCGCCTGCCCCGCGAAAGCCGTCTGTTCGCCAACGAGATCATCCAGGGCGCGCCGCGGATCATGGACCGGATCACCGGAGAGCTGCGGGATCTGGTGCTGGAGAAATGCGCCCTGCTGCGCCGATGGCAGGACGAGGGGCGGCTGGTGCGGATGCCGCCCGAACACCTGATCTTTTCGATCTGGGCGACCACGCAGCATTACGCGGATTTCGACGTGCAGGTGCGCGGGATCCTTCGGCCCGAGGGCGATGAGCACTTCGCCGAGGCCGCCCGGTTCCTGTCCCTGCTCTATCGCGGGGCGCTGACGCCCGAATCCGTTCGCCCGCGGTAAAGGATTGGCCGCCAGCGTGGCATGGTCGGAGATCAGGAGAAGGATCATGCTGCCGCCCATCGCGCCCCCCGCCGCACCGCCGCCGGCACCCGGCCCCGCCCCGCATAGACCCGGCGCCGCCTCGGATCATCAGCATCTGGTCCAGCGGGCTGCCGGCCATGCCGCCGCCGCGACCGGCGCGGAAACCGCGCAGCGCGTCGATCCGGCGACCGCCGCGTTGGATGCGCGGTCTCCGATGGTGCCGCGCCCCGGCGAGCCGCGCGCCACGACCGCCCCGCCCGACCCGGATCCGCCGTCGGGACCGGAACCCGCGTTCCAGCGCGGCCCGCTGGACGAGGTTCGCGACCGGGCCGAGCAGCGGCTGGCCGAGCCGGCCGAGGCCAGGCGGCCGGCGGGTCGCGGCGACGGGACCGCGCCGGCGGGATCCGCTGCCGCAGAGACGGGAGACGCAAGCGGCGCCGACCGGTCGGACCTGGCCGAGATACGGGCGGCGCGCGCCACTCCCCTGCCG